>Ga0210406_10000122_pt1 | contig 116585 bp, 113 predicted proteins | sample IncBWC30MmetaG_FD_155454 | JGI IMG/M metagenome (GOLD analysis project Ga0210406, IMG submission 155454) | Forest soil microbial communities from Barre Woods Harvard Forest LTER site, Petersham, Massachusetts, United States - Inc-BW-C-30-M | ecosystem: Environmental > Terrestrial > Soil >... | reverse complement strand
GGTCCCTATCTGTTGTGGGCGCAGGAGATTTGAGAGGACCTGTCCTTAGTACGAGAGGACCGGGATGGACGAACCTCTTGTGTTCGAGCTGTCATGCCAATGGCACCGCTCGGTAGCGAAGTTCGGTTGTGATAACCGCTGAATGCATATAAGCGGGAAGCACTCCTCAAGATAAGATCTCCCAACCCGTAAGGGATAAGAAGGGCCCAGGAAGACTACCTGGTTGATAGGCTGGAAGTGGAAGTGTGGTGACACATGCAGCTTACCAGTACTAATCGCCCGTTCGGCTTGACCATAAGATTTACTCGGAACATCAGTCGTTGGTCGTTCGTCGTTGGTGCTTGGTTCGAACCTGGACCAAGACAACGAACAGTTTTTGCGCTGCCAGAACTTGGGCAGCGAAGAGATGACGACCGACGGCTGTGCGCCGACGAAATTTTCGAGTCTTGTCGATTACGTAATACCCAATCTATTCAGTTGTGAGAGATCGTCTCTCGTGCTCTTTGAAAAGTTTGCAGCCAGGTCTTGGCCGACGACGAACGGCCAACGACCGACGACGCTGCTACGAGTTGTCGGTGATCTTACCGCGGGGGTTCCACCCGTTCCCATCCCGAACACGGAAGTTAAGCCCCGCAGGGCCGATGGTACTGCACGCGAAAGTGTGTGGGAGCGTAGGTCGTTGCCGGCATTAAATAAAGGCCACATTCAGAAATGAATGTGGCCTTTTCCTTTTGACTCCGCTATTGCAGAATTCGCTTGCCATGAATGACGGCGGAAATCACGACTTCATCGGGCTGCACTCGATAGATGATGCGATAGCTGTATGCATGCAGTTCACGGATGGTCTCGTCATCGAATTCGGGGACTTTGCGGCCGGATCGCGGAAAGCGTGCGAGGGTCCTGACGAGATGGACGATATTCTTAATAACGACGCTGGAATAGGCTGGAGAATCGGCGGCTATGTAGTCGGCGATGGCTGCGAGGTCATGGAAAGCCCGTAGTGACCAAACTACTCGGTGAGCCATTTGCTGAGGCGGGTCTCTACCTCTTCCTGCGAGAGAGTGCCGTTGACGCGTGCGTCTTCCAGACCGCGACGAACTTTGTCGAGGACGTAGAGATGGTATTGGATGTCCTCTACAGAGCAGTCGTCAGGTAACTTGTTCAGCAGTTGCTCGACGTCCTGTTTTGTGGTGTGCATCTAGTGCCTACGAACCACAAGGATAGCATGGAGGTATTGCCCGCGAAAGTGGGGCGGGGCTTCAACTTCGTCAGGGTAAACAGCGGTCGTTGCCGGCATTAAATAAAGGCCACATTCAGAAATGAATGTGGCCTTTTCCTTTTGTCTCGAAAGCGATTCAGACGACTAAGTAATGCTCACTCGTTCCGCAGCTCCTTCACCGTCTTCTTAAAGGACGGCGTAATCCAAAATGTGACCCAATTAGCAACCGTCCGCCAGTCGTCGCCCTCAGGTTTCTGTAGCTTGGCCCTATAGCACCTTGTTCCCCTGTAGTGCTCAAGAATTCTGTACCTTCCCGACAAGAAGCCGATGACAGCGTCCAAGTACTTATCCGCGCGATCTGATTTTGTGCACGGGAACCACGAGCAGTAAAAGTGGCCCGCCTTGAAACCCAACTCGTCGTGATTCTGGAGACACAGCCATACCTTGTGAGACAAGCCAGGCTGAACTGGCATGGTTATGCTGATTTCAATCGGATCACTCTGATTCTCGATCATCTGAAGGGACGGGAAGCGCTTCGCAATTTCAGCAAATACGTCTCTTGCGATGGCCTCGGTATCGAGCGTACCCATGCTCGATCAGTCTACAACGACGAGGCGCACTATCGTAGCTACCTCGTTGGCCTTCCCTTTGCGAGTTACTTTCGCACCGAGGACAGCAGATTCCTCCTGTCTCGCTTCGCTCGCGCGTCGGAATGACAAGGATATGGCTGCGACCTTTTTCCGTTTTGGGATGGATGTCTGCAATAAAAACTGGAACGACCCTCATTTGGAGAACGTGGAAGAAGGCGATGGAGTTATATTAGCGGCTGAGGGGTGGATTATGTGCATCGTGTGTGAGCGCGAACTATGGGGCGAGCACCGAGCGCTCGAAAGCGAGTTCTTCAAGTCTTGCAAGACCTGTAAGAAGTTTCCTGGCGCGAGCACCGAAGGAACCTGCTATCACTGTTACGCCGTTGGCAACACGATTGATGAGTGCCCCGAGTGCACGGGCAAGCCATGGAGTGAAGAATTCCTGGAGGCTAAGGACGAAATCGAAGGTCCGGACAAGCTGGTGATCCCGTACTAGCGTTCTGAGGTGGTCTAGTTGCTGCTCTCCCTTTGTGCGCACATTTTTGTTCCGTTGATCGCCCTGGTTGCCGTGGCGGTCATCCAGTTCGACAGGAGCGCTTCAATCCCATCCCAAGTAGCGGAAGGCGGCACTGACTTGTGCATTTTGGCGATTGGCGCGACTGGCAGCATGTTTATCAACCCCGGGCTGCACCAGAAATTTGGTTCTGATTGGATGGTGTTGATAAGCATCATTATTGTGCTGGCTACCGTGACCCTGGCGGGCGCGTCGATTCACGTGAACCGCTCGCAGATGGGCCAGCGGGAACGTGCGTGGACGAATTGCTTTCTAGGTAGCTTTGCGATAAGTTTGATTTGTGGAATCGTAGTTTGGGGAGCGATCTAGATGGAAGTACTAAAGGTGATGTCGCTAACGGTTGCTATCAGCCTGGCGTTCGCGGCTGGAGTCACGCTGGTGGTTGGCTTGGCGCTGGATCCCCTGGAACGTGCGCGCCAGCGATGGGTTGCGCGTGAGCGCGAAGCGGGCAAGATCGTCCACGCCTGATTTGTCCCCGATATCCCGAACGCGGAAGTTAAGCCCCGCAGGGCCGATGGACTGCACGCGAAAGTGTGTGCGAGCCCTTCGACTTCGCTCAGGGCAAACTGGGGTCGTTGCCGGCATTAAATAAAGGCCACATTCAGAAATGACTGTGGCCTTTTCCGCTTCTGTTTCATTCTTGCGGATTGTGGCAACCGCGCAGGGCAATTCACTTCTGATAAAACGAGTCGAGCGTTTTCCTGAAATCCTTCCCAAGAGTGTGAATTGCATCTCTGATATTCAGGGAGAGATGAACGTCTGTGACTTCCAGTGTCTGAAGCAGACACTGGAACGCCGCGAGAAGAGCTACCCCTGCGATGCGCTCGGAGTCTGTGTTCACGATAACGCGGTCATTTTCGCGCGCGATGGATTCCCCAATCCCGCTCACTCCCCAGTGTTCCCAATCTGAAAGCTCCGCATAAGGCCCATCGTAGAGCTCCCGAGAGACGGCATCCGCCATACCCGAAAGCGTAATGCCTCCATGCCAGCGCTTGTGATAAGGGTCCGTGGAATTTGCCTTGGGCTTCTTCAGCCGATGAAGGGCGCCGAATTCTTGGAGCCCTACTTCATTGCGGCGAATGTCTTTCTCATCAACGGGAATGCCTTCTCTTAGGCGTCCTTGGATCAAACGCCAATCAAGAATGATCGAAAATGAGCGCCAGAGCTTCGCTCGCTCTTCATGTGCTTGAAACGCCCAGAGAAGTTGGTACAGACCGTCGATCATTGTACGGGCGATCAAGCCAGCGTCACGCCGCGGCACCAAAGAAAGAACCGATTCACCATGCTGGATCTGCTTATAGAGAAACTGAACCGTCATAAAGCCAAAATCATCAATTTCTTCGATGGATATGCTTCGAGATGTTTCGTCGGCGAGCTCAAGTACCTTCTTGACTTGATCATGCAGAAACGAAACTTCACGCGGGTCACGAATAAATAAGGTTCCTGTAGGCATAGGTCCTATTTGTTCTCCTCAGCGTCCTCTTTGACGAATTGCTCGTCCAAATGATGTCTGGTCAGGAAGTACATGTAGCGAAAGCAGTGCTCTTTGTTGTACGCTTCGGCCATCGCAGAGTATGTTGCGAACTGCTTCTCGAATTCAGCGTCCTCGCGAGTGCAGACCTCCATTTCGTGCGCCCGCTCCAAGAGCCCCCTGACTGTCGCGTGAGGAGTCATGCTCGGGATCGATCGGAACTGCCCGTTGACCATGACGGCCCTATTCGCCGACAAGTTCCTTGCATCCTTAGCGTCGAAAGGATCCGTCGTCCACTTCTGGGCATCAGCCCTGCACTTGAGGTCGCCGAACTGCGGTTCGGGATGCTTCTCGTTTTCCCCGACTGTATTTTTCATTTGCTGCTCTTGTTCCCTGATCTGCTTGACCACCTCAGGACTGAGCTTATCTGGCATCGGTTCCTGCTGACAGATTGCGAATGGCAGTGTAAGCATGCAGATGGAAAGTAGTTTCGCGATGCGAATGCTCATACTCTCCTCCTTCCCAAATCGAATAGCAGAATTGTACAGGTCTCGGGAGCGGTCGCTTCTCAATCCGTAAGAGATCCTTCGCAAAGAACGCTCAGGATTTCGGCAGGAGGCTCCCGCGCACAAAGGACGCGCGCTCACGCCTTCTAAACGCCTCAAGTTAAGCCCCGCAGGGCCGATGGACTGCACGCGAAAGTGTGTGGGAGCCCTTCGACTTCGCTCAGGGTAAACTGCGGTCGTTGCCGGCATTAAGTAGGCCACATTTGGAAATGAATGTGGCCTTTTCCTTTTGACTCCGCTATTGCAGAACTCGCTTGCCATGAATGACGGCGGAAATCACGACTTCATCGTGCTGCACTCGATAGATGATGCGATAGCTGTGGCATTTCCATATTCTCGGCGCAAGTGAAGGCGCTCCCTTTCAAGCCAAAGTCAACGGCGGCGGACAGGAGTGTCCGTCCCACATGGTTCCCGTTTTGGGAATGGTGCGGGGTTGGGAGGCGGATTTTGGTTGACTTGAATTTCGGGGATTGGGGATGATTGATGGATAGGCGGATTGGCTGAGGTTTGGCCCCTTCGGACGGGATCGTCCGAGGGGGTTTTTGTGTCTGGGGTAAGGATGCGAGCCAAACGCGCCCTTCGGTCGCTGGCGCTCTCTCAGGGCAGGCTCCGTGGTTCGCGCGGCTCGCTCGGGTCCCGTTCGACTCCCCCTCGTTGACACTCGGGGTTCGCTCAGGGCAGGCTCTTCGTTCGCAAAAAGCCGCGAACTCAGGATGACAAGTCAAAATTAAACGCGCATGTCGTGTCAGAGTGACAGGTCAAAATCCCCGCCCCTAGCGCAAAGAACGCGCTAGGAACGGGGCACCCTCGCGTGGCGTTGTGGCACCCAGTGTCAACAAAGTGGTGAGAGGAGTGAGTCAGGAATGAGCATTGGTGGGGTGGTTGGGGATTTGATGGCGGTGGCGGAGGTCGGGAGTTTATGGGCGGAGGCGGAGCAGTGGGGGCCAGTGGTCACGGGGAAGCGGCGAGGGGAGATTGCGGAGGCGGCGTTTTTGGCTAAGGTGGCTAGCTTGGGATTTACGGTGTCGAAGACATGGGGCGACAGCGACCGCTATGACTTTGTGGTGGATGGCGGGGCGGGGTTGCGGCGGGTGCAGGTGAAGTCGGCGCATTGCGAAGGTGAAGACGGTGGGTACAGTTTTCGCACGCATGATCATGCTTTCAGGGCTTATTGCGCGGAGGACATTGATGCTCTGGTTGCGTATGTTGTGCCCAAGGACGCCTGGTATGTGTTTCCGGTGAAAGTGTTTCAGCGGTTGCGGTCGTTGAAATTGTTTCCGGAGACGAAGAAGAAGAGATCAAAGTTTGAGAGGTATCGCGAGGGGTGGGAGAGTTTGCGGCGGTAGCGGATCCCGCCCCTTGCAAAAGCGGCAAGGAGCGGGGCACCCATCATTACCAATCGATGCGTTTGGTTCCGGCCACCAGGTCGAAATGGCGATCGCGGCTCAGCAGGGGGAGTGAATGCTGGCGGCAGAGGGCGGCAATCCAAATGTCGTTGGTTGGGATCGGTTTCCCCTTGCGCTTTAGTTCGAGAGTGATCTCCGCGTAATGATGCGTGGTCGGCTCCTGAATGTCCAATACCAAACAGTCATTGAGCAGCCCCGCCAGCCAGTTTTCGTAGCTAGCGCGATGGCGCGACTGGGCAATGCCATGGCGATACTCGCCGAGCACAATCACTGGAAGCACCATCTGGTCGGCGCGAGAGAGAACAGCAACTGCGCCAGGATCATCGTCAGCGGCGGCAGACAAGGCGTTGGTATCGAGAATCATTTCCAGACTTCCGGATCGATCTGCTCGAAGGCTTCTTCCACCCGCTTTTCGATCTGCTTTCTCTCCTTATGCAGGTGTTTGAGTTTTCCGAGATGCTTCGTCCAAGGCTTTTCCTGGGAGGTCATTTTCAATTTTTCCTGAACCGCCTCGGTGACGAGCTGGCGCAGGGGAATGCCGCGCTGGGCGGCGGCCGACTTGGCGCGGCGGAACAGGAAATCGGGGATTTCGAGGGTCGTTTTCATTTGGCCCATATTACCATATTTATGGGGCCTTCGAGATGGGGTGAACGAGTTTGGCCTCACCCGCGGCGGTGGAATATATGAGGTTGCCGTTCTCTTCACGCACGGTGTCGAACCCCCAGGGGTTGGCAGTGATGAAGTCGTCGACCAGAGTGTAGCTTCCGTGGTCTTTGCGAAAAATGAAATAGCGGCATTTGTCAGTTCTGGGGATTTCTACCGTGAATCCGTTTAGCGTTCCGTCGGCTTCATGGATTGCTCCGCCAAAGCCTCCGGCCCCGTAGCCTGGGAACTTTACTTCGAAGACGGCGGTCGCGGCATCTTTCCGGCTGGCGAAGGAGTGCGCGATGGGAGCTTCGGATACCAGGCGCTGGACTCGCTCGGTTTCGGATGGATCGATGTTGTCGGGGTCGTTCTTGTATTCGTCGTAATCCAGATAGAACTTGGTGAGTTTGATTTTCTGGCCGCGATAGTCGATCGAGCTGGGCAGGATTCTTCGCACGACGGCCCAGGTTGCTGCGAGCAGGACGAATGCGCCGATCACTACAACGAAGCGTTTTTGCATTGTGGACTCTAAAGAAATTGTCTGGTGGAGGGGATGGGGGGACAACGTCACTGAAGTAATGGACGGGAGGTCACGCGAAGGTGTGTGCCCTTCAACATCACTCAGGGCAGGATCGCGAGGCGTCTGTCCGTACACAAGCACGTTCAAAGGGTGCCGAACGGGGCCTGATTTCTTGCCGGATGCGCTTTCAGTGGCTTGAGCGCGACTCTGGCGGTACCAGGCCGTTGGCGCGATAGTACGCGACCAGCAAGCCGTAGTGCTCGGCGGAATGCTCAGTGACGTCGAGCCAGGGCTCGACAGTCTTGGCGAAGGATGCGTCGGGCAGAGTTCTTATGGTGGCGTCGGCATCGCGGATGGACTTTTCCAGCACAGCTACAATTTCGGCTTTGGTCTTGTAGTCCCTGGGGTCGAGATCGTCCCACTGCACATTTTCTCCGCGCCCGGCTTTCGCAGCATAGACGTTGCCGGATGCGATGTGCACGATCAGGTCGCCGAAGGTCCGCATTTCGGGTTTGAGTTTGTAGTCGTACTTGTCCTCGGGAAAGTCCTTTGCCATGGCCAGCACTTTTCTGTTGATGGAGGCAAATCGGGTTCGCACGGCTTCTGCGGTGGTTGTAGCGCGGCTTTGGCCGGGGGCCATCGCGGACAGCAAGGCGATTGCGATCATCAGCAAGGGTGTCGTTTTCGCGGCGGTCATGTTTGTTCTCCTGTAGAGATGGACGTAAAAAAGCAGGATTGGTTATTGGGTGTCTTACCGAGAGTGCGAGACAAGAACACGACCTCACGCGCTAAGGCGCGGAAATGAAAAGGCGGTGTAATGCACCGCTGAAGCGCTGCTCTACCCAGTAGGCGAGCGTTCGTGCTGGGAGGAAAAGCCCCGCCCCTAGCGCAAAGAACGCGCTAGGAACGGGGCGCCCAGCCGTTCCCTTCCCCGGATTCGACGCACCTCATTCACTGTTTCTTCAGCGGGGAGATCTTCAGTCGGTCACTGAGATTCGGGGCCCCCTGAGTGGCTGCTGGTGGCAGGTTGGCGATGGAAACGCCGGTTTGTGTGCCCAGCATGAACCAAGTGCCGCCACCGTCCTGTACGCCTTCGCCGGCGGGGTTAAATTGTTCGAAGGATCCGTTGTCGTTGCCAAAGCTTCCGGAGGTCACGGTCACGTAGCCGTACTGGTCGACGGTCAGTGTAATTGGGGTTGCGAATCCGCCTAACTGGGTGACATTGAGATTGCTCTTCTTTACTTCGACAACGCCTCCGCCTCCTTGATCGGATGAAATAAAGAGAAGCTGTTTATTGGCAACCATGGCACAGGTGGCGGTACTGCCTCCGGTGAGGGGCAGAGCGATTTGCTTGATTAATGTGACGGAGATGGTGTCGGTGGAAGCGGTAACCGTGTCGACTTTTTTGTAGCCGTAGAGTTCGACGCCGTTATTGGAGCTGTTGCAATCCACTACGAATATGGCGCGGGTGACGGTGTTACCGCTGACGAGGGGATTGCCTTCAATCATGGCGCCAACTTTGCCGAATGGACCTAGCCCTCCCGCACCAAAGCAGCCGGAGGTCTGTTGAGTGGAACCACAGACGATCCAGGTAACGTCTTGGAAGTTGGAACCAAAAAAGTAGCTGGTGAAGAGAGTTGAATCGGGCGCGGTTGGAGGCAGAGATGTAACTTGGGCATGGAGCGGGAACGACACGCAAAGCAGCAACAGGAGGCTAAGGGCTGCGGCGGCAGGTTGGTTCAGAGTCTTGAACATGGGGTTTCTCCTTACTTTGTATTTCATTGCTGGTTGCAGCCGAACTCGGCTGAGTAGCGGCCTATTGTCTTGTTCGATTGGAGGGCTGTCAAGATGCAAGAAATTGCAATGTGGGTGGCGTTGGCGGCGCGACTGAGGCGGTGCGCGTCCTTTTCAGAGCAAAATCAAAGGCGACGGACAAGAGTGTCCGTCCCACACGAAAACAAAAGCCACGTTCGGAAATGAGCGTGGCCTTTTGGTTGGTCTGGTTGAAGAGTTAGAGTTTGCTGTCGGCAGCCTCTTTGGCGAGCAGGCGCTTTGCCTGGTTATCGCCGTTGTTGGCTTCTCTGGCGGTTTGGGCCGGGGTTTCGGTTATTTCCTGCCGAGTTGATGCGGCAGCGCTTAGGGTGACGGTGTCGGTGGGAGCGGGCTGCGGTTTCGCTGGTGGTGTTGCTTTGGTTGCTTCCGCCGGCTTGGCCGCAGGCTGAGCAGGCGTTACTTGGGTAATCGGACTGAGCATGGTTGAGTCTCCAGCTTCTCTATCGGTACAAGGGGAGCGAGACTTTAATTTCGGGTGGAAGGGGGATTTTTCGCCCCTCCGGGGCTTGATCGGTCGCTTCGTTTGCACCCCTACCCTCAGCGGGTTGAGGGCTGGATCCAAGAAATAGGGATGCGAGCCAAACGCGCGATTATGGCCTCGCAAAGTGCGCGAGGCATCGCGCGGCTCACTCAGATCCTTCGGCGACGAAAAGCATGTCGCCTCAGGATGACAATGTGTACGGCGGACAAGAGTGTCCGCCCCACACGAGCAGTCTTGTCCCCCGGGCTATTTTTGGTCGCGAGGAGGCAGTTTCGACTCCGGAGTTGGGAAGCGACCTTCGTCGTCGTAGAAGGCTTTCAGGGGGTGGTCAGACTTGGCATTGGGCAAAGGGAGCTCGCCTTTGGAGCTGAAGCGGGGGGCGTCGTCCGCGGCCAGCAGCGGCTGCTTGGTGGTATACATGGCTTCGTTGAGCAGGCTGCCGGAGGGCGCCTTCGCCGCGGCGAACACGCCGAAGGGATTGCCGTTGGAGTAAGAGACGGCGATGTAATCGGCGACCATGGGGCCGAGGTCGGAAACTGGGAGCCAGCTGAGCTGCATGGGACCGGCGAGTTGCGCACCGGCTGTCCAGGTGGCGCCGCCATCCAGCGAAGTGGTGAAGCCGACGTCTAACTGACAATTCGAGTTACAGTTTGAAATCGGATAGTAGTAATAAACCAGAGTGAGGTGCGCGGAGCTGCCGGAGGTTTTGGGGTCGACGCCGATGCCGGGAATGAAGTGATCGACGGTACTGGTTAGGGGGTCGATGGGAATGCGAGTGGGCGGTGAAGTCCACGTTTTGCCATCTGTGGAAGTGCTCATCACAATGTCGTTTTCGGCGCAGCCGGAGCGATAGCGGCAGTCCTGCCAGACGACGTAAACTTTGCCAGCACCGTCGATTTCAGCAGAGGGCAGAGGCAGACTGCGCAAGCCGCCGCCTTCGGAGTGGTTGTCGACGAGGGCGATAGTAACGGAGGAGCTCCAACTGGCTCCGCCGTTGGTGGAGCGGAAAGCGCCCACACCCGCGTAGCTCTCGGAGAACGGAACTATGACGGTTCCGTTGGGCTGGACAACGGGCTGGCCTCCCAGGCCGCCGGCAAAATCGGCGGTGGTCTTGGCCGGACCCCAGGTGAGGCCGCCGTCGCTGGAGGTGCTCATCTCGATGTCACCGGTGCTGGTGGCGGCGTCCCACTCGGTGTAGCAGTTTCCGTAGTAGGGACTGGTGGAAGTGTTGTCGCACACGGTCCAATTCTTGTCGTCGTTATGAGTTCCGTCGACGAGGATGGGATTGCCCCAGTGAATGCCGTCGGTGGAGCGGCTGACGACGACGTCGCCGATGGGATTGATCAGGGCGAGGCTGGAAATCAACCAGACACCGTGCTTGGCGTCGTAAGCGACGGAGGGATCGGCCGCGCCGTAATAGCTTCCACCTTTATAGTTGACGGTCAGGTCGGGAAGATAGCCGTAAGTGCCGGTCTTGCCACCGTCGGTGGAGGTGGAGAAGCCGATGGCGGCGCTGCCCCATCCGATGGTTCCGGGGCGGCGAGCCACGTGATAGGTGGCGACGATGGTGTTGCCCCAGGCAAAAATGTCGGGTTCAACCTCAGTGCGGTGATCGCTATCAGAGTTCTTGAATTTGTCCACACTGATCTGTACCAGAGTGAATTGCGCGTGGGCGGAAAGCGTGACGGCGATGAAGACAACCAGCACACAAAGACTGCGGCAGGAAACGATGAAGGCAGAACGCATGAGATGACCTCGGCCTGGATTTTCGTCCGCGTGCGCTGGGAGGGAGCGCGGGGCGGGCCGACTCGCGGCAGTGGGAATATTACCTTGAATAGTAGGGCGTGTCCATTGTGAAAAGCGCGGGGCCTAGTTAAGAGCTTGAACCGCAAGGGGCGCAAAGGTTTCGCAAAGATCGCAAAGAAAAACTACCAGCGTATCCCCGCCCCTAGCGCAACGAACGCGCTAGGAACGGGGCACCCTGATCGAAAAGACTATTTGGTGGCGACGTCTGCGGCCGGGGCAACCGGAGTTGCCGCCGTGGGTTCGGTTGCAGTGACTGCGGGAGCAGTTACGGATTCGATCTTCACCGTGGCCAGAATGTTCTGCAGGCGGCGGAAGACGGCGGTGCGATCGACGGCTGGGGCGGGGTCTTCGTTTTCGCGGGGCTCGGCATCTTTGTCTTTCACCTGGGCCTGGGTGGAGAGTCCGAGGGAGAACTCATAGCAAGCGCCGTTGACGAAGGCGTGGTAGTACTTGGCATCGGACTGGCTGGTTTCGGGTCCGCTGACGGCCTCGACGGATTCGAGATCAAGCCCGGCAAGCTTGACTTTGGCGGGAACGATGGCAGGTTTGTCGGTCGAAGCCGGCTGCAACAAGACGAACTGGCTGCATTGTTCGGCAGTAAGAGTCGGATTGACGCTCACGTTGAACGATGCGGAAGCGAGATCGGTGTGGGGATAGGAGTTCTTGGGCAGCTCGACAGTGACTACGTTCACGCCGCCGGGCTGGACGAAGTTCATGGCAGACTGCTGGGTGACGTCAGGCTTCGTGCTGTCGGCAGACTTCAGGGTGTAGCGTTTGGGGTAACGAAAAGAGACGCCATAGTTCTTGTCGGCATAGAGAGCCGTGGTGGGACGCTTTTTGACAACTTTCTTGGCAACGGTGGTTGGAGCGGCGGCCGGAGCTTCTTGCATTGGCGCCGGAGAATTCGAAGTGGGTTGAGTGATGGGATGCTGAATGGCGGAGCTGACGGCGTTGTCGTTCTCCCGCGAGCAGCCGCTGGTTTCGAGTAAAAGACCTCCGACCAGAGCGGTAGCCAGCACGGCGCCCGAGAACAGGGTAATGGTCTGCTTACCGACGAAATCGGAGCGAAGGGCGTTGGGTTGAGATTTCGAGTCTGACTTGTTTTGCAAATTGAGTTGAGTGAATTGCGGCATATGTTTTCTCCTGTGCTGGTATCCCAGTCGGGGAGAGAAAAAGCACGGGAGTGGCCAGGGGTAAGAAGACTGATTCTGCATGGGTTAGGGCTAGGCGGGTTGCGGTCCGGGGGACACGGTGTGTGGGGCGGGACACAGAAAGCTTGGCCACGGATTTACACGGATCAACACGGATAACCCAATAACCTTCGAGAGATCTCAATCGCAGAGAACGCTGAGAATGGTGCGGAGTTCGCGGAGAAGAGCTTAACCACAGAGGACACGGAGTATCACAGAGAAAACAGCCCGAAGTCTAATTCCCCATCAATCGTGCCAGCGCAGATTGCAATTCGGGCGGGTTGAAGCCGAAGGGGCCGGGGCGGCTTTTGAAAACTACGTGGTTGCGGGAGTCGATCAGGTAGATGCGGTCGGGCCAGCCGGTATAGGCATGTTCGGTGGTGTTGCCGAATTCGTCGAGCACAGCAGGAAACTTGATGCCGAGTTTGCGGACGCACGCCCCGGCCACCGTCGCGCGCTCGGTTTCATCTTTTGGACTGGCCAGGACGACCTGATCACGGATGTTGGATTCCATTTGCCAGACGTCGCTGGGATGGGCCTCGAGGATGTAGACGACCAGGAATGCTACCCTGCCCTGGTATTGATCGTAGAGGCGGTTGAGGGCGGGAACCTCCCGCCGGAAGGGTGGTCACGTATAGCTGCCGAAGACCAGGACGACTGGCTGTTTTGCGGTCAGGGACGAGAGCTGAATGCGCTCGGTTTTGTCGAGCTTCATCAGGGAGAAGTCGGGAGCGGGGTCGCCGGGTTGCAGAGTGCCGGCGCGGGCGTGGGTCCACATGGTTTCAAAAGGGGCCAGCAGAAAAGCCGCGGGTGCGGGCATGCGGGACATGACGCGGCCGAAGGTTTCGGGGGGTTGGTGCATGGCCCACCAGATGAGGCCGACGAAGGCGATGTAGGCGAAGAGGAGCGCGCCCAAGAGCCGCAACAAGAGTGATCGTGACAGTTTCATGGCCAGCGAGTTTCTAGGGTAGCATTGGTTCGGCAATCAGAAGGAGGGACAATGCGCTGGTACCACTATGTAGCGTACTTCTTCGGGGGCGCATTTCTTGCGAACGCGTTGCCGCATCTGGGCAATGGAATCTCGGGGCATGCATTTCAGAGTCCTTTTGCACACCCGCCTGGAGAGGGATTGTCGTCCGCTTTTCTTTCGCCGCTCCGCGGCTGGACTTCATCTCACAGGTTTCCCACGGCTTACGCCGTGGGCTGCATTCTTCTGCCGCTCCGCGGCTTGAAAACCCAACTCCCTTCGTTCTCCATAGGTGGCGGTTCGAGTTCTTAATCGATGCGTTATCGGCTCATAAATTCTCTGAATATGCTCCATCATCTTTTTTGATTTGCAGCGGAGTGGGCTCCACGATACTCTTGATGTTCCTTTTTTAGTCCCCCAAAGTAGATGGCGTAACGTCAGGCAAATTTTTAAGGAGATCCATGTCAAGCGAACTGAGAAACTTCCTGGCAATCCCTTACGACGAGTTGGAGGAGATGAATCTGGGCGCGAAAGAGCAGCGCAAGAATCGCGCCTCGGCGGCCAAGGTGCGAGACGAACGGCTGGATTATCTGGAACGCGAGAAGCGGATCAAGGCGGTGACGGTTTTGTTCAGCGATCTGGAAGGCCGCCTGCACATGCTGGATTACGACAAGAAGTTTCTGCTCAATAGTTGGGACAACCTGACATTTGACGGATCGTCGATTCGCGGGTTCACGGCGCAGCGGGAGAGCGATTTGCGGCTGGGCATCGACTGGCCGGCGTTTTATTGGGGGCCGGCGGATGTGTTTGGTCCGGGGAAAGTGCTGGTGTTTGGCGATGTGATCGACAAGAACGGTTCGCCGTATGCGGCCGACATTCGCGGCATCTTAAAAGGGTATGCCGAGGGGCTCTACAAGAAAAAAGGCTACACGCTGAACGCTGCCAACGAGATTGAAGGCTTTCTGTTTCAGGGGGCAGACGCCGAGCGGCGCTATCACGAGACCGGCAAGTTCGAGTACGTCAATACCGGCGGCTACTACCACTCGCTGCCGGGAGACGTTTTGCGAACGTTTATTGATACGACCGCCGAAGTGCAGCGGGCGATGGGATTCCAGAATGAGAAGGACCATCCGGAAGTGGCGCCTTCGCAGTTTGAAATCAATTACAGCTATGGAGAAGTGGTCCAGGCGGCGGACCAGATTCAGCTTTATAAATTGATCTGCCGCCAGGTGGCTACGCGGATGGGTTGCACGGTTTCATTCCTGCCGAAGCCGGTGGTGGGGGTGAACGGCAGCGGCATGCATACCAACGTTTCCATCAGCAAGAGCGGCAAGAATCTGTTCTGGGACCCGAAGGGCGAAGAGATGTTGAGCAAGCTGGGTTGGGAGTTCGTTGACCGGATTCTGACCCATGGCAACGATGTTTGTTTATTGCTCAATGCCAGCGTGAATGCGTACCGGCGGCTGGATCCGCACTTCGAGGCTCCGAACCAGATCAAAGCGTCGGCTACGGACCGCGGATCGATGATCCGGATTCCGATTGGCAACGAGCGCAGCATGCGAGTGGAAGTGCGGTCGGTTTCCCCGGATGCGAACCCGTATCTGGTGATGTTGTCGATTTTTAAGACTGGGTTGGACGGGGAGACGTCGAAGATCAAGAATCTGCGGCAGGCGCAGCGCTATTTGCCGGACAATATTTATGATGCGCTGGCCAACTTCCGCAAGGCGGATTGGACCACGAAGCTGCTGGGTGAGGATGTGAAGGCGCGTTACGCGGATTTGAAGCAGGCTTCGGCCGACCGGTGCCCGCGGCTGCTGGGGACATTTGTGAAGGCTCCGGAAGTGCAGTACCACCATGACGTTTACAACCAGTTTTTGTGGAATTTGTTTTAGGCCGCAGATTTGAGCAGATCGGCGCAGATCAAAGCTTAGAAATGCAAATTGTGAGATAATACGTTCGGTGGGCCGGATCGAGTAATTGATCCGGCCTATTTCTTTGGTGACGAAATCAGGCCCGTGCCTTTGGCGCGGGCCATTTTCTTTTTGGAGGAAAAAGACGATGGCGGAATTTCAGGGCAGACGGGTTACTCATGAATATACGCAGAGCAATTTCGCAGCACCTGCGACGGTGTTCCCTTTGCTGTGTCCGGTGCGGGAGGCGGAGTGGGTGCCAGGTTGGCGGTATCGAATGATTTATTCAAAGTCCGGTGTGGCGGAGGCTGGGTGTGTGTTCATCACTGAAGAGGATGGACGCGAGACTACGTGGGTGGTGACGGAATACGATGCTGAGAGATTCCAGATTGGCTTTGTGTGGGTTGATCCGGGGATGGTGGCGACGCAGATCAGGATCTGCCTTGAGCCGAGCGGCGACTCTACGACCGCACACATTCAATACACTTATACGGGCCTGTCGTCCGCGGGGAACCGCGAAGTGGAACAGTTCGATGAGAGTTGGTTTCGCCAGAAGATGCAGGGCTGGGAGGCGGCGGTCAATCACTATTTGACGACGGGGAGGTTGATCGATGCGGCGGGATGGGAGTAAAGCTCGTCACTATGGTAACCACAACTCGTGAGAAATCTGACGGGGCGTGCTGTCATAATTAACTATCCGACGGAGCGTGTTCCCTGGCCGCAACCTCAATGACAATCAATGTGCGCGAGCGCTGGCTGCCGAAGTCGTTGCTGTGCCTGCGCGAATACAACCTGAACAAGTTTCTGCACGACGTGGTGGCGGGGGTGACAGTCGGGTTGGTGGCGTTGCCGCTGGCGATGGCGTTTGCGATTGCGTCCGGACTGACGCCGCAGGCGGGAATTTATTGCGCGGTGGTGACTGGGTTCCTGATCTCGGCGCTGGGCGGATCGAAGACGCAGATTGGCGGGCCGACAGGCGCGTTCGTGGTGGTGATCGCGGGCATTGTGGCGCTGCACGGTGTGGATGGCCTGTTCATGTGCACCGTGATGGCGGGCGTCATCCTGATCATTCTTGGAGTGACGGGGATGGGAACGGCGGTGAAATATATTCCGCGGCCCATCGTGATTGGTTTTACCAACGGGATTGCAGTGTTGATTGCCAGCACCCAGATCAAAGACTTCTTCGGGTTGAGTCTGGAGAAAGTGCCGGGAGAGTTCTGGTTGCGGATGGAGGCCATCGCAGCCAATTTCCACAGTCTGTCGTATGCGGCAACCGCACTCGCGATGGGAACTGTCGTGACCATGCTGGTATGCCGCGCGGTTTCGAATCGCATCCCTGGACCGATTGTGGCCATGCTCGGGGCCACGGTGGCGGCGGTGGTGCTGAAGCTGCCGGCCGCGACGATTGGGACCCGCTTCGGAGGTATTCCCAGCGGGCTGCCGCATCTGGCGATTCCGCATTTTCGCGCCGACCTGATTCATGGTTTGCTGGGCCCGGCCTTCACGGTGGCGATGCTGGGAGCGATCGAGTCGCTTATGTCGGCAGTGGTGGCCGATCGCATGAGTAATGACCATCACAATCCGAATGTGGAATTGGTGGCACAGGGAGTGGCCAACATTGTGTCGCCCATGTTCGGGGGATTGCCGGCGACCGGGGCGATTGCGCGCACCGCGACCAATATCCGTGCGGGGGCGAAGTCGCCGGTGGCGGGGATGATTCATGCGCTGACGCTGCTTTGTGTGCTGTTGTTCGCGGCACCGCTGGCCAGCTACATTCCGATGGCGGCGTTGGCCGGCATTCTGATGGTGGTGGCGTACAACATGGGCGAGTGGCGCGAGATCCCGCAGCTACTCAAGCTGACCAAAACTGACATCAGTATCTGGCTGGTGACGTTTGCCCTGACTGTGTTTGCCGACCTTACGGTAGCTGTGGAAGCGGGGATGATTCTAGCGGCGCTGTTGTTCATTGGCAGGGTCGCTGATACCACCACGGTCTCGCAGGTAACGGATGATTACGTTGAGGATGGGCGGGTCCACATTTTGCAGGACAAAGATATTCCCTACTATGCCACTATCTTCCGCATCCACGGGCCGTTTTTGTTTGGTGCCACAGACAAGCTGGCGGTGGTCACGGAAGACATCCACGCGCTTCCTCCGGTGGTGATTCTGCGTTTGCGCAATATGACGGCGCTGGATGCAACCGGGCTGTTTGCGCTGGAGGAGGTCGCCCGGCAACTGCATGGCAGCAAGCGGGTGCTGATCCTGTGCGGGGCACGAGAGCAGCCCGCTCAACTCATACGGCAAGCCGAATTTGAGGAGGTCATTGGCCGCGAAAACATCTGCGACAACGTGCAGGAAGCCTTGAAGCGCGCCGAAGAAGTCTTCGAAAAGCTGGAAAGCAAGGCGGCAGGCGCGAAGTAGAGTCCGGGCAAGTTGCTCCATTGGCTCTCCCGCCGTATAGTCTTGGTTGGTCAGGGGGCTCCGCGATGCGAATGCTTCTGCACTGGGTGGTTACTGCGTTGGCGGTGTGGATCACTTCCCGGCTGGTGCCGGGATTCTACGTGGATGGGCCGGCAGCGGCGCTGATTGCCGCCGTAGTCATCGGCCTGGTGAATGCGACGCTGGGTTTATTTCTGAAGGTGATTACCTTTCCGCTCACCATTCTTACCTTGGGCGTGTTCTGGTTCGTGATCAATGGAGTGATGCTGGAGCTGGCCTCTGCGTTCGTGCCGGGGTTCCACATTCGAAGTTTCGGTGCAGCCTTCGTGGGAGGGATTGTGTTGACCGTGGTGAATATGTTGTTGAAGTGGTTGGTGATGCCGGAGCGGCGGGCGTAGCAGGGCTTTTTCTTTCGCTCCTCCGGAGCTTGAGGTTTCCGCCCGTCCACCCACGGCTTGCGCCGTGGGCTTTATTCTTGTGCCGCTTCGCGGCTGCAATCCAAAATCAAAAGCGGCTGACAAGAGTGTCCGCCCCACACGGTCTTTACCTGGTTTTGCGGGGTTTGAAAAGTTCCCAATCTTTATCGGTCAGTTCCCTGCCGATGGCACTGAATTCGCCAGCGCCTTGCAGCCATTCGCCGCCGTCCATCACTACGAGTTCGCCGTTGATGTATGCGGAGGCGTCGCTTACGAGAAACGTAGCGAGATTCGCCAGTTCTTCATGCGTACCAAAGCGGCCGAGAGGATTGCGGGCGAGTGCGACTTTTTCGAGTTCAGGCCGGGGCAGCAGACGGGAGAACGCTCCTTCGGTGGGAATGGGGCCGGGGGCAATGGCGTTCATGCGGATGCCGCGATTTCCCCATTCGACGGCCAGACTGCGAGTGAGGGCGACGACTCCGGCTTTGGCCATGGCGGAGGGGACGACATAGGCGGAGCCAGTATCAGAGTAAGTGGCGGCGATGTTCAGGATAACTCCGGGATGTTTGGCTGCCAGCCATTTGCGGCCGCATGACATGGTTACGTTGATGGTGCCCATCAACACGATGCCGAGAACGGCTTCAAAAGCTCCGGGAGTGAGTTCTTCGGTGCGAGCCATGAAATTGCCGGCGGCGTTGTTTACTGCGATGTCGAGCGGCCCGTCTTTCCAGATGGTGGAGATCATTTGTTCTACCCGCGGCAGGTCGCGAACATCGCAGGGGAAAGAATGTATCTTGCCGGGTGCGATGGGAGTGAGTTCGGCGACGGTGGCGGCAAGGACTTGCTCACGACGACCGCAGATGTAAACAGCGGCCTCAAGTTCAAGGAAGCGCTGCGCCATGGCCTTGCCCAGGCCGGTGCCGCCGCCGGTGATCAGGATGCGTTTTTCGCGCAACAGGCCGGGCTGGAAGATTCGGGATGGCAAGGTCATTTATTTCGGTTGTTCATCGGCTGGCTTCGAGTGTTTATGGAAAAGCCTGCGCCTGACGTCGGGCCAAAATTCATTGAGCAGGCCGCCGGCACTGCCGAGCGCCAGGGCGGTGCCGCTGCGGCTCATGGTGAGGCCGAATCCGCGGTCGCTGTCAGGGTAATAAGCGTTCGATAGGGCGCCGCTGGAGAATGCGCCCAGCACGTTCTCGAAGCTGAACGAGCGGCCTCCCTTGTCGGTGTGGCAGACGAATTCCTCTATCAGGGAATGACCGATGCGATGCTTGATGGAGCCTTCCCCGATGCGGAAGTAGCGTGGGTCTTCCTTGAATAGCGTGGAATAAAAGAAGTTGCTGAAGAACCCGGAAGAAGCCTCATCCGCCAAGGAAGCTCCGAAGCGCTTGCCATAGCCTTGAGCACCCTGGCCGTAGCCATCGAAACTGTTCTGGGCCTGACCGACACCGGCTTCGATTCCGGCAATCACGATAGTGGCAGGATCGACGGAGGTTCTCCACCATACTCTGAATTTTTGGCTGGGCCGAAGGGGCGGGGCGTCGTGCTGGTAAGTGACCCCGAACTGGGGCATGACCCCGAGAGGACGTTGAGGAGTTGCGGCTTGCGGAGCCGGGGATTGCGGAGGCGGGTTTTGAGGCGGAGCAGGAGATTGCTGCGCGGCCGCTGGGGCAAAGAATAGTGCGGCCAGGACAATGGACGCGAGAGTGGATCGTGGGTAATTCATTCGTCTATTTGCAGGCATTCGGATTGTTGGATGCACACTACCATCCGGAGCCCGTGAAATGAAGTGATAAGAGTAACAGGAGCGGAGGGCAGCGGGAAATCAGTGGGCAGGGATCATCGAGGACCCTTCGATCGGAGACGGGGAAGTTAAAAAACGACCCCATGGCAGATGAGTCAATGGATGATAGTCTGTAGTGAAGATTTTCCCGATCATCCGGCAAAAACCACACCTTCCCAACTTTGCGTTTTGGTATTGACCAGAAAACAAGACAGATTTGCCCTTTGGCATGGCGCTTGCTGTTACATGAGCTGCCATGAAATGGACACATATAGTCGAGGAAGTTGTTGAAGTTGTTATCGCTTTGTGGCTTTTTGATCTCCTCTTCAGGCCAAGAAGGAGCCATGACAACCGAGGGATATTGCGCTCCGCAAGGTGATGGAGGTGAGCGACCCGAAACAGTACGGCTAGTCTGCGCCGTAGCGCGAAGGTGCCCGGGAGTGTGTGTATAAGGGAGCCATCACCCAGCAGACTCTCTCTATGGCAAGAAAGCTCCCGGAGTACATCGCAGTCAGCCCCATCAGTCTGTCCTGTCCCCTTTGCAAGGTGAAACCGGGCAAGGCGTGTGACTTGTTCGCTGGTGAGGTTGAGATTGTCCACGTTGAAAGAATTGCGGCGGCGACCGCGATGGACGTAGCCGCAAAGAAAGCGCGGAACAAGGCGGCTCACCGGTGAGGGACAATGATGAGGGAAAATACAGAGCGCTGGATGCAGCTGGCGAGATTGGCAGCCGTGGAGAAAGACCCCAAGAAGCTGGTGGAGCTTGTGCGGGAAATTAACGATCTCCTGGAAAAGAAGCAAAAGCGGCTTGCGCACCAAAGCGAGGAATCAACCGCCGAATAGTGCCCGCGATAAAACCTCTTGCAGGAAAAGACCAGTCGCGTTATATCCGCGGCCGCAGCGAGTTGCGCGTAAACAACTCTGGAGAGAAATGGTCGGGACGGGCAGATTTGAACTGCCGACCCCTCGCACCCCAAGCGAGTGCTCTACCAGGCTGAGCCACGTCCCGACGGCAGGAAAACCGCAGCATCCGGCGGATGCGACGGCAGGGTCTGACTCGACAATTCTACACTAGAGGCGGACTGAGTGGCTGGTCGTGATCGCTCTTTCTCCCCTCCGGAGCTTGATAACTCTCTCACCCACGGCTTGCGCCGTGGGCTTTATTCTTACGCCGCTCCGCGGCTTCGCCCAGGGGTGGCGAGGGCGAGAACCTAACGTGAGGGGCGAGAGCGTCTGCCTTTGCGAGTTTCTTTTTTCTCCTCGAACACTGCGAACTGGATTTTCTTTTCTACGGGGTCGATGCGGTCCACGAGCACACGGATTTTCTCTCCCAGGCTGAAGATGCGCTGGGTTCGCTGGCCGATAATTTCGCGGGTATTCTCGTGGTAGGTGTAGCGGTCGTCGGTGAGCGATGACAGCGGGACGAGGCCCTCGACGAACAGGCCGGTGAGTTCGACGAAGAAGCCGAACTTGGTGACGCTGATGATGAGGCCGTCGAAGTCTTCACCGACGCGGTTCTCCATGAATTTTATTTTTTTCCATTCCATCAGATCGCGCTCAGCTTCGTCAGCGCGGCGCTCGGCACGGCTGGATTCTTCGGCGATATCATGAAGTTCATCGAGGGGGATCGGGCCGGTTTGGGGCGCGAGCGAGTCGCGGTGGGCAGAGTGGTCGCGGCGTTTGGACCAGGGGGATGGGGCGTCTTGGGCGGGCCCCTCGGGGGCTAAAACCCCGCTCTTGATTGCGCGTTTATCTGCGCGACTAAAGTCGTACCCTTCCCGGTCTGAGGACGATGGCTGCACGGGCGACGGCGCCCGCGCCACACGATCCTGTAACACATCTTTCAGGATGCGATGGACGATCAGGTCGGGATAGCGGCGGATGGGCGACGTGAAATGGGTGTAGGTGGGTGCGGCGAGGGCGAAGTGGCCTAAATTTTCTTCCGAGTAGCGAGCTTGCTTTAGCGAGCGCAGCATCAGGTAAGAAAGGATGCGTTCTTCAGGTTTACCGGCAATTTTCTCGGTCAGCTTCTGGTACATGCGCGGAGTGATGTGAACATCTTTCGCGATTTCGATTTCCCGCGGGCGTTTGCCGGTGCCGTGGCTGGAGCGGCGGTCGGATTTGAAAGTCATGCGTTGGATAGGCAGCGCGCCCACGCCTAGCGAATAGCCGAATGTCGCGGCGATGACTTCGAAATCGTATACCCGCTTGGCATCGGGCTTCTCGTGAATGCGGTAGAGCGAGGCGATGCGATGGCTTTCGAGATATCCGGCGACACACTCGTTGGCGGAGAGCATGAATTCTTCGATGAGGCGATGGGCGATGTTGCGTTCGGAGCGAGTGATGCTCTTCATCAGGCCATGCTCGTCGAATTCGATGATGGGTTCGGGCAGATCGAAGTCGATGGAGCCGCGGCGTTCGCGCTTCTTATTGAGAATGAGGGCGAGGTCGCGCATCATCTCGAAGGTGCTGACCAGGGCGGAGTAACGACTTCGCAACGCGCTGTCGCCGGCGAGGACGGCGCTGACGTCTGTGTAAGTCATGCGCTCGGCGGAGCGGATGATGCCTTCGGATAAATCGTAGCTGACGATTTCACCGTGATGGTCGATTTCCATTACGCAGGAAAGAACGAGGCGGTCGACTTGTGGGCGCAGGCTGCAAATGTCAGTGGAGAGTTCGAGGGGGAGCATGGGCACGGCGCGGTCAGGGAAATAGACGCTGGTGCCGCGCAGGCGGGCTTCGTGGTCGAACGCGGAGCCGGGAGTGACGTAGTGGGCGACGTCGGCGATGTGGACATGGAGCTCGAAGTTGCCGTTGTCGAGGCGGCGGACGGTGACGGCGTCGTCGAAGTCGCGGGCGGTTTCGCCGTCGATGGTGACGATGGGGAAATCGCGGAAGTCGTGACGAGTGCTGATTTCGGAGGCTGGAATAATCGGTTCGACTGCCTGCGCTGCTGCCAGCACTTCGGCAGGAAAGCGATGCGGGAGGTGGAACTTGCGGATGATGATTTCGACGTCCACGCCGAAGTCGTCCTGGTAGCCGAGGATTTCGACGACTTTGCCGCGGGGATTTTGGGTGGCGCTGGGCCAGTCGGTGATTTCGACGTCAACCACGACGTTTTCGAGATCGTCCCGGTTCGCGCGGCGAGCGGCTTCTTCGCCGAGGACGCGATGGGGATCGTTTGGCTTTTTGGCCGGTGGTCTGGGCGGTTTGGAGACTGAATTCACCACATGGGGCACAGGGGAAGATGTTTCCGGGCGCTCCAGGCCCGGCGGGATTGTGATTTCCTGCGAAATCTTCTGGTCGATGGGAATCACGTAGTTGCGTCGCGAGCCATAGTGAAAGATTCCGACGACGGTTGCGTGAGCGCGGTTCACGGGGCGAACGATGCGGCCTTCGGCGCGGCCGTCGGGGCGGACGTTGGTAATTTCAACGAGGACGAGGTCGCCGTGCATGGCAGTACCGATGGCTGGCGGGGGGATGAAAACGTCTCCGGTGAGGCGAGATTTCAGCGATTCGTTGAGCGAAGTAGCGTCGGGAGTGACGAAGCCGAAGCCGTCGCGATGCATGCTGAGCTTTCCGACAACCACGTTCTTGCCGCTGGCGGGCTGGGGAAGGGCGTAGCGGTCGGAGTCGATCCGGACGAGCTGGCCGTTGGCCACCAGGCGTTCTAGGCGGTCGGAGAGGTCGCGCCGGGCGTCGCCGTGGAGACCCAACTCACGGACTAGTTGCTTGTAGCCGGCGGTGTGCCTGGGCAAGCGTTCGAGCTTCTTCAGGATGGTGGAGTCGGAGAGCATGGGGGAGATAAAAGCCGCTTTCGCTTCTCCGTTAGGATACCGGAAGCGGCAAGAAGTGCCTTGGGACAGGGAGAAATTGCCCGGTTTCATGGCGGGCAGGTGGCGGGTTAATCAACCAATTTCCACAAGACCGCACAGGGTTTGCGGAGTAAAATGCGGTTTGGTGATTGAAGTGCGAGTGAGGCTCTTCTATCCATATCCAGGAAAGGAATTCTAGCGCCATGTGGAAGCCCACGACTCAGACTCCGACAACTCCAATGCGGCCGGGTGAACCCGAACGTCCGGCCATGCCTACGCCCGTGACTTCGACTCCAGAGACTCCGGGACGTCCGGTAACAGCCACGGCAGCCGACCAGGCGACGATCGGCAAGTCGTTAGTTATAAAGGGAGAGGTGAGCGGTTCAGAATCGCTCTATATCGATGGGCGGGTGGAAGGATCGATCAATCTGGCGGGCAACCGGGTGACCGTGGGGCGCAATGGCGTGGTGTCGGCCAACATCAATGCCCGCGAGATAGTGGTATTGGGAAAAGTTCGCGGCAACCTGACGGCGAGTGACCGGGTGGACATCCGCAGCGACGGGTCGCTGACCGGGGATGTGGTGGCGGCGCGAATTTCGATTGAGGATGGCGCGTTCTTCAAGGGCGGAATCGATATCCGCAAGGCCGGGCAGAAGCCGAACGGCGAAGAAGCGAAGCCCTCGACATCGAGCGTCGAAGCAGTAGCGGCGCGCGCTTAAGAATTCGCTTACGGCGACCGATGCAGACGGACGGTTCTTCAATCGTCTCGCCTGGATCGCAAGTACATCTCGGTAACCCCGCTACTTCTGTGCACTCTTCTGGCCGCGATTCCGGGCCGCGGGACTCTGCGGCTCTGCCAAGGAGTAGGCTCATGATTTCTGCCCGCTCGAAACTTCCAATGATGTTGTTGGTGTGTGCTTTTTGTTGGTTTGGCTCAGCCTGCGGTGCTTCCGCTGGAGGGCCCAGCACAGGGACTGTATCGAGCGGATCCGGCGGATCAAGCGGATCCGGCGGGTCGGGGGCGCCGGGTGGCCAACCGCCTGCCTCCGGCGGGTCAGGCGCCCCGCCGAGCGGGTCTCCGCCGGCATCTGGCAACCCACCACCACCGGCCCATTCCATTCAAACTGTGTTCGTTATTCTGATGGAGAACCACAACTGGACAGGAGATGGGAACCTGGATATCAAAGGCAACTCAGAAGCGCCCTATATCAACAAGACGCTTGTCCCCAAGGCATCGCACGCCGAGAGCTATTACAACCCGCCAAACATCCATCCCAGTCTGCCGAATTACTTGTGGCTGGAGGCGGGAACGAACTTCGGAATCCTAAATGATGGCCTGCCGAATCAGAATTCGCAGAACACTACCCAACATCTGGTTACCTTACTCAAGAATGCTGGCATCCCGTGGAAGGCGTACGAGGAGAGCAGCGACGGTTCCAGCTGCCCGCTAATGAACGAGGGTCCATATGATCCTAATGGCAGCCAGCTTTACGCACCGAAACATGATCCGTTCGTCTATTTCGACGATGTAACCGGGAATCAAAATCCCAAATCCGGGTATTGCATAGCACACGTTCGGCCTTACACAGAATTGGCAGGGGATCTGAAGAATAACAAGGTGGCCAAATACAACTTCATAACACCCAACCTGTGCGATGACATGCATGACAGCTGTACGGGCGGCAACATCGCTGACGGAGACACGTGGCTTTCCAAGAACGTACCGGCAATCCTCAACTCGACTGCCTACAAGAGTGGCGCGCTATTCATCGTATGGGATGAGGCCAACACTGGCGACGGGCCCATTGGGATGATCGTTCTTTCCCCGTTCGCCAAAGGCGGCGGGTACTCGAACTCGATTCACTACACCCACGGATCTACATTGCGGACACTGGAGGAGATTTTCGGTGTGACGCCGTTCCTGGGGGATGCCGGCAAAGAGACTGATCTGAAGGATTTGTTCCGAGTGTTCCCGTAGAGACGCCGCGGCTTATGGTTCCCCGCCGCTATTAAGTTCTTCCGCGCTTCCAGTTGCGACACTGGGGTATGGTGCGGCCCTCCGGCGAAGCAGATCATGAAGCAAGTGTGATCGTGTAATCCAGAGTCCGGCCGCCACGGCTCCGGCCCAAGTGAGCGTAGTCAACGCCAGTGATTTGGAGTCGGCTAAGCGGCTGCCGTGAATCGCTATGGACCCCGCGACCCGATAGCTTAGTAGTCCCGCCACCAAGGCTGTAGCGCCAGCTTTACTCAGCTCTCCCCATTGCAATCCGCCAATAGGTACCAGCCTGCGTTGGTGCAGCAGCAAAGCGACCGCCACGGTGTTGGCCAGAATTCCCAGGTCGGAGGCAACGGCGAGTCCGGGGGTGTGGAACGCGTGATAGAGCGCGGCATACATGGGAAGAGAAGCGAGCGTGACGAGAGTGCTGGCGACCATGGGCGTGAGCGTGTTTCCAGCCGCATAAAAGGCGCGCGCATAAAGCGATTGCGCCGCCCATAATGCCAGCGAAAGTGAGAACCAGAAGAAATAGACGGCGGTGGTTTCCGAGTCCGAGAAGTGGAAGTGGCCGCGGCGATAGACCAGATCCAGGAGGGGGAGCGCAGTAGCAGCCATCAGACTGGTGGCCAAGAGGGATGCGGCGACGATGCGGGAAATGGATGCGTTCACCGTCGCGGCAAATTCGGGCATGCGTTTTTCACCGAAAAGGCGAGCGAAGAAAGGCAGCGAAGCCTGGCCGGTGGCCTGGCCTAAAACGGCGATGGGCACAGCGAACAGACGCTTGGCGTAGTTCAGGCGAGTGATGTCTCCCACGCTGCCGGAGGCGAAGTAGCGGAGAATCCAATCGTCAGCGGTGACCAGCGAGACTCCGATCATGAGGGGAATCGACATGCGAACCCATTCGCGGAACGCGGGATTGCGGATATCGAAAGAGATCCGGTAGCCGGTGCCGATGCTGGCAGCTCCAATAGCGTTGATCAGGAAGGGGCCGAGCATGGCACCGGCAAGAGCCCCATACGCAAGAGAAGAGATCCCCAGTTGGCGTGAAAACAAGACGCCGCCCATGATGATGGCCAGGTTATAGAGCAGCGGGCCGAATGCGGGGAATAAGAACAACCGGCGGGAAAGCAGCACCGCCGAGACGACGCCGCCGACGTAGAAGAAAATCTGCGCGGGCAGCAGAATCCGCGTGAGGTGAACGCAAAGACGCAGTTGATCGGGAGTGAAGCCACTGAAGAGATGGCGTTCGATTTGAGGAGTAAAGATCTCCGCGAAAACCGTGCCGATTCCGAGTACTACCGTCATCACGGTGATGATGATGGAGAAGGTCTTCTGTGCGTCTTCTTCCCTTTTCTGCGCAAGAAAACGAGTGTAGATGGAAACGAAGGTGATCGAGGCGGTGCCGCCGGCTACCAGGTAGTTCAGCCAGTCTGGGATGGTGAAACCGGCGACGTAGGCATCGGTCTGGGGGCCAGCTCCGAAGGCCCAGGCGATGTAGGCTTCGCGGACGTATCCGATCACGCGGGAGGCCATGACGGCCGACATCAGCAGCACGGTCGCGGAGAACACGCTGTGCTGGTGCGAGGGCCGGAGATGGCGGAGAAGTTGCCTCATGCGGTCTGAGCAAACATCATCCAGAGCGTACCAGACTTAACTAGCATCAGCGTTGATAGCTGTGAGTCAGCGATGAAGCGAAACTTTGACAGCTGTTGGCGCTGGGCCAGATAATCCGAGCCGTGAGCGACAGTAGTGTGACTCCCGCTGGTTCGGCTTTGCTGCGGCGGTCATTTCACAGAGTCTTCCCCGCTGCGGTCCGCGGCGAAGGGGTGTACGTGTGGGATGCCGACGGGAAACGATATTTGGATTTTTCTGGATCGGCAGCAGTGAACTTCATTGGACATGGAGTTCAGGAAATTGCTGCGGCAATAGCTGCTCAGTCACAGCAGTTGGAGTTCGTTCACAGCAGCCAATTCACCACGCCCGTTGCTGAAGAGTACGCTCAGGAACTGTTGGACTTTGCGGGGAAGAATTTCGCCGGCGGCTGTGTGTATTTCACCAGCGGCGGTTCAGAGGCAACTGAAACCGCGTTGAAACTGGCTCGGCAGTACCAGGTGGAGATTGGACAAGGCAGACGGCATCAGGTAATCAGCCGCGGCCAGAGTTATCACGGGTCAACGCTGGGAGCATTGGCAGTTTCTGGGAACAAGCGGCGGCGGGAGATGTACCTGCCGATGGTGCGGGAATTCTCGCATGTAGCGTTTCCGTACTGTTATCGCTGTGCGTATGACTGCACCGATGGCTGCCGCAACTGCGGACAGGAATACGCTGCGGACCTGGAGAAAGCGATTGAGGCGTCAGATGGCCAAGCCGCCGCGTTTATTTTCGAGCCGGTCAGCGGCGCAACGCTGGGTGCGGTGGTGCCGCCCCCGGGATATTTGCAGAGCGTGGCGCAGATTTGCCGGCGGCATGGAGTGCTCTTGATTGCCGATGAAGTCATGACCGGCATGGGACGGACGGGAAAGAATTTCGCGGTGGAGCACTGGGATTTGGCCCCGGATATTCTGGTCACCGCTAAAGGATTGTCGAGCGGGTACGCGCCGCTGGGAGCGGTGATATCAACCAAGAGAGTTGTCGATGCCATTGCGGAGGGATCAGGAGCGTTCATGCATGGGTTTACTTACAACTCTCATCCGATTTCGGTTGCCGCGGGGCGGGCGGTGCTTAAGGTTATACGGCGAGAGAGCTTGGTGAGGGCAGCGGACGGATCGCGCGAAGGATCCGCAGCGGCATTGCTGCGGGTTGCGCTGGAAAAACTGCGGGAAGTGGATGCCGTCGGCGATGTGCGGGGAATCGGACTGCTGTGGGGAGTCGAGTTCGTGGCAGACAAGGCCAGCAAGAAACCGTTTGCACCGGAACTGAACTTTGCCGGACGCGTGGCGCAGGCGGCGGCGAAAAGAGGATTGATGGTTTATCCCATGCAAGGGTGCGTGGATGGAGTTGCGGGGGATCATTTGCTGATTGCGCCTCCGGCCGTGATTACGAGCGAGCAGATTGGGTGGGCGGTGGAGACGTTGGGGGAGGCGATTGAGGAGGCAGCGAGTGTAGCGGGTAGATGATGCGCCCACCAGGCGTAGGAGAGGGGCGTTCTTCCGCCGCTCCGCGGCTGCTTCGCTTCCCCACCCCTCCCACGGCTTACGCCGTGGGCTTTATTCTTGCGCCGCTTCGCGGCTCAAAGCCGAACCCTCCGCGACTCGGGTTCACGCGTACGGGAAATACAAATAAATCCATCGTCTTGATCCTTCGCTTAGCGAGACCCGCTGGCTAATCCATGTGCTCGTGGGCTTGGCGCTCAACCGACCAGATGTCCTCCGGCTTTTGCTCGAAGGGATAGACGTGGACCATCCAACTGAAGATCTGCGGCATGAACCTGCCACCAGCGGCATCGCATTCTGCCTGGGTGGTGATTGAACCGTGGAGGCCGAATTGCGAGTGCGGACCCCATGCTTCCAGTTTCTTGTCTGGCGGGGGCAGGCACAGGTTTACGTGGGCGTGCCACTGGGCGATGCTGAGCGGAATGCGGGCGTCGAGTTCTTCCGGCGTGGCCGTTTTGCGGGCAGTGTACATGACGCCGATCAGTTTGTAGCCGTCGCCGTTCTTCTCGTACAGCAGTGAAGTAGGATGGTCGGGATTGAAATTGATTGCGGCCTGGAAAGCGTAGCCATAGTTGGTGAAGTGATATTGCTTTTGCGGGCGGTCGGGCATGAAAATCTTGAAGCCATCGGCCAGGGCGACTTTGTAGTCGGAATATTTCTCGGCGGCACGGCGCGCGGCCTGCACGACCTGATCGGCTTTTTCCTGATCCCCTGGCTTGAGCGCGCGCATGGGAGTCATCTTCATGTGCGGGCCCATGTCCATGTGGTGGCCTTCCATGGAACTCATGGCGTGAGTGGCACCGTCGTCGTCCATGTTCGACATGGCCTGCGTGTCGGAGGCGTGGGCCGGCATGTTCACTGGTTGCTGCGCCCAGAGCGGGCAAAGCCCAAACAGAATGAAAGCGAAAAGCTGCTTCATGGCAATTCCCTCTTCACAAATGTTAAACCCGAGGCGGCGCAGGTAGTTGCCAGGCAATGAGATTACGGCAGTAATCAGCGGTCGGGGGCCGGAGCAGCGATTCGGGGTTGCGCGACGCCCATTGCTCGCAGGATTCGGCTCGCGGCGTCTGTGCCGGAGCGGACGCAGTCGGGTACGCCGATGCCGTGGTATGCGTTGCCAGCCAAGGCAAGGCTGGGCAATTCGCTGACGGCCCGCTCGATCGCCTGGATCCTCTCGATGTGGCCGACGTTGTATTGCGCCATTGCGTCCTTCCATCGATAGACGCGGGTAAAGAGCGGATCAGCGGTGAAACGGAGGATCTGGCGAAGCTCTTGCTGGACAATGCGCAGAATTTCGTCGTCCCGTTGATCGAGGATCGCCGGGCTAGAGACACCGCCGAGGAAACAACGGAGCAATGCACGGTCTTCGGGGGCGCGGTGGGGAAATTTGTTGTGGACAAATGTCACCGCCAGCAGTCGCTTGGCTTCTCTGCGCGGAATCAGAAAGCCGAAGCCGGGGGGCAGAGTTCGACGGATTTGTTGATTGTAGACAAGGGTGACGGTAACGGAAGACGTGTACTCGATGGCGCTGAGTGCGCTTGTTAATTGGGCGGGCAATCCCAAGCGGGCGGCTGCTGGCGCGGTAGTCGAGACGATCACGGCGTCGAATTCGTCGGACGAATAGCCGGCTGAAACCAGCCAGCGGTTGTGCTCTTGTTCGATAGCTTGCACGGGAGTGTTGATGCGCAGAGCGGAGGCAGGCAGGTGGGATGCGACGGCGTTCACCATCTGCTGCATGCCGCTTTTCAAGGATGTGAAAAGAGAGTTGCCGTGTGCGGCTGGTTTTCGGCGAGCGGAGAGCAGAGCGCGGCCCAGACTGCCGTGGGTAGCTTCCATCTCGGCAAAACGCGGTAGGACGGCGCGCAGGCTGAGCTTGCCCGCTGTGCCGCCGTAGACGCCGGAGAGCAAGGGATCGGCGAGGCGATCGACGACTTCCGAGCCGTAGTGACGTTCGACGAAGGAGGCTACACTCTCGTCGATTGCGGACCTTCTCTTAGGTTGAAACCACTCTTGCATGATGCGGAGTTTGGTGCGAGGGGAGAAAAGTGGCGACCAGACTGTCGGCAGGACTTTAGTCGGAACCATGAACATGAGGCCGTCGGGCATGGGGACAAGACGGCCGTTGACCAGAATGTAAGTCTTGCGCTCGCGGTCATTGGAGCCAATGAACTGATCGGCCAATCCGACTTCGCGACAGAGGTCGGCAGCCCAGGGTTTTTCGGTGAGAAAGGAATCGGGACCGGCTTCGCTGAGACACCCATCGATGGATTCGGTGAGAAGCACGCCGCCGAGGCGTGGAGAGGATTCGAAGAGGGTGTACTCGAGCACGACGCCTGCGCGCCGGTGCTTTTCGAGGGCGAATGCGGCTGAGAGACCCGAGATGCCCCCGCCGATGATGGCGATGCGCTTCATATGAGGCTGCGGGCCAGCGCAGCGAGGGCGGCAGTGAGCAGTGGCGAATCGTTCAGAGACTCGGCGCGGGTCAGGCGCATGCCCTGCTTCTCGGCAAATTGTTTGAAGCTGATATCAATGTCGTAGAGCACTTCAACGTGGTCGCAGAGAAATCCGATTGGCTGAATGAAGACGGCATCGTGGCCGTTCTTCTTGAGGCCGAGGATTGTGTCTTCTACAGTGGGGCCGAGCCACGGGCCTCCGGAGACGCCCTGGCTTTGAAATGCGAAAGTCCAGGCTTCGGACGGGAGTCCAACTTGCTTTGCTACCAGTGAGGCAGTTTCTTTGGCCTGGCGTTCATAGGGGTCACCCTCGGTGACAGTGCGATGGGGCACGCTGTGGGCGGTGAAGATAGTGGGAACATTCGGTGGCCGGCCGGAGAGAAATTTCTCGGCGAAGGCCTGGATCAATAAAGGATGATCGTGCCAGGATTCGATGAAATCAACGGTGAACGGGGGATTCTCTTTGGCGAGCGCGGAGCGGTAGAGGCCTACGCTGGTGCGGGAATTCTGCGGCGCGAGGCAGATGACGATGGTGCGGGTCACGCCATCAGAGACCATGGTGCGGACTGTGTCGGCAATGTAGGGATGCCAGTTGCGCATGCCAACGTACACGCGTAAGCGAAGGTTTTGGGCTAGGAGGTCCGCCTGTTTCCTGGTTAGTTCGGTCAGCGGGGAGCGGCCGATCAGGCCGTAGCGGTGCTGGATTTCCTGAATGGATTCTGGAGGCAGGGGGCGGCCGCCGGTTACTCGCAAGAGAAATTCCGGGATCTGATCGACGGAGTCGGGGCTGCCGTGGGCCAGGAGCAGGATGGCGGTGGCCTCGGATTGTGAGGTCTGCTTCACGTCAAAATCTTAACCACAGAGGACAGGTTTCACAGGGTACCCCGCTCTTGCACGAACTTTGCCAGGGCTTTTACGTTTTCTACCGGAGTTTCGGGCAAGATGCCATGACCCAGATTAAAGATATGGCCTGGGCGGCCAGCGGCGCGGTGAAGGATGTCTTCGGCGCGAGATTTCAGTTCCGGCCAGCCGGCGAAAAGAAGCGCCGGATCGAGGTTACCCTGTATGGCCTTCCGGTTGCCTAGTTTGGCCCAGCCTTCGTCGAGGGGAACGCGCCAGTCGAGCCCGACGACGTCGGCTCCGGTTTCCTGCATGGAAGGCAAAAGCGTCGCGGTGTCGGTGCCGAAATAAATGAGGGGCGCGCCGGTGGCTTGCAGCTTCTTTACCAGCTCGGTAGTCCTTGGCAACACATAACGGCGATAGTCTTCGACGCAGAGACAGCCGACCCAACTGTCGAAAATCTGGATGACGTCGGCTCCGGCACGGACCTGCTCAGCGGCGTATTCGGAGGTGACCGCGACCAGCTTGCACAAAAGTTCGTCCCAGGATTGCGGGGACGAGTACATCATCTTCTTTGTATGAATGTAATTGCGTGAACCGCCGCCTTCGATCATGTAGCTGGCGAGAGTGAAAGGCGCGCCGCAAAAGCCGATCACAGGAAGGCGGTTGTCGAAGTGGCGGCTCACCAGGCGCACAGCTTCGGCGACGTAGCCGAGATCGGCTGCGTGATCAGTGCGCAGCTTTGCGACGTCTTCCCTGCCCCGGACCGGCCTCTCGATGACGGGACCTTCGCCGGCGGAAAAATGGAAGGGCAAGCCCATGACTTCGAGGGGGAGAAGCAAGTCGGCGAAGATGATGGCGGCGTCGACTCCCAGGATCTCCGCGGCGGTGATGGTCACTTCGGCGGCGAGCTTGGGCTGTTTGCAGATCTCGATCAGGGAATACTGCTTGCGGATGGCGCGGTATTCGGGCATGTAGCGTCCAGCCTGACGCATGAACCATACCGGAGTGCGATCGACGGGCTGGGCCCGGCAGGCCTTCACGAAGCGGGATTCCGGCGCTGACATGGAGCTTTAAATCTAGCATTTTTCAAGCAATCCATTGGGCGCGAGCTGTGTCCATATCGACCGCTTTGATAAGGAAGCGAGCCAAACGCGCGATTTATCGGGTCGCACAGGACGCGACCCGTTCGCGCGGCTCGCCTGGGTCCTTCGGCGACAAAAAACCGCCGCCTCAGGATGACAACACCGCTGGTTGCCCTTTCGAGTGTGGGGCATCAAGAAAGGTAACCTCCCGCGGCGCGTGGTTGAGCCTATGATTTAAGCAACCCGTCCAAGGAGGTGCTGGAATGGCGGCAAGCCAGGTGGTCCTATATTTCGAGAGGCAGGAGGATGCCCTGCTATTTGCTCTGGCGGCCAGTTCAGCCATGTCGGCGGAAGGGCCGGTCCGGGCGAAAGAGGCAGGCGCCAAGATTGCGAACGAACTCTGCAAAGCCAGCCGGATTACGACCGAGGGCGTGTTGAACAGCGGTGACGCTGAAGAGGATGACCGGCGAAAACCGCGGCGAGTCGCGTAAACGGCACTAGTCTGACCATGGTTGCGGATGGCGGTCCCAGCGGTGGTGACGCAAGTCTGCTAAGAGTGCGGCATCCAGTGGGCCCGCGCTGCCCGCCGCAAGGTTTTCCCGCACGTGATTGGGGCGCCTCATGCCCACGATGGTCGTGCTCACGGCCGGATTCGACAGGATAAAGCGCAACGCCATCTCGGACAGGGTCATGCCCTTCGGCAGAATTTTCTTCAGTTTCTCCACGCGATGCATGGTATTTGCGAGATTCTCCGGGCCAAAATAGAGGGAGCGCCAGTCGTTTTTCGGGAACCGGGTTTCGGCGGTCAGTTCGCCAGCCAGGCTGCCTTCGTCCAGCGGGACGCGGGCGATGACGCCAATGTTCAGTTCGCGGCAGACGGGAAACAGTTTGTCCTCAGGGGACTGGTCGAAGATGTTGTAGATGAGCTGGACGGCGTCGACCAGACCAGTACGAAGAGCGCGAATGCCGTTCTCCGGCTCCCAGCGATTCAGGCTCAGGCCGAAGGAATGGATCCAGCCGTCGCTTTTGAGCTTCTCGACTGTCTTGCGGAAGTCGGGTTCGTCCGTCCAACTATCATCCCAGACGTGGAATTGGAGCAGGTCGATGGAGTCGGTAGCGAGCTTTTCGCGGATCAGACGAGCGTGTTTGAAAACGTGATCTGTCGGGAAAACGTCCTGGTATTTGTATTTGGAGGAGGCCGGCCACTTGTCGTTGAGCGGCGGGATTTTGGAGGCAGCATAGATGCGCTTGCCGGGATTGCAAGAAATAATCTGGCCAAGCAGGGCGTCGCTGTGGCCGTTGCCGTAGGACCAGGCGGTGTCGAAGAAGTTGCAGCCGAGATCGACGGAGAGTTGCAGGGCGGCGAGCGATTGGGCATCGTCGGAGCCGGTCCAATCACCCATGCCCCAGAGGCCGTGGGCGATTTCGCTGACTTTGACGTTAGTGCGGCCTAGGGTTCGGTGGTTCATCAGTCTCCGTTTATCCAGGCAAGAAGCCTTTTACCGCAAAGGGCGCTAAGGGCTCGCAAAGGTCGCTAAGAAAACTCTGTGGCTCCACTGGACAGTTGGTCCGATTGACAGATTTGCCGGACAATTCATAACATAGAAGTTCACTCCGACACTTCCGAGGACGGACCGTTTCACGATGTTTGAGTTGCACATCTTACCTTCTACAAGCAAATCATATGATCTCAGTCAAACAGCTTACCAAGAAGTACGCGCGTAACCTTGCGGTTGACCACATCTCCTTCGAGGTCCAGAAAGGGCAGATCGTGGGCTTTCTGGGGCCGAACGGCGCTGGCAAGACTACCACCATGCGCATGCTGACGTGCTTCATGCCGCCTACGTCTGGGGGCGCGACGGTGGCCGGATTCGACGTGCTGGAGCAGCCGCTCGAAGTCAAGAAGCGCATTGGATATCTGCCAGAGTCTCCGCCGCTGTACCCGGAAATGGAAACTGGCGAATATCTGACGTTTGTGGGCAAGTTGAAAGGACTCTCGGGCGCAGAGCTCAAGAAGCGAGTCGATTATGTTTGCGACCGATGCGCGGTTGCGGATGTGAGGAACAAGCTGCTGGGGCGACTCTCGAAGGGATATCGCCAGCGCGTGGGATTGGCGCAGGCGATCATTCACAATCCGGATGTACTGGTGCTGGATGAGCCTACGGCGGGACTTGATCCCAAGCAGATCAACGAAACTCGCGACCTGATCAAGGGGCTGGCGGGCGATCACACCATCATTCTGAGCACGCATATTCTGCCGGAAGTTGAACAAACTTGCGAGCAAGTGGTCATTATTAGTAAGGGCAAGTTGGTCGCTACGGATTCGGTGAGCAATCTGCAAAACCGGGCGCGGGGAGCGGAATCGCTGCTGGTGGAGGTGGGATCGCGCAATGGGGCGGTGGATTCCGGAGTTGTGGTGCAACGGCTGCAACAGATTCCTGGAGTCAGCCGTGCCCAACTCAAGACCAGCCACGGGGACCGCAACGTATTTGAAGTGGAGAGCCAGAAGGGCTTTGTGCGCGGAGAGTTGGCACGCGCTGTAGTGCAGGCAGGATGGGACTTGAATGAATTGCGGCCTTCCGCTGTAAGCCTGGAAGAAATATTCCTGCAACTTACCGGAGCTGAACCGCAAGCGGGCGCGGCGAGCAAGGGGGTGGAGTAATGCGGAATATCTGGATCATCTGGCGGAAGGAATTACGCGGCTATTTCGTTTCGCCGATCGCGTATCTGCTGTTGACCATGTTCGCGCTGATTTTCGGGTTCTTCTTCTGGAACGCGCTGGGCTACTTCGTCATGATGGGAATGGAGTCGCAGATGCGCGGGCAGCCGATGCCGATGAACCTGAATGAGGAAGTCATTCGGCCGCTATTATCGAACGCCAGCGTGATCGGACTATTTTTCATTCCCATGATCACGATGCGCCTGTTTGCTGAAGAGAAGCGCAGCGGGACGATCGAGCTGTTGGTGACGTCGCCGATCCGCGACATCGAGATCATTCTCGGTAAGTGGCTGGCGGCAGTGACCATGTATGGCTGCATGCTGCTGTTTACAGCGCTCAACTTTGCATTTCTGTTCAAGTACGGCAATCCGGACTGGAAGCCGCTGGCCATCGGCTATCTGGGCTTGCTGCTACAGGCGGGCGGGTTGCTGGCGATCGGTACGTTCATTTCGACTCTGACTAAGAACCAGATTATTGCGGGTGCGGCGACGTTCGGAGTTTGCCTGCTGCTGTGGATCCTGGAATGGGTGAGCGGATATGAAACGGCTGCGTGGGCTCAGGTACTGGCCTACATGTCGGTGATCACCCACTTCGAGTCATTCGGCAAGGGTGTGCTGGACATGAAGGATGCCATCTATTACTTAACCGTGATTTTCCTGGGACTGTTCTTCACCGCGCGGTCCATGGAATCTCTGCGCTGGAGGTCGTAAGTGAACACAGAATTACTGAAGGCGAGACAGACCCGGTACGTAGCTTACGCCACGGTGTATGTGGTGGTGGTGCTGACGGCGGTGGTGATTGCGAATTTTCTGGCCAACCGGCACGACAAGTCCTACGACGCGACCGCGAATAAACGCTACAGCTTGTCGGAACAGACGGCGAAAATCGTAAAGGGGCTGAAGCAGGACGCGAGCATAACTTATTTCGATCAAGGGACGCGCTTCCCGCGCGCGAAAGACCTGCTGGGCGAGTATGCGAATCTGTCACCCAAGATTCATGTGGACTATGTCGATCCCGACAAAAAACCGCAGGAAACACGCGAAGCCGGAGTGACAAATTATGGAACAGCGATTGTTCAAGTCGGTGGAAATAAAGAAGAGGCAAAGAGCTTTACTGAAGAAGGCATCACAGGGGCAATCATTCGGACGCTGAAGCATACGACGCGCACGGTGTGCTTTGTGGCGGGCAGCGGCGAGCACCAGATCGACGACTCAGATCGCAACGGTTTTTCGAAATTCAAAGAACTGCTGGGCAAGGACAATTACACGGCCAAAGCGGTGGACCTGCTGCAAAAAGCGGAAGTGCCGGGCGACTGCACGGTGTTAGTGGTCGGCGGCCCGACTCACGATTATCAGCAGCCGGAAGTGGATGCGCTAAAGAAGTATGTGGAGGATGGCGGGCGGGCTTTGTTGCTGCTGGATCCGCCGTTGAAGATTGGCCGTGCGATCACATCCGACAACGATGCGCTTGCGAGTTTGTTGCAAAGTTGGGGCGTAACCGCGGAAAAAGATTTGATTCTCGATCTCAATCCGATTGGGCAGTTGCTGGGAGTCGGGCCGCAGGTGGCGCTGGTGAGGAATTACGATTCGCATGCGATTGTCGACGGCATGAAGGGCACAGCGACTGGGTTTCCGCTCTCGCGGTCTTTGGATATCAAGAATGGCGACAAGACTTCGGTACAAAAGTTGTTCGATTCATCGGACACCAGCCTGGCGACAAGCGAGTTGAGTTCGCCGAAGGTTGATCCCAACGATCCGAAGAACAAGAAAGGGCCACTGACAATCGCGGCCGCGGCCACTTACAACACTGGGAAACAGGATTCGCAAGGGCGTTTTGTGGTGGTGGGAAGTTCGTCGTGGGCGGCGAATTCGTTTATCAGCTTCAACGGCAACAGCGATCTGGCGTTGAACGCGGTTGACTGGCTTTCGTCGGATGAAGACCTGATTTCGATTCGCCCCAAGCAGCAGGAAGATCGCCGCATTACTATGACCCAGTCGCAGGTGAACTGGGTAAGGATCACGAGCCAGTTCCTGTTGCCCTTGCTGGTGGTGGTGATGGGGGTTTCGGTTTGGTGGAAGAGGAGATAGCTGGCGCAGTATGAAGATACGCGGATTCATCAGTGCAATCGTGGTGCTCGCGGGCCTGACGGGAGCGCTTTATTGGTCGAACCGGCAGAAACCAGCGGAAACGGCGTCGGCGGACGCTCCACCGAAGATCCTTACTCTGAAAGAAGAGGACATCACGAAGATAGACCTCAAGAAGAAGGGCGCGGACGAGTTGGTGCTGGCGAAAGACAGCAGTGGCAAGTGGCAGATCACTGCGCCCCAGCCGCTGGGGGTGGAACAGAGCACGGTATCTCCCATGCTGTCGAGCTTGTCAACGCTCACGTCGGAACGGCTGGTGGAGGATAAAGCCAGCGACCTGGGACAGTATGGCCTGAGCGATCCCGCGATAGCAGCGACGATCACGGAAAAGAACAACAAGACACACCAGTTGCTGGTAGGCGACAACACTCCGGCGGGAAGCGGAGTTTACGCGAGGCTGGAGGGCGATCCGCGGGTTTTCACCATCGCCACATATAACAAGAGCAACATTGACAAGAGCGTGAACGACCTGCGGGACAAGCGCATGCTGACGGTGGAGGCGGACAAGATAAGCAAAGTGGAGCTGATCGCCAAGAAGGAAGATATTGAATTTGGCCGCAATAAAGATGGGTGGCAGATCGTGAAACCCAGCCCGCTTAGGGCGGACAGCGCACAGGTGGAAGAATTGGTGCGCACACTCACCGACACTCGAATGGACTTAGGCGGCACGGATGACGCGAAGAAAATGACGTTGGCATTTGCCTCAGCCACTCCCGTGGCTATGGCGAAGGTGACCGCCGAATCCGGGACGCAGGAGATGCAAGTCCGCAAGAACAAGGACGACTACTACGCGAAGTCGAGTGCGGTGGAAGGGGTGTACAAAGTTGCGAGCAGCGTGGGCAAGGGGCTGGACAAAAGTCTGGACGATTTCCGGAACAAGAAGCTGTTCGACTTTGGGTTCAGCGATCCAAGCAAGATTGAGATTCACGACGGGGCGAAAAACTATTTTCTCACCAAGGGCGGCGAAGATTGGTGGAATGGAAGCGGTAAGAAGCTGGATGTTGGCAGCGCGCAATCGGTGGTGGATAAGATTCGCGACCTGTCTTCGAGCAAATTCGTCGATTCTGGATTCACTGTACCGACGATTGAGTTGACGGCGATTTCGAGTGACGGCAAGCGGGTGGAAAAAGTGCAGATTGCGAAGAAGGATACCGCTTATATCGCCAGACGAGAAGGCGAGGCATCGCTTTATGCGGTGGATGCCCAGGCGGTTACGGATTTGGAGAAAGCTGCGGAAGAGATGAAGGTGGCGGCGGCTGCGCCGCCAGGCAAGTGAAATGAGTCAGCTAGCGGTCAGGCGGCTTCGACTCCTCAGACTGTTCCAGCGCTTTCAGATAGTTTTGCAGTTCTTCGAGGTCTTCCGGCAGCATGTTGTCGAACCGGATCCCGTTGCCTACCTGCGGGTCGGAGGTGACTACGGTTGCGGTCACCAACAGGGTATTTTCCAATTGCAGCCTTAAGTCGAGTGTGGTCCCCACCGGGAAGGCGAACATGGTCTCGACATAGCAACCGCCCACACTGAGGTCGGCGGTGGCGCCGCGGATGGGGGCGGCGCCTCCTTCAACTTGGATTTCGATGGGGACGCGGACTTTGAGACGCGGGGACTGACGGCGGTCTCTGTCAGCCATGATTTCCGCCCTTTTTTCGTCCGAGGATGGATTCTCGACTGCGAATAGCCCATGTTAGTGCCGGGGAGGTGGCTGGTTCAAGGGATTTGCTGACTTAGGCTGAGGCACACGCCCAATACGTGGCTTATGACTTGTGTCCCGCTGAGGCGGCTTTGCCAGGCAGCGTTTGCTGTTTTAACAATTGATCCGCCTGGCCGGCCTCAAGCGGCTTGGAGAAGAAGTATCCCTGGCCGAATTCACAACCCAGCCGCCGAATGCGCTCAAGGTGCACGGCGGTTTCAATTCCTTCCGCGACGACTTCCAGGTTCAGTTCCCGCGCCAGAATGATGGTCAGGTTTACCACATCGAAGCTGCTGCGATCGGTCGGCATACTGGCCACGAGTGAGCGATCAATCTTCAGTTCGTCGAGCGGCGAACGCCGCAGCCAGCTGAGTGAAGAACGTCCAGTGCCAAAATCGCCGATACTGATGCGGACGCCGAGATGCTTCAGCTGATTGAAGAGGTCCGCGGTCAGCTTGGGGTCGGCCTGTGCGTCGGCCTCAGTCAATTCGATTTGCAGGCTGGAAGGAGTGATGTGGTTTTCTTGAATTGCGGCTTTGAGGTCGTCACGCAGGTCGACATGGGTGAACTGCTTGGCAGAGACGTTCACCGTCATGGTCAAGGAACCGAGGGCGGGGTAGGCGGACTGCCAGGTGCGTAACTGCTGGCAGGCTTCGCGAATCACCCACTTGCCGATTGGAATCATGAGTCCAGCGCGTTCCGCCACTTCAATGAACTTGGACGGTGAAACCACGCCCTGCTCGGGATGGTGCCAGCGAACCAGGGCTTCGAAACCAGCCGCCTGCCGGGTTTCAAGATTCAGGATGGGCTGGTAGCAGAGTTGGAATTGACGGCGGTCGATGGCGATCCGCAGTTCGGCTTCTAATTTCAGGCGGTTCACTGCGCGGGTGTGCATTCCCTCGTTGAACAGTTCGCAGCGGGAACCGCCGAGGGCCTTAGCACGGCGAACGGCGACATCGGCGCACAGCAGCAGATCTTCGGAGCGGTTGTGCTCATCCGTGCTCAATGCTATGCCAATGCTCACGGCGGCGGGCAAGTCGTGCCCGGCCACGGTAAAGGGCGCTGCGATGCCGGCTTGAAGGCGTTGCGCAACGCGCAGCGCATCGCTCGGATCGGTGATGCCTTCCAGAAGAATGGTGAATTCGTCTCCGCCCATGCGGGAAAGCACGGCATCATTGCTGGGGATCTGATCTCCCAGGCGAGCGACGGTATCGTGGTGACGCAAACAAGAGGCCAGGCGGCCGCCGAGCTCCATCATTATCTGATCGCCGGCGGTTGGCCCCATGGAGTCGTTGAGGGCCTTGAAATTGTCGATGTCCACGAGAAGGACGGCGTATTGGTAGTCGGGGTTTCTCTGAGCGCGAACTGAGGAACGCTGTAACCGGTCGAGCAGAAGGCGGCGGTTGGGCAGGCCGGTCAGACCATCATGGAAGGAGTTATGCTCCAGCAGTTTCTCGGTATGCTTGCGGTCGGTGATGTCGCGATTGACGATGACCAGCTTCTCGACTTCGCCCTGCTTGTCCCGGATGGTGCTGGCGGCGGACTCCAGAATTCGCCAGTCGCCATTCTTGTGACGTATGCGGTATTCAAGTTTCTTCCCTACGCCGGTGTTGCGTGCTTCCCGGGATGCCTCCAGGACCTTGTAACGATCTTCAGGGTGAATTTGCTCGAAGGAGGAGGTTTTTTCCAGTTCCTCGGGTGTATAGCCCAGTACTTTCTCATAGGCGGGGCTGTTGTACAGGCGGTGGCCCTTTACATCCACTAGAGCGATCATGTCGGCGGCGTTTTCCGCCACAATGCGGAACAATTCTTCGCGCTGGACAGTGCGCTTACGAAGTTGGAACAGCCGCCATTGCTGGTAGGCGAGGAGAACTATCAGGGCAACGGAAAGATATCCGCTCCACTGTTCGATGATCGCGGGCAGAAACAGGGCGACGCTCCTTAACAAGACACGCGAAGATGGACAATAGCGTGGATAGAACATCGGCTCATTGGGGGATAAAACTTAGTGTGGGCCTTGGGAATTCATTACTTTAGTGATAGGCCTCTCGGTAGGAGCGCAGAATGGGTTGAAGGGCATCGGTGCCAGAAGCAAGGCGAAGCAGCTTGGGGTAGTCAGGCGGTCAAGTCTTGTTCCCGGACTCGTGCGTCCCCGGCCCGGATGCGGCTCAGTATCTGATAGATGGTATTTCGGCCCACTCCGAGGATCTCGGCAGCTTTGGCTTTGTTTCCCTCAACGTGATTCAAGACGCGCAGCAAGTGACGCTGCTGGATGGTCTCCATACTGACCAGTTCGTGGTCGTCGCGTTCGATCGCCGGCGAAGGGGAGCGTAAGATTTCCGGCAGGTCAGGCAGATCAATGACCGTTCCAACACTCATGATGCAACTGCTGCTGATCACATTTTCCAATTCCCTGATGTTGCCGGGCCAGCTATGCGAGGCGAGGCAGGACTGAGCGCGGCGGGTGATTCCGGAGATTTGCTTGCCGTAGAGGGCTGAGTACTTGTCCAGAAAATGCCGCTGGAGCAAGGGCAGGTCCTCTTTCCGATGAGCCAACCGCGGAACCGGAATTTCGACGACCGATAAGCGGTAGAAGAGGTCTTCGCGGAACTGGCCCTGAGCCACCATCTTGCGAAGATCCCGATGGGTGGCGGCGATGACGCGAACGTTCACGTGCAGGGGGGTGGGTGAGCCGACGCGTTGCACCTCCTGGTTCTGAAGAACCCGCAACAGCTTAGACTGGGCCGACAATGGCAGTTCGCCGACTTCGTCGAGAAAAACCGTGCCGCCGTCCGCGTACTCGAAGATGCCCTGTTTGTCCTGAGTGGCGCCGGTAAAGGCACCCCGGACATAGCCGAACAGTTGGCTTTCGAGCAGAGTTTCCACCAGGGCGGAACAGTTGCACACCACGAAGGGCGCAGCCGCCACCGGGCTGAGCTTATGCAAAGTCTGCGCCACAAGTTCCTTGCCGGTTCCGGTTTCTCCGGTCACCAGCACCGAACGAAAATGAGGCGCGATGTGGCGGATCTTGGCAAACGCTTCGAGCATTAACGGACTGCGTCCGATCATTCCCTCAAACTGATAGACATCTGCCAGATCCTGATCCAGACGGAAGGTCTTGCGGCGGACCTCGGCTTCCTTGACCAGATTGCCCACGCAGAGGCGCAGCCTTTGCCCATCGATCGGTTTGGGAAGATAGTCGGTGGCTCCCTTGCGGATTGCATCGATAGCGGATTCGGTGGAATAGTGGCCGGTCATAAGGATGAAATCTATGCCGGGATCCTTAGCGAGGGCACGTTCGAGAAACTCCAGACCGTTGATGCCAGACAGCCGCAAGCCGGAAAGAATAATCCGCGGGCGAAGCTGCGGGAGCCGCTCCAAGGCAGACTCGGCGCTTGACGCCGCGGAGATCTGGACGTCTTCGGTGGCCAGGGCGGACCGCACCAATTCAACATCTGCGGGTGACGCATCCACTACCAGCAACTTCAACCGAGTATCGTTCTGGTTGAACACGAACCCTCCCGAGAGCATTGATGACTCAGCGAAACCGGGCAGAACTACGCCGTTGCGCCGGGCACTACGGAACCTGTACTTCAACGAATGGAATTTTCCCACGACGCAGTGCAAGGCAAGAGCTTTGCAGCCGCCAAGACGAGACTGATCGAGTCCCAAGCACGACGAGCGTGGCTTTACTCATCAACCCTTTGCTTTCTTCCGCCTGCTTGCCGTCAAACGGTAAGACGCGGCCAGACGAGAAGGCGGAAGAAACTTCCCCTCTGATTTTTATATTGGGGGCGCAGGTCTGGTTTTGTCTATAGCGAGTGGCGAAATTTCTGCGCTCTGGTAATCAAGGGGTCACTGCCTGGTTACTTTCACCTCAAATGATAATGTGCTCCGGCCTGATTTCCCGGCCTTGAGCGACGAGAATGCTGGCCCTTTCGATAACATTTCGCAGTTCCCGGACATTGCCCGGCCAGGTGTGCTGCAGCAAGAGAGCCACGGCCCCCGGGCTGAGGGCGACATTATGCGGGCAAAACTTGGTGAGGAAGCTTTGCGTTAACAGGGGAAGATCTTCCATGCGTTCCCGGAGTGGACTTAGCTCGATGGGAAAAATGGAGAGCCGGTAAAAGAGGTCTTCGCGGAAATTATGTTCCTGGACCCGGCGGCGGAGGTTGGCGTTGGTAGCGCCGATCACGCGGACATCTACGCGAAATGTGTCGGTGCTGCCCAGCCTCTGAACTTCTCCCTGTTCGAGAAATCGCAAGAGTTTCGACTGCAAACCGAGCGGCAGGTCGCCAATTTCATCGAGGAACAGCGTGCCGCCCTGGGCGGCGTGAATGCGCCCTATCTTCGATTGCACTGCGCCCGTAAAGGCCCCCTTAACGAATCCAAACAGCTCGGCCTCCAGCAAAGCCTCTGGAATGGCGGCGCAGTTGATGACTACAAATGGCTTGAGGCGGCGTGTGCTGAGCTGATGGACCGCCCGGGCCACAACGTCTTTACCGGTGCCACTTTCCCCCGTGATCAACACGGTGGTGTCCCGGGGTGCCACTAGGCGAACGACCGAGCACAGGCGATGCACGGATGGAGCCCCGCCGATGAACCCCGGCAAACTGCCCGGGGCGGAGTCCGCGTCCGTGGTTGTACAGGCCGAAACTGCGTTCCCCATGCGAAAGGGCGCCCCACGCTCAATCTTCCTCACGATCTCGAAACAGATCGAGTCAGGCGAGGGCGTAGCCATGATTGGCTGGCCGGTGTGGGGATTGATGGGAATCACCGTGACATAGGGATACTGCGCCTGCACGATGGCCTTGAACTCGTCCACCTTGAGGTCGGGGAGGTTGGGATCCATCAACACCAGAGACACCGCTCCGGCATCAATCTTCTCGAGCGCTTCAGCACCGCTGGCGACATGGCTTAAGGTCCAATGGTCCGATTGCAGCCGCAGGACCAGTTCGCGGCGCAGTTCTTCATTTGAGCTGACGATGAGAAGACCATGGGCGGCGTCGGCAGCGCCAAGGACTGCGGCTTCAGCGGTTGGATTAGCCGGTGGAGAAATCAGCAGGCTAGACATGGACACACTCGATTCTTTGGGTTTCCGGCGTCTGAGAACCACATTGTGTTCTGGGCAATGAATTCGCAACCAGCCTTCGCATTTGATCGAATCCTTTTGACACTCGCCGTGATTCCTCGACGGCACGCCTGATCACACCTCGGTACTCTTCCGCAGTCGCAGATGAGAGCAAAGCAAGTTCGAGTAAACCCTGTAGAACAGTGAGTGGCTGCGCGGCCTGATGCAACTCGTGCAGTATGGCGCCGGCGTTTGATGGGTCAACTGTCTCGGTTAAGCAACTGCCTGGTGTGGCAAGCGACATCGTAAGCCTTTCTTAGTCAGTGATTACGTAGCCGATGCCACGAACGGTTCGCATCAGCTTGGACTCAAATCCGGCGTCGACCTTGTCGCGTACATACTTGACGTACACGTCAACCAGGTTGGTGCTGCCATCGTAGGCCGTCTTCCAAACTTCCTCCATGATCATGGCGCGGGTTACGGTGCGCCTGGCGTTCATCATGAAATATTCGAGCAGCGCAAACTCCTTGGCGGTCAGTTCGATCTTTTTGCCCAAGCGCTCCACCCGGAAGTCGGCGCGATTCAGGATCAGATCGCCGACCTGGAGAACCCCGCCGGCGCTGTTTCGGTTTCGCCGGAGCAACGCCCGCGACCTGGCGGTTAACTCCTGGAAGGAAAAGGGCTTGACCATGCAGTCGTCAGCGCCGCCATCGAGTGCCTGGATACGGTCTTCCATCTGGCCGCGAGCAGTCAGCACCAGGACCGGCAAGTTAGGGATGATCGGACGAATCCGGCTGAGCAGAGACAGGCCATCGAGCTTGGGCAGGTTCAGATCCAGGATCAGAAGGTTGTACTGGGTGGTAGAGAGCGCCTGAAATGCAGCGTCGCCATCGTGGGCAAGCTGCACTTCGTATTTCTGCGTCTGGAGACCCCGTTGCAGGAAGTGCGCCAGGGGGACGTCATCTTCGGCCACGAGTAACTTGGCAATTGGAGGTTGGTGGGACTTGGCGTGTACAGCGACGGCACTGGCTTCTTGCATCTGTTCCATGATTCTCCGGTTGAGTTGGTTCACGCCTGGGGTGGTGAACCCGAACGATGGGTTGGCCGAACGACCTTATATAGCGATCTTGAACACTTCATGATCAGCAACGCAATGCTTAAAGCAATTAGAAGGCCTTAATGCAGTGCTCATCTATCTCTATCAATTGCCTAGCCTTGGCATAGTGACGTGGGAAATACCGCGGACAGCGATTGTTCTCGATTAGGACACATGTCATGAATTCGTACGCACATGTCCCACTGTCTGTGAAGGTCAAGAGAAAGGGCGAATGAAGCGGCTACGAATCAGTCTTTCTTGGCGGGCTCTGGCTTGGCGGGCTCTGGCTTGGCGGGCTCTGGCGACGAGGGGGTTTTTGCCGCCCCGTCTTTCGTGATTGGATCCTTGGTGGTGGCTTGCTCCTGGATCTTGGTCGTTGAAGCATCCGGAGTGTTTGGATCCGCACCAATGCCAGCTTCGACATACTGGACGATGAGCGAGATTCGCCGGTTCGAGGGAGCCAGGGGATCCTTTGGGGTGCGCAGCCGCTGGTCCGCGTAGCCTCTAACTTGCGCGACCTGGTCGTCGCGCACGCCGCTTTGTTGCATCATGCGGCGGGCGGCGTTGGCGCGATCGGTGGAAAGCTCCCAGTTTCCATAGGTTGTGCTCCCCGCGTAAGGTTTGGAATCGGTGTGACCTTCGACTGAGATTTTGTTGGGAAGCTTTCCGAGTTCCTGGGCAAGGAGCGACAACAACTGCTTGCAATCGTCATTAGGACGAGGGCTCCCGGACTCAAAGAATGTTCCGGAGGCGGACTCCAGCAATTCGATGCGCAGGCCTTCGGCGGTTACCGTCATTTCGATCTGATTCTTAAGTTTATCGAAGTCGTTGAGGCGCCGAACCGACTTCTGGAGCTGCTCCTTCAGCTTGGCCATGTCCTCCTTGGTCAATGTGAAGTTGTCGCCGGAGCCGCGCTGGTCGGTGCCCACCATCTTGGAGGTTCCCGAGGGGTCTTTGAAGTATCCACCAACCGCTTCCTGGACCTGCTTGCTGCTATTCATGAGCCAAAGCACGATGAAGAGCGCCATCATTGCGGTCACAAAGTCAGCGTAAGCCACTTTCCATGCGCCACCGTGGTGGCCACCGTGGCCAACCTTTTTCTTGACGATGATGATGGGGCGAGTTGCGGCCATTCAGTTCCTACTTCCCTGCCGCGGCGGCTGCAGCTGCGGGAGCGGCACTTCCGCCGGCGCGGCAAGTCTTTTCGACCTCCTGGAAGGAAGGCCGTAGATGCCCAGGAATGGCTCGGCGACCGACTTCCACCGCCATAATTGGTGCTGTTCCCTTTAAGAAGGAGATCACCAGCACGCGCAGTACGCCGAGATAGGCACGCTCTTCATCGGCGGCCTTCGACATATTGGCAGCCAATGGCCCGACCAGTCCATAACATAGAAGGATGCCAAGAAATGTGCCTACCAGGGCAGCCGCCACCTTGCGGCCAATTTCTTCCGGTGGCCCGCCCAGGGCGCCCATAGTGATGACAACGCCGAGCACGGCGGCCACAATGCCCAGTCCGGGCAGGGAATCAGCCATGCTGCTCAGGGCTGTAATGGGCTGACTGGATTCGTGATGATGGACTTCCATATCGAGTTCCATGAGCTGATCGAGATCGAATGGATCGGAGCCAGTCACGGCCATGCGCAGGGTGTCGCAGAGGAAGTCCCGGACATGGTGGTCTTTCAGGAATTTAGGGTACTTGGAGAAAATAGGACTCTTGGTGGGTTCTTCGACGTCGCTTTCGAGCGACATCAGACCCTCCTTCCGCGCTTTGCCAAGGAGGTCGTACATCATTTTCAGAGTCTCGAGGTAGAAGGGCTTGGTGATCTTTGAGCCTTTGAAGACGCCCAGAACACCGGCAAATATCTGTTTGAGAATGTGCAGAGGGTTCGCAACCAGCACGGTGCCGATGGCCGCGCCGGCAATGATGACCAATTCGGCCGGCTGAAGGAGCACTTTGATGTTGCCGTGCTCCATCAGATAGCCGGCCAGGACCGCGCCGAAAACCACGACAATTCCGATAATGGCAAACATGGCCGATTACTCCCTTAGAGCCCCAGTCCCGTAGCCTTGGCGACATCGTCGCCCTGGGCTGAATGGTGGCGCCGCAAAACGCTGACCCGTTCCACCAAGAATTCAATGCTGTCATCGGGGCGAACCGCCGTATGCCCCAGGGTCACGTGGACGAATAGCTGATCGTCCCACCACTTGATGGACGAACAGCTCACAATCTTCTGGATGTTCTCAACCGCCTTCTCCACTTGGGTATGGTTCCAAGCCGTCATAACTGCGAGGAACTCGTTCTCCATCCAACGTCCCACAAAAGCTCCCGTTCCGAGGACGTTCTTGATGGTTCCAGCAGTGGCGCGGAGGATGAACGCAGTTGCCTCCCGCCCGTGCGTTGCCTGGACGTGCTCCAGGCGATCGACGTGAATGTTGACAACGCTGAAGGGGACCCGGTATTCGCGGTAAGTGGCAAGACTTTCGCGCAAGTGAGATTGGGTGAAATCGTGATTGGGAATACCCGTGGCTGCATCCAGGCAGCCGTAGGGGGCGAGATCATCGTCGTGCGCGTCCGCAATCTGCTCGTCGAAGCTTTCGGCGGCACCGATAATGGACCCACGATCGTCACGGATGGGGACAACCCTCAGATGAACCGGGACCTGGTGCCCGAGTTTGTGGCGAAAGTAGACGCGTGCTTCCCTGGGCCGGCCCTCTTGCATGGTTTCAGAGAGCGGACACGCTGACCCGCAAAGACCGCAGCTTTTGCCATCGCAATACATCAGAATGTTTTCGCGGCAGAAATGCCCCAGCACCTGGTGGCGCAGGTAGCCGGTGATTCTCTCGGCGCCGTCACTCCAGAACAGGATTCTGCGGTCGGTATCCACCAGGTACACTCCGGTTTGCAGCCTTTCCAGGACGGTCCGGAAGATCTCGGGACTGAGAAGCGCTGACATGATGAGAATCTCTAATACAGCAGCCGTCCGTTACGGTTTCGGGGCGTATCTTAATCGGCAGACACGGCGTAGAACTTTAAGAACGGATTGTGGATCACGCGGCGACCCGGAACCGGGTTCACCGTACGCTGGGTTGAACCGGTGCGACGGCCGGCGAGGGTTTAGCGTCGGAGTGGGGAGTTCGTGCTACGACCACGACGTCGACGCGGCGATTGGTCTGGCGTCCTTCGTTCGTGTCATTGCTGGTGATAGGGTGATACTGCGAATATCCGGCGGCTGAAATCTGACTGGGATCAAAGCCGTGTTTTTCGATGAGCAGAGAAACTACTTCTGTGGCCCGCGCAGTAGACAATTCCCAGTTGGATTTGAAATGGCTGTTGTGAATCGGCACATTGTCGGTGTGGCCTTCCACGCGGATGTGAAATCCCTTGGCATTCAACACTTTTGCGATGCGAGTCAGCGTATCCTGTCCTCCGGTCAACAGGGCGGCTTCGCCGGTGTTGAAGAAGCCTACTTCACGCAGGCTGACCACCAGGCCTTCCGGCGTGACCCGCATCTCGATTTCGTGTTTCTGGATTTCCTCGCCCAACGCCTCTTCCAATTCACGCTTGAGTTTATCGACGTCGGGCGGCCCGAAACCGCCGGCATCATGCTCGATGATGGGCGGTGCCGTTTGCGGCAGGATGGGCGCCTGGGTGGTGGGAGCCGACTGGGTGCGATCCGGAGGCCCAGCCCCGTTGCCCGGGAATGCGCCCAGTTGCTGGAAGCCTCCCTCGATAGCGGCGGAGACACGGGCAATCTTCTTGTTGTCTACCTCGGCGGATGCATAGAGCACGACAAAAAAGGCAAAAAGCAGGGTGATGAAGTCGGCGTAGGAAACCAGCCAGCGTTCATGATTAACATGGCCCTGGTGTTTTTTTCTGCGGCTCATTTCTCTCAGGCTCCGGCAGCTTTCGCTGCTGCTTTTTCTGGCTCCGGTTGTGTTTCCTGCTGGAGGTAACCGAAGAGTTTGGTCTCGAGCATCCGGGGATTCATGCCTTCGAGGATGGAGATTACTCCTTCGAGCGTCATTTCCCTGAGGATCTGTTCGTCGCGGCTCTTGATCTTCAGTTTGCCTGACGAAGGCAGAAAAAGGAGGTTGGCGGATCCGACGCCATAGATAGTCGCCACGAAGGCCACGGCAATACCCCGGCCGACTTCGTCGATGTTTTGAAGATGCTGCATTACCTGGATCAAACCGAGGACCGCGCCGATAATGCCGATGGTGGGAGCAAAGCCGCCAGCGGATTCAAACACCTGGGCGATCTTCTCGGAATGTTCAGCCTGGTTATCGAGTTCCAGTTCCATCATCTTGCGAAGTTCCTGCGGTTCGGTGCCATCGACGGCCAGCATCAGAGTCTTCTTCAGGAAAGGGTCGGCAATGTTCTCCAGTTCGGAGTCGAGTGAAACAATCCCATCTTTGCGAGCGCGCTGGGCGTACCCCACCAACTCCTGGACCAGTTTCTTGGGGTCATCACCGCGATCCAGAAAAACATGGATCAGGTTCTTGAAGGCTTGAAGAACTACGGGCAAAGGGAACTGGACCATGACGGCGCCGATGGTGCCGCCAAACACGATGATGGCGGCTGTCGGCTGCAATACCTGGGCAATTTTGCCGCCTTCGATCAGCAGGCCCGCAATGATGCCGCCGATGGCCAGAAAAATCCCAACGAACGTGCTCTTATCCACGAGAAGAGCCCCCCGCTGCCGCGTCGGTTTTCTTGGTCATTTCGGATTGCGTCAACGCCAGGGCGGAGCTGGGATCGGTTCCAACCGGAAGTAACCCGGCCAGCACGGCGCGGCGAAAGGCAATGACCCTCCGCAACACGTCGTCGGTGCTCTCGAGTACGACGATTTTTTCGCCCGTGGTCAACGTAATGACGGTGTCGGGCGCGTTCTCGATGAACTTAATGAGGTCCGAATTGATGGTCAACGCGTGGCTGTTCAACCGGGTGAGACGTATCATGGTAATCTTCCATCGAGCGTCGCCCTGCTTCTTCCAACGCCGAGATTTCAATCGGCACTGTTAATCGGCACTCTGGGCGTTGAATCTACGCGTGGCTTGGGCGCGAACTGAGTACCCTCGTAACCCGGCCACGTTTTCACGCGGAGCGTCTTGATGGTCAGTCCGCTAACTTCCCGCGGAACTGCAAGCCACGGCGGCTGCCGCCTCCGAGTTGTGCTTCATGGCAGACGTAGCCGTCGCGGATTTGCACCAGAACACGCCAATCCCGTCAATGTTCTGGATGGGATCTTCGATGTGACGGCTTGCCCGGAATTCAAGAATCGCCTGCTGACATCCCTTCAAAGCTCCAAAGTCATCGACGATTACAAAACCACCAGGAGAGACTTTGTCGTAGAGATTAACCAGTCCGTCCATGGTCGATTCATACATGTCTCCGTCCAGGCGAAGGACTGCCAGACTCTGAATCGGGGCCTTGGGAAGGGTTTCCGAAAACCATCCTTTGAGGAAGACCACCTGATCGTCGAGCAGGCCGTACTTGGCGAAATTGGCTTTCACTTCCTCCAGCGAAATTGCCAGTTCCGCATAGGTGTGGTGCTTGTCGTTGGCATCGGCGGCATATTTGGGGTCAGGTTGGGGAAGACCGCAGAAAGAATCGGCCACCCACACGCGACGATCGTCCACTCCGTAGGCTTTGAACACCGCCTGCGCCATGATGCAAGCGCCGCCGCGCCAGACTCCGGTCTCGATGAAGTCTCCAGGAATGTGGTTGGCGACGACAAATTCGACGATCTGCCGCAGGTTCGACATGCGCAGGCCGCCGATCATGCTATGGGCCTTAGAAGGCCAATCACGGCCGAGTTCCCTCAGTTTGCCGTCAAAGACCGGCGGCGCCCAATAGCTCTGATTGGGGTCTTCGTAGATGGTATTGATGATGCAGCGTTGCATCATGTCGAGATACAAGGTTCGCAATCTGGTTACTTGGTCCATGTTCAGTTTTTGCTCCGTTCCTGCATTCTGCGCGCGACGAGGATAAATGGTTAAGGGGCCACCGCGGCTGGTGCCGCCACGGCTTGCGTTTTGACCGACACTACTGGCCCGCGGAACGCGTTGCGATTTGGCCGCCTGAGATACATGGTGACCTGCTGTTTCTCCGCCTCGGTCAGCAAGCGTTTGCGGAGAACGACCTTTAGCTGGTCAACCGCCCGGGGATGCCGCACCAGGTCTTCACCTTTGATCTGTTGCTGTGCCAGTGCCTTGCCGACCGGGCTCAAGCCGAGATCGAATTGCGCAACGTCAAAGCGTGCCTCGGTCCAACCCATGTACCAGAACCAGTCGGTATAGTAGAGCCAACTGCGTTCGTTGAAGGCGCGGACATGGGTGGGATCCTGCCAGGCTCCCCAGGAAAGGTCGTAGGGAACAGCGATTCGGAAAAGACCGCCCACTCTTAACAAATTCAAACACGAAGTCATGGCCAGAGTGAGGTTGGGGATGTGCTCCAGCACGTCGTTGGCGATGATTTCGTCGAACCAATTGTTTTGCAGCGCTACCGTGCCGAAGCGCTGGGTTTCGAGCGGCTGCCCAATCGGCAGGTCGTGACTGAAATCCAGCACTGCATCAGGTTCCCAGTAGGGATCGAAATCAGTGTTGAAGTAGTCTTCCCGCCAATCCTTGCCGCTACCCATATTTAGTTTGCGCGGAATTCCTGCGATATCGTTCTGAGCCGTCAGGCTGGCAGATTGTTGCAGTGCGTCGCTCAAGATGTCGGACTCCTTTCGTTTAGAAAACCATTGAAATCCCTTCGCCTCCAAGGCCCGCCGCTCAGCATCATCCTGTAGAAGCGAGCAGCAGCCTTCTACCAGACGATCGTAGGGTAGGTTCAGAACGGCGTGGGACAGGCCTTTTTCAATTTCCGCGTCGGGCGAACACTCGCTGACGACTGCCTTGGAATTTGCGAGCAGATAGGAAACCCGGACAATCTCGAACACTTTTGATTCGTAGAAGTGAATATTGAGGACGATCCTGGCGCGTGCGATGAGGTCGTCGCGATCCTTGCCATAAACTCCAAACGCGGAGTGAACCTTGACGCCGGCATTCTTGAGCGTGTTGAGAATGCGGTTTCTACGGTCATTGAGCGAACCGTAGAAAAGGACGTCGATATCCTGAGACGGGGAGGGTGTGATTCGGCTCAACTCGGGCACATAGCCAATTGGAACGTGGACGGGCGTGTAGGCGCATTTGAGGTGTTTCCAATGCTCGATGTTGCGCAAATCGTAATCCCACATCTGGCTCCGAGTCGCCAGTTCGTAGTAGGCGGGCTTGAGCTGTGCACCGCCAAGTTGCTCCAGGTTGTAGATGATGGAGCCGTAAGGAATGGCCTGCATCTGCTCGGGAGCGAGCAGGTGGGCTCCGAGGACCACATTTGTCCAGGCGGGATCGAAAAGGTTCTCTTGAATCCGTGAAGAATGGCCGAGACTTTGCAGCGCGGCTTGCAGCGTCTCCGCCACTTCGCGAAAGGCTTCGGTGTGGAGATATCCCCGCGGCCGGATCACCGTGATCTGAAACTTGCTCATTTAATTCCTGAAGGCGTCCTGCTTACCAAGCGGCTCGATTTTCGACGCATCGGCCCAGTTGATCCTCTGCCATGCAAAGCACCTGCAATCTCACTGCCTCATCCGGTTCTAATCGCGGCGCTCTCTTCAGAAATCCGAGCCTTCATCCGACCGCGATACAGTTGCGGGGAACTCCACGGGAAAAAAGGCAGCAGCACAGGGGGCGCATGGTATGGCAAATGCAGTTGATGACGGCGGCAGCTTGAGGCCAAGCTGAAAACTCCAATCCTGCGCTAATTTTTACCCGGACGATGACTATGCCGACGATCGGTCTCTCGATGATTGTGAAGAATGGGGCGGATACGCTTCGTCCCTGCCTCGAAAGTGTGCGTGGGGTAGTGAGCCAGATGGTAATCGCGGATACGGGTTCCGCCGACGACACGATCAAGATCGCCCAGGCGTTTGGAGCTACGGTGATCACGGTCCCGTGGGAAGACCACTTCGCCAAGGCCCGTAATGCCGCCTTGGCGCTCATGACGACCGATTGGGTTCTGGTGCTCGATGCGGACGAGGAGTTGGACCGCGACGCGGTGCGTTATATTCCTGCACTGTTGCAAGCCCCGGATGTAGGCGGATACGTGACACCCATTCGCAACTATATGGCGAGCCGGTTCAACCGCGGGTGGGACCGGGTGGGCGTGCCGAATGACTACCGGCACGAACGCGCCAAGGAAGCGCCGTCGTACATCGAACACGAAAACTGCCGCTTGTTCCGGCGGCATCCCAAGATTTACTTCGCCGGCCGCATCCATGAACTGGTCGAGAACCAGATACGCGCGCTGCGTATGAAACTTGTGCCCGCGAACTTTTTTATCCACCATTTCGGGCAGTTGGTGGACCAGGAGGCACGCGCCCGGAAAAGGGTTTTCTACCGTGACCTGATGCGCCGGAAAACAGAAGAAAATCCGGAAGACTTCGGGGCCTGGACCCAATTGGGGCTGCACGAGTTCGAATGCTTCAATCAGCCCGAAGAAGCATTGCGCTGCTTTGACCGGGCTCTGGATTTGCAGCCGGAGGCTCCAGAGGCGTGGCTCTTCCGAGGAATGGTTTATCTCAATCTGGGGCGATTCGAAGAGGCCCTGGACGCCGTGGCCCACGACTCGCGGAGTGGCGGCACCGCAGCGCTGCGCGAAGACATCCGAGGCGACGCTCTGCACAGTCTGGGACGCTTCAAAGAAGCGCGACTGGCCTACCGCCGCGCTGCCAAGCACATGGGACATAACCCCATCCTCGAAAGCAAATTGGGATACACAGAAGTAAAGATGGGGCAAAAAAATAGCGGCCTGGCAAGATTGCGGCGCGCAGCCAGGGAAGTACCAGACATTTATCCGGTACACGATCGCCTGATGAAAGGTTGCTTGATCGCCGACAAGCTAGAGGAGGCGGCGGAGACCATGGAAAAGTACACGTCGGTCGAGGCTCATCCCAGGTTGTTTCTACGGGCCGCAAGCCTACGCGCCAAACTCAACCAGTGGGACCAGAGTCAAAATTTGCTGTCGCGCGGTCTGCAACTCTTCCCCGAATCTCCAGAATTACAACAAGCCTCGGCGGAAGTGATGAACAGGAAACTGGCCGCAGCGGCGGGGTCCGCGGGTTCGGTAAGCGGATGAACGGCGCGTGAGGATTGGAAAATTAGAGCAGAATGAGAAGCGCGGCAAGACGCGGTAGTGATGAGCAATAAAAGGTAGTGAATTTGGGTGGTTTTGGTTCCTTTTCGGGGGTGGTTTCAAAGGTGACTCTCGGCCTGATACTGGCGTAACTAAGCCGCCGAGGCAGAGAGTGCCGATTAACCATCCCGTCAACCAAACCTCCTGCTCGAACCGGCGAAACTGGCAGTAAGAGCGGCCGTGCAGGCGGAATTCGAAAAGGAGAGTTTTCCATGTCAATCAGCATTTTGAACAACATCTCGTCGCTGGAAGCGCAGAACGCGCTCAGCATCACGCAGATGAATCTGAACAATACGTTGCAGCAGCTGTCTACCGGCCAACGCATCAACTCTGGCGCGGACGATGCCGCTGGCCTGGCCATTGCAAACGGCTTGCAGGCGAACATCACCGCTCTGACACAGTCGGTTCGCAACGCGTCTGATGGCGTAGGTTTCCTGCAGGTCGCCGATGGCGCTCTTTCTCAGATCACCACGCTGCTGAACCGCGCGGTCACGCTGGCCACTGAAGCTTCGACCGGCACGGTCAGCGACACGCAACGTAGCGCTCTGGACGCCGAATTCACCTCGATCAAAGCTGAAATCAACACCATCGGCGGAAACACCACCTATAACGGCCAGGCAATTTTCACTAACAGCACCCTGACCATCTTCCTGAGCGACTCCAGCGCCGCGGGCACGACCAGCGTGACCGTGGGCATGGTAACCGTGGACGCCGGCCACCTGAATGGTGCGTCTCTTACCGCAGATAACTTGACCAGCGCGGCCAATGCCACTCAGGCACTGACCGACATTAACGCCGCGATTGCGGACATCGCCGGTCTGCGTGGCACGCTCGGAGCCAGCTCGAACCAGCTCCAGGCAGCTACGAACGTCATGAACAACCAGATCCAGAACCTCACCAACGCTGAGAACGGGATCATGGCTGCTGACATCGGACAGGAAACATCCAACCTGTCGAAGTACAGCATCCTGCAGCAAACCGGTATCGCCGCTTTGCAACAGGCTAACAATATGCAGCAGAGCGTGTTGAAGTTGTTCCAATAAATCCCCGGGGGGTGGGACTCAATAAGTCCCACCCTCGGTTCTTCTCAGGCGGCCGATTGATGGACAAAGGAGTAGTTGAGAGCAATGGCATCGGTTAACTCGTCATTCAATCTAAGCGATATCCTTTCCGCCTTCTCTTCTTCGCAAGGCATCAACGTCCAGGCAGCGGTGGCTGCGGCAATTGCCGCCGAATCCGGTCCTTTGAACCAATGGCAACAGGAACAGGCTGCCCTTCAGAGTCAGACCGGCGATATCAATGTGATCGAGGGCAATATCTCAACCCTACAAACTGCACTCAACGGGCTGGGCGATCCTTCAGGCTCACTGCTGTCGATGACCACTTCATCTTCGAACTCCAATGTGGTCACTGCGTCAGCGGCCCCCGGTGCGACTCCGGGTAATCACGTGGTAGTGGTAAACAGCGTGGCCACCACCGGTTCCTGGTATTCCGACTCGGTCGCCACCGGTGATACCGCTCTACCGGCTGGAGGGTTCACGCTCCAGGTCGGGACCAATGCACCCGTTCAGGTAACTTTCGGGCCAAGCGGAAATGCTGCAACCCTGAATACCTTGGCGACCTATGTCAACGGTCTGGGCGCGGGCGTCACTGCCAATGTGGTCAACGACTCGACCGGCGCGCGACTTTCCATTGTGAGCAACAGTTCGGGCGCCGCCAACGACGTCACCATCAGCGGCGAGACAGGCCTGAACTTCACGCGCGCCACCACAGGAGCCGACGCTGCGCTCTCCGTGGATGGGATCCCCATCACTAGCGCCACAAATACGGTTACTGGAGTCGTGCCCGGAGTTACGTTCAATCTGGTGAGCGCGGAGCCAGGCGTTCAAGTTAATGTGGCGGCCACCGAGGACGTGACCGCGGCCACGGCGGCGGTGACTGCATTCGTGAATGCCTATAACACGGTCGTCGGGAATGTGAACCAGGAGTATGCCGTTGGCGCAAATGGCGCCCAAGGCCCTCTAGGCGGCGATTCCACCCTCGGAATATTGCAAGACATGCTTCTGGGTTCGGGCAGCTATTCGGACGGTTCGACCTCTGGCATCGCCACCCTGGCGGACCTCGGGATCACCATGAACAACGACGGTACGCTGACTCTGGACAGTGGAACTCTCCAAGGTGCGATGCAGAGTAACTTCAGCGCCGTACAGAACTTCTTTCAGGGCACCAACTCGAACGGGTTTGCCAACTCTCTGGCCACTCAGCTGAACACCATGACCGACCCCACCAGCGGCGCCTTCACGGTGGACTTGCAGAGCATCAGCAACGAGAACACGGACCTGCAAAATCAGATCAACGACTTTCAGACGTATTTACAGGATCAAGCGACTCTGCTGACAGCGGAATACAACCAGGCAGACGCGTTGCTACAGCAGTTGCCCATCATCGAAAAGCAAATCGCGGCCGAGTTGGGCCAAACCTCCACCGGGTCCGGCGGTTAGATAAATGAAGCGGAGTCCGACCGAGAGGGCCTATATGACCGCCGCAGTGGAGAATGCTTCTGCGGCCGGCCTGGTGATCATTCTCTTCGATCTCCTAGTCAACGATATGAAAAACGCCATCGCCGCAATGGCGGCCGAAGACATTGAAAAGCGCACTGCCGAGCTGAAGCATGGCTTCCTTGTCCTACAGCAGTTGCAGGAGTCTGTGGACATGGATAACGGCGGGGATGCGGCCAAACATTTCTCTGACTTCTATTCGGCCATTCGATGCAAGATGTTGGAGGCGCAGCTAAAGAAAAGCCCAGAGATCCTTGCCCGGCAGATCGAACTGGTATTGGACGTGCGCCAAGCCTGGCAGCAAGTGTTGACTCCAACGCCGGTATCTGCACCTGCCGGTTCGGCAGTGTCAACCACTTCCGCAGCAAACACAAATCAGGACGAGCAAGTCACCGCCAGCTGGACCGCTTGATTTCCCGTCGATCTCTATTGAATTACTTCAGGTAATCCATCAGGCTAAGCGGTAGGACTTTGGCCAGAGCAGCCAGCGTGGCACTCTGGGTTATCTGGTCCTGGGACAGATTCGTGGCAGCCGCCGGGATGTCGACGGCATCGATGCTGTTCTCCTGCGACTGGAGGTTCACCTTTTCCTGTTGCAGAAAGGCTTGATTTGAAGTCAGCTGGTTGACTGCACTGCCGTAAAAAACTCTTTGCTGCGAAATATAGTTTAGCGCTCCGCCAAGCTGGGTGGTCGCCGCGCCGATGCCGGTCGTATCGTTGTTCTGAAGCGCCGTCATTAACTGTTGCAGAGCTCCGAACACGTCTCCGCCGGCTCCCTGGAACAACTGATCTCCAGGCAAGTTGATCTGGATGCTGCGTCCCTCGGCGATTTGCACGGTGTTGGTATTGTCGTTCCCGTTGTATTTAACACCGTCCGCCGCGGTTGGATCCAGCGTAAAGGGTGGGGCGTTGGTTGCGGTTCCGGCAAAGACATAGTTGCCTTGATAGGAAACGTTCGCCAGTTGCAAGACCTGGCCCTGGATACCCTGAATCTGCTGCGCGATCGCCTGCCGGTCTGCCGCGGAGGCCGTGTCGCTTCCGCCCTGGACGCCCAGGGAGATCGCCCGATTCAACGCTTCGACCACCGAGCTTAGAGTCGAATCCGCCGTTTGGAGCAAGCCCTCGGCGCCGCTGGTGTTTTTCAGAAATTGGTCGGTTTGACTTTGAACCGCCTGATTCTCGACCAGGGCGGAAGCACCAGCCGGGTTATCGGAGGGCATATTGATCAGCTTGCCGCTGGACATCTGCTGAATGGTGGTTTGCTCCTGGTTCTGCGACTGATACAGATCCTGAAGAATGTCGGCACTGAAATTTGGATTTACGCGCATATGTCTAAGAGCCTCCAGCCGGAGTTCCCATGGCGAGCACAGTTTGGGTCAACTGGTCGACCGTTGACACGACGCGGGCCGCGGCCGAAAAAGCGTTCTGGTAAGTCAATAGATTCGTTGTTTCCTCATTAATAGAAACACCCGAAATCGCGCCTAACTGGTCGTTCAACTGGTTCAAACTGGTGGTGCTGGCGGTCAGCTCGGCCTGCGACTGGGACGCCAGGTTGCCGCTCAACGCGACAATGTTAGCGTAGCTTTCGGTCGGCGTCTGGCCGGAGGCCAACGGCTGGGACTGCACGGCCATCAGGTTTGCAAGGTTGCCGTCGCTGCCGGGCGTTCCGTCAGAACTGGCGGCGATTGCATTCGGGTCGGTGGTTGCCATGGCAAGACTGGAGGCTGCTCCGCCGGCAGTGAACGAGAATAATGCCTGCCCCGGATTTCCGTTCAAGTCGAAGCCCTTCGCTTGCGCAGCGTTGAAACTGGTGGCGAAGTCGCCAGCGAGGGTATTCAGCTGATTGAGAATGGCGGGAATATTCTGATCCCGCACTTGAATCGCGCCGCCCAAGCTGCCGCCCTGGATGGTACTGGTGATGTCCTGGCCCTGGGCGAAGACATCCTGCATTCCAGTAGGGCCGTTGCCCAATTGCAGTGCAAAGCTCTGATTGCCCACCACCAGTGCTGTCCCGTTTCCAGTTGTGAGAGTCAGACCATGCTCAGTTTGGATCTCGTTCACGTTGGTCAGCTGCGACAGCTTATTAATCAGCTGATTCTCCTGATCCAAGAGAGTGCCGGGATCTTTGCCCAGTTGTTGCAGTTGACCGACCTGACTGTTGATTTGGGCAATTTGCTGGCTGAGGGTGTTGATTTGGCTGACAGACTGGGCAACCGACTGATTCAGGCTCTGCTGAATTGTGCCCAGGCTCTGCGCTGCCTGGTTGAAGGAACTTACCAGATTCTGCGCGGCGGTGATCACGGATTGGCGTTGGGCCGGGTCGGAAGGATTGGTGGAGAGCTGACTGATGCTGTTGAAAAAGGCCGTCAGGTTGGCGCCAATTCCTTGCGTAGGATCCGAGAAAAGTCCCTCTACCTGTTGCAAGCCGTTCAATTGAGTTTGTGCGCCGCTTTGTTGGGTCGTCTGTTCCGCGATCATGAGAGAAAGCACTTGATCGCGGACGCTTTGGATTTGCTGCAAACTCACGCCCGTTCCCACGGTGAGGTTGCCGGATTCGACGGGCGTCTGTTCCGTCAGATCGACCACTTCGCGGCTGTATCCCGGAGTGGAAGCGTTGGCGATGTTGTTGCCGGTGACGTTGAGCGCCGCCTGGTCGACGTTCAGAGCCTGCGCCGCAATCCACATCGCCGTGTTCAACGAACCCATCGCACTATACCTCGCAAGACAATGTTTGAAAACTTTCGGACCGCGGCTCTCGGCTGTAACTGTCCTCTTGCTGGCCGTAGAGCGCAGAGAGCAGATCCACCGCTCTCTTAGAGCGCTTCACAACTCCCGCGTACACCCGGTTGATCTGGGCAAGAGCGACATATGCTGCGTGGATCTGCGCGGCGGGTTCCGAAGTTGCCAGCTTGAGCCCGCCTGCGGGCCTTCGCGCCGAGAAGGAAGGTGTCCATCTCGTGGTTGCCAGTTCGCTGCAAATCCGCTCCTGGTTGGTTACTGCAACCTGAAGTTGGCTGAGGTCGTTGCGCTCGACGGCGGAGATGGCCGCTGCAACCTCTGCGGTCAGCGCTCGCACCCGCGCCAGATGCTGGTAGTCCGCCTGCTCACGAGCTGGGTGCGGTTTCTGCATGTTGGTCCTAGGAGTGCAGCATGGCCTCGGCGATTGCGCCCGGATCCAGTTCGTACAGGCCGTTGGAAACGCTTTGCTGCAAGCCGGCGACCTGATCGTGCCGGATATCGGGGGTCTGCAATGCACGCAAGGCCAGGCTGCTAATAGTCACGGTGTCCTCCGGAAAACTGTCCGCCTCTGCGCCGGACGGCAGTCCCGTCTTACCTGCTGCGGCGGATGAAGTTGCCGCCGTTTCAGTTGAGACCCGCTGCAGATCCGGCGAATTTGGTCCTATTCTCATAAGAGCCCCTTGAGTCGCTGAACGTCAGTTCATAATCGGCAGTTGCCCCGGCAAACTCCACTCGCGCTAACTATTTACTGGTCATTGGCTTGTGGGCGGCTTAGGCTCGCTCCACTGGCTTTAACCTGGTTACCTTGGTTACCTTCGTGGCTTGCCGCTTGTGCTGCTGCCCGGTCTGCTTCGGTGGCCTTCAAACGCTTGCTGATCATGGAGGCAATTCCAATCCCGCCAGCCTTGGCTAGAGCGCCGCTCAGAAACTGACAGCCGATGCTCTGAAATTGATCGTGACCAGGGTCAGTGTTCTCCGAGGGACCACTCCCCGGCACGGTGGCGAATGATTTTTCCGCCTTTTCGAGCCACTCCCCCAACAAAATGCTTTCAAAGTCCCGAGCCGCCTTGTCGATTTTCCCGGCCTCGGTGTTTTGCCCCTGCCCCTTCAGCACACGAAGAGCTTGCGCGGTCCTGGCCTGGTCCAAGTCCTGGTTTGTGACCGCAGGCGTGCCCAACGCGAACTGTGTGTTCACAGAACCTCCAATTCAGCTTGCAATCCGCCCGCGGCCTTGATGGCTTGCAGGATGGCAACAATGTCGTGCGCGGTAGCTCCCATAGCGTGCAGACCGTTGATCAACTCCTCGACACTCGCGCCCTCGTTCAAGGCGATGGAGCGAGCCGGGCCTTCCTTCGCCTCCAGATCGGTTTGCGGCACAACTTCAGTCTTGCCAACTCTCGCGAAGGGCGCGGGCTGCGAAACGACGAACGACGTCGTAACCTGGACGGTGAGATCTCCGTGCAAGACCGAGACCGGCGATAGCTTTACGTCCCCGCCCATCACGATTGTCCCGGTGCGCTCATTCATCACCACCTTGGCAGGGGGATGAACCAAAACGGCGAGGCTCTGGACACGCGAAATCAGCAAGGGCACGGACGCAATCCCTGACTGGGCGACGTTGACGTCCACCCGCCGGCTGTCCACAAAGGACGCCACAGGTTTGCCGAAATCCTGATTGATGGCTGCGGTTACGTCACGCGCAGCGGCAAAGTCCGGTTCGCGAAGCACCAGCGACACCGTCATCATGCGGCTCAAATCGAGCGAAGCATCGCGTTCCACCGTCCCCCCGGCGGGAATGCGACCGACGGTAACGTGATTCACAGCTTTGGAATTGCCGCCTCCGCCGACGGTGTAGCCTCCCAAGGTAAGCGGGCCCTGGGCCTCGGCGTAGATGTCGCCATCGGAAGCGTGCATGGCGGTTAGCAGAAGCACTCCGCCTTCCAGGCTCTTGGCGTCTCCGACTGAGGAAACCGTGACATCGAAAGTTGTGCCTGGCCGTGCGAACGAAGGCAGGGACGCGGTGACCATGACGGCGGCCACGTTGCGAACTTGCACCGAGGCTGGAGTGATCTGTACCCCCAAACGTTGCAGGACGTTCGCCAGGGTCTGAGTTGTGAACAGGGTCTGCTGACTGTCTCCCGTGCGCTTCAAACCAACGACGACGCCGTACCCGATCAGGGGATTCTCCCGCACGCCGCTGATAGTTGTAAGATCTCGCACCATGACTTGGCGGTTGGGTGCGGTTTCAGCCGCAACCAGCGCCATGAGTGCGAGCCAGCACAAACCAGCCGCAAGCAATCGCAACCCGAAATTTGTGGACCTTTTCGTCATTCGAAAAATCCCTTGTCGTGTTACCACCCGATCAGCCAAAGCAATGTCCGCATGATGGGGTTCGGCCGGGCGATCGAATCCGATACGACTCCCTTGCCTTTGAGCTCGATCTCGAGGTTTGCCAGGGACGTGGAGGGGGCGGTGTTATTCGGCCCTATGTCTCCCGGCCGCAGCACCCCCCGAACCAACATGGATTCGTGCTGGCTATTAATCAGGACGTGGCGCTCCGCCTCCACGATGAGGTTGCCGTTCGGCAGAAGCGCAATAATGTGGCCAGTGAGAGTCGTAGTCAGGTTCGATCCCGACGATGTTTCGCCTTGGCCTTTAAGCTGAGTGGAGGAATTCGCGCCAAACAGCGGGTTCACGCCACCTGTCTTAAGCTTTCCAGGAAGAGCGGTGATGGCCGAACTGGTTTGAAACGCTCGCTGCGAGTTTACGTCTCCGGTGGACTGTGCCGAGGTTTGTTCGAGCACCACCAGGGTCACCGTATCACCCACATTGCGCGCTTTGTAATCGGTGCTTAACTCGTTGTAGGCGCCACCCGGAACCCACAAGCTGCCCATGGTGGTCGCGGGGCGGGCTTGCCCCTCTTGCTCCTGCACCTTGGCGATGTAAGCAGCGCGCACCTGCTGCGGATCTTTTTGCGCCGAGTTGCTGGTTTTTGCCACCAGCGACGGCGGCCCCGCAACAAACATGATTTCCAGCAATAACCCAATTCCGCGCCGGAGTAAGCCCCCGATTTTCATTTCCAGTCCATTCCTAAAGAGTGGTGGCCTTCAGCAAACCCGGCCCCACGATCTCCGCTTTGTAAAATCGTTTGTGATCGGCGCTCGCGACGCGGATTCTTTGTCCGCGCTGGCCATTTTCCAGGCAGATTACGGGCATGCTGATGCTCAGCCCTTTATCTGCAAATTTCAGGGTTGCCGGATCTCCGGACCGGATAAGGGGTTTCTCGGTGGGCATCTCGACTGGCGAATGCTTTCCGCCAGCGTCCGCGTTGACGTCCGATCTCAAACCGGCCTTGTCTGCCATCGCACCTTCGTTGATCAGAACATAAAACGGCAGACAAGCGCGCGGATCATGGCAACGCAATTCGACTTTCAACTTGTCTCCCTGCCAATGTGTGACTTGCACCACTTGCAGCCAAGTGTCTTGAGTAGTGGTGACTTGGGAAAGAAGCTTTACCTGGCCGGCGGTGACTTTCCAGCCGGCATCGGACATGGCGTTCGCAACCCGCTGCGGCGTGATGGCAATCCGGTTGGGCTGAGTCTGCGCGGCCACGGAGATGACAATCCCCAGCACGGTCACGAGGAGGAGGCCTCCGGCATTTCTTGGCACCGTCATAAGTTGGTCAGTCTCAGTCAGTCAATCTGATTGATCAAATCAGCGGCCCATTTGAGCCAAATCCTGCAACATCTGGTCGGCCGAAGTTACGACCTTGGAATTGGATTCGTAGGCGCGCTGCGCGATGATCAGCTGCACGAACTCGGAGACGATATCCACGTTCGACTGTTCCAGCATGCCCTGCTGAAGTGTGCCCAATCCCTCTGATGCTCCCGGCGCACCTACAATGGGGTCACCAGAGGCGGTGGTGGCAAGGAACAGGTTGTTGCCAATGCTGTTCAGGCCGCCAGGGTTTGGAAACATTGCGAGCTGGATGCTGCCGACTTGCTGGGCCGCGGTCTGCCCGGATTCCGTAACTGACACGGTCCCGTCCGAACCCACCGTGATGGTGGTGGCGTTGGCAGGAATGGTGATGCTGGGCTGCAACGGATTTCCGTCCGCAGTCACGATATTTCCCTGAGCGTCGAGATGGAAGGAACCGGCACGCGTATAAGCGATGGTGCCATCGGGCTGGGTCACCTGGAAAAAGCCGAGGCCTTGAATTGCGAGATCGAGAGGGTTTCCCGTGGAGCTGAAGTTTCCCTGGGTTTGCATTACTTCCGAGGCGCGTGGCATGGTTCCGAGGCCGATCTGAAGACCTGCGGCCACTGTAGTCTGCTGAGTTGCAGCGGCACCCGGCATGACCACGTTCTGGTAAACGAGGTCGGAAAACTGCAGCCTGCGGCCGTAGAAACCTGCGGTGCTGGAGTTGGCCAAATTGTTGGCGATGTTATCGAGGTTCAGTTGCTGAGCGACCATTCCGCTGGCAGCGGTGTAAAGAGCACGAAGCATGACATTCCCCTTTTTAGGTTGCAGGTGTGACTCGCGGCAAATCCTGGGCCGCGACCTGGTTCATATCGGTGTGAAACATGGATAGAGCCCTTTGCATCAGCTCGGCGTATCTTTGCAGCGTGACCAGCTCGACCGCGCTGGCGACTGGATTGACATTTGAAGATTCCAGACTTCCCTGCTGGATACTGGCGCCGGAGGCAGCTATGTCGCTTTTCGGCGGCGCCGAATAATAGGTCGCGCCGACGTTGGTCGGGTTGGTTCCGGCGGGGAAATCCGCAAGCTTGAGCTGCCCCGCCACCGCTCCGTTCACGGAGATCGTACCGTCGCTGCTGACCGAGACGGGACCGCCGACGATGTCGATCGGACCAGTATCGCCGAGCACCGGGTCGCCTTGAGCGGTTACCAGCCTGCCTTTTGCAGAAACATGAAAATTGCCGTTTCGTGTAAACACCTGGCCGTTCGCGGTTTGGACGACAAAGAATCCTGATCCTTGAATCGCCAGATCAAGATCGTTGCCGGTTTTTTCGAGACTGCCCTGGGTGAAATCGAGTTGACTGCCGCCCAGTACCGAATAGTTGTTGACCGCCTCGTTCAAGCCCGACATCGGGAGAATCGAAGAACTCGCCAGCATGGAGCGAAAGATTTCATGCTGAGCGCGGAAACCCGGTGTGCTGACGTTGGCGATGTTGTTGGCGACCAGGTCGAGGGCCTGGCTTCGCCCCATGAGGGCGGTACATGCCGCATAGAAACCGCTGTCCATGCCAAAGAGCAAAGCACGGGGACGGCCATCGAGGAGCGCATCAGGCTGTCTGTAAGTGATTGAACTACGGTCGGGGAGGGTCGTGAGATGAGCTACAAATTAGATCACGCCGCGCAGTCGCCGGACCGGCCGAACAGAACGATCAGAATTTCTAACTGTGCCCTGCGATCTGTTTGTGACTCTTGGCCGCGCTAAGACCATGCCCAGGCCGAATGCATCGGGGTCCCAGTAGACTCCCATCGCGCGGCGCGCTCATCGGCCATGTCGACCACCCTCAACAGCGAGTGGGCTCTTTGCGAAGTACATGCTCTATCGTTACCTCGGATCACATCTGCCAGTACGACCGGGAGATGCCACGTCTTTGCCATGCCGTACCCGATTTCGCCTGGACTATTTGGCGCCCAAGCCTGTAGTTTCCAGCCAAGCAAGGCAGGAAGCTCTCCGAGATGGCGGAGCAGACCAGCCACGTAGGCGGATTCTCGATTGGCGGGAGCGGTGTCGCCGGCCAGTTCTTCGGAGATGCGAGCGGTCAGGCGTGCATGCATCCAGAAGCGCTCGCGAGCCTGTGGAGCGGCATTCTGCGCCTGGAGCGGATTCAGCTTGGTTTCGGACGCCAGGTTCTTGAGCTTATCCAAACCGATTTGGACGACGAGGTCTCCGACGTTCAGGATGGTTGTGGCGCGTCCGCCGCGTTCCAGAGCGGCGAGGTGGAAGAGCCGCGCAGTCAAGCCAACATCATTGCGAATGACGTCGGTGATCGCGTGCAAGTCCGCACTATGGGCCGAGGCCAGCAGGCGCAGCAGAAGGACCGCGTCCGGCATGGCCGGAGGGAGCGGGAATTCCGCGCCGTGCAGAGAGATGGGTAGAGGGCCTTCAGGGCTGAGCCCAGAATCGCCTAGCGGGAGAAATGAAACGTTCGGTTTGCCGTCTGCCAGCATGAGGAAGCCTCGCTGACATTAATCGGCACTGAACGGTCGAAGCTTTAGCGTCCCTCACCAGCTTCTAACGATCTTGCAAACGGAACAGCAGATCGATTTCCTGACGGCCCACAACACGCACCCAAAGATAGTCACGGCACATTCCGAAGCGTGCCCGTTCGGCTCCGATCTGGTTTACATAATTCCGTACCAGTCCGGCGATTTCGGCGGTGCCGCTCGGGCGGTCGAAGAGAATCTCGTTTTCCGTCGCCGTGAGATTGCACAGCTGAATTCCACGGCGGTATTCGCTAGCGGTGATGAAGCAAGGGCTGGCGGAACAGGCGGTGATGTGCTCGATGGTGTAGAGAATATGATGCTGCACCCTGCTGACAAAACCCACCATCAGCCTTTTTCCAATTTCCGAGTAATGGACCGGCAGCATTCCGTACTGTTCCAGCAATCGCCGCGGAATGCGGACCTCCGCCGGCAGTGGCCGGTCCCCCAAGGTAAATACTGGGGACGCCCATTGAGCCGCCACGGCCGAAGTGACCTGTTGTTCGGTGGCGAAGCCGAGTTCCTGTATCGTCTCACCGAGATTCGCTCCGTTTGATTTCTGCTGTTCGAGCGCAGTTTTGAGCTGTTCGTGGGTCAGTATTTCGCGAGACAGCAGCAAGAGCCCGAGCGGCATGCGCAGTGCGGGTGACTTTTCCTGGCTATGCCTCGAGGACAGTAGTTCCACGATTTTCTTGCGGGCGCCAGTCTCAAAACAGTCGGGGCTGCAAAACCATTCCTCCGCCAGCCATACTCCGAAATGCCGCTTAGAGACCGCGTGCTTCAGCGGATTCCCTGCACACGCGGCATTGGCACAGCCCGGTGAGGTCTTCCAATTGAAGACCGTCTTCGCCAACTCCTGAATGCCAAACCTGCTCATGTTCAATCTCTATCCTGTTCCGCCCCTAACCGGGACTAAACGTCGCTCTCCACAAAATCGATTTTCTGAAGCGCCGCTCGAAGTTTAGGGAGTGCGATGGCGTGGATTTGCGACACGCGAGACTCTCCCAATTGCACAACTTTCGCAATTTCTTTCATGGTCAGTTCTTCCCTGTAATACAGGGAGACCACCAGTTGTTCCTTTTCTGAAAGGGTGCCAATTGCCTCGGCGAGACGCTCCTTGATCTCGGTGCGCAGGCAGAGATCGTAGGGATTCTCGTCATGGCTGGGAGCGGACTCGATCAGGTCCTGCGTCCCGGAACTATCGAACAGGGAATTGACTTGCTGGCTGACGAGCGTTAATCCATCCAGACGCAGCGCAATCTCGTGCAGTTTCTCGATGGACACTCCCATCTCCGCCGCGATTTCGTCCTCTTCCGGCTGGCGTCCAAGTTTCGCCGACAGGGTGGCAATGGCTTCTTCCATCCGCCTGCCCTTGCGCCGCAACGGCCGCGATCCCCAGTCGAGTTCCCGAAGACTGTCGAGAATTGCACCCCGTATCCGAAACTTGGCGAAGGCGTTAAACGGCACCGATTTGCTGACGTCGTAGCTGCGGACAGCTTCGATCAGGCCCACTACGCCGGCGTGCACCAAGTCTTCGAAGACAACGTGCTGGGGCAGGCGCTCGAAGATCCGCCGGGCGATGTAGTACACCGAAGGCAGCTCCTTCAAAATAAGCTGGTCGCGTTCTGAGACCTCTTCCACATTTTCTCGGTATGCGATTTCTGCTTGCATCGTCAGGTCCTCAAGTCACTTGGTACAAAATGTGTTTCTGGTTAACGCACCGCTCCAATCGATTGCACGGGTATCAAAGGGGGAATTTCCGTGGGGGCGAGCACTACAATCTTGGGGAAAAATGGTTCCAGTATCCGGCGGAGATGAAACCGTCCGGGCGAGGAACACAGCAGCACCGGAGGCGCTGTGACCACCTGATCTCCAAAAAGTGTGCGCAAACCGTCCAACACGCGGCGGGCCGTGTTGGGTTGCAGGGCGGTTGAAGAGGTGGTCGCCGGCTGTGGCGTCAGCGCGCGTGTGCACTCTTCTTCAATGGAGCGATCCAAAGTCACGACTTTCAGCTGCCCGCTTTCATCCAGCAGCGGCCGGACCAGCGCGCGTCCCAGTGCGTGGCGCACTGCCTCTACCAGGAGCACGGGATTCTTGTTCGACGGAGCCATGTCAACCAGCGTTTCCAGAATTGTTCCCAAATCGCGCATCGAAACTTGCTCACGCAGCAACTGTTGCAGGACTTTCTGCACTTCGCCCAGAGTCATCACTTTAGGAATAAGTTCCTCGATGAGCTTGGGGTGAGACTCTCCCAGGCGGTCGATGGCGCGCTTGGTTTCCTGGCGGGTTAAGAGGAGGTGAGCATTCTGCCGGACGACTTCACCCAGGTGGGTTGCGAGCGCGGATGTGTGATCGACCACTACGTAGCCTGCCGCTAACGCCTGGGCCTGCAAGTCGGGTGTGATCCACTTGGCGGGCGCGTTGAAGGCCGGCTCGCGAGTTTCCACGCCCGGCAACGCCGGCGGGGAGGCTTGCGAACTGATGGCCAGCAAGCAGTCCCGGCGCATCTCCCAGCGCGCAATTTCAACGCCTCGCAGGTAGATTACATACTCGCGTTCCTTGCGGGCCAGGTTGTCGGTGATGTGGATGGGAGGAATGAGGAACCCAAGCTGCGATGCCAGGCTCTTGCGCAGGGAGCGGACTTTGCCCAGCAATTGACCGCCTTGTTTGCTGTCCACCAGCGGCACCAGTCCGAGGCCTACTTCAAGCATGAGCTCGTCCAGCTTGAGGAGAGAGTCCATCGGATCGGACGCGGGCGTCAGAGCTTGACCCTTTGCGGGAGCAGTACCAGGCAGGACCTGGCCTTCGATTGCGGCATCGGGCTTTGCGCGGCGCGCGAGCACGACCATGATCGTTGACATCAGAACGAAGGACAGTTTGGGCAGGCCGGGTATGAGCGCCAGCGCCAACATGACACCGGCAGCAACCCAGAGCGCTCGACGCTTCCCGAACAGTTGGCGGCCGACGTCGATTCCCAGCGAGCTGTCGGAAGACGCCCTGGTCAAAACGATGGCGCCCGCCACCGAGACCAGAAGCGAGGGGATCATGGTGACCAGGCCATCTCCAACGGTCAGGATGGTGTAGGTTTTCAGCGCTTCGAGGAATGGGACACCGTGCTGGAAAACACCGATGAGAAATCCAGCAACGATATTGATGGCGGTAATCAGGATGGTGGCCAACGAGTCACGCTGGCTGAAGCGGGCTGCGCCGTCCATTGCGCCGTAGAACTCAGCTTCACGGGCGATCTGTTCGCGGCGGCCGCGAGCTTGCTTTTCGTCAATCAAGCCGGCGTTCAAATCGGCATCGATCGCCATCTGCTTGCCCGGCATCGCATCCAAAGTAAAACGCGCCGTGACTTCAGCCGTACGAACAGCGCCGTGGCTGACGACCATGTACTGAATGGCGATCAAGGCGAGGAAGAGAACAAATCCCACGACATAATTGCCGCCGACAACGAACTGGCCAAAACTTTCGATCACCGACCCCGCAGCCGCTGGGCCTTCGTTGCCATGGAGCAGGATTCGCCGACTGCTGGCCAATCCCAGCGAGAGGCGGAACAGGGTGAGCAACAGCAACAAGCTGGGAAAGACCGAAAACTGGACTGGCTTGAGAATCTGTAGCGCCACCAGCAACACCAGAACTGCGGCCGTGATGCTCACCGCGAGCAGTAGGTCCACAATCAGCGCGGGCAGCGGGATGAGCATGACAAAGACCATGCTCACGGCCAACGCTGGGACAATCCAGTCGGCCTTGTTGTTTCCGGTGTTGGGTGCGAGCGGCTTGGGTTTGGTGGCCATTATCTCATTGCAACTTTCTTGATCGAACTAGTGAACTGGCGCTCTCGCCGCCTGCTGTCGCGCTTGAGCCTGCGCGCGGAATACGAATGCCAGAATCTCCGCAACCGCGGTGTAGAGCGCCGACGGTATGGCACTTCCCACTTCGACCGTGTGATAAAGGGCCTGCGCCAAGGGAGGATTTTCAAGCACCGCAATGCCATGCCACCGCGCCACTTCTTTGATTTCCTGAGCCAGAAAATCCTTCCCTTTCGCGACTACGATGGGCGCCTCCATGTCCATTTCGTACCGCAGGGCAACCGCAAAGTGGGTTGGGTTGGTAATGACCACGCTGGCTTTTTCGGTGTCATGCAACATCTGACGGCGACGCCATTGCCGCTGCAGACGACGGATCCGTCCCTTCACCGCAGGATTTCCTTCGGTCTGCTTCATCTCGTCGCGCATTTCCTGGCGGCTCATCTTTAAGTCAGATTCCAGTTTCTGCCGGACCAGAAGATAATCGACGGCCGACCAACTCAGCAGGACGAGTCCAGATTTCCAGCACAGTTCCCACATCGCTCCCAGCAAAAAGGCGGTATACGAACGTGCGCTGAAATCCGAGGCGTGCACGATGGTGGGCCAATGATTGGTCACGGTGGAGACGCCGATCCAGATGATCACGCCGAAGGGCAGCAGCGATTTCAGGATTGCGCTGAGGCCGGTCAGCGAGAACATCTGTTTCAGCTTTGCGGCGGGATTCAGGCGCTCCGGTTTGAACGCCAAAGCCTCGCCGGCAAACACCAGGCCGCCCTGCGCAACTCCGCCAGCGAACGAGAGCGCCCAGGCGAAAGCCAGAATGGGCACGATCCACCGCAACACGCCGACTGCGCTCCAAAACAGAATCGGCCCCCCCGGCAGCAATGGCTCTCTCACCGATAAATCCAGCGTGCTTTGCAATAAACCACGCCATTGCCGGGGTACATCCGGGACCTGCCAGGCCAGCAACGCAATGGCGCCGCTCCAGGCAAGCGCGCTGGAGAGTTCTCTGGTACGCGCAACCTGGCCCTGTTCGCGGGCTTTCTTTCGCCTTTGCGGTGTAGCTTTTTCGGATTTATTCTGGTCAGCCATTTACCTTGCCACCGCCAGGTGCAGCAGGCGTTCCGTGTATGCAATCGACTGCGAAAAATATCTTTCAAACAATCCTGGCCAGAAGCCGATGGTGGCTCCCAGCAGAAGGACGCCCAGCATGCTCTTGATCGCGGGACCCAGCAGCATCAGCGGCATTTGTGGAGATGCCTTACCCAGCAGTCCGAGTACGACGTCCGCCAGCAGCGTCGCCGCCAACACGGGGGCGGCAATCTGCAATCCGAGTTCGAGCACGATCGCCCCCTCATGCACCAATGCCTGCGCAAGCAGCGGATTCAACGTCGCGGTACCGGGTGGCAGATATTCGAAGCTGTGGGCAATGGCCCGCAGAATCCAATGATGTACGCCTAACATCAAGAAGATGAGCAACGCCACGCCCTGGTGAAAGAGCGCTACCACTGTGTTCTCAACCTGGGTGTTGGGATCGAGAATGTTCACCAGGGAATATCCCATTTGAATGCTCAGAATCTGACCCGCCAGTTGCGCTGCTTCAATGACCGCATTCGTCGCCAAGCCGATCGCAATCCCAACCAGCAACTCACTGCCCACGATGATCGGCCAATGCGACACGGAGAAAGAGGGCAAATGCGCGGAATAGACCGGATAGAGAACGGCAGTGATCGTGATCACCAGAGCGACTTTCATTCGCGGCGGAATTACGGCGCTGCTGAAAAATGGAGCGAACAACACCACTCCCGACACGCGCAGCCCGACCATGAGCAGCGGACCGATCAGATTGGTGATGGAAATCTCCATGTTTTACCGTATGTACGGGTGAAAATCGGACAAGACCTGAAGCGTGAAACTGCAGGCCTGCCTCCACATCCAGGGCATCAGAAAAAATGTCGCTCCGCCGGCGGCCAGTAACCGTGGCACGGCCGAGAGCGTGGTTTCCTGCAAAGATGTCAACACCTGCACAATGTTGACCAGCAGACTCACGACGACTGCGGTGGCCAATATGGGGCTCGCCAGCAGAAAAACCTCGCGCATTGTCAAGCGTCCCAAGTCCACGATTTGTTCAACCGGCATTTTTAGACCTCAGCTAAAACTTTTCATTAACGAACCGATCAACAAGTTCCAGCCGTCCACCATCACGAACAGCAAGAGTTTGAGAGGCGTGGAAATCACCACCGGCGGAAGCTGCAACATGCCTACTGAGGTCGAAATCGCGGCCACCACCATGTCGATCACCAGGAAGGGCAAGAACAACACGGTACCGATCTGAAAACCGGTGCTCAACTCCGACAAAATATAGGCGGGAACCAGAACCCGCATCGACAAATCTCTCGGGTCTCGAGGCCGGGGTTCTTTCGCGAGTTCGACAAAAAGGGAAACATCCTTTTCACGTACGTAATGCACCATGAACTGGCGCAAGGGCCCGGCGCCGCGTTCCACAGCCTGCATGGCGGTAATTCGTCCGGCCTGCATGGGCACGACGGAGGTTTGAAAGATGGTGGCGCCGACTGGCTGCATGAGAAAAAACGTAAGCACCAGGGCCAAGCCGATCAGAGTTTGATTGGAGGGAGTAGTCTGCAAACCCAGCGCCTGACGCAGGAAGTGGAACACCACAAGCAAGCGGGCGAATGGGGTCACACAGAGCAACAGCGAGGGGATCAGAGTAAGGAACGTCAGAAGGACGATGATCGTCCAGGGCGCTGATCCGTTTCCGATGCCGGAGATGCGAATCTCGTTGGGGTCCACTGCTGCCGGCATGGCAATCGGGGTAGAGACCGGAGCCGCGGACATCGGAGGTGTGGGCGACGTCGCGGCCTCGTTACCTGCGGGCGGCACGATATCGGCGGCAAACACAGCCACGCTGCCGGCCGCCAGCAGCAGGAATATTCCCAGGGCCAAAATCACAATCTTTCTCATGCGTGGCTCAGGTCCTGTTCGCAGCGGCTCCGGAGCACGTCAGAGAATTCCTGCCGTGGTTCCAGATGGGCCAGGGTTGAGACTGAGCTCGATGATCCGCCAACTAAGAACTGCTCTCCGTCAACCTGGACAACTGCGATGAACCGCTTGTCGCCGAGCGATACGCTTTCACAGACGCGCAGCCGTTTTCTTACCTGGTGCGACTTCAGCTTCCGGCGCGACCAGGCCCAGGTCCGCATGAGGATATGCCAGAGGCCCGCCCATTGGATCGCAAAGGCGTGGAGAAGAGACGGTTTCTCGGGAGAGTCTGCGGGCGGTTCCGTGATGGTTTCTTCATGAACAGGAACATCGCTTTCGGCAGCTGGGTCACGCACTTCCTGCACCTGATGTGGGCTCGGCTCATTCACAGCCAGAATCGCAGGTTCAACAGGCCTGTCTTCCGACATCACCAGGACGGGCGCAAGTGGTACGTTGGCGATGAGAGTGATTTCCGAGTGCTCCGTAGGCACGGCCACCTGTTCGGACGGCACAATGCAGGGAACAGAGTGCGTAGCCTCAGACAATGGCATGTCTTTCGTGTTTTTGCGGGCTGCGCCCTTTGCCTTGATGGTGTGCTTTTTCCCGACCTTTTGTGCGGGCCGGGAACGCTTGCGTTGGGCCGGCTTGCTTAGAGGAGTCTTGCCTTTGCTCGAATTCCTGTGTCTAGCAGCGCTTGTACTAGCATCCGGTCCCAGCGTGTTTGTCACGGCGGGAAGAATTCGAGGCGCCAAGACCGGGGCATGTCCCGCCGGATCGGGGACGTTTGAGGCAGACAATCGCTGTGCCCTCATGCCAACTCCGTGATGCGAACGGCCACGCGGCTGGCGATGACTTCGAATTCCGTCCAGCCGATCAAGAGTCCGTTGGCACGCAAAGGAATATCGCTGCTGTGGTGGGATGAAGTTTCCACGATTGAGCCGACCCGGAGGCGCAACAGGTCGCCCACAGTGAAGCGGCTGACTGGGAGTTCCAGCGACAAGAGACAAGGGAACCAGCCGTATATTTCCGCCGGATCCTTGGCGGGCGTGGAGGTAATGGCCGGTTGCGGCTCTTTCGCGCGTTGTACTGCTGCATCCATCTTTGTGATCTCAGTGGTTCAGAATTGCGAGGGCATCGAACTTCGAGTCCGGAGGTGCAATTCTGAGTCCGTACGACGGACGGTCGGCGGTGGTCCGGGTTTTCCAGCTTGCGCGGGCTAACAGCAGGAATGACAACGATTTGGAAGGTGCGACAAAGTGTGTTTTGGGGCAGCAACAACGCTGACGAATTAGACAGGAAGTAGAAAAATAGGACTTGCGGACGTGGGACTATACCCAAGCCCGCGAGTCCTCTAATGGCAAGCTAACAAACCGGAGCAGGTTCGCAACCGGCGCCCGCCGCAAAAGTGAACAGGCAGCGCACGAGGGAGTTGCGCATACCAAGCAGCTTCGCGAACCGTTCTTGCCCGGGCCATCGTTTTTCATACGGCACAGGCGGAAATCGGTCGAGACTTGTCGGCTGAAACTACGCTTGGACGCTGATCGGCGTCGGCGAGTTGCCGCCCTCGAGGCCCTGGAGCTGGCTCATGTTGATCTGCTGGCCATAAACCGCCCAGTAATCACCCTTCAGATTGGCGAGTGCATTTGCCAAGCCTTGCGGGTTCGGTGACTGGCCATTCGTAGAGTCCTGCATCACGGTCTGGATGTCTTTCTGGATCAGACCTGTGGTCAGGGTTTTGTTATCGGCCTGGGCATTGGTCATGTTCCCTGCTTGCAGATCCTGTCCCAAGGTCTGGAACTCAGCCTTGAGTGTAGGATCGGTGAACGGTCCGGAGTTATTCGGACCGAAGGCAGCCAGCTGGGCGTAGGCCTGCTGGGCGCCTTGCAGGTCGCCGTTCTTGAGATCCTGCTCCAACTGCCGGCCAATCTGGTCTTCTGATTGGCGGCGGCTGGGCTGGATCATCGGACCCGACCCGAGAAAACTGCTACTGATTCCGCTTACAGACATGTTGTTTCTCCTTAAGGTTTTGGTTTTTGGTACTACCACTGCACGAATTGCAAACCTGTAACTGAGCCGCGTGAACCGAATCCACGTTCGTGTCGAGACTCGGCTTCTACCCTCTTGCCCAGATTTGCTTTTCGGTACAAGTACCCCCACAGCTCCCAAGATCAGTGCGGCGAATCGCCTAGATTCGCGCTAGTTGCCCGGCGTCGCCTGAAGGTTGATCGTGGTGCTGGTCACTGTATCCAGCGTTGTGATCATGCGGGCATCAGCCTGAAAGGCCCGCTCCACGACGATCAAGTTCGTGAACTCCGAGGAAATGTTCACGTTCGACGATTCCAGAGCACCGCCGGTCAGTGTTCCCATGGTGCCGCTGTTGGGGACGCCGATCACGGCGCCGCCGGAAGCCAGGGTTGGGGCATAGCTATCGCCACCAGTCAGTTGCATACCCTGAGGGTTGGCGAAATTAGCCAACGCAAATTGTCCCAGCGCTTGCACTTGCCCGTTGCTGAACTGCCCTTCGATGACTCCGTTCGACTCGACCGTGTAACTCTGCAACGTGCCGCTGCTATAGCCGTTTTGGTTTGTCGAGGTAGTTGCGCTGGGCGCATCCACCTGGGTAAGCAATGAGTTTCCACCGCTACCCGTGAGGTTCCAAGTCAGGTTCATGCTGGCAGCCCCATCGGCCAGCCCCGTGATGTTGATGCCAGTGATTGAACCGACAGGCGAGGTCAGGTTGCCGTTGCTGTCGAAGGTCAGCGCGCCACTGGCAATGACCGTAGGATTCCCGGTCCCTCCAGTGTCGGCTGCGGGCAGCGTGATCTGATAGTTCCACGCCCCAGGGCCGGTACTGGTGTAGTTGAAGCTCAGCACGTGAGGTGTACCCAGGGAATCGTAAACGGTCAAGGGAGACGAGTAGGTGGATCCGACGGGACCGCTGGCATCCAAGTTTGTCTGCTGTTGCATGGTGGTGGTCGCAGCCGGTGGGCTAATCGCCGACTGACCTACTTGAAGGGGCGCCAGGGTTGCACTCTGGTTCACCACACCGGCAACGGCGGGGTAGCCCATCACGGTCTGTCCGCTTACCGTTACCAGTTGTCCCGTCGAGTTCACACCAAAATCTCCGGCGCGAGTGTACTGAACGCTTCCATTGGGGGACTGGACAATAAAGAATCCGTTACCCGTGATGGCGACGTCACTGGGGATGCCTGTGCTATTCAGGCTTCCGTTGGTGAAGTTGGAGGAAATAGAGCCGATCTCGGAGCCGGCGCCCACTTGAATGGGATCGCCTGCGCCCGTGGTCCCGAAGTTTTGATAGAACAGGTCTTGAAAATTCGCCGTCTGGTCCTTGAACCCGGAAGTATTCAGGTTGGCCAGGTTGTTGGAGATTACGTTCAATGCCTGTTGCGTGGCATCAAGACCGGAAAGTGGAACTGAAAATGACGACATTTAATTTCCTCCTGTGAGTACTTGGTTGAGAGCTTGACCCGCGCTGCCGGTTGCGGGCGCGCCCTGGGTGCTGCCTGCGCCGGCGCCGCCAGTGAGCGGCCCAAAAGCAGTGCTGAGAGTCTGGTTGATGTTGATGAGCTGCTCCAGTTGGTTCATGGAAAACATCTGGCCGACCATGGTGGTGGGATCCATCGGTTGGGTAGGATCCTGCGACTGCAACTCGGTCACGAGCAGACTGATGAAGGTGCTTTCCGCCTGGCTTGCGGCGTCACTGGACGAACCGGTGGAACCGGAAGAACTGGACGAGGCTGCCGCTCCGGTCGAATTCGCTGCGCCCGTCGAAAGGTCGGTGAAGTTATGCGCGACCGGTGTAATTGTCGATATTCCGTGAAGGTTCATTGGTTTTTCTCCTAACTTCTTTTTTCCCTGTTTCGCTTCTTGCAAGAGCTACATATGAATGTCGAGTCGTGCCGACGCCTCCCTGGCTTCCGGCGGCGCTGCAAGGATCGGCTCCTGCTGGGCGCGATCGCCGGAGACGCTCGCCGGCGCGGGTACGCCTTGGTCCGATCGTGATCCTTGCCGAAAATCCGGCGAACCGCCGCTGGAGTGGTCTTGAACTGTGACGTTGGCTGATGGCAAGTGCTGCTCCGTCAGCCGATGCTGCAAGCTTGGCAGTTCGGCTGCGAGAGCCCGGCCGAGTTCACTGCGCTCCACCAAAATTTCAGCGGTGAATTGGTTGCGGACAAGAGAGGTCCGGATGTCAACGTTGCCAAACTCTCCCGAGCGCAATCCCACCCGAAGTTCCGACTGCTCCATGCCCGCGATTAGTTTTGCGGTGTGAAGCGGAGAGTTGGCGGAAAGGGAAGCGGTCTCTGGGGTTCCTTCCGCGTCTTGGGGATCAACCATCGGTTGGCTGTGCGGCAGCGCGTTGGATGTTTTCGGAAGCGCAGCGGCACCGCCGGCGTGGCCATCAACGGCCGTTGGTGACATCTGCATGGAAACCGCCGAGCCTGGAGCTGACGCAGCCGCCGCTGTTACAGCTTGTGGGCCGGCGCCGTTCGCGGGTGCAGCCCCGGATAAGGACGACTCTACTTTGCTGAGTTGAGTAGCTCCGTTTCCGGCGCCATCGAACTCTTTCTTGTGTGCCTCAGATTTGGCGGCCTCGGAAGAGGCGGGTGCAACTGGTTTTTCCTGCTGGCCTCGGGGCGCATCCGGCGCAACGTGACTTGGCGGCGTGAGCGAAGCGGCGTGAGACTGCAAGAAAGTGAAATCGGCTTGAACCTTGGTATCGAGCGTGGAAGTTGTCCCACGTGTCGTTTCCGCAGATGCGGCCTTGGGTTGAGTGTTCGCTGGCTTACCGTTGGGCGTAGCCGAAGGTTCGAGGTTCACGGGGCTGGGAAGAACGCCGGACTTGAGACTTGTGGCTTCGTCCCCAGCCATCCAGGTGCTCAGCATGGTCGTAGATGAAACGCCAGTCTGCTGACTGTCCTGCGCTCGGTCGGGTGAGTCTGCTTGATTGGCTCCAGACTGGCCGGAGATGACTGCGCCAGAGGCGATCGGATAAACCGAAACGTCGGTTGGCTTCGTCCCCGCCACTGGGGCAGCGATAGTACTGGCAGCCCCCAACGTCAGCTGGGCCGGAATCGCCACTACCGAGCCCGAGGCGGACTCTTTGGCTGCCAGGGCTGCATCGAAATCGTTGATATGCGGAACTTCTTTCTGCGAGATGTCTGCCGCAACTGGCAATACCTTGTTTATCAACGCCGGTTTGCTTTCAAGAGCAGCGGGATTGACTGCGGCGGCCTTGGAAAGAGTGGGATCGAGCGGAGCGCTCAAAGTCTTGGTGTCGGACTGGTCGTCCTTATCTCCCCTGGCAATCATCTTCTTCTGAGCATTGCCGCTACGACGGCTCAAAGTGTCCGCCACCGAGGAGTCCGACGAGTCCTGCGCCTCTGCAAGCAGAGTTGAGAAATTTCCCGAGGGCGCGCCGGTGCCCGGCAAGAATGTCTTTGCGGGCATCGCATGCGCAGCAAGTTTGGGCAAGCTTACGTTCACGGTCTCTCCTCAACCGTGAGCAGAGATTGCACGTGGCTGGCCAAAATCTCCCGATTAGAGACTGCTCCCATTCGCGGAGCCGCGTTCAAGAAATTAAAGAGTTTTCACGATTGTGCCGATTAGAAAGGAACGACGATTGTGGGGACATTCGCGGACTGGGCAAGATTTGCCCAAACGCCGCTAGGCAACGTCTGCCTAGCGTGGCCGTCTCAACCGCGACAAAAACATGTCGTCAACCTGGCGTTGCTCTCGCCGGGATTGGTCGAGAAGGTAATCGCCCAGTTGTTGGTTGCGAAGTTCTTCCAGGATTTCGCGTTTCTGCCGTGCCAACTCGTACGCCTTTAGGCATTGCAGCCGCTTCACATGCAGCTCCCGCCGTTTAACTTGAAGATCGTCGCGTTGCATCTCCAGGCCGCGCTCCCGCTGGTAGGCATCCTGCAGGTGAATGGAAGCGATGCCACGGACGGTTTCGGCTGTCCGCAGATTTGTGATTTCAGCAAGCCAGTCTTCACATCGGCTAAGTTGGTCCTCCACTTGCGCAATTTCCTGCTGGACCCTGCCCAACGCGAGGTATTCGCGTTGTTCCAGATTCTTGCGATACTTCAACACCGCGGCAAGGGTGAATCGGAAAGACATGGCTAGCTGTGCAGGGCGAACAGATGTCGCAGGGTTTCGGGGAATGCAGTCTGCTCGGTTGGAGTCTGGCGCAGGAAACGATTAATCTCGGGCAGAGCGGCGAGGGCTTTGTCCAGCACTGGGTCGGTTCCCTTCTGATAAGCGCCGATTCGCACCAGGTCTTCCGCCTGAGCGTAAGCCGCCAGCAACACGCGCAGAGCTCCGGTCTTTTCGATGTGCTCGGGGGAGCAGACGCTGGGCATCAACCGGCTCAGGCTGTCGAGAACAGAAATAGGTGGATAATGGTTCTTCAGGGCAAGGTTGCGATCCAACACAATGTGTCCATCCAGCAGAGAACGCACCGTGTCCACAATGGGATCCTGCTGATCGTCACCTTCCATCAGGACCGTGTAAAAAGCGGTGATGCTGCCTTGCGAAAAACGGCCGACCCGTTCGACCAAGCGCGCCAGCATTGATAACACCGATGGTGTGTAACCTTTTGCCGTGGGAGGCTCTCCCGCAGCCAAGCCAATTTCGCGCTGAGCCATGGCGAAGCGGGTCAGCGAATCCACCACCAGCAGCACATTCTTGCCGCGTGTACAGAAATACTCCGCGACCGAGGTCGCGGCCAGCGCCGCGCGGATGCGCAGTAAGGGCGATTGATCCGAGGTCGAAACCACGACCACCGAGCGTCGTCGACCTTCTTCGCCCAACGTTTTAAGAAACTCGCCAACTTCCCGGCCGCGTTCACCGACCAGTGCGAGCACCGTTAGATCCGCTGACGTGCCGCGCGCCATCATTCCGAGGAGTGTGCTTTTGCCCACCCCGCTGCCGCCGAAGATTCCGATGCGCTGGCCTCGACCACAGGTCAAGAAACCGTCGATCGCCCGAATCCCACAACCCAGGGGCTCGTCAATCAAGACACGCTCCAGCGGCAAGGGCGCCACGCCGTCAACCGGAATACCTTGCGCCGCTTTGTAGTCCGGCAGCGAATCAATCGGACGTCCGGTGGCGTCGATCACGCGGCCCAGTAGTTCAGGGCCCACTCGCAGTGATGGCCTGGCGCCGCGCGTGACAATTCGATCCCCAAAGCGGATGCCATGAGGTTTGTCGAGGCTCATGGATAGAACGCTCGACCCGCGGAAGCCGACGATTTCTCCAGGAAATGCTTCGCCGCTGGAGTCCAGGATTTCACAGGATTCGCCCACCGAACAGAACGGCCCGGCGGATTCGACGAGGTTGCCCACCACCTGGGTCACGCGACCGCTCCAGCGTACAGAGGATCCATTGGCGAGCCAGTTACGGCACGATTCCAGATGTCCGGCAGTCATTTTGCTTCAAGCTTCGCAGCGGGCTTTTGTGCGAGCAAGTCGAAAAAACCTTTCTCGATTTCTTTCAGTTGAGCGTCCAATCCCACTTCAGCGGTTCCCACCTCGGTCTCAAACACGCAGTCGGTCGATTGCAGCGAGAAATCTTCCACGATCTGCATGGTGGAATTGTCGTGGAAATAGTGCCGCCAGCTTTCGGCCGCTTCGGGACGCACGCGAACGGTCACCTTGGTTCCCTGCTGCAATTTTTCCACCATGACCTTCACCAGCCCTGCGACCACCATGCGGTCCACCTGCGCCTCGCGATGAAGGATCTTGGCGGCGATGGCCAATGCGAAGTGAACCAGTTGCACTTCGACCTTGGAATAGTATTCATTTCGCTCCTGCTGAAACGCCGACAGCATCCCGTCGATGCGGGAGCGCTCACGCGTGACTTCTTCCTGGAAGCCCACCCGGGCAAGGCGCTCGCCTTCGCGAATGCCTTCAGCGCGAGCCTCCGCCACTAACCGGGCCATCTCTTCTTCGCTGGTCCGTGGTGCGCTGTCACGGTTCGCGCTCTTTTCTTGTGGCCGCTGGTCTGCCGGTTTCGGGGTCTCGACGCTCAAGACACTTTCCGTATCCTGGTAGACGAAGGACTCGACATCGGTGGCCGGCCGCGCAGCTGCGCCGCTAGACAATGTACTCATCGTCTCCCTCGGCTTTGAGGACGACCTTGCCTTCGGCCTCGAGTTTGCGAATCAAGGTAACCGCTTCCTGCTGGGCCGTGGCTACGTCCTTGGCGCGGACTGGGCCGAGCGCTTCCATATCTTCTTTCAACATGTCGACGGCACGAGATGACATCGCCCTAAAAATATGATCCTTCAGGTCCTGAGTGGCGCCCTTCAATGCGAGCGCCAACGTTTTCTTGTCCATGGCACCCAGCCACTCGCGGATGTGCGCGTCGGTGACGCCCACTAGGTCCTCGAAGGTAAACATGAGATTACGGATGTTGATCGCTAGCTTGGCATCATCGTGCTCGATCGACTCCAGAATCGTCTTGGCGACACCGCCTTCAAGGCGGTTCATGACGTCGGCAACGCTCTTGAATCCGGCGTAGGTCTTGCGGCTTTGTTCGCCCAGAGACTGCAGCCGGCGATTGAGCACCACGGAAACTTTCTCGGCCATCTCTGGAGAGAACTGCCGCAACTGGGCCAGACGTTTCACGCATGCAGCCCGGGCTTGTTCGGGCAGCCTCATCAATAATGTCGCTGCCTGTTTGCCATCGAGGTGGGCCAGGATGAGTGCGACGGTTTGTGGATGTTCGCTCTCCAGAAACTTCGCCAATTGTTGCGGGTCTGCTTTCTGTAGGGACTCCAACTGGCCGACGCTCAATTCCTGGAGCCGTCCAACTTTCTTCAGAAGGTAGCGGGCGTCTTCATCCCCGAAGGCCTTAACCAGAGACCGAGTGGCAAAATCGATGCCGCCCTGAGTCAGATAATCCTGGGTCATGGCCAACTGGCTGTACTCCTCCAGAATCTGGTGAGCCAATTCCGGCGGCACACCCTTCATTTCGGCGAGTTCTTTGGTCACGACCTGTACGTCTTTGTCGGGAAGGTGACGGTAGATCGCGCTGGCAGCCTCTTCCCCCATGATGGCCATGAGGATGGCTGCTTTCTTGGTACCCGAGAGCTGTCCGGTTGCTGTCTGCGTGGTCATTTGGCTTCTTCGTGAATCCACGCTTGAATCAGTTTGCTGGCGGCTTGCGGCTCATCCGTGACCTTTTCAAGCAGTTGTTTTTTGAGAGTTATCGCGCGTTGCTGTGGCGCGGGAAGAGTGTTCAGATCCTGCCCCGGCGCTAAGTCGCCGACCGCGACGGGTTGGTTCTTGGCGGCCACAGCGGCGGGCAGTTCGCGGAAGGTCGTCATCAGTTGTTTCTTCAGTGGCCGCAAGAGCAGGGCATAAGCCAGCAAGAAGAGGACAATAATGGCCGCGTAGCGCACCAGGCTGGACCAATCATCCAATGTAACCCGGACTTTCTGCATGATCGTGGGCTTCGCCGGCGCCGCCTCTGAGGGTGACTGGTCGAACGACAGATTCTGGACAGTCAGAATGTCGCCCCGGGCGGCATCCACACCGATGGCGGCCTTGGCCAGGTCTTCGATCTGCTTGAGCTCTTCGGGGGTACGCTTGCGGCGGGGTTCCGACCGTTTTCCGTTTTCTTGTTTCACTTCGACGGCATCATCCACCAGCAGGGCCGCGGTAATTCTGCGAATGCGTCCGGCCGGCTGCAGGGTATGACGAACCACCTTGTTTACGGCGTAGGTATTGCTTTCGCTCTTGGACAGTTGAGTTCCATCACCGCCATCCACAACGGTTCTGGTGCGATTGTCGGCAGCGGTTTTGGTGTCTACATTACCGGCACCTAGTTTGGCGCCATTCGCAGTGGCTTTGGTGTCATCGGTGCCGCCGCCGGGAACATTACTCGTGGTTCCGGGTACACCACCCTGTAGCATGCCTCCTACCTGCTCTTCGGATTTCTGCTCAGAAACGGCGACCGCACTCTTGGGGTCGTAAGTCTCGTCGTTTTCTTCCATGGTGCTGGGGTCGTATTCCACGTTGACCCGGGCGCGAACATGCTGAGCGCCAACCACCGGCTCGAGCGTCTGCATGAGTTGCGCGGAGAGTTCCTGCTCCAAGCCGCCGTCCGGGGAGAAACCGTCGCGTCTTGTGCGGCCCAGAGGCCGATTGGTGTCTGCGTCGACGACGGTAACATCCTCGGGACTCAGTTTGTCCACCGCACCCGCCACCAGGCGGGCAATCGCCATTTGAGTTTCATCGGAAAGGCGACTGCCGCGGGGCTTGAGAATGACTGACGCCTTTGCCTTGCGTTCACGATCGAGGAACACGGAATCGGTGGGCAGGACCAGATGCACACGGACACTGTCGACATCTCTCAACGTTTGGATCGATCGCTCCAGCTCGCCTTCAAGAGCGCGCTGGTAATTTACTTTCTCATCAAATTCGGTCTGGCCCCAATTCAGCTTGTCGAACAGTTCAAACCCCAACCTCCCGCTACGTGGCATCCCGTCCGTCGCCAGTTCCATGCGGCTGGAGTCGACCTTGTCGCTGGGCACGCTGACTGTCTTCCCGTCGGCACTGATCTGATACTGAATGTTCTTGGCAGCCAATTGCGCCCCCAATGCCTGAGCATCGGACATCTCCATCCCGGTGACCAGCGGTTTATAGTCCGGCGTGGCCAGCAGGTGTGCGAAGAGCGCCAGGACCGCAACTGTCACCACTGCGGCGCCGATCAGTACCCCACGCTGCTTGGCGGAGAGCCCGGTGATGAAATCTGTCGCCTGCTTTTGTACCTGGTTCAGAGATGGCATGCTGTTTGCGATGACGAACTATTTCCTTGGCTAGAACTGTAGTTTCGAGACTTCCTGGTAAGCATTAACGATCTTGTTCCGCACTTGCATCATGAGCTGGAATGCGACGTCTGCCTTTTCCACCGCGATCATTACATTGTGAATGTCCTGCCGGTTGCCCTGCACCAGCTCACCGATCTGCTTGTCGGAATCGCTCCTCAGCTCGCCAACCTTGTCGATCGCCTGGTGTAAGACGGAGCCGAAGCCGCCTCCCGTGGCATCGTCCGCACCCGTTGGCGCGGTAGGACTCGTCGGCGCGGTGGGAAAATTCGGTAGTCCGGGAAAAATCATGTTGCTCAAGCGTTTCTCTCCTTAGCTGATTTCATGTCGCACGTGCCTAGGTAAGTTGACGGCCAGCGGCCCCCGCCGAGAAAACGATTGCCGGCCTTTCTGGATAACGGAGCCGCGTCGCCTTCAGTTGTGCGTCGATTCTCCGGTCGCTTTCGGCCATTTGCCTGCTAAACGCCTCTTCCGCCTGCCGCCCTGTGACGTTGGCGAATACGCGAATGTCAGCGATTGTCATATTGGTTCTCCTGCTTCCTACTTGAGCAACTCTATGGACTGTTGAATCATCTGCTTGCTGGCAGTGATGGCAGACGCGTTGAGTTGATAAGAACGAACCGCCCCCATCAAGTCCACCATCTCCTGAACCGGATTGATGGCGGGATATGCCACATAACCGTCTTTGTCCGCGTCGGGATGTCCGGGCTCATAACGCTTCAACGCCGGTGTGCTGTCATCCACTACGCGTTGCACTCGCACGGCGGGGATCATGTTATTGCCGCCGGGATGAAATCCGGCCAGCATCATCCGGAATGGCAGGTTGCCCGCGCTGGCAAACACAACTTCTTTGCGCCGGTAGGGGCCTCCGCCGGGGGTGTGTGTGGTTTCCGCATTCGCCATGTTGGCAGCAACGACTTCCGCCCGTTGCCTTTCGGCCGCCAAGGCGGACCCGCTGATTTCGAGAACAGAAAACATGCTCATGCTTTACTCCCTTCGTTGATCGCCATCAATAGATTCTGGAATTCGTGACGCAACAACTGAACCCCCAGGCCGAATTGCATCTGGGTTTCCGCCAGCAACAGACCCTCCCGGTCCATGCTGACGTTGTTGCCGTCGGGCCGCTCCAGCAGCCCTTGCACGGACCGCACCACCGGCAGGAAGTTCGCCGGGCCATTCGCCGCGGCGCGCTGTAACTCTCCGCGGAAATCGATGTCCTTTGTCTGATATCCCGGTGTGTCCACATTCGCCATGTTGGCAGTAACTAGCTGCTGGCGTTGCGCGGTGACGTCCAGGACTTTCTCCAGCAGATTCATGGTGGGAGTAGAAATGTCGTTCATGCATACCTCCGAGGCGGCAAGCCGTATTCCCGAATCTTGTTGCGGATGGTTCGCAGGCTCACGCCCAGCATCTCGGCGGCGCGGGTCCGGTTTCCTCCGGTCACGTTCAGGGTGGTTTCCAGCAAGTGGCGTTGCAATTCGCGGATTGAAGTCCCCGCTTTTAGCGAAGACGAGGCAATCAGCCGCGGCGTCCTGGCAGGATTGGCTTGGGACATTTCCGCGCTCAGATGCTCGGGCCCGATCTTGCTGGCATCCGTCAGCGTCAATACTCGCTCCATGAAATTCGCGAACTCACGGACGTTCCCCGGCCAGGGCTGCTGTTGCAGGCCTGCGACAAACTCGGGATCCAGAACTGGGGCGGAGCGATTGGATTTGGCCGCGAATTGCTGCGTAAAAAATTCTGCCAATGCAGGGATGTCTTCGCGCCGTTGGCGCAGCGGGGGCAGGGTAAGGGGAATTACATTCAGGCGATAGTAAAGGTCGGCACGAAACTTCGCTTCTTCCACCATGCGGTGGAGCGACACGTTCGTGGTCGCCACTATCCTGATGTTAACGGCTGTGGTGCGAGTGTCACCCAACCGTTCGATTTGCCGCTCTTGCAGAACGCGCAGCAGCTTCGGTTGAAGGTTGACCGGCATCTCGCCAATCTCATCCAGCAACAGGGTTCCGCTTTGAGCCAGCTCAAACTTTCCCGGCTTCGACGCAGTTGCCCCGGTATAAGCTCCACGCACGTGACCAAACAACTCACTCTCGAGCAGGTGCTCCGGGACTGCCGCACAATTAACCGCCACAAAAGGTTTTTCACGGCGGGAACTATTGTCGTGAATGAAGCGTGCCAGCAGTTCTTTGCCGGTGCCGCTTTCGGCTTCGATCAAGACATCGGCATTCGTCCTGGCCGCATGGCGGGCGCGATCCAGGACCTGCAACAACGCGGGCGCTGTCCCGACAATCGCATTTCTGTTGGACTCCGCGGATGCAACGGCGCTCTTCGCGTGCAGCATGACTCGGGTGACCGAGGATTGTAACTGCTCAAACGAGATCGGCTTCGTCAGGTAATCGCAGGCTCCATCCTGGATGGCCTTGACTGCTTCCGGCACGTTGCCGAAGGCGGTCAGCACAATGACGGCCGTCGAAGGATGTGCACTGCGCACGGTACGCATGAACTGCAAGCCGTTGCCGTCGGGCATACGGACGTCGGTAACAACCAGAGGAAAATGGTTGCTTTGGATTCTCCGCAGCGCATCGGACGGACCCGAGGCAGTCTCGACTCGCCAGCCTTCACGCTGGAAGTTCGCTTGCAACGCCATCCGCATCCCGGGTTCGTCGTCCACCACCAGCACGGACTGAACTACTTGATCATTCATAGAACTGGGAACTCCATGTGGAAGGTTGTTCCCTTCCCTAACTCGCTCCGCACGCCAATGGTCCCGCCGTGCTGCTCCACGATTCGCTGACACACCGCCAGCCCCAGGCCAGGGGTTTGTTTGGTGGTGCTGAAGCCGGGCTCGAAGATGTGGGAAATGTCCTCGGGGCGGATGCCACTGCCGTTGTCTGTCACCTCAACCACCGCAATTGTCTTGTCGTCATGGGAGCCGGCGTGTGCAGCGACAGTGATATTGCCACCCGTTGAAGTGTGCCGCAGTGCATTGCACACCAGGTTCAAGATCACTTGTTGAAGGCCACCAGCGTCGGCCGCGATTTCTGTCACTCCCAGAGTCAATTGCAGGTTTAGCGCGATTCCGCTTTGCCTCGCCAGAGGTTGAACAAAATTGGCGGCGCTGCGTAGCGCTTCGCCCAGTTTTGTGGGCTGAAGATTGGAAATGCCTGAACTATGGAAGCGCAGTACATTGTTTACCACCGCCGACAAGGAGCGCACTCCGGCCTGCAGGTGTTGGACACATTGCTTGGAGTCGTCGCTTAACCCGCCGTCACCGGCCAGCAGTCCGGTCAGCAGCTCCATGCTGCCCAGAGGGTTGCGGATCTCGTGAGCCAGCACGGTAGCCATCTCTGCCAGGGCAACCATATGGCGTGAAGCTTCCCGATCCTGCTCGGCTTCTTTAGAGACGGTCGTATCACGGCAAATCAGGATGGCCCTTGCACTGCGAGCTTGATCGTTTCCGGCCTCGGTGTCCACCATCGCGCTGAAGCGCACAGTCACCCAGCGTTTCTTGTCGTGGCAGTCGAAACAGAAATCATGTTCGTCGCCCTGCTTCCAGGCAGGACAACCTTCCGCGTCCAGCACGGTGCGGATTCGCTCTGGCAGATTGCTCCATGCAAGCGCTTGACCCGCGGGAACCTCCAGTAGCCGTCGTGCCTCGGGGTTCAAAAGTACGATTTGCCTGCTGTTGGGCTCGAGCACCGCTACGCCGCAGGGCAGCGCATCGAGAATCTGACGCAACGCGATGCGCATGCTCTCATTCTCGGCCAGGCTTGACGCCAGAGCGCGGTTGCGTTCCTCCAACTGTTTGCGCAGGTGCGTCACTTCATCGTGCAGTTGCCAGTGCGAGTGTTCGAGGCGACCGGCGGCTGCAATGAAAGAAGAGAATGCGTCGGCCAGTTGCGCGTTCGCCATCGGCGGTGGTTGGACAATCGTTTCCATTGGACCCAGATGAGAGCTAGGCAACATCTGCCCAGTCGGAATGCACGGGCTGTGCCAAAGGGACCAGACTTCGCCCGGCCAATGTCGAAGGTAATGGCGAATCAAGATTGGTTTCCTGATTTTCCGCTGTTGAGCGGCGGTTCAACTGCCGATGCTTTATCTCCAGTGTCACAGCCGGGTCGGGACCAACCCTCCCCGAAACGACGCAGCGCGAGTGACCGGTGGTGTGGATTAGACCGGGGTGAGGAAACACCGGCTGGGACCGGGCGTGGCGGAGGCTGGGTTGAACTGGTAGCCGGCGTGCACCAGAAAAACGCGCACAATAGGAATGGAACACAAGTGAGCAAAGAGCGCAAGACGGCGGTTCAAGAATATGGCTATCGTCTACCGCGCTTCCCGGCGGACTTCAGCCTGGTATTGCAGATCTCCGATCCCGAGCCCAGGCTTCTCGATGCGCGGTGCCGCGATATCAGCGAAGACGGACTTGCGGCACGAATCTCGGAATCCCTCTCCGTGGGTGCGCGCGTAACCTTGCTATTGAGCCTGCCAGGCAAGGCGACATCGTTACCCGTTGCTGCAACGGTCAGCCATCAGGACCGTGGAGAGCACGGGTTTGCCTTCAAATTTTCTTCTCAGAACGAGCGCGAACAAGTCCAGAAGTATGTACTTACTCTTCGCAGCGGCAATTTCGCGCTGCGCCGGTCTCCCAAGTAGCGGATACTCGGCATCACATTTTACGAATCGTTTTGGCATCTCCCGTGCTTAACCACTAGGCAGATGTTGCCTAGCGCTCATCTGTCTCTAATCGGCGCGCGACGGCATACGCGAACATGGAAAAAGTCCTCAGCCAGGAAGAAATTGATGCGATGGTGCGGGCGGCACGCGGCCGCCAGACCGACGCGACCCAATCCACCAAGCAACAACATGCCATCAAGCCCTGCAATTTCCGGCAATCCGGCCAACTCACCGGCGAACAACTACGGGCGCTGACCATTCTGCACGAAGGCTTTGCACGCAGCGTTTCTCAATCTTTGGGAGCCTATTTGCGTGTAGTGTTCGAAGCTTCACTCGTGTCGGTCGAGCAAGTCGCGTACTCCGAATTCCTGCAACGGGTCCCTGAAGTGACGTACATGACCTCGTTCCAGGTTCGGCCGATCGGCGCCGCGGCCGCCATGCAGCTCGATCATTCTCTGGTGTTTCCGTTGGTGGACCTCCTGCTGGGCGGGACCGGCCAGTGCGAGCCCCTGACACGGGAAGTCAGCGAAATCGAGGAACAGATCATGGACGGGGTTGCCAAGATCGTCTGCCGGGAATTAGCCGCAGCCTGGGCCCCCATGGGAACGGAAATCGACCTAGAGCACCGTCAACCTACTGCGCAAATGCAGCGTTTTCTGGCCGCGGGGGAGAAGACCCTGTGTCTAAGTTTTCAAGTCAAGCTGGCGGAGGCTCAGGGTGCAATGAATCTGGTGCTTCCTCTGTCCATTTCGAATACCCTGCTGCGCAAGCTTTCCAGCGATTGGTCCTACGGAAAACCTCGAACCATCAGCCGGTCCGGGCGGCAGCTGGCCGAAAGGATGTTGGAGTGCCCATTTCCGCTTATTCTGGGAATCCCCGACATCAAACTCCGAGTTAAGACACTGCTCGAACTTACTGCCGGAGAAGTCTGCAATCTTGGGATTCCGGTTCGTCTGCCGGCCGCATTGGTGATAGCCGGCCGCGAAGTTTTTGAAGCTGAGCCGGTGCGACAGGGACGTCATCGTGCCGCACAGGTCCGGCAGCCGATCCCAACTTCCGACGCCGAAAGGAAACAATAAGGATGCCACCGATCGCACCCGGAACTCCGTTGCACTCTCTTGCGGACGTCTTTCGCAACAGCCTTGGCGATTTGCTCTCGCAAACTCTTGCATCGCCCTGGACGGTTGAAATCAAAGCGGAGGAGGAGATTCCTACGTCCGACGAAAGCGCTCCGTTGTGCTTTGGGCTGTCTCCCTCCGGCAGCCTGGCGGGAAATGCAGCCTTTAAACTACTCCTTGTAGATGCCCGCTCGCTGGGACAAAAGCTGTTGAAGGAACCGGCCGATGCTTCGTCTGAGTTGAACGCGGAGCACAAACAGGCGATTGAAGGCTTGCTGCGTAAAGTGGCCGAGCAATCCGCGGTGGCGCTCACAAGCCAGTATGGTGCCGTAAGCCTTCAGGTAAGCAGTATCGATGCGCCAACCTGGCCTGCGGTCACGGTCCTGCTGGTTGCTTCCGGCGGCCCTGCCGGCACTCTTTCAGTGCAGGTAAAGTTCAGCAATGAATTGGTAGCCGCCTTACCGGTCCAGGGCGAGACGCTTAGCCCGCCCCCGCCCGAGGCTCCCCTCGCCGTTGACAGTAACCTGGACTTACTTCTGGGCGTCGATCTCAGCCTCACCCTGCGCTTCGGCCAACGTACGCTGACCCTGCGCGAAATACTCGATCTGAGCTCGGGCTCCGTGATTGAACTGGACCGCCGGGTGCAGGAGCCGGCGGACCTGCTGCTTGGCGACAAGTTGATTGCGCGCGGAGAGGTAGTGATCGTCGATAGCAACTACGGGCTGCGCATCACCGAAGTATGCGATGCTCAACATCAGGCCGCAAAAGGGGCGTTGTCAGCGGTCTAATGACGCTGAAGGCCGAACCTTTGCGATATAGAATGGCTGTTCTGAATCGTCTGGAAGAGGCGCACCATGAAGGTTGACTTGAATGGACTTACTGGCCCGGCACTCGATGGCGTTAAATCTCCGCAACGCAGCCCTTCGGAGTCGACTGCGGCTTCTGCCACCAACTCTGAGGCAACCGTTGGGGATGCCGCCACTCTGTCCGTCGATAGCGCAAGAGTGAATTCGCTCGTCGCCAAGGCCCTGGATGCAGCCGCCATCCGCCAGGATAAAGTTGAAGCCCTGCGCCAAGCGGTTCAGAACGGGGAATACGAGGTCGACCCGGCACAAATCGCGGAAGCTATGATCCGGCAATCCGGGTAGTTCACTACACCGGCCGTCGCGACCGCATCGAGAAACCCTGACTGCCTTGAGATCCAGGTTCCCAATTTAACCTTAAAGTTTTCCCTGCGTACTGCCGATTAAGGACAAGCTGTGCAACCCGCAAGTGGACAATCCGGCGCCGCCGCCAAGCCCAGCCAACTTCAGCGTTTCGTTGCGCGCCAACCCATATTAAGTCTGGATGAGAAAGTCTACGGTTACGAACTGCTGTTTCGAGACGGCGTCGAAAACTATTTCCGTAACCCCGACGCCGAAGCGGCATCGCGGGGTACGCTCGACACTTCGCTTCTGATGGGAATTGATGTCCTGTGCGACGGCAGGCGCGCGTTCCTCAACTGCACACGGGACGTCCTGCTGAAGGACTACATTACTCTGCTCTCCCCTCAGCAAGCCGCTGTCGAAATCCTGGAAACGGTTCCGGTGGATGATCTGGTGGTGGCTGCGTGTCAGCGTCTGAAGCAGGCGGGCTACGTAATCGCTCTCGATGACTTCGCCGTCAACGATCCACGCGAGCCGCTGACCGGCGTGGCTGACATCATCAAGGTTGACGTCAGGGCTACCTCGGTCGAAGACTGCGCTGCCATGGTCAAACGGTATACGCCCAAGCGTTGCCGAATGCTGGCCGAAAAAGTTGAAACTCAAGAGGAATTTCTGATCGCCAAGAAGGCGGGATTCTCATACTTCCAGGGCTATTTCTTTCGCCGGCCCGAGCTGATGCAAGCGCGGGAAATCCCCGCCAACCGGGTCAACTATTTGCGCCTGTTGCAGGCGCTCTCACGGCCGGAATTGGAACCTCGTGAACTTGAAGATGCCATCAAAGGCGAAGCCTCTCTTTGCTATCGTCTACTGCGTTACCTGAACTCGGCGGCTTTCGGCTTCCGGACAGAGATCAAGTCCATTCGCCACGCTCTGGCGATTCTGGGCGAGCGCGAAGTGCGGCGCTGGCTGCGTCTGGTGGCAACGCTCAGCGCCGGCCAGAACAAGCCGTCCGATCTGGTGCTTTCAGCTCTTGTACGCGCACGTTTCTGTGAGCTGCTCGCACCCCGAGTCAAGCACGGCGAGTCCGATCTGTTCCTGGTTGGCCTGCTTTCCCTGATGGATGCAATCCTCGAGTTGCCCATGGGAGTCGTGCTGGAGGGAATTTCCGTCGACAGCGAAACTAAAACCGTCCTCCTGGGGCAGGCCGGCTTGCTTTCGCCGGTCTACCAGCTCATGCTGGCGCAAGAAGCCGGCGACTGGCAGAGCGTCGCTAACGCAAATGTTCAGTTGCGTCTGCCTGAGAGTTTTGTTGGCGACTGTCACTGGACAGCCATGCAATGGGCCCGCGAAGTAACCGGCGGAACGGCGAGCAGCTGATCGCCCGCTCTGATCCCACAAGACTGATCACGCTAGTTCATCGATTTGATGGGTATTGTCTTCTTCGGGTGGGGCTTCGGCTGGCTCAGGAGTGACCGGCTCGGGCACCGTGCGGGGGCGGCGTTGCTGCCTGGCATCGTTCCCTGAAGAACCATGCCCCCCGGCGTTGCCGGCGGGAGTGATCGCTTCCGGTCTCGTGATGGAAAAGTCATCCATACGTCCCTACATACGTTTGGTGCGACAGACCCGGTTCGCAGCATGTTTGTGGTCTTTACCACCCGAAGATAAGATCGGCAGCGCTCTGGCAAATCTTCAACCAGTGCCGACAAGGAGGATGAAAAAGGTAACCTTAGGTAATCAGCCGGAATGGGTGGGAATGGTAGCGACTTCGAAAATCAAGCCTTCGCAGCCATCTTTTTCTGTGATTGCCGCTTTTCCTCGTACATGGCGGTGTCAGCGCGTTCGATCAATTTCAGCATGCTTTCGCCTTTCTGCCACTGCGCCAAGCCGATGGATGCATCCATAGATACCTTTACTTCGTCACCGCTTGTCCGCTGCACACAGTATTCGCCTAACACCCACTTCCGCATGCGTTCGACCTGGCAGTTTGCTCCGGTAAGGTCACAATCCAGAATGACCACGAACTCATCTCCACCCCAGCGGCCGGCGACATCGGTTGAGCGCAGGTTCGAACGCAGTTCCTTGGAAAACTGTTGCAGCAGGCTGTCTCCCGCGGGATGTCCGTAGCTATCATTGACCTGCTTGAAGTGATTGAGGTCGATCATCATCACGCAAAACGCCTGCTGATGCTCGATGCGCCACTCGATCCGTCCCTCGGTGTTGCGCCGATTGGCCAGGCCGGTCAGCGAATCTCGCAGAGCCAGTTCTTCGACCGCCTTGAGTTTGGTTTCGTAGGTTGACACTTCCGCCTGCAATTGGGCTACGGATTCGCGACTGTCCTGAGCCATGCGATCGACATAGGTCTTAAGTTCTGCCGCTCCCTGAACGAGCGAGGCGCGCACCTGGGTCAGGTCTTCCAGGTTTGCGATCTTCTGCAAGCGGGATGTGAACTGGGTGAACTGGCTCGTATAGCGATGGTCGCGTTCCCCCAAGGACTGCGCCGTGCGGGCCAGCAAGATCAGCAGTTCCTTGACCTCATTGGTTTTGGCTTTGAAGTACTCCGCGGATTGACTGCCCCATTGCTGTAACTGTTCCTCCACCTGGGTTTCCGTCTTCTTCACACCCGCGGGCGTAGGGTCGCTGGAAATCTGGTTCCCCAGATCTGCCAATTTCTGCTGCAAGTCCGAGCTTACTCCCGGACACGCCTGGATTCCGCTCTTTCCCATGGCCAGCAAGGCCGACCGATAGGAGTCCACAAGCGCCGCAAGTAGATCACTGGGCGCCGGCCCGCTCGAGGAGGTTTTGGACACGTCCATGTCCAGGTATCGCTTCAAAGAAATCAAAGTTCACCGTCTTCCGTGTAAGCGTGTCTTATCACCACTGGGGATAGAAAGGCGACATAGACCGAGCACACTGCTGGGACTTCTCGGCTGCCGGGACTCAGACAAAACATGCGGCTCCTAATCAATCGGCACTATGGTGGCAATTCTTTACATTGTCAACGCAGCTTGTGACCGCTGGTTTTTGAACCGATTAGCTCTCGGGGATGGTCTCTTTGGACTGAAGTGATGTTTCCTGGTAACCGGAGGTAACCTCGCTTGGGTTATGCCGGCGTAAGTTGCAGGGCGTTGCGGCTGGTAAAAAGACCACAAGCTTTTTCGAAGGCGGCAGCAGTGTCAAGTTGCTTGAGCGAGATTTGCAGATCCGGGCGGGCAATAAACAACTTTTTCTCCTGCGCGCGTTTGCGGGCCCCGCCTCCGGTAATGTGGAGAAGGACAACCGCTTCCGTGCCGATCTGACCGGATTTTGCGGCTTTGGCCAGGGATGCCAGCGCAACTCCAGAAGCAGGTTCGATGTCGATGCCTTCACATTTCTCAAATAGCGTCATCGCCTGCAGAACTTCCGCGTTGCGGACCGCAAACACCTCCCCCTGACTTTCGCGAAGCACGTCGAACATGCCGCCGGAAATGGAGTAGGGTGGCCGTTGATTAGAAAGGACGGTGGCCAGGATTTTCTCGACTGAAGTTCTGGCCGTCGCGGGATCGACTTCAACCAAGTCGCGATTACCTCGTTTCCAGGAATCGTAGATCGGGGTGAAGGGCACGTTCTGGCTGAGCATCAGGCGCGGAAGCTTATGGCCGAACCTGGAGTCCAACAGCAGCCGTTTCGCCGCTTCGTGCGCCGCGATGGCGCCGGCGCCGCTGCCAACGGCCTGAAAGTAGAAGTCAGGAAGTCTGCCGATCGATTCTACGGCGCTAAGCAGCGCCGTTGCCATACCGTCGCGGCGTCCAACGTTCTTGACTCCTCCTTCGCCAATGAAGCCAGCCTCTTGCGAAATTCGGTCGGCGAATGCGATCGCGTCAGAGTAGGCGGCGTGTCCGGTAAGAGAGACGATCTTTACGGACGGTTTGAGAAGTTCAGCGAAGAGCATTTTCCTCATGCCGCACTCGGGAACAATGATCAGGCAAGGAAGGTCATTGTCGGAGCACGCCCTGGCAAACGCTGCAGCCGTATTTCCAGCCGATGCGACCACCAAGGCGCGAAAACTGCGGGTGGGAATTCGAGATAAGACGCCGTATACCTCAAGCTCCTTGAAAGTGGCGGTCTCGAGCGCGGCACCGCGGTCTGGCCAGTAGCCGCTGAAGGCGATCCAGAGGTTGGGCAGGCCGAGAATCGAATTCAACTTCTGGCTTTGGTAGGTCACCGACCGTGAAGCATGCGCAAGCCGATTGATGCCCGGCAGCCAACACTGATAGCGGTAGATGCCCGGAGCATCTGGATCGCATTCGAGCGTCCGCGAGGCATAGTGCGTGGTGAGCAAGGCAGGAGCATGCGCGTGGGGGCAAGTGAGCAGAAAACCGTCATCTTCAAAGAAGGAATCGCAAACCGGGCAGGCCAGTTGGTAGTGCATGGGCTTCAGTTCCGCCGAAATACTCTTCCCACCGTCACAGGAGTGCAGCGGCCACTTCCTGAGTCGGTAACTCCTTGGTTAGGATTTCTAATCGCTTACGATATGGGCACAGATCCCCTGCCTAAAAGATTTCTAATGATTGCCTGACTCCAGCACCTGTATGTGTTGCTGTTTCTGTCAGCGAGGTGCTTTTGAGCAGGCCGCCCGCACCGGCCCACGATTACCTGAAGCAATTGTGATTCCGCGGCAGGTTTGTCGACAAAATGGCCGGTACCGAAAGGAATGTGTTGGCCCGAGTCGTGGGAACTGAAAGGCCTCCAAATTGCATCTCTCAAGCGCATGGGTGCGCCCGCCACAGGACCTGCCAGAGAAGAAGCGAAAACCTCCCAACATCCACAGGACGAAGCCGGAAGTGCGGCAGTGGTTTTATCCGGACACCAGGGCCAGACGCTCGATCCAAGCGATTGGGAGAGCTTTCGCACCCAAGCGCACGAGATGCTCGATGACATCCTGGATTACACGCAGAACATCCGGCAGCGCCCGGTATGGCAGCCAATTCCGGACGCAGTGCGCACCCACTTTCGCAGTGGTCGTGTCCCGGTCGCACCTTCTCCTCTTGCCGACGTCCATCACGAGTTCATGAACTACATCCTGCCGTTCGCCGTGGGAAATGTTCATCCCGGTTTCATGGGGTGGGTACATGGTGGCGGTACTCCGGTTGGGATGCTGGCTGAGATGCTTGCAGCCGGGCTGAACACCAATGTAGGCGGACGGGATCAAGTTCCGGTCGAAGTTGAGCGTCAAATCACGCAATGGATGCGGCAGATATTCGGTTTTCCTGAGGGTGCCAGCGGCTTGTTTGTTACGGGCACATCGATGGCAAATTTTGTCGCCGTCGTCATCGCTCGTGATGCCGCACTCGGTTTCGACGTACGGGTCCAGGGAGTTGCATCGAAGTCGAAACAGCTGACTGCATATGGCTCGCGAGCGCTTCATGGCTGCATTGGGAAGGCCATGGACCTTAGCGGACTGGGAAGCGCGGCACTCCGGTTGGTTCCCACCGATGCCCGCTACCGAATCGATCTGAAAGCGCTGGAGAGTGCGATCAAGAGGGACCGCGACGCAGGGTCCACTCCATTCCTGGTTGTGGGAAGTGCCGGGACCGTGGACGCCGGCGCAATCGATGACCTTACGGCCCTAGCCGATCTCGCACATCGTGAGAAGCTCTGGTTTCACGTCGACGGAGCTTATGGCGCCCTGGCGATGCTTGCCCTAGACCTCGCTCCCAGGCTTGCGGGCATAGAACGCGCAGATTCGCTGGCATTCGATTTTCACAAATGGGGACAGGTTCCCTATGACGCCGGTTTCATATTGGTTCGCAACGGCGCTCTGCAACGGCAAGCGTTCGAGGCTTCGTCTGCATACTTGAGGCGCGAAACCCGTGGCTTGGCCGCCGGTTCGCCCTGGCCTTGCGATTACGGCCCAGATCTTTCCCGCGGATTCCGGGCCTTGAAGACATGGTTCACTCTGAAAGTTCATGGCACCCAGGCGATGGGCGCAACGATTTCGCGCACATGCTCGCTGGCACGCTACTTGGAACGGCAGGTCAAGAACACGCCGGAACTCGAACTGTTGGCGCCGGTTGAGCTGAACATTGTCTGTTTTCGTTATCGGGCGGATGATTCCGATCGGCTGAACGCCAATCTGGTGGCGGATTTGCAGGAGTCGGGATCGGTCGCGCCATCCACGACCATCATCGACGGGCGACTGGCCATACGGGCCGCCATCGTGAATCACCGCACGGGGCAGGCCGATATCGACACACTGATCGAGCGCACTCTGGCTTTAGGCCGTAACCTGACCAGGGGCGTTAGTAAAGCAACAGCCACGGTTGCGAAAGCCGCAGACGCATCTGCGCCGCGGGGGAAATGGGAGACAGAGTTGGAACAGATCGAAAGCGCACTGGCATCCAATCCAGATTCGATCGACCTGCGGGTTCGACGGGCAGTCTTGTTTTCCGAACTTGGCCGTCTGCTTGAAGCCAGAAACGAATACATTAAGGTGCTGGAACGGGAGCCCCACCACTTGGCTGCGTTGAACAACCTTGGCAGCGTACTGATGGCTACAGGGTTTCGCAGCGCGGCCCGCATCGCATTCAAGGAGGCGATTCTGCGCCATCCCAGCGACCCCGTGAGCCGGGTGAATTATAGCTACGCTCTGCTGGAAGAGTGCGAGTACCTGACAGCTCACGGGAAAGATGAGGAGTCACTGCAACTCAAGCGCGAAGCGCGTGAACACTTCGAACAGGCTCTGCGAATCAAGCCGGATTACGAAAAAGCGCACGAAGGCTTGTCTTACATACTGGACGACCTAGGCGATCCGCAAAAAGGGGAGTGGCACCGGCGCCAGGCGTTCCAGCGGCGCTCCATAATCGCTCTGCCATACCGCGGGGGATCTGCGCCTCTGCCAGTGATACAACTCACGTCGACGACGGGAGGCAACGTACGGCTGCAAAGATTTCTTGACGATCGCATTTTCCAGACGTTTGTTGTACTCCCGGAATTTTACGATTTCAAGATTCCGTTGCCTCCTCATCAACTTGTCATCAATGCGATTGGCGATACCGAGGTGTCGTCCAAAGCGCTGGCTGCCGCACAGTCAATGCTCGCCATGACTACGGCGCCGCTGGTGAATCCGCCGGCTGCGGTGCTGGCCACGAGCAGAAGCAACAATGCCAGACGCTTTTGCGGCATGCCCGGAGTAGTGACGCCGCTTACCACCACGCTGCCCCGAGAGCTTCTCGCCGGTTCCGAGGCGAAAACCCTGCTGGCCAGCCACGGCTTGGTTTTTCCTCTTCTTCTGCGAGCACCCGGCTTTCACACCGGGCAGCACTTTCTGCGAGTGGAAACTTTGGAAATGCTTCCGACCGCGCTCGCAGAGCTTCCGGGCGAGGACTTGATTGTCATGCAGTATCTCGATGCGCGGGGACCCGACGGTAAGACCCGCAAGTATCGGGCAATGATGATCAACGGGCAGATTTATCCTCTCCATGTCGCGATCTCAAGCCATTGGAAAATTCACTATTTTACGGCAGAAATGGCGGACAACCCGGAGCACCGGGCTGAGGATGCCGCCTTTCTCGAGAACATGCCGGCCGTCATTGGTGCGCTTGCTATGGATGCGTTGCAACGAATCCAAGCCACGCTGGGCCTCGACTATGCCGGGATCGATTTCGGTTTGAACGCCAAAGGCGAAGTTCTGCTGTTCGAGGCCAATGCCACGATGGTAGTGAATCCGCCGGAAGCGGATGAACGCTGGAGCTACCGCATTCCCGCATATCAACGGATCCATGCCGCCGTCCAGCAAATGCTGGTGGAGCGGGCAAGGCTGGGGAAAGAAACAGTGGTATTCGCCGGTTCCCGCGTTGGCGAGGTCAGCCCTAACGATCCGAAAGGTTTGCGGCATCCGTAGGATCGGTAAGCAAGTGAGCGGACGTCCTGAAAGCAAATGGCTCCGTGACGGCGCACATTCCCATCGTGGTAAACTGAACTTCCGCACGCCGGAGAGGTGGCAGAGTGGCCGAATGCGGCGGTTTGCTAAACCGTTGTACGGGCTAACACCTGTACCGAGGGTTCGAATCCCTCCCTCTCCGCCATTCAGTCTGGGTTGCAGAGAAACCAGGCCACATTTCCCTGAAAATCGCTCGAAAACGCCGCAATTCCCCGATTCCCGCTCCGAAACCGGACCAGAGAAAGTGTCGCGCTGCACCCCGTAGACGAACCTTCGGGCCATTTTCTCTGGAGGGCGCCGACGCCGCGCAGAGTAGCAGGATGGTGCTAGCCCTTTTCCACACGCTGAGTTTTGCCATCGGGAAATCTCCGTGGAGCGAATTCCGCGAATCGCGGTCTACTCGCGCGAGAGAAACGGGGTCCAGGCACAGCCTGCGAACCGCAAGGGAATGCAATGCGTAAAGCCAAACAGTGAAGGACTATCGAGCATTGCTCCAAGCGATGAGGGTCAAGGTCGTGTGCCTTTTGACCATTGCTGGATCACCTCTTCATATAGGCGGATAGTCTGTTTGGCGATCGCAGTCCAGCTGAAGGTCCCTTCTACGCGCCGCCGTCCAGCATCTCCGAAATGCTTGCACCTCTCCGGATCCTTAAGGAGTCGATTGATCTGGAAGGCGAGATCCCGCGCAAACTTCTCTGGATCGACGGGAAAACTTGTGACAGGATCCTGATCGAAGGGAACTAAGTATCCTGTTTCTCCGTCAACCACGACCTCTTTAATGCCTCCTGTAGCGCTTGCAACCACGGGCGTGCGGCAAGCCATTGCTTCGAGGTTGATGATTCCGAACGGTTCGTAGATTGAGGGGCAACAGAAAACACGCGCATGACTATACAGCTGGATTGCCTCCTGCTTGGTGACCATTTTCTCAATCCAGACAACACGCGGGTGGTCACGGCGTACGTCCTCGACCTTCTGTCTCAACTCCGCGGCTATCTCCGGAGTATCCGGCGCGCCAGCGCAAAGCACTACTTGCGTCTCCTGAGGCAAGTAACGAATTGCGTCAACCAGATGGGTTACGCCCTTCTGTCGAGTGATCCGGCCTACGAACAAGACATACGGCACGGCCCCATCGACCTCATAGTCAGTCAACGCTTTGTTGTCCGAGCTCTTCTGGTATTCGACAAGGTCGATGCCGTTATAGATCACGTGAATGCGATCCTTCAGCACCTCCGGATAAGCACGAAGGATGTCCGCCTTGGTGCCTTGCGAAACAGCGATAATGGCATCGGCATCGAGAACAGCCGTCCGTTCCATCCAGGAACTCATGGCATATCCGCTGCCGAGCTGCTCAGCCTTCCAGGCGCGTAGGGGCTCGAGTGAGTGGGTAGTAAGAACAAGCGGAATGTTATAAAGCTTCTTTGCCAAATAACCAGCCATTGACGCATACCAAGTATGAGTGTGGACAATGTCAACTCCAGTGAGGGATTTCACTTGCGTCAAATTGAGGCTCAAAGCCTCAAGGGCGTTTTTGAACTTGCCTTCGGTTCCACTTGTAATCTCTTTCCACGGTACTGCACCGCGGACATGCAGATTGCCATCGTCAGCGTTCTGCGAACCCCAGCAATGCACTTCCACTGTGATTTCCTTCGCCAACTCGCGGCTCAGGTAGTCGACATGGACTCCCGCGCCCCCGTATATTTCGGGAGGAAATTCTCTTGTGAATAAGCCGACTCGCATGCTCTTAAGTCCGTCTGCCGAGGACTAATCGCTGCCTCGAAGAATCGAAAATCTATTTTCCCCGCCAACAACAGGGCCGGGCTGGGAATCGACTCGGCTATAAGTGACGCAACGGGTCCTCTACAGCTTCGCTCGATGCTTTCTTGACGTCGCGTTCGACCGATTTCGTGATCAGACCTTTCGAGTTAAGTCCAACCGCCAGCGCCAGGGTCAGGACGATCCCGCCAAAGAGAATCCCGAAAGCAAGCTCAACGATGCCCGGAGCAATTCTCAAGTGGTCCAGAGCCATGGCGAAGGCCAGAACGATCACGATCCATTTCACACCCAGGCTGAGGAAGCGTGCATACTCAAGGTTCAAATTAACGGCACCAATGAGCACGCTTCGGCCCAGGAACCGAGCGAGCACGTTACCGACGAACAAAACCAGTAAAGCAGCCAACACATCAGGAATATAGGCGAACATCTTCTGAACGAAGAGACGGGTCCAGTCGAAATCGAAAGCGGCGATCCCTATAAGAAAGCCGCTGACTATGACGAGCACGCCAATCGATCGAGAGATCAGACGTGTTGGACTTTTCATCGGCGACCACTCGGCCAATGAAGAAAGGCCCCACCCTCCCACGTGCTCGTCAAAATGGAGGCTCGCCAGCACTCGCCGCACGATTGCTGCCAGGATCCACGCCACGACTGCAGATACGAGCAACGCGAGAATCAACGCAGCCAACCCAGGCAAGAAGTTTGCAAACCTGGTAAGAAAGTGGGTCGTTGATTCCATCAGGGCCTGTTTTACTTGTTCCCACATAATCTCCTCCGATGCTGCATACAGCTTCTAAGGATTGAACCGGTCGGGCCAGCGCCAGCGAGAAACCAGATACGACTTGCCGGCTTCGTAAGCCAGAGAAAGACTTTCCAACCTGCGCACGGGAGACATCGCACCGCCAATGGTCAAGTCATGTGCATACGAAGCGACCCAACCTAGATAGAGGGGAGTCATGGACCTGAGCAAATGATCACGATTAATCGTGCGGAGACGGTGCGCCAAAGCAAAATCGTAAACAATTCTTACCCACAATTCGTCAGGCAGTCGAAACTGTTCCACAGGCAGACGCGAAAGCTTCCTCAGCTCGAATAAACTGGATGGCGGTAGCACCAAGCTCCAGATCTCCTGAAGTTCCCGGTTGCCCAGTTGAAAGGATTCGATCATGGCGCGTGTGTCCACAGCGGGCGAATCCTGATCCAAGGGGAAGGGCTCGCCGAGCACCGGCAGAGGCGCGGAAACGCGGGTCCGCTGCCAGAACGCGGCATTACGTTCCATGTCAACAAAGACCGGGCTCAAGACATCGGCCAACACGGAACTCATGTTGCTCCAGTCGGCAGGCGGGTAAATGCGCGTACCGAAATTTACCTCGATGATTTGCAGATTCTGGCTAAGAGCAGTGGGCGTAAGGGACGCCAGTGAGTTAAGTCGATTGCCGGTCGCCTTTGCGGCCAACATTTGTCGAAACAGGCGTTGCGAAACGCCGAAATCCGGGCCCATTGGATTATTGACGCGCTTCCCGTAGAGAGCGCGCGTTATAGGCGCTAAGATGCCCGCGTTTAGCAGACCCTCGAGTTTGCGAGGTGCGTAATGCGGTAAAACCAAATCAGCTTGAGTCTCAAACAATGGCTGCGCTATCCGCCAGGCCCAGGGCGGTGTCACCGCTTCGAGCTTGCTTGCGATGATGCAGCAACCTCGAGCTTGCAATTTCTCAGCTGCCGCAAAGATGGATTGATAGGTTTCGGACATGCTCAGTACGCCGGTAGCTGGGACTTCCGGCTTTGACAAGGGCGAAGGAACAAGGAACACGAATGCGCGGCCTTGCGCGGCCTCTGAAGTGACCGGTGGCGGACCCTTCTGCTGATCACCATGCAATACTGCGATTCGCAACGGACCGGGCACCGTACGGAGTTCGTCACACATCTTCGCCATAGCGTTGGGGTCGGACTCGCCGAGAACCCCCACGACCAGATCGGCGCTGTCTATCTGTTCCGCCGTTGGGCTCATTGGCGGCGAGGTTTGGTCAGCTTCCACGCTTGCGCCTCTCGTTGGTTCCTCTATAAGGCAACGAACTCTCTCTTCGAACCGAAAGATGCACGACACAGCTCACAAATGAAGCGACAAGATCCCCATTAGCGGAATACGCACCCAGTCGGGGCGCGCATTCAATTCGTAGAGCACTTCGTACAGCGCTTTGTCGACGAGAAAAATATCGAGCAGCTTGCGAAAATTCTCGGTGTTTTCCGGCATGAACACGGCGCCTTGTGCGGTTTGCCGATAAGCGCGCAAAAACTCAGCCGCCACACAGCGCTCCCAAAGTCGGGCCCAGGGTTCCAGGCTGGCCCTGTCGCCCGCACGGCGCGCGCTGAAGTTGCTCAGGCTTGAATAGGCGGCATAGCTGAAGGAGCGAAGCATCCCGGCTACGTCCTTTAACGGGGACTGTTTGGCGCGCCGGGCCGACAACGGCCGTGCGGGTTCACCTTCAAAATCGAGGATGACAAAATCCGTTTTGGCCCTTAGCACTTGTCCGAGGTGGTAGTCCCCATGCACTCGAGTCCGCCAGGTTCGAAAGGTTTCCGGTCGGAGCGCCTTGAAGTGATCGAGGATGCGCGTGCGCTGACTCAGCACCGCGGCAGCAATCTCAACCACATCATCTGGCAAGTAAGCCACACGCTCTTTTAACGTGTCCAGGACGCGGGAGGCGTGTTCGTGAAGGTCCGCCAGCAGAGCTTGGAAGTCTCCGGCAGCCACGGCTTCCGGAGCGAATGCTGGGTCGTCGGTCGCCCTCGCCAAAGCCAGGTGCAACTCAGCGGTCCGGCATCCGAGCGTAGTCGCCGAATCGAGATAAATGCCGACATGATCTCGGGCGAGCTGAAGGACGGGTTTCTCGGAGAGCTGCACAAGATTGTCCGGGCCTTCCCGCAAGCCCACCGGAAACGGGAGTGCGGCACAAGTTTCAAAGTACCGCTCAAGTTCTTCGGTGGCCCATGTCCAACCGTCGCCCTCATTCGCCACTAGCCCTTGAAGCATAGCCAAGGTCCACGGCTCGGCTTCCTCGCGCGGTTGGTATTCCATCAGACCAGCAAAGGGAGGCACGCGATCGAAGTGCGCTTTATCGGTCAGATACTGGCAAATCTCAGCATCAGGGTTCAGGCCGGGTTCCTGACGGCGCAGCAATTTGAGGATGAAACGATCGCCGTAGAGGATCGATGTGTTCGATTGCTCGGCGGACCCGCGCCGGACTGGCAAAGGCATACTGGCTGTACCGAGGATATCTCGAAAAGACTTGCCGGGCGTGGCGCGAACGCGCCCATAACGGCCTTCCAGCGCCGCGTTATTTTCGAAGAGCGAAAGCAGTTCCAGACACGCCTTGTCATTGAAGGCTGCATCGTGCAGCAGCCCAGATTCTCTACCAGAGATAACCGAGGAAACGACGGCGTTTGGGGAAGTTCGTTGCATTTCCTCAGCTGCATCCGCAAAGCTCAAAGCGAGTGGCAGAAGGTAAACGTCGGATCGGCCGGTATCGAAGAGCACCTCTAGCAACACTAAAACAGACTGCGATGATCGAAGCGTTATCCAGTCAACGATTCGCGTAGATTTGATACGGCGAGATTTCCCAGCGAACCAGCGCTGCTTCGGAAGGTACTCTAGGAAATTGACTGTCTCGAGCCGCTGGCCGGTTTCCCCGCTCAGCATGCCCTCCCAGCCGGCCGCCGCGTTGATGGGCACTTGTTCGACAACATCCATACTTGCCTCCGTAGGCTGGGTCCTTTGCTGAAGTTCGAGCCAAAGGAAACTGTAAGGAGCCAAGGTGAGCCGGTAGGGCCGGCGCTCGATGGGCGGAAATTCAACATATCCGAGCATCTCGACCGGAATAGCTCCCTCAGCTTCTGATAAGTCGAGATCAACAGGTTGCGCGAAGCGGGAAAGATTGGCAACACACAGAACCCGTTGGTCCTGATACTGACGCATATAGGCGAGAATTTTGCGGTTGGCAGGATCGAAGAACTTCATGCTTCCCCGGCCGAAGACGCTAAACAATTTCCGCAGCGCGATCATGTTGCGCATCCAGTTCAACAGCGATGATGGATCGCCTTGCTGAGCCTCCACATTGACTGCCTCATATCCCCATAGGGGATCCATGATTACAGGGCTGTACAGGCGGGCAGGTATTGCCGTAGAAAAACCGGCATTACGATCGGCGTTCCACTGCATTGGGGTGCGGACGCCGTTGCGGTCGCCGAGATAAATGTTATCGCCCATTCCTATCTCGTCGCCGTAGTAGAGAATGGGCGTTCCGGGGAAGGAAAGGAGCAAGCTGTTGAGTAGCTCGATACGTCTGCGATTGTTATCAACCAAGGGGGCGAGTCGTCGACGAATGCCCAGGTTAAGGCGCATGCGAGGGTCCGCGCTGTAAGCGATGTACATGTAATCACGCTCGTCGCTGGTGACCATCTCGAGCGTGAGTTCATCGTGATTCCTCAAGAACAGTCCCCACTGGCATGTCTCAGGAATGTCTGGCGTCTGAGTAATGATGTCGGTAATGGGCAGCCGGTCTTCTTGGCGCAAAGCCATATAAATGCGCGGCATCAGTGGGAAATGGAAGGCCATATGGCATTCATCGCCATCGCCAAAGTATGGCCGCACGTCAGTAGGCCACTGGTTGGCTTCAGCCAGGATCATGCGATTCGAATAGTCGGCATCGATTTGGCGCCGAAGCGTTTTGATTACCGCGTGAGTTTCCGGAAGGTTCTCGCAGCTGGTTCCATCCCGCTCGACCAGGTAAGGAATCGCATCGACGCGAAGAGCGTCTACTCCCATATCCAGCCAATAGCGCATGACTTTCGCCACTTCCTCGACTACGGCGGGATTATCGAAGTTCAAGTCGGGCTGATGGGAGAAGAAGCGGTGCCAGTAATACTGCTTAGCTACCGGGTCCCAGGTCCAATTGGATCTCTCCGTGTCCGAGAAAATGATTCGCGCGTCCTTGTATCGGTCTTCGGTATCGCTCCACACGTAGAAATTACGCTCGGGAGAACCAGCCGGGGCATTGCGCGCCGCTTGAAACCACGGGTGCTGATCGGAGGTGTGGTTCACCACCAGCTCGATCATCACTTGGAGGTTGCGGTCGTGAGCGGCAGCCAGGAAGTCTCGGAAATTGTCGATCGTGCCGTACATTGGATGGACATTCAGATAATCCGAGATGTCGTAGCCGTCATCCTTGAGCGGAGACGGAAAGAAGGGCAAGACCCACAGACAAGTGACGCCGAGGTCCTGAAAGTAGTCCATTTTTTGAATTAGACCGGGGAAATCTCCGATTCCGTCCGCATTGCTGTCTTTGAATGCCCGGACATGGAGCTCGTAGATGACTGCGTCCTTATACCAGAGAGGCTCCGCTGCGCTACCCAACCGCTTAGTCATCTCTTCGCCGGCCTCACGTTTAGAGTTTAGACTCAGGTTGGTAGATAAGCACTCCGAGAGGAGGAAGGGTCATGTTCAATGAAAAAGGATGCCCGTGAATAAGGAGAGGAGCGGCCCCGCAGCCTCCGAAATTCCCCTGACCGCTGCCACCATACATAGGCGCGTCACTATTTAGCAGTTCTTTCCAGAAACCCTGTCGTGGCACGCCAACACGGTAGTTTTCTCTGACCACTGGAGTAAAGTTACAAACGAAGAGCAGCTCGTCAGCCGGATTTCGGCCCCTGCGCAGGAAGCTGATGACGCTCCGCTGAACATCGCTGCAGTCGACCCAGGCGAAACCCCCGGCATCGAAGTCCAACTCGTGCATGGCAGGCTGGCCGCGATACAAGGTATTCAGGTCGCGCACCCAGCGTTGCAGCGCAGAATGAAAGGGTGTACCGAGCAGGTGCCAATCGAGGCTTGCATCATGGTTCCACTCCGACCATTGGCCGAATTCACAACCCATGAACAACAGCTTCTTTCCGGGATGCCCGAACATGTACCCGTAGAGCAGCCTGAGGTTTGCGAATTTCTGCCACTCGTCGCCGGGCATTTTGCGCAGCATAGAGCCCTTCCCGTAGACAACCTCATCATGTGAAAACGGCAGAACGAAGTTCTCACTGAACGCATACAGCAGGCTAAAGGTAATCTGATTGTGGTGGTAGCTTCGATGGATCGGATCCTGGGACATGTAGCTAAGCATGTCGTGCATCCAGCCCATGTTCCACTTGAGACCGAATCCGAGGCCTCCAAGGTAAGCCGGCCGCGAGACTTGGGGCCACGCGGTTGACTCTTCGGCGACCATCATGACGTCTGGAAATGCGCTGTAAACCTCTTCGTTGAGGGTTCTCAAGAATTCAACGGCCTCGATGTTTTCCCTTTCGCCATAGCTGTTCGGGATCCATTCGCCTTCGCGACGACCATAGTCGAGATACAGCATGGCCGCGACCGCGTCGACGCGCAATCCGTCCACATGATACTTGTCGATCCAGAACAGCGCGTTACTGATGAGAAAGCTCCTGACCTCATTACGGCCATAGTTAAAAACGAGAGTGTTCCAATCGGGGTGCTCTCCTTTCCGCGGGTCCGCGTGCTCGTAAAGATGAGTTCCGTCGAAATAGCCGAGACCGGCTTCATCTTTCGGGAAATGCGCTGGAACCCAGTCTAGAATCACGCCGATCCCGCTCTGATGAAGGTAGTCCACGAAATACATGAAGTCGGCGGGAGTCCCAAAGCGGCTGGTGGCCGCAAAATAGCCGGTCGTTTCATATCCCCAAGAACCATCAAAGGGATGCTCCATCACGGGCAGCAGTTCCACATGGGTGAAACCTGCGTTGTGGACATAGTCCGCCAGCAACGGGGCGATTTCGCGGTAGCTGAGCCACCGGTTACCTTCCTCGGGTACGCGTCTCCACGATCCTAGATGCACTTCGTATATGGAGATGGGCGCATCGAGAGCGTTGTACTTGGCCCGGCTGGCCATCCAGGGACCGTCCTGCCAGGAATAGCTTTCCAGGTCCCAAACACGCGAGGCCGTGTGCGGTCGAACCTCTGCGGCAAAACCATACGGATCAGCTCTGTCGGTTCGATACCCGTTATATCGCGATTCCACGTGATACTTGTAGACCTCCCCTTGACCAATATGGGGTATGAAACTCGACCAGACTCCGGACGAACTCGGCTCCATTGGATTAGCCGATGTATTCCAATTGTTGAACTCACCGATGATCGAGACCGTCTTAGCATTGGGAGCCCAAACGGCAAATTGAACTCCTCGCTGCCCATCGTGTTCCGTAACGTGTGCGCCAAGTTTTTGGTACGCGCGGTGAAAGGTGCCTTCGGCAAGCAAATACCGATCGAATTCGCTTAGCAGTGATTTCGTCATACGCTCTCCGGTCCTGGTGCCGGGTTTGTTCGCCAAATAGCCCTATTCGACAGAGCGACTTAAAGATAATAGTCGAAATCCCGCTCCGTCCTCACCCACCGCTTCAGCCGCAAGATATGTGCCGGCAGGCTCTCCGGCACAAGCTCCACATAATTCCGGGAGCCCTGCCACAAGAACCGGCCTTCGCTGAGCAAGTCATAAACTTGAAACGAATGGCGCGCATCCAATCCAATCGAACTCAGATCGATCTCGAGCCAACCCTTCTGGACGTGCAAACCGTCAAGATTCACAACAACGATGATTACGCTGGAGAGATCATCGCTTGCCTTGCTGTAACAAAGAATCACCGGATTATCAGTTTCATGAAAGCGCAGGTTGCGATTGCTTTGTAGCGCTGGGTTCTCTTTGCGGATGAGGTTCAGCCTGGAAATGAGATTTTTCAGGCTGTGGTTAGAATTCAGGTCGCGGTGTTTCAGTTCATATTTTTCGGAATTCAAATACTCTTCTTTGCCCGGTTCTAGAGGAGCATTCTCACCCAACTCAAACGCCGGACCGTAGATCCCATAGCTGGCGCCTAATGTTGCAGCCAAAATGAGGCGGACCATGAAGGACGGGTTTCCGCCGATCTGGAGAAATTCCGGGAGAATGTCAGGGGTATTCGGCCAGAGGTTTGGGCGGAAGTACTCAGACAGTTGGGTGTTTGTGAGTTCATTGAAGTAATTGGTGAGTTCCCGTTTCGTGTTGCGCCAGGTGAAATAGGTGTACGACTGGGAAAACCCGAGCTCAGCCAACCGGTACATGACATTGGGCCTGGTGAATGCTTCCGCAAGAAAGATCACGTCGGGATGGTGAGTCTTAAGTTCGCCAATCACCCATTCCCAAAAGGGAAAGGACTTGGTATGAGGATTGTCGACGCGAAAGATTCGCACGCCCTGTTCGATCCAGAAGAGGAAAACACTCTTCAGTTCCTGCCACAGCTCTCGCCACTGTGAAGTCTCAAAATTGAACGGGTAAATGTCCTCGTACTTCTTGGGCGGATTCTCGGCATACTGAATCGAGCCGTCGGGGCGAGTGCTGAACCATTCCGGATGCTGTCGCACATAAGGATGATCGGGGCTGCACTGCAGGGCGATATCGAGGGCCACTTCCAAGCCGTGATCAGCCGCCTTGGAAAGGAATCTCCTGAAATCCTCCAGGGTGCCCAGTTCGGGGTGGATAGACTTGTGGCCGCCTTCCGCTGATCCGATAGCCCATGGACTCCCAACATCGCCGGGCTGAGCCGAAGCCGAGTTATTCTTGCCCTTTCGAAAAGTTTTTCCGATCGGATGTATCGGCGGAAGATAGATTACGTCGAATCCCATTGAGGCCACATAAGGAAGCCATTCCTCGCAATCGCGAAAAGTTCCGTGATGCCCAGGCGTGGGCGAGCATGACCTCGGAAACAGTTCGTACCAGGTCGAAAAACGCGCCTTCTCCCGTTCGACAATCACGGGCAAGTGCTTATCGTACCGGGTAGCGAAATCGCGCTCAGGGTAGTGGTGAATCAGTTCGAGGAGCTCCGAATCAAGAGCAATAGCCGCGCCCGACTCGTTGCCAGCATTTTCTCGCAACCGTTGTGCCCAATTCTGGACGACCCTGGTATCCTCGGGTATAGCTCGCGCGACGGCGCGCTCGATCAGATCGGCTCCGATCAGCAAATCGACAGAAACGTCCTGTTTTGCCGAAATTCGCTTTTCCAGATCTCTACGCCACGTTTCAAAGTGGTCGATCCATGCTTCCACCGTATAGCCATACCGGCCCAACTCTGTGACTGTAAACTCTCCGCGCCAGCGATCATTGCCAAGAGGCTTCATGGGCGAAGATTGCAACTCGTGCCCGTCTTGCCAGTACAGGATTTGGCACGCAACCAGATCGTGCCCGTCGGCGAAGACGTCGGCTTCGACGATCACCGTCTCACCTACAACACGCTTAATGGCGAATCGCCCGCAGGCAATTTCGGGCGAAATTCGAGCAACGATGACACGCCGTCGTCCGTCGATTGGTAGTTCCGGCATCGGCGAGTGGGTCTCCCGCGGTGTCGCGGTGCAATATTGGACCATGTTTTCGATCGGCATGGCGCCCGGCGCATTCTACGATACACTCTGAGATGCAATCGGTGGGCGGGCGATATGTACGGAGAATCCCGTAGGGCCTTCCGGAGCGGGTTTCAGTGGCAGAGCAAGGCGCTTCACAAACTTCGGATTCATCGTTTTCGCCGTCAACAAAGCGATCTCGTGTCAGAGAACCTCGTGACCGACGCGTCGGCCTAAGATCTTCGCGGAATCGCGGACCGCAAACTCTTGATAAGCGACGGGGCTCGCGCTGCCGCGCCAGCGCCTATCCCCGCTTTCGTACTCTTCAATCAACGGCGTGAGCAACATGGCCAGGCGTTTCTCCTCTACTTGTGCGGCCTTCTTAGACAAGTGAAAACGTGTCAGGATTGTTCATAGCCATGCCCATTCGATGGCTATTTTTCAGGGGGTGATTGAAACAGATGGCTGGCTGATGTGCGACGCCGAGCCGCTTCGGTGTTCGCACTGCGGAGCGATCTACTACTTGCACTTTTGTAGTGACATGTGTCCACACCAACTGCGTCTCTGCCGATTTATTGCTGGTAAAAGCATTGACAACGAGCACCCGCGACATCGTGCCAGCATGACCATAGGCTCCCCGCGTCGTTGCCGAATCGTCCTGAGGCACTCCGAAACAAGTCAGGGCAAACTCAAGCGCAATTAAGAATTCGGTAGACCTGACCCCATGTTTTGGAGAGTTTCTCTGGGACGCATTTTGGCCAGGCGCTTTTACTTCTTTTCCAGCAAGTCGTTAATTTCCCGTCAAGCTCCAATAGCTTCTGCGGGTCCTTCTCATCGGCGGCCGATTCCGCCAGATGGTGATGGGCAGAACCGATTGCGGCGTTGGTCATGGTACCCATCATTGCCAAAGAAGGAATCGACGGAACGAGGGCGAAGGTGTGCTGCCCATGAGATTGGGGTTGTTCTTCGCGGCAGCAATGGTCTGTTCGAGCCTTTGCCTTAGACAGACCAGCCATTTTAATCGCGCTGGTAGGCGCGGCGTCCGAAGGTGGTCTTGCTCATCCCCCCGCAGGCCCAGAGTTCCATTCCAACGCTACAGGCTTTCCATTCGTGGACCAAGCACTCGCAATCTGGCGTGGGCGGACTCTGCTATTGCCCGTTCGTTCTTGGCGTGCTGCGCGTCCTCCCGTTCCAGGGTACGCAGACTGGTAAGAGCATCACTCAAGGCTTCTCGTTCTTCAATGTGAAGGCCTGGCAGCCCGCACAATTTCTCAATCCGCGCCGCAATCTCAAAGCGGGCGTCTCCGATGCGACCGGCCATTTTCGCGTGTTCCAATTCGAGCAGCGCAGAATGGTACAGTTCCATCCACTTTTCCTTATTGTAGTTGCTCATCTGCCCACCCCCGAGGCCGGTCCTTTCGTGTAGAAATATCCGCAGATTCGAACCAAAGAACTGAAAGTTTGTTGCTCGGAAAAGGCGCACGGTTGTACTGCCTCGTCGCGGGCTTGCCTAACCGAAAATCCCTAGGACGGGTGCAGTAGTGTACTGAGACATGGAAAAAGTATCACGCTCGATTCGGGCAACGGCGCAAAGTTGCGGCGGGAAGAACTCAGGGATACACGTCAACTAACAGCCATAGTAGGATGCAACCCGCGCTGGGCAGCCCTTTCTCGGATTTCTTGGGTGACCGACCGTCCCCAAGAATGGGTGACCTGTGGGGTTGCCAGACGTGGTAGGCCCCGGCTTCCTGGCGCACCCTTTTTTTCGCGGCACGGTCAAGATTCATCGGAGCACATGGAACGGCACATTGCTGGTCAGGGTGCCGCCGGGTGTAGTGACGGTAACGTAGCCCGTGGTTGCACCCGGCGGAACTGTAGCCTCTATTAACGTGTCGGACTTCACGGTAAAGCTTGCCGGAGTTCCGTTGAGCGAGACGCTGGTCGTCCCCGTGAATCCTTGCCCGAGAATGGGTCCTGTCTTCCCAACCCCGCCTGCCGCTTGGACAAAAGTCACAAAAGGCCCGAGTCCAGTATTGAGGCTGAAGAGCACGCCATCGTCGTCGCGGCCGCCGAAGTAAGTTGTGCCATAAAAGGATCCGTTGGTGCCCTGCACGAGCCCGCTATAAACGAGTGCACCGTCGGGGCCAGCGAAGTTGTGCAAAGTGGTGAGCAAACCCATGGGAGTCACTTCGAAAACTGTTCCACGAGAGTTGCTGCCGCCGGCTGAGGTTGTTCCGTACAAATTTCCGTCGCTGCCGAGCATCAGCGCATAGGGAGTTGCACCATCGGTGACGTCGAAGCTTTGCACGGTGACGAGCTTGCCGCTCGCTGTCATGCTGAAAACCGTCCCCGCATCGTTGGCTCCGCCGCCGCCCGTGGTTCCGTAAAAAGTTCCTGCGGGACCCTCAACAACGCCTCCGTAGGGGTAATCACCATCAGTCGCATCAAAGCTGTGTAGGGTGGTCAATGTTCCAGCGAGAGTCATTCTGAAGACTGTGCCACAGCCATCGGTACAGCTGTTGTTGCCGCCGGCGTGAGTTGTTCCGTAAATGTTTCCGTCGCTGCCCTGGATGAGCGGTCCAACCGGATATTGGCCATCGGCGCACCCAGCTTGTGAACAGAATGTGTAAAGCGTCGTCAACGTGCCGCCCGACGTGATTTTGAACACATTGCCACCGCCGAAGGCCCCACCAACGTTGGTGGTCCCGTAAAAATCCCCATTGATCGCCAGCACCAACGATCCGTAGGGAGCGACGCCGTCGGCCACATCGAAACTATGCAGCGTGGTGAGCGCGCCGCTGGGAGTGATCTTGAAGACCGTGCCAGATCCGCCGTTGGTTCCTCCGGATTGGGTGGTTCCATAGAAATTGCCGTCCGTACCCAGGGCCAGAACTGTGTCAGGATATTGGCCGTCGGGACAATTGTTCTGCGCGCAAAAGCTGTAGAGCGATGTCAGCCTGCCACCCGGCTTAATTTTGAAAACATTGCCAGCGCCGTAAGCGCCGCCATCGATCGTGGTTCCGTAGAGGCTTCCATCCGGTCCCTGCGTAAGGCCAACGTAGGGATTGGCGCCGTTCGCGCCGTTGAAGAATTGCAGCTTGGCAAAGGTTTGTGCCGGCGCGGCCGGCGCGCTGGCGGCAAATAGTATGAGCAGTGAAACCCGGCTTCTGAAGCTGAGTTTAGACATACGTTCCCCTCCTGGAGAACGCATTCTACCTGATTACGCGAAACGCGGCCCGCTCACGCGAGAACGGAATCAGCCCGGCCGGCGCGCCGGGAGACCCAACCGGACTGAATATCTTCGGGCTCACTTGTTTCCAGCTGTGGACCATCCCCTCATTGCGTCAACGGTTGGACGATCACATACTGCGGATCCGTAACCGTGTATGGCGATCCCGGAGCCATTGCGATCTTCGTCGGAGTAATGGTACCTACATAGAGTTTGCCAGCACTGCTGATGGCGTAGAGGTGGTTGCTGTTGTCCCAAAACATCTGGAGGATCGGTTCGTTTACGAGCAAGCCCGTGTAATGGGTGACGGGATTTGCACCGTTGAAATGGAAGACCTGTAGACCCTCTTGACCAGCCACGGCGAGCAGTTCGCCCGAAGGCGACATCTTCATGTCAAAAGGGTTTTGGATCAAGGTCGCCGGCATATTCTTATAGGTGCTGTTTGTATGGATGTTGCCGTTCGCGGCGGCAGTATAAACGGCGATCTGCAAAGGCCCAGCGGCACATTGGGGCGCGTTAGTGGGTTGCTCGAGAAACGCAAGATTGTTATTGGGATCGGCCACTAGGAGGTCCGGGTAATACAGGGCTACTCCCGGGGGAGGCGTCGGCAGGTTGAATTTGGTGTTAATGAGGTTGAGAAATCCGCTGCTCTCGCGTTGATATCCGAAAATGCCCGGGTACATGCAGCCTTCCTCATCGGTCGAATATGCATAGACGTTATCGCCGATAAAAAATGTGCCCGTGCGGTCGCCTGGAAACGATCCGGTGACGACGTCACCCAGATAGCTGAGCGCTCCCGAAGATTCATCCACAGCGAAAGACGCCGTGTCGTCATTGGTATTCTTGTCCCCATCCATCACGTAAAGATCGCTGCCGGTAAGGTCAAAGAACAAATTGCGTACGAACACGCACGAGTTACCCGTCTGAACGCAAGGGGTTGAAGTTACGTAGGTCAACGCACCGTTCGGTCCGATCTGCCAAGTGTCAATATTCGGAGGGTTCGAACCGTTCGCGGCCATGAGGTATTTTCCGTTCACCGCCATGGAACCAGCGTTCGGCTGGAAGAAGGGTGAGCCAGGGATGGGGATGAGCGCCCCGGTCGAGCTTGCAGAATATCCGACAATAACGCTTTCTTCTCCGGTGTAATGGCTGGCCACATAAACGTAAGCCACTGGGGCGCCGGTGGATAAACTGGCTTTTGAACCGGTTGACGGCGAAACTTGCGCCGGAGCGGATGCTGCAATCATTGCTGCGCCGAGGCAAAGGATTGTGAAGGGCTTTGACATCGGAATGGCTCCTGCTGGAGGGTTCGTCTGTGTGCTGATTTCGATGGTGGGAGATAATGGCCCGTTGCCTCTGAAAGTTTTTCGCTTGGCGTGTGTGGACCACACGTTCGTGTTCTTGATGAATGTATGGGAACTGCCGCACTCAAACTAAAATACGGTTTGAATAGGCAAAAGAAACGCAGTGGGTTTGGTTGTCAACTGATTAACGCCGGAAATGCTGTCCGAAAATGGAGCAACCGGAGCTCGTCCCAAACCGAGATCGATTCGCCCGGGATACATGGATCCAATATCGAGATCGGTAAGGATTGACTAGTCGCGTGGCTGCTGGACAGACCACCTCCGCGTTTGCCATTACTGTTGCCATCCACCGCCGAGCGCTTGGTAAAGCTGAACTAATGCCAACCGTTCATTCAGTCGTGCCTGCACGAGATTGAGTTCGGCCGAGAAATCATTCGTTTCGCTGGTCAGTACTTGCAGGTAGCTCGCGCCGCCGTTCTTGTAAAGAACTTCGGAGAGTTGATCGGTCTGCTGCGCTGCCTGTGTGAGCAATTCTTGTTGTTCGCGGAACTCGCGGTCTTTTTGAGAAGCGACGAGTGAATTGGAAACTTGTTCCAGGGCGTTCTGAACCGTTTGCTCGTAGGAGAGCACGGTTTCTTGCCAGTTCGCGCGGGCGAGCCTGAGTTGAGAACGGAGCGCACCACCTTGGAAGACCGGCTGACTTACATTGAAGGCCGCGTACCAAGTCTCCGCGGGCGCTGTGATGAACTGGTGCAAGGCGTTGCTCTCCAGCCCTCCCAGTCCAGTGAGTGAAAGGTTTGGAAAGAATGAGGCTTTTGCCACGCCGATTTGTGCGTTCGCTGCAACCATCATCTCTTCCGCTTGGCGGACATCCGGCCGGCGCTCCAGTAACTCCGAGGGAAGGCCGGCCGGGATGTTCTGAGGGAGGGGCTGTTCGGTAAGCGCGCGCCCGCGCGGAATGGATTGTGGATTTTCGCCGAGCAGAATGCTCAGCACGTTTTCCTGTTGCTGGATTTGTCGCTCCAGATCTGGGATCGTTTCGGAGGCGGTATACACAAGTTGCTCGGCTTGACTCACGTCTAGCCCGGAGCCTGAGCCATGACTTTCTAGGACGTGGGTCAACTGGAGGGATTGCTGACGCGACCCCAGCGTGCGCTTCGAGATCTCGAGTTCACTGTCGAGCGCCCTTAGCTGGAAATAAGCTGTCGCTAGATTGGCGACCAGAGAAGAAATCACCGCTCGCTGCCCCCACTCCGTTGCGAGTAACTGGGCACGGGCTGCCTCGGTTTGCCGGCGATATTTTCCCCAGAAGTCCAGATTCCAGATCACCGATAGATTCAGGTCGCCCGCGTTGACCTGATAAGCGGGAAAGACGTTCGAAACCTTCGGGTTTTGCTGACTGTAAATATCCGCGCCAACACTTGCGGACGGAAATTGGTTGGAGCGTGTGATCCCGACTTGCGCCTGAGCTTCGAGCACTCGAGCCGCGGCGATACGCACATCATAATTTTGCGCAATGGCGGTATGAATCAGCTGTGTCAGCACCGGTTCCTGATAAAGCTGCCACCATTGCTCGTTGCCAAGTGACGAGGCTTGGGTGGCTGGTTGCGGTTCCGGCGTACGGTATTCTTGAGGAACATTCACCGCAGGCCGTTTGTACTTCGGGCCCATCATGCAGCCGGCTTCCAGGACCAGCAC
>Ga0210406_10000121_pt1 | contig 116962 bp, 74 predicted proteins | sample IncBWC30MmetaG_FD_155454 | JGI IMG/M metagenome (GOLD analysis project Ga0210406, IMG submission 155454) | Forest soil microbial communities from Barre Woods Harvard Forest LTER site, Petersham, Massachusetts, United States - Inc-BW-C-30-M | ecosystem: Environmental > Terrestrial > Soil >... | reverse complement strand
TTTATCTTTTTCCAATGTCCCGAAAGCTGGTGTATTGCCTGTTATGAACGAAGATTGATATTCATAGCTTTCTTGCCAGCGATAAGTAACATTAAACCCGTATACTTTTTTGATCGTGTAATTAGAAAAAGATAAATTGAACTTGACCTTAGGTGTATTAAAATCAGTCTGGATCGTATTATCAGCACCAGACAGATCATTGTAAGCAATATTGCCTGAAGCAATAAATCCTTTCGGTAGTAAATAATCAACGCCTGCACCTGCGCCAACCGTATTTACTTTGTTAGAACTGTTAGTATAAATACCGAAAGTATTAGCCGCTGTAACAGGCTGTGTAAGCGGATCTTTTATTAATATAGTAAGACCGATAAAATTGGTGTACTGCGCATAAAATCCATACACATCTATCAATAATTTATTTTTGATCAACGTCTTATATCCTATTTCATACGATTGTACTGTTTCCGGTTTAAACTGTTTGAATTGATATTGAGTTGGCGGAGTTCCTGTTGCAGCATATTTATTTAATGATGCAGTATCGTACGTATTACTTGTTAAACCATATTCATTAATGAATGATGGCAACCCTCCTATCAAATGTGCTGTACCTGTTTGCAGGTCAATATATTGATTTTGGGTAGAGGGAAAACGATAGGCAGTTTGATAAGATGCACGGATAAAATTATTATGTGCTACTTCATACACAACTGTTGCACGCGGCGTAAATCTGCCATCAAAATTAGAATTCTTATCATAACGGCCTGCCAGTGTTACTTTTAATGTACTATCAAAAAAGCCTTTTTGTATTTGTATAAAAGCACCGCTTTCATTAATATTAATTCTGCCTGCAGTATCAGCAAATATTGTTCCGTGAGAATTTAAAACGAACTCTCGTGTAGATGCACCGATCATTACATCTGCCCATTTAAAATAATCAGAAAAATCATACATGCCTTCTGCTACATACAAATTTGTTTTATCATTGAATTTACCTCCGTTAGGAATAGCAATACTATTAAGAGAATCTAATGACTTTTTGTATTGAGCTGTTCCCGGCTGGAAACGATTGGCATCAGCTGCCGCTCTCGCTGCATTACTGGCGGTAAGATAGGCTTGCGCCGGTGTTTGTCCTGCTCCCAAGGCCGCTGCAAATGCCGGCGTATATGCACCCATATAAGTTGGTGCCCATACGGTTGCTGTTGGCGCATACGCTTCGTTCAGTAAAGTAGCCGATGCTACCATATCGTAAGATGAACCTGCATTTTCCTGTGTGGTATAACCTCTTACATAAAAGCGCCTGCCAGCTACTTCTGCTTTATACTGGCCTATTTGTACATTTTTCAATTGGTATTTATCCGTACCCTGATAAACCGTACTGCCACTACCAAAATTACCGGTCAGACTTACGGTTGTTGCATCAGTTAGTTTATAATACAAACCTCCCGATACTTTAAAGTTGTAAGCTTTATGATTGGTTAAATCATTTTCAGCATAACCCGTACGCGTAACGCCTGAGTTAGCGGGAGTAGCTGCAGCTAATGCATTCAGCTGTGCGCCTAATCCGGGATTACCTCCGGCAATAGCTTGCGCAGCAGCATTTTTTAATTGTTGTTGTACATTAAAATAAGCGCTTTCATCACCATAAGTATTAATACCATTGTAGTCAGATTGTGATCGGTCGCCGGTTATTGGTTTTCCTTGTGCTATACTATAATTTCTATAATCGCTGGCAAACCAATCCTTGGCTTGTGTATATTCTGAAGATATTTTGAAAGCAAATTTATTGTTGAATGCTTTGGCAAAACGTATCGCATAATCCTGATAAAGCGCTGCTCCTGTGCTGTTAGGATCATCTATATGATTCACCCCTTCCTTTACCTGCGCACTAAATCCCTGGAATCTAAACGGATCTTTACTTGTCATTAATAATGTGCCGGTCATACCACCAGAACCATATAGCGCAGATGAAGCACCGGGTAATAATTCAACATTATCTACATCTAATTCATTTAATCCTACAATGTTACCAACGGAGAAATTCAAACCGGGCGCCTGGTTATCCATACCATCAACCAATTGGTTCATGCGTAAATTACCACTTCCATTAAATCCACGTGTGCCCGGCGTTTTAAACATGATGGAAGAAGTTACCACATCCACTCCCTTTAAATGCCCGATGGCATCATAAAAAGAGGGCGCAGGTGTTTCCAGTATTACTGTTTTATTCATTCTCTCAATAGTGACCGGCGCTTCCAAAGTTTTTACTTCTGTTCTGGTTGCGGCTACAACTACTTCCTGGCCTAATGTACCTATTGGTTTGAAAGCTATATTTATTACATCCAGTGAATTGGTTACCACTAATTCCTGTGTTTGGTATCCAACACTAGAAAAGACTAACGTTGCCGGAAACTCCGAAATTTCAATAGAAAAATTTCCTTTTACATCTGTAATTGTTCCTATTGTCGAACCTTTGACAGTGACGGATACGGCCGGGATATTTTCTTTTGAATCACTATTTTTTACGGTTCCGTTAAGTGTGGTTGTTTGGGCAAAGGCGGATAATGTTAAAAAATTTGCCAACACCAAAGTAAGTAGACTTAGGTTCATTTTCATATAGCAACTTTTAATTAATAATATAACGACCAGTATGACTATTTATTGTAGCAATATTTATACCCAGTTTGTTGAAATCTTGCCTAATATAAATTGGTATTTCAACCGTGTTGAAGGTAATTTGCAGTATGGCTACATTTCAATTCCCCCAACAAACTAATTTTTATAAAGGAAAAGTCCGTGATGTATATAGTATCGGAGATAATTTGCTGGTAATGGTTGCCAGTAACCGTATCTCGGCTTTTGATGTAATCTTACCAAAACCAATACCTTTTAAGGGGCAGGTTTTAAATCAGATAGCAGCTTATATGCTAAAAGCAACAAGTGATATTTGTCCGAACTGGCTAATAAATACCCCAACGCCAAACAGCGCTATTGGTAAACGTTGTGAACCTTTCCGCGTTGAAATGGTGATCCGCGGTAATTTAACCGGACATGCATGGCGCACTTACAGCGGTGGATCAAGAACATTATGTGGCGTTACAATGCCTGAAGGATTAAAAGAAAATGATTATTTTCCTACGCCGATCATCACGCCGACAACCAAAGCTGATGTTGGCCATGATGAAGATATTTCAAGAGAAGATATTATTCAAAAAGGAATTGTTAGCGAAGCCGATTATATCGTTTTGGAAAAATATACCCGTGCACTCTTTCAAAGAGGAAAAGAAATGGCGGCTAAACAAGGATTGATACTGGTTGATACCAAATATGAATTCGGAAAAATTGGTGATACTATTTATTTGATGGATGAAATTCATACTCCCGATTCATCAAGATATTTTTATGCAGATGGATACGAAGCAAGACAAGCTACCAACGAAAGACAAAAACAATTAAGCAAAGAGTTTGTAAGGGAATGGCTTATCGCTAATAATTTTATGGGCAAAGAAGGACAAACAGTTCCTGAAATGAATGATGAATGGATCAACACTATCAGCAAACGCTATATTGAGTTATACGAAAAAGTGATCGGTGAAAAATTTGTTCCGGAAGAATTGAGCGATGAAGAAACAGCAAAAAGAATTACTACAGCATTACAAAAATTAGCATAACATGAAAGTAAGAGCAATTGTAACAGGAGCAACAGGAATGGTAGGCGAAGGCGTATTGCACGAATGTCTGTTAAGCGATGATGTGGAACAGGTATTGGTGATCAACAGAAAACCATGCGGCGTTGTTCATCCAAAATTAAAAGAGATCATCCATTCAAATTTTTATGACTTGTCTCCGATCGAATCGCAATTGCAAAATTATAATGCCTGCTTTTTTTGTTTAGGTGTTACTTCTGTTGGTAAAAAAGAACCTGAGTATACCAAACTTACTTATGACCTTACAACACATGTAGCAGACACATTGGTAAAATATAATCATGATATGACTTTCTGTTATGTTTCAGGCGGAGGGACCGATCAAACAGAAAAAGGGAAATTAATGTGGGCAAGAGTAAAAGGCAGAACAGAGAATCATTTACTGGCACTACCATTCAAAGCTGCCTATATGTTTCGCCCGGGATACATTCAACCAACAAAGGGCTTAAAAAACACTTTGAAGGCATATGCTTATATCGATTGGCTATATCCCGTATTTAAAAAATTAATTCCTAAACATGTTTGCACTTTGAAGGAATTAGGCCTGGCCATGATACATACAGTTACTAAGGGGTATGATAAAAAGATCCTTGATTCTCCGGATATTGTAGCATTATCTAAATAAAAATATCCTGATTCAGTTACCCATTCGCTAACGCTACCGGTTCCTGCGTATTAGTTTTTAGTTTGTAGTTCTTTGTTTGTAATTCTTAGTTAACAGTTATAATTATTAGATTCAGCGACTCTCATTGAAATAATAGAATAAGCTTTGAATCCGCATCCACCCACTCCACCAGTTCCTGCGGAAGCGCCTCTTTGGCTGCGGTGCCGGCGTAGCACGGCAGACAAAATCATGCGAAGCAGATTTTGGCAGTCGCCAAAGTAGCGCTGGAGAAGGAACACAGCCCAGCGGCTTTGGAGCGATCAAAAGCTTATCATCATAATAATACCAATGATGGAGCAAAAAAGATTTTATTACCGTTTAATTATTCAATGTTTTCGCCTCATGCCGGCAGGCATCGTAACCGCAACGTCGCTACTTTGGCAACTGAAAAAAATGCTACGCATATTTTTTTCTGCTGCGCTTCGCTCGCACCGTTCCCAAAGAGGCGACTTATGCGATTACTGGTTAGAATTGCGAATGTGGCAGTTTGATTAGGACTTGAGCTCTTAGTTTTTAGTTTGTAGTTCATCATGATCACTAAAAAAGAAACTTCCAGATCAAGCATTAGATTCTTCGCTTCACTCTGAATGATAAGTCCTATAAAGGAAGAAGTTAGTTTATTTCTTATCGTGAATCGACGGGCGTAACCTATGTTTCGATTTATTAAAAACCATATTGCCTTTATCAATTCCTTTACGCATTTCCTTTTGAGTCTCTAACGGAAGATTATATACTGTTTGACATTCCTCGCTGCAACAGCCATCATACTTTGTTGCACATGCTTCGCATTGTATAAAAAGAATATGGCAGCCATCGTTTTTACAATTAGTATGTGTATCAGCAGGTGTACCGCATTGATGGCACAGCGCTATAATATCTTCAGTTATGCGCTCACCTAACCTATTGTCAAACACAAAATTTTTACCAATGAATTTACTGTCGATATTTTCTTCTTTGGCTTGTTTGGCATAATTGATAATGCCTCCTTCTAAATGAAACACATTATTAAATCCATTGTGCAACATATAAGCGCTGGCTTTTTCGCAACGTATTCCGCCGGTGCAATACATAATGATATTTTTATCTTTATGCTCTTTCATCATCTCAACAGCCATTGGCAGCTGTTCTCTGAAAGTATCACTTGGTATTTCAACTGCTTTTACAAAATGCCCCACTTCATATTCGTAATGGTTGCGCATATCAATTACGATCGTATTGTCGTCCTGCAACAATTCATTCATCTGCGTTGCATTTACATACTTGCCTTTTCTCTCCATACTAAAGCCGGGATCATTGATACCATCGGCAACGATCTTTTCGCGTACTTTTATTTTCAGCACCCAAAATGATTTTCCATCATCGTCTATCGCTACGTTTAAGCGAATACCATTGAATGGTTTAATAGAATAGAGATACATTTTAAGTGCTTCGAAATTACTATCCGGTAGACTTATTTGCGCATTGATCCCTTCCTGCGCAATGTATATTCTGCCAAAGACTTTCAAAGCATCCAGGTTTGCATACAGCTCATCTCTGAATTGTTTACAATCCTCAACGGGAAAATATTGATAAAAAGAAATAGTAGTACGATGCTCTGTTTCGGCGTACAACAATTGTTTAAGCTCCGTTTGGGAGATACGATTGTATAATGTCATATAATTAATTTGATCCCGGCAGTCGCCGGAAAACTTTAAAAGTTGGATGCTTGCAGGGCAAACCAAATGCTTTGCAAAAGTACAATCTTCAAATAACAAAAAACAAAAGAGGAAATTAAAATTTAAGCGGATTTTGCTGGCGCCTGAATTTGTTTTGTCCGCCCAACAAACCTTGTGTACCAAGCCTTATGCCGGTATCTGCGGTTTTGCCATCTTTAAAGCTCGCAACAAAATCTATCCGGAAAATGTGTAGAAAGTTTTCGATACCGGCAAATACTTCTGTATAACTGCCGCCTTTGTTTATAAAAAAAGCGTTGGATCCTATTACCAGGTTCCAATCGTATCGGTTAAATACAGGAATCTTATTAGTGAGCAACCCATTGAAATGATATTCAACATGTAGTTCAGTAAAAAAGTTGGATGTATTACTGTAGGTATAATAGTCGGCTAATTGAAAACTGTTAAGGTAAGGGCTTGCGGCAAAATATTCGTTCCCATTGATGTGCATATAATCCTGAATGAATACTTTATTAGTGTTTAAAAATCCACCTATCACAAAATTATATTTTAATAATCCTGCCAGTTTAAAATTCATATCATTCTTTAGCGCAAAGCTCCACTTGCTAAAATCAGCGTCGCTGCCAAAAACATGGTCGATACCCTGTGTATAGTTCAAAGTAAAAGTTGGATACTTTGATCCTAAAGAAATTTTTCCATTAGGATATTGAACAAACTTTTGTCCCGGTTGATACGTGATCGTAGCTCCCAATAAAAAAGCCTGGTATCGCGTAAATTGTGCCGATATTTTTTGGTATGGATAATTAGGTGTGATATGCACCGAATCTCTTTTTGGAAAGAAGATAAAATCGGTTGTATTATTCAGTGGCAATCTATCTTCATATAAAGCGTTGATCCCAACTTTTAAACCATTATCAAATGTTCGTGTAAAGCCGGGATTGACAAAATAATTCTCATAGATCTTCATAAAATCTTTGCCGGAAAAAAGCGTACTGATACTATTTACATCGGGCGTAATAGGGTTGTCTTTATTAAACTCACTAACCCTTGTGCCGCCGGATAAACTCCAGTTATTTCTGGTCAGTTTATCGCCTTTAAAATATTTCGTTGTATAACTGATACTTGCCGAGCTATTGAAATGAGTATTGCTAAACCCGTATCGAACAGTTGGGGTTATAGAAAGATGCGCATGTTTATCATGCAGGTCTTTATCAAAATGGCCGGTTACATTTACAACAACACCTTCTTCTAAATTATATTCCATCTTTTGTAACAAAGGTTCCAGGGCCCATCTGTAGGTAAAGGTTTGACTATAGTGCATTCTATCTAATCCCAGATAAAGAACTTTAAATGGTTTAACAGGGCCTTGTTTTTTTCTAAGAGAATCGACAGTTCTTTTGGTTAATCCGGCATCCTTTTCAATTTGATACAAACTATCTTTTACTTCATAATCTTTTACCTCTTCTTTTTCTAAAGGCACTGGTCGTGTGCTATCCCAATAAGTAGTAGGATTTTTATTTACACCGGTGTCATATTTGATCACAACATTATCGAAAAAATTTTTAGGGAAAATGGGATTAACTCTATATTTAGAATAAACAGTTATAAAATTCCCGATCGCATCAATTGAATATTTTTGAAAATCAAAATGCAATACCTGGTTTTTTACCTGCCATATATCTTTAGTTACGGGCACATAAAACTGCGTAATATTCAAAGTATCTAAAAGTTCCAATGATTGTTTTGCAGTCAGCGACAGATCTACGCTATGAATGCGCCAATCACCCTCAGTAATATTAATAGTGCCTGCAAACAATGGCTCATAACCTCTTCGCGGCGTAACGCGAATGCTGTTGATCTCTTTTCCATCTTCCCAAAAGCTGCCTAAGTATTTGAATCTATAAAAACGAAAGGCTCCATCCGCAATAGGCGAAACAAATCCACGTAGATTTAATCTGTTATTAAAAATACTGACGTTATTTTTATAAAAATTGATAAACGCAGGAAAAGCAAAACCAAAATTTCCACTACCACTTACCCTGCTCTTTTTGATCTCTAATTTATATTTATCCGGTTGCTGTGCAGAAATTTTCCCTGCCGATTCGGATAAATAAACAATGCCCTGTCCTGTTGAATCTAATTGTAATGCGGCTTTATCATCTGCAGGAATTTTTTGCCCGAGTATCTGGCTTGGCAGGTGACGGAGCTTTATAATATTTTTTGTGTAGAGATCACAATCAAACGTTTGCACCTGCTTATTATAATATACCCTTTTTTTAATTGCCTGCCTGATGATTTCATAAGCCGGATCTTCTCCGCCGCGTTTCACTACTACTTCCTTTAAATTCAGTTTTTGTGGTTTTAAAACAAATACGATCTCTTCATCACTACTATCGGTAAGGCGTACTATTTTTTGCTGCGCAACAAATCCTATATATTGGCAAACAAGTGTATAATCTCCATGAGGAACTGACAAAGAAAACCTCGCTTTATTATTAGTGCTGGCACCAATAGTTGTACCCTTAATCGTTACAGACGCATACGGCAATAGATCGCCCGTAGCATTATAAACAACTCCGTAAATTTTTTGTGAAGATGAATGAAAGGAAATTCCGATAAACACTAGCAATAGAAATTGACGCATTGCGACGAAATTAACTTTCATTTCGTTATTGAAAATTTAAAATTACATAATCCCCTTATTTAGTTTTTCGTGCAAAACTGCCGGCTAAGGCCGCCAACCCTGCAACTAAAGAGCCTATTAAAGCTGTTGCGAATATCAAGCCAAAAGGATTATCTGATTTTAAAATGATCTGAGATACTTTATGCGCAAGTATATGTTCGTTGTTATTACTGATATATAACGTTAAAAAGAACCACAGAATAAACAACGCCAAAAATCCCGACAAAAAAGATATGAAAGGTTTTTGGGGAATTAACGCAGCAACAGCAAACGCCACTATCGCAATAGTCCACCAGGGGCAATATAAACAGATGGCAAAACTTAATAGAGCTGTAACTATAAGAGATATTAAAAATTTCATTTTGATTTATTTAGTATTAAAAAATTAGCACACCAGCATATCAGCGCATTGGCTAATTGCTAAATACCATTTTCCATTTTACACGTTGATCCGTTTCTTGCCCTTTATTCATCATCCAAAGAATATTATATTTTCCATTTACCCATTTATTTACATAATCATCGTAAAATTTACTACCGGGGTTTCCGCTTTGTCCACCCGGATAAATACCATAAGCTTCCGTTTGAGGTTTAAGGCTCACTACCATTCTCCAACTTGGGCCATGGTCATTTTTTGCCGCATTGATACAATTAGTACCACCACCTATTGGTAAATGCAAACTACTGAACGCATCTAATTTTGTAAGATGGCTGATATGTGTATCCTTGTATTTTGCCCATTCCAGTTTCCCTTCATTGTTAACTTTTATCAATTCTACTACTGCTTTTTTAAATGCTGCCGTAGCGTCATCCGATAAAGTTTCTATCGGATCCGTATTGATATTATCTAAAAATTTATAGGCGGTATCACGCAACACACTTTCTAATAAAGTACTTTCAAACGGATGCATGATAACTTTTGGTGCATGCTCATATTCATCATTGTACACTACTTTTCCAAATTCTTTCCATAAAATATTGAATACAGTTGCACCTTTTGATTTAGCATCATCAGTAAGGTTCCAATATTTTAAAATATTGAAATACCCTTGTTCTTCGTCATTCAATTCACCCAGTTTTATATTATTGAGAAAGATAGGAACAGCGGCTTCTGCAAAAACATCGTATTCGTTTGTTTGCAGATCCATCATATCCTGTACCGTTATATCATTCATTGCAGTAAGTTTTCTGTTGATATACAATCCCCGATATAATGGATAGTCTCTTCCTAAATAATACGGATATGTTGAATCGGTAGGTTTTTGATTAGCGCTGCTTATAAATCCTCTCGCAGGATTGTACTGAAAAGGTATTTCATCCTGTGGTATCATGCCCTGCCACATATAACTACTATCGGTACCGGGCATTACAAAATCACCTTGTCCTTTCCATTTTGCAGGAAACTCTCCTTGCGCACGAATGGCTATGTCTCCGTTTTTACAAGCAAAAGCTACGTTTTGTCCCGGCGTGTGCAGGTTAGTTACGGCTGCATTGTAATCCGCATAATTTTTTGCATGATCCAGCATATTAAACGCTTTCAAGTCGTTACTCGGGTCGTGCGCTTTCCAACGTACCGCATAATTTTTATGATTGTTGGATCTTCCACCGGTAAAGCTTTTATCATACATCACCGGGCCAAAAATCGTGTAAGCAACTGTATCTAAATAATCCGGCTTGTCTTTTATTTTAATCACTTCTACCCTGAAATCAGTTTGCTTCCATTCGTTATTGAACCAATATTCTTTACGGCTGTCATCTTTAAATTTAATCTCATAATAATCGCGCACATCCCTTCCGCCATTTGTAAATCCAAATGCCGCGCTATCGTTAAATCCGATAACAACTCCCGGAGCACCGGGAAACGTTGCACCATACGCGTTGAAAGTTGGTGTAGATAATTGCATCTCAAACCAAAGCGATGGAAGATTTAAACCAAGATGAGGATCGTTACATAAAATTGGCGCACCGCTTCTTGTTTTAGATCCGCTAACAGCCCAGTTATTGCTGCCATTATCGCGATCGGGCTTATCTTCTTCCACATCAGCCAGATCCTTATTATCAAAATAAACTGAATCTACATTTGCGGGTGCAACAGGTTTTATTGTAGCACTATCGTACACGGTACCGCGCGGAATGATAGGATCAAGCGAATCTTGTACAAGTGGAAATAATTTCTGAAAATCATCCGGACTAAAAAATGCTTTGGCATTTGTCATTTCAAAATCATCTTCATGTCCGGCTAAATCATACGACATATATTTTAAGAAAAGTGCTGTTTTAAGGTTGTTCCACTTTTCCGGTTTGTATCCTAATAATTTATATTCTATTGGTAATTGGCTTTCTGTAAGGTTATCAATATAGGCATTTACACCTGCGGTATACGCATCGCATTCACCTTTTATTACAGGGTCTTTATCAACTTCTTTTACAGATATCTCTGCCGCATATACCATTCCTAATCTTCTGAATTCCCTATCATGTTCCAATGCCTTATCGCCAATTATTTCACTTGCTCTTCCTGCTGCAGCAAGGGTTTGCAACTCCATTTGCCACAAACGAAATTTAGCATGCAGGTATCCTTGTACAAAATATACATCATTCTCTTTCTCAGCAAAAACATGGGGGACCAATCGGTCATCGAGGTAAACATTCACCTTTCCTTTTAATTGGGGGAATTTAAGGTCTGCGTTAAAATTATAATTGTCATCTTCTGCATTTTGCCAAATCCCTTGTTGCGGGCTTAGCAAAGTTCCTAATGGCGCAGATAAAATAAGCTTTGTACTTAATGTTACAATTAAGCCGATGGTAACGGCTGAAGTAATTACAAATGGCAAGACTTTCATAAGAATATTTATAAACGTAAATTAAGTAAATATATGTTGTAAGCTGCTTTTTTAAACCATTAAGAATCTATTCTTATATAATATATAGATAATCTATATTTATTGTAGCTTTATGCATCCGATACACATGACAACGCCTTAGCCTTACATCTAATTTTATTTCTAATATAATTCACAAAGCATGAAAAATATCTTTACACTTTTTGCTGTAACGTTTTTATTTGCCATTATATTTTCGTCTTGCAAAAAACAAACTATTACTAATACTATATATATAAAGGACACTACCGTACATAACAACACTACTATAAACGATACTGTTCATAATGCTAGTAGCATTATTGGTTTTTGGCCAGGGAATTACAGTAGCCCCGGGAATTATCCGACCTCTCAATTTTCTTTTTTATTCAGGACTAACGGAACAGTCCGCTTTTATATTGACGGTGTTGATACTACCACAGCAGGTGCTAAGGCCGAGGGAGTTTATCGTATTATAGGCTACAGTGTTACTACACAATTTGTTGTTGGTGGTAACCAATATTCTACACTTGGAACTGTTGATAGCAATTTTATATTTTATGAAGGAACACTTGGAATGGGACTTCAAACAAGTGGCTATTTGATAAATATCGCACACAAACAATAACCAATAACTATCGGTCAAAATCAGCATATGAAAAATATTGTATCTATATCAATTGTTATTTTTTTAATATCGATCATTTTTACATCTTGTAAAAAACAGGATGTAACCACTACTTCCACAATTTATGACACCATTATACAAAAAGATACAGTAAGGGTACAAGATACAGTGCCACGCCCTATAACGCTTACTGGTTTTTATACAGGAAAAATTGGCAATAACAGCGATTATCCAAGTTACAATATGGCGTTTCTATTTAGAAGTAATGGTACAGTTAGAGTTTATAACAATATAGGGGGAACGACATCTCCTACTGACACTTCCGCTATTCTTCCGGCAGAAGGTACTTATAGTGTATCTAATGACACAGTTAAAACTTACTGCAAATATTTGTATGATACACTCAATACTTTTTCAACCATGGCAATTGTCAATAGCGATTCTACTTATATGGAAGGAGCCTGGGGTTCAGGAATGTCTGTCGGTTCCGGTTTCTTTTTTGTTTATAAAAAGTATTAATAATTAAACAGTATATCTTACTATCCTCGCTTAATTTTGCCAAATGGAAAAGCAAAGCGAGGACGTTAAAAATATTCTTGGATTACAGTTACCAACTGATCCCCGTTGGGTTGATCTGACCAAAATACATTTAGAAGAAATTTTATCTGACCATGCTTATTGCGAGCAAAAAGCTGCACTTACCTGCATTTCACTTATTCAAAAAAACTTCGATAAAGAAAAAGTCGTAACCGCATTAAGTCCGCTTGTTACTGAAGAATGGGGACATTTCCGTTTGGTATTAGCTGAAATAAATAAGCGTAAGCTACAATTAGGCAAACAACGTAAAGATGAATATGTAAACAAGCTTATCGAATTTCAGGTAAAAGGTGGCGGACCGGATGAACGCTTTTTAGATCAAATGTTAATTATGGCATTGATAGAAGCCAGAAGCTGCGAACGTTTTAAAAGATTAAGTGAAGGATTAGAAGATAAATATTTACGCAATTTTTATCGCCGCTTTATGGAAAGCGAAGCCGGCCATTATACGCTATTTATTGAACTGGCAGAAACCTATATTGATAAAAAGATCGTGAGAAAGCGCTGGCAACAATGGCTCAGCCACGAAAGAGAGATCATAAATAATCTAGAAATTCGCGGAGACAGAATACATTAGGCGAAGTCAAAAGTAAAAAGTGAAAATCCAAAAGTTTATTAGTGCCACAATGCATTGTATTTACTTTTTGGTTTTCACTTTTTATTTTTAACTTATTATGTACTATCCTTAATTACAAGCCGCTAATTACGGCACGATTACTGCATTTACATTATCAAATACAGTCTACAAAACACACTGATATTTATTGTTTTTAAGGGTTAAATAAATCCTGCCGATTCTTCGGCGGGATTTTATGTATCCGTTCAATTCTTAACATTGTGTTGATAAATATTGTGTTGCTTTTTCAGTGGCTATTCATTAAATTTGAAATAAGACGAATGGACTTATAATTTGTAACAATCTTTTAGAAAACATTAAACCAAACGCACTTTGACAGAAGCCATCATCATCCTAGAAACAGTTAACCCTCTTGAATTTTTTGGTGTTAACAATGACAAATTAGACATTCTAAAAAAGAAGTTCCCGTTACTAAAAATCTTAAGTCGCGGAACACAAGTAAAACTAAGTGGCTCTCCCGAACAAATTGTTGATGCGAAAGAAAAAATAAACCTTATCATCCAATACATCGAACGTAACGGACAAATGAGCGAAAATTATTTTGAGCAGATACTTGGCGTAGGCGGCGATGATCAGCCTACTATAGATAATTTTATTGAACGTAATCCGAACGATGTATTGGTATTCGGACCTAACGGTAAAACGGTAAGAGCACGTACTATCAACCAAAAACGTATGGTTACTGCGGTAGATAAAAATGATATCGTATTCGCTATCGGGCCCGCCGGTACAGGTAAAACTTATACTGCTGTTGCATTAGCGGTAAGAGCACTTAAAAACAAATCAGTTAAGAAGATCATCTTAACAAGGCCGGCTGTTGAAGCCGGCGAAAGTCTGGGCTTTTTGCCGGGAGATCTGAAAGAAAAGATCGATCCCTATTTACGTCCTTTATATGATGCGTTGGATGATATGATCCCTGCGGATAAACTGGCGTATTTTATGACCACCAGAACTATCGAAATTGCGCCATTAGCTTATATGCGCGGACGTACATTAGATAATGCATTCATCATTTTGGATGAAGCACAAAATACAAACGACGGACAGTTAAAAATGTTCTTAACCCGTATCGGCGCTAATGCCAAAGCAATTATCACAGGAGATCCTACGCAGGTCGATCTTCCTAAAAATCAACGCAGTGGTATTGATAAAGCTTTACGCATCTTAAAAAATGTAGAAGGCATTTCTCATATCGAACTGGATGAAGAAGATGTGGTAAGACATAAATTAGTTAAAGCCATTATCAAGGCTTATGATAAGGATAAAGACAATTAATTAATGGTTAATTGTAAATGATTAATGGTAAACGCATACCAGATTTTCGAGGCAGTTTTACTGCCTCGTTTTTTTTGCTTAAAATGCGGAATAACACTTCAATTTGACAAGCTGCTCGGCATTTACAATTAACCATTTATCATTTACCATTAATCACTACTTTTGCGTTACGTAACAAACAGATCATGATAAAAAATATTTTCGCTGTTTTTCTATTGGGAATCGTACTGATTTCTTGTCATAATAAAAATGAAAAACCTACAACAGCGCTGGATACAGGGAGATTATTTATAAGAACCACACTGGACGGCGATTTTAACGATGCTGAAAATCTGTTATATAAAGACACCGTAAATGTTGAAATGTACGATTCTTACAAAGCATTTTTTAGCCGTTTACCGAATGATATGAAAGATAAATATCAGCAATCGGACTACACGATCAATAAATACACTGACCTGAATGATTCTACAGCAGTCATTAATTACTCCAACTCCTACATGAACAAACCGATGGAGATCAAAATGGTAAGGGTTAACGGGCAATGGAAAATTGATTTCAAATACACAACTAATTCCTCTAACTAAAAATAAAAAATAAAATCTAACACAGTTATGTTACAACATGTTCTTCATCCCTGGCACGGCGCACATTACGGTAAAAAAGCTCCGTCGATCGTAAATGGTTTAATTGAAATTCCGCAGGGTTCACGCGCTAAGTATGAAATTGATAAAGAAACAGGTTTGTTGAAATTAGATAGAGTTGTTTATTCTTCTTTTCACTACCCTATCAATTATGGGTTTATTCCACAAACATTAGGTCAGGATCATGATCCTTTGGATATTCTGGTGATGTGTTCTGAAAGTATTCAACCTCTTTGTTTGGTAGAAGCAACGGTTATCGGTAACATGCAAATGATCGATAATGGTGAAAAGGATGACAAGATCATCGCGGTAGCAACTAAAGATCCAACGGTAAATCACATCACCAATATTGATGAATTACCTAAGCATTTTATTGCAGTTTTAAGAAACTACTTTGAACAATATAAAGCTTTGGAAAACAAGATCGTATTGATCGATGATTTCCAGGATAAAGAAGGCGCATACAAGGTTATAGAAGAATCTATAGAGTTATATAAAAAGACTTATCCTCAAAAATAATAACGCCTGAAAAGAAATAGTATGGATATACAAATGTGGATCATACTTATTTTAATTGGTGTAGCATCCGGCATGCTAAGCGGACTAGTAGGTGTAGGCGGCGGTTTAGTGATCGTGCCTGCACTTATTATTTTTCTGCACTTCTCTCAAAAAATGGCGCAGGGCACATCCTTAGCTATTCTCCTCTTACCTGTTGGCATTTTAGCTGTGATGGAATATTATAAACACGGCGAGATTAATATCAAAGTAGCGCTTATAATATCTCTTGGCTTTTTAGTTGGTGGTTATTTTGGTAGCAGAATTGCCATTATCCTTTCTCAGGAAACAGTCAAAAAAATCTTTGCGATTTTTATTATTGTAATCGGGATTAAGATGTTGTTTTTTGATAAAGTAAAACAAGATAAAGTTCCTACTTCAATTATACCTCCTGTAGAAAAAAAGAGTTAAATCCTGTCATCCTGTCATAATTATCCCCTATTTAACTATCTTTGCCACCTAATTTTTGGTGATGGACAGTATATTGACTACAGATACGAAAATACATGATGAAAGCCGCCAGGGCGAAGCATTTGAACCTTTGGCAATAATGCCAGCTCTATTTAAAAAGCATTTTTACATAGAAAGCTACGGCTGCGCCATGAATTTTGCTGATAGTGAAGTGGTAGCCTCTATTTTACAAGAGAACGGATTTGGGGCAACAAAGAATTTAGAAGAAGCTGATCTTATCTTTATCAATACCTGTTCTATCAGAGAAAAAGCAGAACAAACCGTTCGTAAAAGATTGACTGAATTCCGCAAATTCAAAAAGACCAATCCCGGCTTAATGGTAGGTGTTTTAGGTTGTATGGCGGAAAGATTAAAATCAAAATTTATAGAGGAAGAGAAACTGGTAGATATGGTTGTTGGACCTGATGCATATCGCACTCTTCCGAGTTTAATAGAAGAAGCAGAAACCGGGCAAAAAGCGATCAATGTATTATTGAGTCGTGATGAAACGTATGCTGATATTGCTCCCGTTCGTTTAAACAGTAATGGTGTTACCGCTTTTGTAAGTATCATGCGCGGTTGTAATAATATGTGTGCCTTTTGCGTAGTGCCTTTTACACGTGGCCGTGAAAGAAGCCGTGACGCCTACTCTATCGTTAAAGAATGCGAAGACTTATTTGCAGATGGCTACCGCGAAGTAACCTTACTCGGACAAAACGTAGATAGTTATTACTTTATAGATGAGCAAAAAAATGAAACAGTCAGCTTTGCTATGTTGATGGAAAAAGTAGCATTGATCTCACCTTTATTGCGCGTACGTTTTTCAACCTCGCATCCAAAAGATATTACAGATGATGTATTGTTTACTATCGCGAAGTATGATAATATTTGCAACTACATTCATCTTCCCGTGCAAAGCGGTAGCAGCAGGGTTTTACAATTGATGAACAGAACTTACAGCAGAGAATGGTACATCGCAAAAGTGAACCGTATTCGTGAATTGATCCCGGACTGTGGTTTATCTACAGATATGATCACCGGTTTTTGTACGGAAACAGAAGAGGATCACCAGCAATCATTAAGCTTAATGGCTGATTGCAATTACGATCTGGCTTATATGTATTTCTATTCTGAAAGGCCGGGAACATTGGCTGCCAGAAGATATAAAGACGACATTCCTGAAGAGATAAAGAAAAGGAGATTACAGGAAATGGTTGACCTGCATCGCTTGCAAACTTTAAAAAGTATGCAAAAAGATGTGGGCAGAATTTGCAAAGTCTTGGTAGAAGGGACCTCTAAAAGATCGGAAGACGATATCTATGGAAGAAACGATCAAAATAAAGTAGTGGTTTTTGCTAAAGACAATCACAAAAAAGGTGACTATGTTATGGTAAAAATTGAAAGTTGTACATCGGGTACCTTATTAGGAAAGGTTGTAACTGATACGCTTTAAAGCGATCATTAAAAATATAATTATGGATTTACAAGCAATTAAAAACAGGTTCGGTATTATTGGCAATGCTCCTGGATTAAACCAGGCATTGAACATCGCATCACAGGTTGCCATGACGGATCTTAGCGTTTTGATCAATGGAGAAAGTGGTGTTGGTAAAGAAATTTTTTCTCAGATCATTCATTCTCTTTCTGCAAGAAAACATAATCCTTTTATCGCTGTAAACTGCGGCGCTATCCCGGAAGGAACGATTGATTCTGAATTATTCGGACATGAAAAAGGTTCATTTACCGGTGCAGGTGAAAGCAGAAAAGGTTATTTTGAAACAGTAAATGGCGGTACTATTTTCTTAGATGAAATTGGTGAAATGCCATTAGGTACACAGGCCAGATTATTACGCGTTTTAGAAACAGGCGAATACATAAGAGTAGGTAGCAGCAAAGTACAAAAAACAGATGTACGTGTTATTGCTGCAACCAATAAAGAACTATTGCAATTTGCCTTGAACGGCAGGTTCAGAGAAGATCTTTATTATCGTTTAAACACAGTACCTATAAGGGTTCCGGCGTTAAGAGATAGAAAAGAAGATGTTGATTTGTTATTTAGGAAATTTGCTACGGATTTTGCTGACAAGTATAAATCTCCTCCTATCCATCTGAATAATGAGGCAAAAAATTTATTGCAGAATTACAGCTGGCCTGGCAATGTAAGAGAATTAAAAAATATTGCAGAACAAATATCTGTTTTATCAACAGATAAAAATATTACGGCAAAAGAATTAGAACAGTTTCTCCCTGAAAATAATAACCCCAACAGATTACCGGTATTGGCCGGTGGTAAAGACGGTGTGAGTCAACAGGAATTTGCCAACGAAAGAGAGATCCTTTACAAACTTTTCTTTGATATGAAGAAAGATGTGAACGAATTAAAGAAAATGTTTTTTGATGTCTACCAAAATTCAGGCGGAGCACAACATATCCCTGTCTATAATAACAATAATAACGACACGCAATTAGCAGATCTTAAACCTGTTAATGCAACAAATAATTACAGTCAGCCGGCTCAACCCGTCTTTATCAATCAGAATAATCATGGCCATGATATTCACCATCACGAAGATGTGGAAGAATCATTAAGCATCATGGATAAAGAAAAAGAGCTGATCATTAAAGCATTAAAAAAACACAAGGGTAAAAGAAAAGACGCATCAACAGATCTGGGTATTAGCGAAAGAACCTTGTACAGAAAATTAAAAGAATATGATATTGATGAGTAAGAAGGCTGAACGCTTAATGCGCAATGCTAAAAGCAATAAGTTCATCATTTACCTTAAGCGTTTAGCATTTGGCATTATGCTTATCGCGGTATTTAACTATGCTTCCTGCAAATATTCTTTTAGAGATTCAGCTCCAATTCCTCCGGAGATCAAAACTTTTAGAGTAGCGCAGCTGGGTAACCAGGCACCGTATGTTGATCCTCAACTGGCGCCACAGTTAACAGAAGCATTGAAGCAAAAGATTATTAGTAATTCAAGGTTGCGCCAGACAAATGATGATGACGCCAGCTATGATATCAATGGCTACATCTCAAACTACGTGGTAACCACTACAGGTATATCAGGTAATACAGCTTCGCAGAATCGTTTAACTGTTACCTTTCATATTGTATTTAAAAATACGGTAGATAATACCAAAAATATGGAAGCTGATGTATCTAATAACTTTGATTATAATGCTAATTTATCATTGAATGATGCTGCAACGGCCCTAAACACACAGATAATAGCCAATATGACGGATATGATCTATAATAAGATATTCTCGAACTGGTAAACTTAGCCGGTTTTTATGTTTTTAATTAATGTTATTTATTATTTTTGATTGATGGGTGAAAGTAATCGACTTTTTGAATCCTTATTTAAAAGGGATATTTCCGCTTCAGGTAATGCTGATTTTCTTTTGCAATTGACAAAAGAGCACCCCTATTTTACAGCTGCTCAATTCTTCTTATTACAACAGACCGCAGAAAATTCACCCGGATATTATAAACAAGCTGCAAAAACTGCGTTGCTTTTCAATAATCCTTTTTGGTTGAGCTTTCAATTAGATCAGGTAAAAGATAAAAGCGCACCAGCCAGCGATTCTATAAGCAAAACTTTCAGCCAGAATTTTACTAAAGAGGATGATTTTACTGAAGAAGATGAAACCTTTACCGAAGAAGAAACCTTACCGGAATTAGAACCGCTGCATATCAACCTTAAGCTGGATTCATTTACCAATACTAGTGCAACAGAAGACGATCTTATATTTCAACCTTTATTTACCAGGGATTATTTCGCCAGTCAGGGTATTAAATTAAGCGATGACGTTTTGGGTACCGACAAATTGGGTACGCAGCTAAAAAGTTTCACTTCCTGGTTAAAAACGATGAAGCAGATCCATATTGGTCAGTTGTTATCAGAAAGCGCCGAAAATAATGACGGGCAAATCCAGAAATTAGCCGAAAAATCAAACGATAAACAGGAAATACTTACAGAAACAATGGCCGAGATCCTTATACAGCAAAACAGAAAGGACCTTGCTATTAGTTTATATAGAAAATTAAGTTTGCTTGATCCCGCCAAAAGTACTTACTTTGCAGCCAAAATTGACCATTTAAAAGAACAATAACATGTTAATTGTATTCGTAATTCTAGTAATATTATCATCTATAATTTTAGGATTGATCATCCTGGTACAAAATCCAAAAGGTGGTGGTTTATCAGCTACCATGGGCGGTTTTAGCAACCAGTTAATGGGCGTTAAACAAACTACAGATGTATTAGAAAAAGGCACCTGGATATTTGCCATTGTAGTAGGTGTTATCTGCATTATTTCTCCTGCTTTTATTCCAAAAGATGGCGGAACTTCTACTAAATCGGATAATTTATTAAATAGTGCACCAACAACGGTCCCTACACCACAACAAAATACAGTTCCAATACAGCAAGGAAGTGCTCCGGCACCAACTCCAAGCGGTAACTAAAATATTTCACAAAGATTTTCCAACCCCGCTTGTCAAAGGCGGGGTTTTTATTTTATTTTCACCGTCGCATATTGCACTTAACTAACGATTGTATTTATGAAAAAAATTCTATTCATATTAATTTTACTGATCATCGCCTTTGCTACCTGGTTCTTCTTAGCTTCAGATACAAACTTTAAAGAAAACAAAAGAGCATTATACATCAGAAACGGAGGTTCTTTTAACGATGTTGTTGATTCAGTAGAACACAACGATCTTTTACAAGTGCCAATAGTGTTTAAATATGTTGCGCAAGCGATCGGTTACGATAAAGCAGTTAAGCCCGGCAAATACGTTATCAAAAAAGAAACGAGTTTATTTGAAGTACTTAGAATGTTACGTTCCGGTAATCAATCTCCTGTTAACTTAGTAATAATCAAGCTACGTACACGCAGTGATTTTGCAGCAAAAATTGCCAACAATTTTGAATGCGATTCAACAACATTCAGCAATTTTATTAATAACGACGATTCATTGAGAACTTTTGGATTAGATACTAATACCGTGATGACGGCGATTATTCCTAACACCTATAGTATGCTATGGACAACACCTACTGCTAAAATATTCAAAAAACTGTTTTATGCGCAACAAGACTTTTGGACAGCAGAAAGAAAACAGAAAGCTGCTACACTTAATCTAACACCAAAACAAGTGTATATTTTAGCAAGCATTGTTGAGGAAGAAACGAATAAAGAAGAAGATAAAGGAAATATAGCCAGCGTATACTTGAATCGTAAAAATACGGGTATGCGTTTGTCTGCAGATCCGACTGTAAAATTTGCGATGCAGGATTTTACTTTAAAAAGAATCTATGATAAGTACTTGGTTAACCCCTCGCCCTATAATACTTATCAGCATTTTGGATTACCTCCGGGACCAATTTGTACACCTTCAATAAAAACTATTGATGCTGTATTAAATCAGCCGGCAACTAATTATTTGTATTTTGTTGCGAAACCTGACTGGTCCGGATTATCAAATTTTGCATCAACCTATGAAGAACATATGGTGAATGCAAGAAGCTACCAGCATTTTCTTGACAGTTTATATTTAACCCGACAATAGCATTGCATACCCCCATGACCAAACTGGAACGCATTTTAATAACAAAAACACCGCTTGCTTTTGTATTAAACAAGAGCAAGCACTGGCGCCTGCCCGGCTTTGAAGGTGTTCCCCTATATGATGTGATACGTTTTTTTTACAAGCAAATAAAAACGGTTGGCTTAACAGAAAGAGCTTCTGCGATTGCCTACAACTTTATCATGGCTATCCCGCCATCTTTTTTATTTCTGTTTACGTTATTGCCAAAGCTTCCCTTTATCAAAACAAAAGAGATACAAAAGCAAATAACTTTTTTGATCAAAGACATTATTCCTGCAAACGGCTATAATCAAAATATTATCAATTTTATCAACGATACGTTTTTTAAAACGCCTAAGTTCGGAATACTTTCTACGGGGATTATTCTGGCCCTATTTTTTGCATCAAATGCCGTAATGGGCTTAATGCGCTCTTTCAATAAAGATTATATTGGCTTTGAAAAAAGAAGAGGTTTTAATAAAAGGTGGATGGCCATTAAATTAACAACGTTACTTTTCGGATTGGTACTTGCTTGTTTATTATTATTAATTACGCAAACGGCTGTTTTAAAATGGTTAGGCATTGAGAATTTAGTGATAAGAGATATCATCTTTTACGGTCGCTGGATATTTATTATAGCGTTGGTGTACTACTCTATCGCCTTCATTTATAAATATGCGCCTGCAGTACAAAAGCGCTGGAACCTGATTTCCCCCGGAACAATTTTAGCAACCACGTTAAGTCTTTTGGCTAGTTACGCGTTCACTACATTCGTAAACAACTTCGGCAGGTATAACTTTTTATATGGTTCTATCAGCACTGTTATTGTTATGATGGCGCTTATTTATATCAACTCTTTAGTATTATTAGTTGGCTTTGAATTAAACGTTAGTATTAAATCGCTCAAGTCAATTGCTGATCATCGGTTAGCTGAAGAAAAAGCGGAGAAAACTACTGTTAAACACAAGTAATTATTAATCGTACTAACTCCCTGATATAGGAAATATCTTGATCACTTATTATGGAGCTTGTCATTCAGAGCGAAGCGAAGAATCTTATGCAGAATTGCGCCAGATTTCTTTAGTGATTGGAGTGAATTATAAATGCTTTACCATCTTCCCCGCAAAAACATTTCTTAATCCACCATAGCAGTTTGTATTTTTTTAATTTTAGTCGCTCAGAGCCGCTGGGCTGTGTTCCTTCTACAGCGCTACTTTGGCCGTTGACGAAAATCTGCTCCGCATGATTTTGTCTGCCGTGCTTCGCCGGTACCGCAGCCAAAAAGGCGCCTCCGCAGAAACAGGTAGAGTTAGCGAAGTAGTTAATATAATATGTACTTTCCTACATCCTGACAGTCAGTTTATTTTAATTCATTACGTACATCTGAGATGTCGATTTTTATTATGATCAATAAAAATCTCTATAAGATTCTTTACATAGATTACAACAAGAAAGGGTTCCGAAATTTCGGAACCCTTTCTTTATTTTGATTGGTTAGTAAGTCTATTGTACTATGAACTTTTTAGTAACAACATTATTGCCATTTCTTAGTTGTATAATGTAAGCACCTCCACGTAGGTTAGCAGTACTTAAATATATTCTATCTCCCGAAATAGTTGCTGTGCCTCTTTCCAATACCGCACCTTCAAAGTTGCTTACCAACAGATCAACCTGGCCTTGCCAACCTGATGTTATTATTGTTAATCCTTGTTGTGCCGGCACAGGATTTGGCATCAATGTTACGTCTGCTACTTTTGTAACTGTTACAAATTCTTGTGGCTGTTGTTCATCTTCTTCAGGTCTTGAGCTTGTGATACTTGATGTAGCTGCGCTCAATGTTAATGTACCAAACGCTGATGTGTTTTGGTAGTTGTTTGAATTACCGTTCCAAACCGCCTGGTTAGCTCTTCCTGATCCGTTATCATCATCATCATTTCCCAGATCAAAGCCAATACTTGTTCCTGCGGCAGGAGCTGTAATACCTAACTGCGACCATGGGATAGCTATTTCAACAGTATAACCTCCTGTGATCGGAGCCCATGCATGTTGTAAGCCGCTGATGGCTAATTTAGAGAAGATGCCTGTTTGATTATATGATTGGATGATCTGGTTATCTGATCCGTCGTAAGTAGTTGATTTATTATTATTCGCATCAATAAATACTTCGATCGCATCATTGTTCCAATAGTTAGCAACTGCAGATTGTGAAGCAAATAGATTTGCGTCCAATACTTTAGCTGCGATATACAAATTTGTATTATCCCATAATACGCCAAAGGTTGTTGTATTATTAGGAGTACCTACGGTTGTTTTGCTAACCGATTTATTAAGGTTCCATCCTGTCTCAGAAATAACTCCATCAACAGTTATTGTTCCCGGAGCCTTAAAGCAGGTAACAACACCTGCAGGATCTGTTCCTTGCACTATCGTGATAGTTACAATTGCACTTCCTGTACCTCCGCTATTAATTGCATTTACAGTTACGGCTGTTGTAGCTGCTACTGTTGGCGTACCGCTAATTACACCCGTTGATGTATTTAATGATAAGCCTGCAGGTAATGCTGATGAACTATAACTTGTTGGTGTATTTGATGCAATAATCGTATAATTAAATGCTGTACCTGTTGTTCCGCTTGCTGTTGCTGCGCTTGATATAACAGGAGCTGATACCGGTGTTGTTGCAACAAAAGTCAGGTAGTTAATATTAAATCCGCCGGTTTCTTCATAGATACGAAGAATGTGTGAACCGGCAGACAAACTCGGTGTTGTAACACTAACTGTTTGCCATGTCTGCCACCCTCCTGTGTTAGGCACAGCTATTGTTCCTGAAATATTTACACCATCTAATTCTACATGTAAAGTATTACCTGCACTTGCAGAAGCTAATCTTGCCTGCAAAGTATACACACCTGTGGTAGTTATATTAACTGTGTAATTCATCCATTCCCCTGCATTTGTCCAGCCTACATTATAACCACCGCCTGTATCACTTGTTGTTTCAATATCAACCTGATCATTTGGCCTGTATTGTCCGCCGCTGTTAACGACGTCTGCATCATTGTAAGCGACACCAGGGCCACCAAGATCGTAATTTTCTGCCTGTATAGTTCCAGGTATTGTTGCAGCCGTTCCACCATAAGGAGTTTCTGTTGTTGACGCAGAATTTACAGTAATACTTAATGTTGCACTACCTGTACCTGTAGCATTTGTTGCAGAAATCGTTGCAGTATAAGTCCCCGATGTTGTCGGTATACCACTGATCACACCTGTTGCTGTATTAACAGTTAGACCTGCAGGCAAATTACTTGCACCATAACTTGTCGGTGTATTAGACCCTGTAATAGTATAACTAAATGACGAGCCTGCTGTTCCTGTCGCAGTTGTTGCACTTGAAATTGAAGGAGCTATACCAGCCGGACTAACGGTCAGAGATAACGTTGTTGTACCTGTACCTCCTGCATTTGTTGCACTGATGGTAATGGTAGAAGTTCCGGCTGTAGTAGGTGTACCGCTAATTACACCTGTTGATGTGTTTACAGTCAAGCCGCCTGGTAAATTACTCGCACCATAACTCGTTGGTGTATTTGATGCAGTAATGCTATAATTAAATGCTGTACCTACTGTACCATTTGCCGTTGCAGCACTTGATACTACCGGAGCTGATACTTGTGCCGTTGCAACAAAAGTCAGGTAGTTAATATTAAACCCTCCTGTTTCTTCATAGATGCGAAGAATATGCGAACCCGCAGACAAACTCGTTGTTGTAACACTGGCTGTTTGCCATGTTTGCCATCCGCCTGTGTTTGGTACAGCTATTGTTCCTGAAATATTTACGCCATCTAATTCTACATGCAAAGTATTGCCTGCAGTGGTCGATGCTAATCTTGCCTGTAAAGTATATGTACCTGTAGTTGCTACATTAACTGTATACTTCATCCATTCACCGGCATTTGTCCAGCCAATATCGTATCCGCCACCTGCATCTGAAGTTGTTTCGATATCAACCTGATCGCTCGTTCTGTATTGACCACCGCTGTTAACTGCATCTGCATCATTGTAAGCAACACCCGGTCCACCCAGATCATAATTTTCTGCCTGTATTGTCCCAGGTATTGTTGCAGCAGTTCCACCATAAGGTGATTCTGCTACTGAAGCAGGGTTTACAGTAATATTCAATGTTGCATTTCCTGTACCTCCAGCATTTGTTGCGCTGATTGCAACAGCAACTGTACCTGCAGTTGTAGGCGTTCCGCTAATTACACCGGTTGATGTATTGATCGATAAACCGGCAGGTAAATTTGTTGCATTATAACTCGTCGGTGTATTTGATCCTGTAATAGTATAAGTAAATGATGTACCCACAGTTGCCGTTGCAGTAGTTGTACTGGTTATTGAAGGTGCTGAAGGTGTTGTTGCACCGCAAACTGTTAAGTTAACGGTTCCGAAGCCTGCCGTATTTTGGTAGTCATCACTGTTGGTTCCGTTCCATGCTGCTGTTGCTTCGCGGGCACCTGCACCATTTTGCTGATCATTCAGATCAATATCAAAACCAAGTGGCTTACCATTGTATGGCGCTGTGCCGCCAATTGTAGTCCATGGAATAGCTACTTCTAATAAATATCCATTACCTGTACTCGGTATTGCGTAAGTGATACCTGTTGTCGATCCTGTACTGCCTGTAATATTAGCAACCGTTGCTGCAACATTCCAGTTAAAACGATATTGGTGATCGCTTGAGGTATACGCACCCGCTTTACTATTATTGCCTGAAAGGAAAAGTTCTATTCCATCCTGATCATACACATTTGTACCAACGCTACTTTTGTTGGCATCAACAACCTGAACTAATACGTACAAATTATTAGCATCATACATAGCCTGCCATGTTGAGCCGGTTTGTATTGTTCCACTGATCGTTTGTGTGATATTATTTTTTGGGACATTCGCCCACATTGCATCGATCGTTCCATCAATTATTGGAGCGGTTGATGTATTTACTACCATTGATGTAGAACATAATGGTGCTGAATTAATAGTGATCGTCAACGTTTGCGTTCCTGTTCCTGCTACATTCGTTGCGCTAAGTGTTACTGTTGATGATCCTGTTGATGATGGTGTACCACTAATTACACCTGTTGATGTATTAATAGATAATCCTGCAGGTAATCCTGTGGCATTATAACTTGTTGCTCCGCCACTTGCAGTGATCGTGTAACTAAATGCAGCACTCACTACACCTGTTACAGTTGTTGAACTTGTTATAGTTGGTTTTGCCGGAGCCGTAATTGTTATCGTTAAATTTTGTGTTCCCGTACCACCAGCATTTGTTGCGCTTAATGCAACTGTAGTTGTTCCTGTAGTTGTTGGAGTTCCGCTAATTATACCTGTTGATGTATTAACTGATAAGCCACCCGGTAAATTAGTAGCGTTATAACTTGTTGGTGTATTTGTAGCAGTGATCGTATAACTGAAAGCTGTATTGGTTACACCACTTGCTGTAGTCGAACTTGAGATTACCGGTGTAGCTGCTGCTAAGCCGTCAGCAACATCCATTGCTACTTTTGCCTGCGGAATATTTAATGCAACAAAATAATTAAATGCCTGATCTAATTGAGATTGCTTGGTTGCATTGCCATTGTATTTTTTTCTTAAAGTAAATAATCTATATACTTGTTGCAAATCGGCTTGTGTGTACGAAACTCCTGTAAAAGCCTGTATAGCTGTTAAGTTGGCATACCCTTGTTCTACAGTTGGTTCAACAATTGTTCCTTCGCTGAAATCATTCCATGTAGCAATTTGTATCCCATCCAATACAGATTTATTGGCGTTACATAATTGTAGCATCGCATTGATAGTACTTGTACCATTGTATGTGTAAGGAATAATACCATCTACATCCGCACCTCCGCCACCGTAAAAATCATTAAAGCCAGGATAAGCTGAACCTAGCACAACGTTTTTAGATCCCGCAGTATTGGAATAATAACTGGCATTATTTGCGTACCACGCCGGTGGGTTACCACCCTGGCCAGCCTGAGGATAAGGCCATACAAATTCACCGCCTGCATCTCCGCCTATTTGGGCAGACTGCCCGTACAATGGTAAAAATCCTCCGGTGTTTCCACTAAGGATCGTGTTCCATTGGCCTGGTGATTTAAATTGCTGAGGGCCAAAAACACAAACTAAAGGTGCACCAGTTCCCGGTGCATTCCTCATGTCTCCTACTTTTATGTATTGCGCATTATTGAAATAATTATTGACTGCATAGCTACCATTACTTTGTGCACCCCCCATTCCGTTCCATGCAGCATCTTCCATTACCAGACCAAATTTCTCTCCTACACTTGCAGTCTTATTAATTAATGCATTTGAATTAACTAACAATGGTGCAGCATCAGCGGCGCCTTGTCCGCCTTGTCCGTACCAATCGATCATCACACCATCAATACCTGATAGTTTCATTAGTAATAAATGATACTCTACCACATTAGGATCTTGTCCATCATAAGGACCGATCAACGGGTGGAAATGAGAACAGATGTTTCTTGTCTGCACTTGTGCTCCTGTGTAATCAGTAACCGTAGTAAAGGCATCAGGATTCGCCACATTACTATTTACATGGCTCCAGTGCGGTCCCCATTTATTAAAGTCACCGGTATTACCATTACCAAAACTTGTTGGACCCGAACCCGGGTTTTCAGGAGCAGTGAACCATGGCATATAATGGACATAAACCTTCATAGGATTTGTCTTTGTAACTTGTGCCGGTTGTGCTTTTACGTTGGAAATTATAGCAATAGAAAATACAGTCAGCAGTAGCTGACGTAGTAGCATTTTATTCATAATAGCAATCGTTTAGGAAATAAATGTAAGAATTAATATTTATAAATTATAAAAAGTTATGGATTATTAATTATACACATAGGTAGATAAGTAGAAAAATTAATAGGCTTATATAGAGATTGTGCGGGATCAGATATTACTTAAAACTGATGGCACCGACATAGGTAGTAATGGATAATTGGCTATAAAACAGAGGATACCTTATGACTGCAGAGCAGTCAAATATTTATAGAAGAAATCAAAAACCAGTCGAAGAGAACTCCATAGGAGTTCAACAGTTAAACTCCTATGGAGTTTGATAAGAAACAATATTTATGTCTATAAATATTTAAGTCCTACGGACTAATAATAAAAGGATAATCTTGTAATATCAAAATTATTCAAATCGGTATTTTATTCTATTTACCTTGGATCAGAAAAAAATCGAAGCCAACCGCAGCGTCAATGTTCAACCATTAAAATAATTTATATCTGATTTTTAGGCTCCGTCGCAGGCAACGCCTGTATTCATATTATACTCTTAAGAAAAATAACATTTAATATAATACATGAATGGTTTTGATTTGTAGGAAAAAACATTAAATTTTGCCGAAAATTATCCCTCTTGTATAAGAAGGTGATCTGTACTTATCATTCATTTTACAAAAGTTATCGCTATTCGATAGAGGCCTTAATCTGTTATAAACTTAATCTTAAAGGTTGATCTTTCTATTTACTTATGAAAACAACATTACTATACTTTGTTGGACTTATTATACTGACGAACATAACGTTAGCTACATCTGCACAAACAAAAGTTCCTGGCTATATAAATTTTTCCACTTACCTGGGAGGTAGCGCACTTGACAATGCCAACTGTACACAAATTGTAAACGGTGAAGTTTATGTGCTTGCTACTACTGCATCTGCCAACTATCCGGTAACTAATGGCAGTCATTATTCAGGTTCCAATGATGCCGTAGTTACCAAATTTAACCGGGATGGCACTATTGCTTTCTCAACTTACGTTGGAGGTTCAGGCAATGATAATTTTTCTTTATTGCAGGTAGTAAATGGAAATATATTTATAGCAGGTTCTACCAGCTCAGCTAATTTTCCTGTCACGAATGGAAGCACGTATAGCGGAGCAAACGACATTATCGTTGTAAAATTAAATGCAACCGGCAATATTACTTTTGCCTCCTATTACGGAGGAAGCAGCAATGAGTTTTTAACTTCCTATAATGCGATACAGGTTTTTAATAACTACATATATATTGCAGGCACTACAATTTCTCCAAACTTCCCTGTTGTAAATGGCAGGCCTTATGGCGGTGGTACTGCAGACGCTTTTGTTATTAAATTAAATACTGTTGATGGCAGCACTGCTTATTCTACTTGTATTGGAGGTAGTGGGGATGATGAAGCAGATATGATACAAATGGAAAACGGAGAGGTTTATATCGTTGGCCCTACTGTTTCATCCGATTTTCCTGTTACGAATGGTTCTGCTCTTCATGGAGGGGTTTCTGATCTTTTTATTACGAAACTGACTACCAATGGCAATATAAGTTACGCAACATATCTTGGTAGCAGCGGACAAGATATTTCTGTTGAAATGACCGTGTCGAATGGTGAACTGTACCTAAGTGGTTATGCCGGAAATCCGGATTTCCCCACTACCGATGGAAGCACATTTCCTTCGTATGCAGTAGTTCGCATCAATCCCTTCATAACTAAATTTGATATAGCCGGCAATATTGTTTTTTCAAAACTTATTCAGCCGGTTCAGACAAGCACAACGACTGAACGTATAGATCCTGTTCAGATGAAAATTAATGGAAACAACCTATACCTGTTGAACTACCATAAGGATCTCGCCAACATTAATAATAACCTGAATGTTATCTCTAAACTAGATGCAGCAACAGGTAATATCATTTACGCTACAGTATTTGACGGCGTAAACAGTAATGGCTTTTACGATGCTATAGAAATACTGAATGACGAAGTGTATATTAATGGCACAACAAATTCTATATCAGGCTACCCTAATACTACCGGCAGTACTTACTATCCTTCGGGATCAGGATTTTTTAGCAAGCTAAATGCCAATGGAGATATTGTTTTCTCCGGTTATATCGGTCCCATGAGTTTTACAAGCCCCATGCAGATAATCGATAATAAAATCTATATGGTGGGTACAGCCACTGCAGCAGGTTGTGCGGTTACAAATAGCAGCTCATACTCAGGAGGCACAGATCACATATTGTATGTTTTCAATACTGATGGGTCCACAAATTTTGCCACTTATTTAGGAGGAAGCAATAACGAAACTAATTTTCCTATTGACGGCATAGATGATTCTTTATCTAACCGTCATGCAGGATTACTGATAGACAGTAGTAATGTATATGTTACCGGTACAACAACTTCTGTAGACTATCCTGTAACTAATAATACCGTTTACAAAGGCAATACAGACATCTTCGTTACAAAAATAAAATTTTGTCCGTTTGATTATGATGTTGCTAATGATACACTTTCTCCTTCCAGTCAAACAACCTGTAAGCTTGGGCTGGGACAATTGATAAAAGGGAAATCGATTCTGATCACACAAGCTGAAGCACCAATACTTTATCGTAACGATGTACCACAAACGCAGAATAATACTGAAGCAACTTACCAATGGCAGACAGCATTTTCTACTACAGGCCCATGGACCAATATTAACACTGCCGGTGCTACAAAAAATTATTTACCTACCGGAGGTAATACCACGCAATACTATCGCAGACTGGCTTATACCTTACCTAATTGCGGCATACCTGCTATTGATACCAGTAATATAGATACCGTATTTGTAAACAGTAATATCGCTCCGATTGTAAATGCCGGAGGCAATTTTTACACTTGTCCCGGAACCGCAATTACAATTGGCGGCACGCCGGCTGTATCCGGAGGTACACCTCCTTATTCGTTAAATTGGGATATGGGAGCCGGCACTGCTACCAATCCTGTTGTATCTCCCGCACTAAGCACTGTATATACCGCTACAGTTACTGATGCATTAGGTTGCCAACAACTTGATCAGGCTGTTGTAAATAGTTATAAGGCAAATGCCGGTGATGACAAAGGTGCTTGTGCCGGCTCTCCTGTACAAATAGGTACAGCAGCGATTTCCGGCGTAACGGGGGTTACCTATAGTTGGTTTCGTACCGGATTTTTAAATGACCCAACTATTGCACAACCTTTAGCATCTCCTCCTATTCCGGAAACATATGTTTTAACAGTCGGATTGCCAGTATCGGGTGGAGGTACTTGCACTACAACAGATACTGTAATTGTAACACCTATAGCAGCACCTTCTGCAAATTTTGCGGGGCCGGACCAGGTTATTTGCCTGGGAGATTCTGTTACATTAGGTATGCCAGCCGAAGCGGGATTTACCTACACATGGGCTCCGGGAGATTATCTTTTAAGCAACAATAATTCGACTACTACTTTTTATGCGGGCAATGTAAAAATGCCAACACCCAATCCCGGTATAATTTATCTTACGGCACAAAAGGGAGGATGTTCCTTTACTGATAAAACTACTGTTGCAGCAATAGAAGCCCGCGCATGGGACGGGACCGTTTATTGCGGCCCGCGTATTGTTGGTTTGCAAGACAGAACACCCGGCATTAATGAAACTTATTTATGGGAAAAGATTTCGGGGCCGGGCAATTTTACGGGAGCAATTGATCAGCCACAGGTGCCGGTAAGCGCATCTGTTGGAGGCACTACAACTTACAAACTGACTGTTTCTTACAATGGACATTCTTGTGTTGACCAGGTTCCTGTGCCTGAATGTGGTGGAGGTTGTCTTACAGAGGTTCATGCAAGCGCCCAATATGGCTGTCCGAACTACGCACTAAATAATAATAACGTTACACTTAATGCTGCTTGTAGTGTTCCCAATGTTACATTTAAATGGTCGCCTACAGCAGGTTTATCAGATAGTATTGGTGCTACGGTAAAACTAACCGATAATATTCCGCGGTATTATACAGCTACGGCAGTAAGCATCAATGATACATCTGTTGTATACTGTTCGGGTTCAATACAAGTAAATGATCCTGCTGCTTCCATACCTGTTTTTGCTCCGGCAGATACTGAAACCTGCGCTGACCAACCTGTAACTATTGGAGCTCCGCCTGTTGCAGGATATTCTTATAGCTGGATCGGAAGCGGGCTCTCGAGCAATAATATAGCTAACCCTATTGCAACATTGACTTCATCTGCTAAATTTCCCGTAAAAATAAGCGAAGTTACAGGCTGTACTATTTACGATACTGTAGGTGTTACCGTTGATCAGGTTGCTGTAGATGCATTGCCTTCTACCGGTAGAGTTTGTAATAATGCTATTATTAAATTGGGTGGCCCGGCTTTACCGGGTATCACCTATTCATGGTATCCGCCTAATGCTCCATGGCAAAATGGTACTGATTCTTCTTCTGCGCAGCCCGAAGTATTAGTTGCTACAAGCCAGTTATTCACCAGATCCGCTACTACCGTTAACGGATGTACGCAAATAGATGCAATACATATACTGGTAAATAACTCACCAACACTACTGAATGCGCCGGATACTACAATATGTGTGGGTAAAGGAGTTATGATCGGAGCACCTGCTTTGCCGTATGCCACTTATACATGGACGCCGGCTACGGGACTCAGCGATCCTACTATAGCCCAGCCTATTGCCACACCTGCCACCAATACTACTTATACAGTACAGGCTACATTTTTAGGAAGTTGTTCTACCACTCCTACAGATCAGGTAACCGTTTCCGTTAGTGACCCGAGTTTTATATTACCGGATATTAATTATTGTCCATCAGGAGGGCCTGTGTCATTGGGTGCAGCAGCGCCGATTGGTATGGCTCATTACACCTGGTCACCATCTGATCAGGTATCTGCTTATCTTACAGCAAATCCCACAACATTAAATCCACCGCCTTCATCATCCAGCGTGTATACACTTACGGTAGTAAACGCAAAAGGCTGCCAGGCAACCAATACAGTTACGATCGTTCCTAAACAAGCACCTCCAATAGCAGGTGCAAGCAGGGCTCTTTGCGTAAACAGCAGCACTGTTTTAGGTAGTGCATCTAACGACACCGGCTCAGGCATTACTTATCAATGGAGCCCATCTACATACCTTGATAATAATACCAGCGTTGCACCAATATTTACAGCCGTTGATACAGGTAATTTCGTTTACACTGTTACCAAAACGGATGCTGCACTTTCCTGCGTAAGCACCTCCTCCGTTTCTGTAAGGGTAAATAATTTTACGCTGCCTGCAATACCATCAGCCACAATTTGTAAAAATAGTTGTAAAGCAATCGGTACACTTCCCATAGCCGGGGCGCAGTATATATGGAGCCCTGCTACAGGTTTATCTGATGCCGCCATTGCGAATCCTGTTGCTTGTGTTGGCACTTCATCAACTTCTTATTCATTACTTGCCACAGGGGCTAATGGATGTACCGCAACTGCAAATGTTGTTGTAAGCGTTAGTCCTGTTACGGCTCCGGTTGTTAGTGTACCTACAGTAAATGTTTGCAGCGGAACCAATAATGTAACTTTCAATCCGGTTGTTGCACCGATAGGTTCTTATAATTATTTATGGAGCCCTGATGATGCAAGCTTAAGTGATATTTACTCAGCTACACCCGAGATCTTCCTTACCAGCACGGGAAGCAAACAATACACACTTACAGTAACTGATCCTGTTAGTGGCTGCACCAATACTACCAGTGCATCGTTGATCACCAATACTTGTTCTTCTTTAGCGGAGATTGGCGATTATGTTTGGTATGATAACAATGAAGACGGATTACAAAATAGTAACGAGATAGGTGCCGCCGGAGTAACTGCAACAGCCTACAACTCTTTAGGGTTTGCCGTTGCAAGTGCCATCACCGATGCTACAGGTCATTATTTACTTAAAGACATACAACCCGGCCCGGATTATTTTATAACTTTTACACCACCGGCAAATTATTCTTTTACGGCTCAAAACATTGGAGGAATTTCGGCTATTAATAATAGTAAAGCGGATATAAAAGGAAAAACGGCAACGCTTACTATAAACGCGGGAGACACGATCACGAATATAGATGCAGGGCTTATTCCTCCAGCTACGCCGCTACCTATTACTTTAGCCAATTTTGAAGGCCAATTATCTAATGGAGATGTTTTATTGACATGGCAGACAAGCGCTGAATTCAACAACCACTATTTTATAATCGAAAAAAGCATTGATGGTATTAGCTACACGAGTATCGGTACGCTAAATGGAAATGGGACAACGAGCATTCCTCACATTTATAATTTTATTGATGCACAACCAGCTTCCGGTAATAATTACTATAGATTGATGCAGGTTGATTATGATAATTCAACTATTTACTCTAACATAATTGTTATTAGCAATAATAATACAAAGCAAAGCTTAACAGCCGTTTATCTTCCGCAGCAAAATTCTATCCTTGTAACTTTTGATAAACTTCAAAAAGGAAATGTATGGTTTAATTTATTTGCAGATAACGGACAATTAATAAGCAGTGTTTCAGCAGAGAATATTATAACCGAAAAAATTAATACTACTACACTAGCCAGCGGAATATATATGTTACAGATAATAAGTAACAGCAATAATTACGCACGAAAGATCTTTGTAAATAAAAACTAAATAATATTTACTGACTCGCCAGATATAGGAAAGTAGTAAATCGAAAAACTCTTGTCATCCAGAAGCACGAAAGATCTAATCATCAATCGTTCTGCGATGATTATTTATAATTCGAAAAGTACTTTCCTATTTCTATCTGGGGAGTCAGCATAGTGTTCAAAAGTCTCCCTTCAGGGGGATTTAGGAGGTTTTTAACTTTTCTTCTGATCAACTACTAAAAGAACAACTCCTGCAGCAAGTGCAATTACGCCACCGTATAAAGGCCACCCTACGGTATGGTGTTCTGTCTTATTTATTTCAACAGGGCCGATGTTGGCTACATTTTTTTCTTGTGAATAGCTGAACCCTTTAAATATCAGCATGGCAATTCCTAGTACGATCAAAATAATGGCTACTGGTTTCATGATAGTTGTTTTTGAGGTTAATAATTTATCATGGAAAAACAATTATGATGCCAATGGAATTTAATAGTTTGATGTTTACGGTTGGAGAATGTATTGAGTATTATTATACCCGTCTTCCTCTTTTTAATCCACCATTGCAGTTTTAAACTTTTTAGTTTTTGATCGCTCATAGCCGCAGGGCTGTGTTCCTTCTTCAGCGCTACTTTGGCCGCTGACGAAAATCTGCTTTGCATGATTTTGTCTGCCTCGCTTCGCTGGCACCGCAGCCAAAGAGGCGCTTCCGCAGGAACAGGTAGAGTTTGCGAAGTGGTTAATATAAGATGTACCTCCCTATATCCTGACAGTCAGTTTATTTTATTTCATCTAACCAACCTCCTGTGAACCCGGCAATACGAAGGCCTTCAACAATGTAAGGACATTGTTTCATCACTTTCCATATCAATCCACTTTCATAATTTTCTATCATGATGACGATCGGGCCTTGATTTAAACCAAAACGCCATGGTGATACCCAGCCATTTTGATTGACGGTTTTATCAGGACAAGTCGGATTAAAGCTCGAATCAAATCCATATAAGCGGTGGTGTTTCAATTCTAATTTTTCGATCGCATGGCGTATCGTATCTATAACAATTTCAGGGGCAAAAGGCAATGATGCTACTACACCCCATGGCGAAATAGTTCCATCATCCGGACCGAATGGCGCTCCTCTTGCGATGTAATCGTAAAAAGTAATTTCTTTATTATCTATTTTTAATAATGAAGGCCCGGGGCCATCACTTGCTGTAAGTCCCCAGCAGTTTGGGCCATAGCATGCAAAACCCATTGGGTTATCGATCGCATACTCCCGATGCACATGTGTGGCGCGTTTGCTATTTTCAAAATAATCGAACCCTGATTCTTTGTTGAATTTATCCTGAATGTTTTTAAAATCGATCCACATGTGCGAGAACTGGTGAATGAATAAAGGGCCCGCGTATAAATATTCAATATTGTATGCTTCTCTTAATTTGAATGAGGCGGTCCAGTCATCATATCCTTTTTTATCAATAGGAAAAGTAGGAGATGCCAATGCCAATACATACATCAACATTGCCTCACTATAATCTTCACCCCAGTGAAATGGCAGAAAGCCGGTCTCAGGCCTCCAGCCATGACTGATCGTTGTTGCACCATTGAGTGCCCATTGCCAATCTACACGGCGATATAAAAGATCAGCTAATTTTCTTATCTCTTTTTCATTATCAGTATCTCCTGTAAAATAACTGGCAGCGGATAATCCGCCTGCAATTAAAAAAGTGGTATCAATAGTTGACAGTTCGCATTGCCAGTCGCGCTTACCCGTATGCATATCAATGAAATGATAATAAAAACCTTTGTAGCCTGTTGCATCATCTTCAGGGCCTTGATGACTGTTATAGAAAAAGCGTAATATCTTAAGTATTCTTATAGCAGCATCTGTACGCGAAATAAAATTTTTATGAATGCCGACAGTATAACATGAAATAGCCATCCCCACCACAGCAATGCTGGATGGGAAACCCGGCTGTGTTTTATCAACAACCAATCCTGTTACAGAATCAACTTCATGAACAAAATAATCAAACGTCTCCCGCTGCAAGCTGTTGAGCATTTCTCTGTCCGTCTGTGTTTCTATCTTTTTTTCTTCTGTCATTATAATTCTATTGTTACTAATGCTGTTGCCTGCGGTATCATTTCAACACTTATCATAAGTGTATTATTTTCAAATTGAAATAATACCGGTTCCTTAACTAACGTAGAAACAGCTTCCAGAGTTTCTACCTGTTGTGGCGATAAACTATCCGGTTGCCCCATTGTTAACCAGGCTTGTCTTGTATTTACATGATCATCATCGATCCTTTCAATAAAAACGTTTTTAACAGCTGATATATTATTAAGCTGAATTGTTATTGTTTCTATTTTTACAGGATGAAGTGGTAATGCCCAATTAGTAAGTAATATATTAATACTATTATCATTTTTAACTACCCATACATTTGCCGTTTCATGTTCGCCATCAACTTGTAAAATATTATCTCCTAAACGATGCAGCAATTCGAAAGCGCGATAAGATGGTTTAGGAATGCCATAAATATTTAATAACCCAAAGCCTCCATGAAAAGGAAGCGAGTTAAAATAATTTTCTTCAAAAATATCTGAGAAGGTCCAGTAGCTATAGCCTTGCACTTGTCCGCGTGCTTCCATTATTGTTTTAGTGATGAAAGCAGCGGCGTACGGTATATCATGCAGGTCATCGAATGGATTAGAAGATGTACTCCACTCAGTATAATAAACAGGCTTTCCTTTTGCTTGTTTTTTTGTTTCAGTTACTTCTTCACGCAATACGCTTCTTCTGCTGGCTGCCAATTGCGCAATGGTATCATCGCCCGGTTTGCCGAAAGCATCTGTGGGATAATGATGTGTTGAAATAAAATCAACCGGCACTGTATTCTTTTCGCAAAAATCGATAAACTCGGGTATCCAGGCATTATCCGCAGTTGCAGGGCCTCCTACTTTTAGTTGAGTATTTACCTCTTTAATTGCTTTAGCCGAATGTTGGTACAGTGTAAAATAATCTTGCTGTGTACCTTTCCAGAATGCACCGAGGTTGGGTTCGTTCCATATTTCGAAAAACCATTTGCTTACTTCGTCTATGCCATAACGTGTTACCCAATGTCTTGTCAGTTTATTAAGTAGCGTAGCCCATTGGTTATAATCACGTGGAGGTGTTACATTTCCTTTGTAATGAAAAACGATATCTCCGGCAGAAGAAAGCGCGGATGGCATAAAAGATAATTCCATAAAAGGCTTCATACCTATGGATAATAAAAAATCGCAGATCTGATCGGCATTAAAAAATGAATAAACCAGCTGATCCATTTCATTCATTAATGTTCCCATATCATCCGATAATATTCCGTGGAAACGTACGTGCTGAAAACCTAATTCTTTATGGCAGCGTAACAATTGTTTTTGCCAATCTGCGCGCAGTGCCATTGTAGCGTGGCAACTACCAACCGTATGTTCCCAAAAATGAGGAAAGGGTTCTGTACTACTTGCTATGTCACAAATAAATGTATTATTCATATATTCAGCAGTGTTTGCGTACGTAACAAACCTTTTATATCGTACTACTAACCGAACTATTAGCTATAGCCATTGCTATCGCATTGAACATATCGCCCATTTCAAAAGGCTTACCAACAAAATAGTTTGCACCGGCTTCTAAACATAACTGTTTCCCATTAGGCATTGCCGATATCATTACAATAGGAATGGATGATATGGCGCTGTTTATCTTAATTTTCTTACAAACTTCACGGCCATCAGCTCCTGATAATAACATGTCCATTAAAATTACATCAGGCTCCAGGTGTTCTATAAAAGTTTCAATGTTATCAGCAGTTTCTTTAGTATAAACTGTGTACTCTTTTAACTGTAACATTGCTTTTAGCATGAAGAGAATATCTTCATTATCATCAATTATCAAAATTGTAGCATTCATACCAACTCCTTATTTTTAATTTTCTAATGGAAGAGAGAAAGAAAATACCGATCCTTTTCCAGGTTCACTTTCTACACCTATTTGACCATTATGCCTTTGAATAATTTCTGCTGCAATAAATAAACCAATTCCGAAACCGGGAAATGTTTTTTCATCCTTACCTTCTACTCTGTAAAAGCGCTGGAATATTTTTTCCTGATCATTTTTACTGATACCAATACCTGAGTCAATTACAGATACTACCACATTATTTTCTATCACACTGCATTTAACTGTTACCATATTAAAGTGCGGTGAATACTTAATAGCATTCGTTAAAAAGTTGATCAATACCTGCGCTATCCTTACCCTGTCTGCATAAACCGTATATTCTTTTACCGGTGAGAATAAAATATCAAAGCCGGGCTGCGTATGCCTGATCTCATCGATCGTTTCACTGATCATGTCATTAATAGAAAAATCTTCTTTAGATAATTGCAGGCTGCCCGATTTTATCTTAGACATATCTAACAGATCTGCAATCAGTTTAGTAAGCGTACCAATCTGTTTATTGACAGTAGCGAGTGAGCTTTTTAAGAAAGTGTCTTCGCTATTCTTGTGCATACTCATCAATATCTGTACATATCCTTTGATCGATGTGATAGGCGTTTTTAATTCATGGCTCGCCATGCTGATAAAGAAATCTTTTTGCTGTTCGAGCTTTTTAATATCAGTGATATCTGTAACAGAACCTGCGTATCCTTCAAACACCCCATTCTCATCGTAATATGGATAACCTTCTGTAAGGTACCAACGCAATTCGTTATCCGCTCTTAACAACCTAAACTCTGCAACATATTTTTCTTTTTTGTTAAACGCTTTTTTAAAGGATGGGACAGCAATTTTATCTTCTTCCAAAACACGAGACAACCAGCCATGTCCGTAATGTTCTTCTAACGGCATACCTGTCCATTTTATCCAGGTCTCATTTACAAAAACATTTTGTCCGTTATTGTCGGTCATCCACAAACCAACAGGAGGCGCATTAGAAATTGTTTTAAATAACAATTCGCTTTTCTGTAGTTTATTGCTATACAGTTTTTCATCTGTGATATCCATTATAGTCCCCATTATTTTTAGAGGTTCATTATTACCTCCGTAAAAAACTTTTCCTTTTACCTGTATCCAACGCACTTCATTTGCATGAATGATAATACGCATATCTAGATTCATGTATCCGCTTACAATAGCATCTGATAAGGCCCGGGTACGCATTTTCAAATCATCAGGATGAATTTGTCCGAGTACCGCTTCCCGGGAAGGAAGCACATCTTCAGAATATCCAAATATCTCTAAGTATCTGTCAGAATAAGTTGCGTCTTTTGTGACAATATCGTATTCCCAGGTCCCTAATTCAGCAGCCTGAATAGCAATACTTAAGCGGGATTCACTTTCAAGTGTAAGTCTTTCAAATTCTTTTTGGCTCGTAATATTCCGGGCAATTTTTGATGCACCGATAACAGTTCCTGCCTGATCTTTAATAGGTGATATTGTTAAAGAAATATCAAGTATCTCTCCTTTCTTAGTAATTCTCTTCGTTTCAAAATGCTCCACACTTTCTCCCTGCTGGATACGTTTTAAGATAAGCGGTTCTTCTTCATAACGATCTGCCGGGATAAGTTTTGTTATATGTTTACCAATAATTTCATCTGCAGTGTACCCAAAAACATTTTGCGCACCTTTGTTCCAGCTGGAAATATAGCCTTCTAATGTTTTACTGATAATAGCATCTTCAGATGATTCAACAATTGCCGCAAGCATGGCTGATTTTTCTTCTGCTATTTTATTCTCTGTTACATCGGCCAAAGTCCCTATCAATCTTTGTGCAACAGAATCGTCATCATAAATAACTTTTCCCTGCACTTTTATCCAGCCGATAGTTTTATCCGGCTTTACAATGCGCGCCTCATAATTATAAATACCGGACCTCATTGCCGCTGCAAAAGCTTTTTCTATAATAGCTTTATCAGCAGGATGTATTTGGTCGCGCATCTGAACATGAGATATCTTTGTAGACAGATCATGTCCAAATATCTCCGCCAATCGCGCAGAATGAATGATTGTTCTATTTTCAAGTGTAAGATCCCAGGTAGCCAGTTTTGTACCTTCAATTGCTAAACGTAAGCGAGCCTCTTCAATTTCAATTTTTTGTTTGGCCATTAATCCTTCCGTAACATCGTTAACAGTAACCATTATGGCCGCAACAGTACCATCCGTTTCAAACAGTGGCGCATATTCATAATCAAAATAAAATTTCTTGATGCCATCGTCACCCCGTACATAAGCAACAGATTCTTTTTCCCTAAGTATTTTACCCTTATCAAAAACTGTTTTTAATAGCTCAGGATATTTTTGATCATTTAATTCGGGGAAAACATCCAACAATTTTTTACCAATGATATCCGCTTCTTTTTTGCGCCAGATATTATTGAACATTACTTCATTACCCATCTCAATCACGTAATCCCTGCCTCTAAAAATCGCCATTGGTATAGGCGATTGCCTGATCACATTACGAAATTGCTTTTCACTTTCTGCCAGTAAATATTTTGCTTTTACCAAAGAGGTCACTTCATTTACAGTTACGATGATCCCCGAAATAGTGGTATCAGCTTCTCTCAGCGCCTGGTAAGTGAAATTAAAATAACAATTTTCTATAGCACCATTTCTCTTAACAGGTATGGCAAACTCGGTGGCGTTAAAATGATTACCCGTTTTATAAACATTATCTAAAAGAGATTCTACAGAAGCTCTTACTTCCGGTAATGTGTCAAACAGTTTTTTGCCGACAAATTCGGCTTCCCTTCTGTCAACTAATTCCAGATAGCTTTGGTTGGCCATTTCTACAAAATAATCAGGGCCGCGTAAAATGGCTATACCTACCGGCGCCTGCATTACAGTATTACGAAATCTTTGTTCTACATATGCTATGTCACTTAAAGTCTTTTTTTGATTGGTGATATCCATGATAGTGCCTAGTACACGTATCGGATTATTTTTATCATCATAAAATACTTTACCGTATGTGCTTATCCAGTGTATTGATTGATCGGGCCATACTACACGAACTTCGTAACCAATGCGGCCGGTGCTAAGCGATAAAGTATTTGCTTCTGTTCTAATGTGCTGATCGTCGGGATGTATGGCGCTAAATAATTCATCGTACAAAATATTACTATCCTTAAACCCAAATATTTCATACACTCTTTGTGAACCAAAAAATATACGTTCCGGCATTTTTAAATCGAACGTTCCTAACATGGCTGTATCGGCAGTTAACCTTAAACGTTCTTCGTTGTATTCCAATTTTTTTCTTGCCTCTACCTGTTCCGTAACATTATACCCCATAGTCAGTATCCCATAGATCTTATCATCACTATCACGCAAAGCTTTATAAATAAAATTTACATAAGTTGGTATAATTTTATTTTCTACCTCAATGTTTACAAAATTTTCGTTACCATAATATGTTTCTCCGGTATTGTATACATTTTTAAGCAGATCAATATATGGCTGCCCAAGTAATTCAGGCATTACTTCTGTTATTTTTCTGCCAATGGCTTTTTCGTTTTTGCCCCATAATTTAAGCGCTTCGCTATTAGCTAACTCAACAACAAAATCTTCGCCGGTAAAAACTGCCGTAGCAATAGGAGATTCATTAATAAGATTTTTGAACTTGCGTTCGCTGTGTGTTATTTTTTTAGCATCATTTACACTATCGGTTGTTTCTGCACAACTAACAAATACACCCGCAGGTTTTCCCGATTCATCCGCTATTGCGCTGTAGCAAAATGTCCAGTACACATCTTCTATTTTACCATTGCGGTAAATAGGTATCAGGCTATCTTCAAAAAAAGGAGATTCTTCACCTGCTAAAACCTGATCCATTAACGGTTTAATAATATGCCATATCTCGGGCCATGCTTTTTCGCCGGGCATGCCTAATATAGCAGGGTGTTTTCCGTTTTCTCCCAGGCTCGGGCGGTAAGCATCATTATAAAAACAGGTTTGATCAGGACCCCAAAATATAAATGCAGGAAATTTGGTTTGTAAAACAATACTCACAGAAGTACGTAAACTTTGTGGCCAATGATTAGGTGAGCCTACTGTTGTACCTAACCAATCTTTAGTACGCATTAATTCGCCCATCTCGCCTCCGCCAGATAGAAATTGGTATTTCTGAGTAGAAATAGTTGCTGTAGTAGGATCTGCCATCTTATATATTAAACCTGCTCATATTGTTAAATTGATAATCCAATGTAGTTATTTACCTGTTTGATTCAATGTAAAAAATATATTATCAATTTTAATCAACTACCTATGTTACAAATGCAGGTTAATCGCCTGAAATTATTTCTATGCAAAACATGTGCTAAAAATTTCTCGCTTCTCATAAAGGCATGATATTGGTACTGAAATGACGGTATGCTTTTAGAAGCTATTCCCCATTTATTAAAATCAAACTAACTAAAAAATTTCAATTGAATATGAGGGCACCGGAAAGAAAAAATCAACAAAAAGACCTTTTTGAAATGCTGCCAAAAGCAATAACTGCGCTCAAAAAAAATATTATAGAACCATTTTTTGGAGATGATGCCAGTAGTAAATATGCTGACAACAGGCCTCCGCTACGGTCTGAAATTTTTACTGAGGAGCAGCTGGAACAGCATGCCAAAGGGCTTGCGCGCAGACATACTTTAATTTCCGGCCATCCTTCTGAACAATTATTAAAACGACTTGCGGAGAATGAAAATATTTTACTGGAAGTTCACGCAAGGTTAACGGAAGCCATAAAAGAAAATACCAGGATAGTACCGGCAGGCGAATGGCTACTGGATAATTTTTACCTGATAGAAGAACAGATCTACACCGGGAAGAAGCATTTACCTAAAGGATACAGTAAAGGTTTGCCCAGATTATCCAAAGGAGAATCGATCGGTTTGCCAAGAGTTTACGATATAGCTGTGGAAATTATTTCCCACAGTGATGGTCATGTGGACATAAAAAGCCTTTTAAACTTTGTAACTGCTTACCAAACAAACACTTTTTTAAAATTAGGAGAACTTTGGGCTATCCCAATTATGCTGCGTTTGGCACTGATAGAAAATCTGCGCAGGCTCTCTATCCAGATATCAATAGATATTACGAATAAATCTTTAGCGAACTATTGGGCCGATGAAATGATCGAGACATCTGAAAAAGATCCTAAAAATCTTGTTTTGATCATTGCCGATATGGCGAGATCTGAACCTCCAATGGATAGTTCATTCGTTGCGGAACTAACAAGAAGATTGCAGGAAAAAGGAAGTTCTTTAACGTTGCCGCTTAACTGGATAGAACAACGACTTTCTGAAAGAGGCCAAACGAGCAATGAACTGATACAGCAAGAAAACCAGAAGCAAGCAGCCGATCAGGTTTCTATCAGCAATAGTATTAGTAGTCTGCGTTTTTTAAGCACGACCGATTGGCGCGACTTTGTTGAAGAAACAAGTATTGTGGAAGCTATACTGCACATGGACATTAATAACATTTACGCCAATATGGATTTCCATACGCGTGATAACTATCGTCATGCTGTAGAAAAGATCGCTAAGAATAGTTATGTATCTGAAGAAGATGTAGCTAGAATGGCGATCAGTTTAGCCAAAGAAAATATTGACGTAAGTAATGATGAACGCTTAACGCATGTGGGTTATTATCTCATTGGTAAAGGCACAAGAAAAATTGAGAAGCTGGCAAAAATGCATTCCTCCAAAATGGAGATGTGCGGACGTGCATTTAACAGTATTCCTTTATTTTTTTATGTCGGCTTTATTGCTTTGATCGCAGCAGTCTTATCAAAAATACTTATTAAAGAAGCCTATTATGAAGGCCTATTTGGATGGCCATTAATATTATTAGGTATTACAGCTGTTTTTGCTACCAGCCAATTGGCCGTATCCTTAGTTAACTGGATCGCTACTAAATTATCAAGGCCTTGTTTATTACCAAGAATGGATTTTTCAAAAGGCATACCTGATGAATATCGTACGATGGTAGTAGTACCTACAATGCTGACAAGTGTTTCAGGATTGGATGATTTGATAGAAGGAATTGAAGTTCGTTTTTTAGCTAACCGTGATGCCAATTTATACTTTGCTTTATTAACTGATTTTAAAGATGCACCGGAAGAAACATTGCCGGAAGATGAACAATTATTACATGCAGCAAGGACGAAGATTGCAGAATTAAATAGAAAATATGAGAGAGAGCGCAATGATACTTTTTTCATTTTTCATCGTCCGCGTAAATGGAACCCGCATGATAAAATGTGGATGGGTTATGAACGTAAACGTGGTAAACTTGGCGAGCTTAATTCATTGATACATGGTGAAGGGAAAGAAAATTTTTCACTAATTGTTGGCGAAGAAGAAATTTTTAATAAAGTAAAATATATTATTACGCTTGATACAGATACACAATTACCACGCGACACTGCATGGAAATTAGTAGGCACAATGGCGCATCCATTAAACCACGCGTTGTATTCTGAAAAGAAAAAACGTGTTACGGAAGGTTACACTATTCTTCAACCAAGAGTATCGAACAGTTTGCCCGACGAAGAAAGTTCTATCTATGCCAAGATACATGGAAACGAGCCTGGTACCGATCCTTACACAAGAGCAGTCTCCGATGTTTATCAGGATCTTTTTAACGAAGGATCTTTTATCGGGAAAGGGATTTATGATGTGGCCATGTTTGAGCAGACAGTAAAAAATGTTTTTCCTGAAAACAGGATATTAAGCCATGATCTTTTAGAAGGATCATACACGCGCTCAGGATTAGTTACCGATGTACAATTGTATGAAGAATATCCATCAAAGTACAGCACGGATATGCAGCGCCGGCACAGGTGGATACGTGGTGACTGGCAGATAGCGACCTGGATCCTTCCGTTTGTACCGGGCAATCCAAAAGGCATTACAAAAAATCCATTATCGTTATTATCTAAATGGAAAATATTTGATAATATTCGTCGGAGCCTTGTCCCTGTTTCATTTTTATTATTGTTTTTATATGCGTGGGGGTTTTCTTCTTCACCTATATTCTGGACGAATACAGTTATCCTTATCATATTAATTCCTAGCATTGTTAATTTGATATGGGATCTGTGGAGAAAACCACCTGATGTTATTTTTTCGCAGCATTTAGTTTTTTCTTTACGCGCAGGGAAAGATCATTTTATTCAACAAGCCATTGATCTGATCTGTCTTCCATACGAAGTATATTCAAACATTGATGCTATCATTCGTACGCTATGGAGAATATTTATTTCGCGAAAAAGGTTATTACAATGGAACCCTTTTAACAGCACACAGAATAAACACCAACATATATTACAGGTATATGCAAGCATGTGGTTTGCGCCCTTGTTTGCTATTGCGTTATTCTTTTATTTAAGTTTTTATAATCATTTTGCATTGATCGTTGCGATACCTATTTTAATTTTATGGGTATTGGCGCCGGCCATTGCATGGTCAGTTAGCTTACCAACTACACAAAATGAAGATCACCTTACCACGGAACAAAATATTTATTTAAGAACATTGGCCAGAAGGATCTGGGGCTTTTTTGAAACTTTTGTTACCGAAGAAGATAACTGGTTACCTCCCGATAATTATCAGGAACATCCTGTTGAAAGAGTGGCGCATCGAACCTCTCCTACCAATATAGGTTTGTCATTATTAGCAAATGTTACTGCGCATGACTTTGGTTATATTACTATAACCCAATTAGTAGAACGTACATCAAACACAATAGGTACAATGCTTCGCATGGAAAGATACCAGGGGCATTTGTATAACTGGTATGATACGATCTCTTTAGTACCGTTGCATCCGAAATATATTTCAACTGTAGATAGTGGTAACCTTACGGGGCATTTGATCACTTTAAAACAGGCATTATTATCTATCGCAGATAAAAGAATAATTAATGAAAATACTTTTGAAGGCTTACTGGACACGTTAAGAATCTTAATAGAAAAAACAAAAGAAAAAAATGACCTTAAAAACTTTTTACAGGAAATAGCAGCTGCATATCCTCTGGAAAGCGGTGATCTTTCTCAAACAAAAAAATACATTGATAAGATAGATATTGCGTTTGCTGAAATATTAGTGAACCTCGATCTTGATCCTGACAATGAAGATGATTGGTGGGCAGAAAAAATTTCACTGCAGATAAAAGATATTAAAAATGAATTGGCGTCTTTAGCACCATGGTTATTATTACCTCCGGTACCGGCGAAATTTGAACAGCTTATTCCTGAATTACCTGCCATTGTTTCATTAAAAGAATTATCTAAAATAGAACAGCTTTTATTGCACAAAATAATCGAATGCTATTCTTCAGAAAATACACAGGACGAAAATGACTGGTTAAATACATTCAGAGAAAGTATCACCGAATCCGGCAGGCGCGCAAAAGAAATGATATTAATATTAGATCAGCTCGCATTAAAATGTAATGAACTTTCTAATATTGATTATGATTTTCTTTACGACAGATCGCAACATTTATTAACCATTGGTTTTAATGTTGATGAACAAAGAAAAGATAACAGTTATTATGATCTGTTAGCATCAGAAGCAAGGCTGACAACATTTGTAGCCATTGCTCAAGGTAAGTTGCCACAAGAAAGCTGGTTTGCACTAGGCAGACAATTAACCAATCTCGGGACAACGCCTATCCTTCTTTCCTGGAGCGGCTCTATGTTTGAATACCTGATGCCTAATTTGGTAATGCCTACTTATGCCAATACTTTATTAGAGCAAACAAATATTGCAGTGGTTCAAAAACAAATTGAATACGCTAAAAAACGTGCTGTGCCCTGGGGGATTTCTGAATCAGGCTACAACATGGTAGATGCACAATTAAATTATCAGTACAAAGCATTTGGTGTTCCGGGATTAGGATTTAAACGTGGACTGGGTGAGGATACAGTTATTGCACCGTATGCATCTGTTATGGCCTTGATGGTAGCTCCTGAAGACGCATATAAAAACTTACAGGTACTTAGAGAAGCAGGTTTCGAAAGTAAGTATGGCTTTTATGAAGCGATCGATTATACCGCAATACGTTTATTAAGAAGGCAAACTAGTTCCGTTGTACGGTCGTTTATGGCACATCATCAGGGCATGAGCTTTTTATCGATCAGCTATTTAGTACACGGACAACCGATGCAAAAAAGATTTGAATCTGAAGTACAGATAAAATCTACTTTATTATTGTTACAGGAAAGAATACCAAGAATTACAACCTTCTACTCTCCTAGCGTACATGCGTCTGATATTAATTTAGTGCCTGCAGGAAGTGATACTTCTATGCGTGTAATTAATACACCGCATACAACAACTCCCGAAGTTCAATTATTATCTAACGGCCGTTATCATTCAATGATCACCAATGCCGGTGGCGGTTACAGTAAATGGAAAAACATTGCAGTTACCCGTTGGCGTGAGGACGCCACTTGTGATAACTGGGGCACGTTCTGTTATATCAGAGATCTCGATACAAATATGTTTTGGTCTTCTGCTTATCAACCTACATTACAACAAGGAGAAAATTACGAAGCTGTATTTTCTCAGGGACGCGCAGAATTCCGTCGAAGAGATATGTCGCTGGAAACACATACGGAAATCGTTGTATCTCCCGAAGATGATATTGAATTAAGAAGAGTACATATTACGAATCGTTCCCGCAAAAAAAGAACGATCGAAATTACCAGCTATGCAGAAGTTGTATTAGCACCTGCTGCTGCAGATGAAGCACATCCTGCATTTAGTAATTTATTTGTGCAGACAGAAGTAAATAAACAAAGGCACGCGATCGTTTGTACGCGCCGTCCGCGTGCTGAAGAAGCTACGCCATTTATGTTTCACTTAATGAAAGTGCATGATGCGGAAATAATAAGCATCTCTTACGAAACAGACAGGTTACAATTCATTGGCAGAGGCAATACAATGAATAGTCCGGGTGCTATGAAACAGCCGGGAGAACTTTCCGGTAATGAAGGTGCCGTTCTTGATCCGATCGTTTCTATACAATACAGAATTGTTATCGAACCACATGAAACAGTGATCATTGATATGATCTACGGCATGGGCGATACAAGAGAAGTTTGTAACAGCCTGATAGAAAAATACCAGGACAGGCATTTAACAAACAGGGTACTTGAATTAGCATGGACACATAGCCAGGTTATTTTAAGACAAATAAATGCAACAGAAGCAGATGCTCAATTATATGCAAGATTGGCAAGCTCTGTAATATTTGCCAATGCATCTTTACGAGCAGACACATCTGTTATTATAAAAAATCGTCGTGGCCAATCAGGTTTATGGAGTTACTCTATTTCCGGTGATCTGCCGATCATCTTATTACAAATTGAAGATGCATCCAATATTGAACTGGTTAAACAAATGGTGCAGGCTCATGCCTACTGGCGCTTAAAAGGCGTATTAGTTGATCTGGTAATATGGAACGAAGATCATGGAGGTTACAGACAAGTTTTACATAATGACATTATCAGTCTGATCGCACCAGGAACTGTTGATGCAAAAGATCAGCAAGGCGGAATTTTTATTCGCTCTGCAGATCAGATCTCAAATGAGGATAGAATATTATTCCAAACAGTGGCGCATATTGTTATCTCCGATAGATTCGGATCATTGGAAGATCAGATGAACAGAAGAAATAAATTAAAATCTACTATTCCATATTTCAGCCCGACAAAATTCCATGCGTCTGTGACAACATCGGTTGCACCGAAAACTAATTTACAATTCTTTAACGGCCTTGGTGGTTTCTCCGCTGATGGAAAAGAATATGTTATTACAACTACCCCATCGCAAGTAACACCGGCACCATGGTGCAACGTATTGGCCAATCCTAATTTTGGAACGATCATTTCAGAAAGCGGACAATCATATACCTGGTTAGAGAATGCGCATGAATTCCGTTTAACTCCATGGAACAATGACTCTATCATTGACCTGAAAGGTGAAGCATTTTATTTAAGAGATGAAGAAAGCGGAAAATTCTGGTCACCTGCACCGCTGCCTTGTCGCGGACAATCAGCATACATTACAAGACATGGATTTGGTTACAGTACTTTTGAGCACAGCGAAGATGGTATTGATTCTGAAATGACTGTTTTTGTTGATATCGAAGCGCCTGTTAAATTCATCGTCATCAAATTAAAAAATAATTCAAACCGGACACGTCGAATTTCTGCAACAGGATATATTGAATGGGTATTAAGTGACCTGCGTGCAAAATCATTAATGCATGTGATTACTGAGATGGATGTTGAAAGCGGTGCTATACTCGCAAGCAATGCTTACAATACAGAATTTGAAGGCAGGATTGCATTTTTTGATGTAGACGATGTAACGAAAACATTCACTACAGACAGAACAGAATTTATTGGACGCAACGGAACAATGGGCAATCCTGATGGAATGAACAGGGCAAAACTTTCAGGAAAATTAGGTGCGGCACTCGATCCATGCACCGCTATACAAACTGCATTTGATCTGCCTGAAGAAAGTGAACGCGAAATAGTTTTCCGGCTTGGTGCAGGTATCAACATGGGCGAAGCATTAAACACAGTCAATAAATTTAAAGGACGAGCTACCGCAAAAAGTGCCTTAGCAAATGTTACCAGATACTGGCAAAAAACTTTAGGCACTGTACAAATTGAAACGCCTGATGCCGCTGTAAATATTATGGCGAACGGTTGGTTGAATTATCAAACACTGGCATCGCGTATCTGGGGTCGAAGCGGTTTCTATCAATCAGGCGGGGCATTTGGATTCAGAGACCAGTTGCAGGATGTCTTATCACTATTACACAATGATGCACCATTGGTAAGAGAACAAATTATCTTATCCGCATCAAGACAATTTAAAGAAGGCGATGCACAACACTGGTGGCATCCTCCGATGGGCCGTGGTGTTCGTACTACTTGTTCTGATGATTATTTATGGTTACCATTTGTTTTAAATAAATATATAACCGTAACAGGCGATGAAACAATATTGGATGAATCCGTTCATTTTTTAGAAGGCCGCTTGCTGAATGAAGGTGAAGAATCATACTATGATCTTCCGTTAAAATCAAACAAAGCTTCTAGTCTTTATGATCATTGTGTAAAAGCAATTGAGCATGGTTTAAAATTCGGTGAACATGGATTACCATTTATTGGCACCGGTGATTGGAACGATGGTATGGACAGAGTCGGCAATCATGGAAAAGGTGAGAGCGTTTGGCTGGCCTTCTTCTTCTATGATATCTTGACAAAATTTGTAGCTGTAGCTGAAATTAAAAAAGATGCCGCCTTTGCAGAAAAATGTAAAGATGAAGCAGAGAAGCTGCGCAACAATATTAATGAGCATGCCTGGGATGGAGAATGGTACCGCCGTGCTTATTTCGATGATGGCACACCGTTAGGTTCAAAAGAAAACGATGAATGTAAGATCGATTCTATTGCACAGAGCTGGTCGGTATTATCTAAAGCCGGTGATCCTAAGCGTACGTTACAGGCAATGGATTCTGCCAATAAATATTTAGTAAAAAAAGAAGAAAAGATCATTCAGCTCTTCACACCTTCTTTTGATAAATCAACTTTGAACCCCGGTTATATTAAAGGTTATGTTCCGGGCGTAAGAGAAAATGGCGGACAATATACCCATGCCGCAGTTTGGTTAATAATGGCATTTGCAGAATTAGGCAATAAAGAAAAAACATGGGAATTATTGCAAATGATCAATCCTATCAATCATGGCAATGATGTAGCTTCTATTAAAGAATACAAAGTAGAACCTTACGTAATTGCTGCTGACGTGTACGCACAACCGCAGCATAAAGGCCGTGGTGGCTGGACGTGGTATACAGGTTCTGCAGGCTGGATGTATCAAATGATCATTGAATCATTTATAGGATTGAAACGGGAAGGCAATACACTTCAGTTCAATCCTTGCATACCGGCAGATTGGGGATCAGTTAAAATAGATTATCATTATTTAGAAACAGTATATCATATCGAATTGATGCAAACCAAAAATAATGGCGAGTTAAAAATTTCCATCAACGGTGTTGAACAAGAAGGCAACACACTTACATTGATAAATGATAGCGAAGCACATCAAATTAAAATTGCTATTTAATGAGTAAGATTATCCCATTCTTTCAGGTAACGTAGATTGTATTCTACGAAAAATTATAAAGCCTGCTACTATTTTCGGTGGCAGGCTTTTTGTCTTATGCAAGTCGTGAGCAATACTTCAATGAATGAAGTATATAAAAACTAACCTTTAAAAAACGACAAGATGAAAAAATTATTAACAGTATTAGTAGCAGCATCTATTAGTGTTGCAGCAAGCGCGCAGGTATATGTACAAGGCGGATTAAATCTTGCTAACATCACAAAATCTAATAATGGCGAAACGCAAAGTAATAATGTATTGGCAACTTTTAATGCCGGCCTAATGGGCAGATTTGGCATATCAGATATTTTTGATCTGGAAGCTGGTGCATTATTTACAGGCCGTGGTGCAAAAGCAGAAACTGATTTTACCGGAGGTACTTATGTGAAAACAACTTTTAATCCTTATTACATTGAAGTACCGGTAAATGCGGTTATTAAATTCCCGTTAGGCGGAGACCCAAAAGATAAAGACAGGCCAAATCTTTTCATCTTTGCAGGTCCTTATGCGGCAATTGGTGTAGCAGGTAAATCAAAAACAACATCAAATATTCCCGGCTATACCGAATCAAGTTCAAACATTAAATTCAGTCATGAAGATCCTTTTACTTCAGAACAGGATGATGCTGCTTATGACAAGTTAAAACAATTTGATTTCGGTTTAAACTTTGGTGGAGGACTTGATTTTGGCCCTATCCTGTTGAAAGCAAATTATGGTTTAGGTTTAACAAAAATAAGTTCTACTGAAAGTGATAATGATGCAAATGATAAAAACAAATACCGCACATTCAGCATTTCTGTTGGTGTGAAATTATAGGCTGAGTCAAGGATTAATAAAAAAAGAGGCTGTTAAAACAGCCTCTTTTTTTATACTTTTGTATCAATTAATCCTAAGTCTGATGCAAAAAATCTTCTTTGTTTTTTTCTGTTTATTTCTAGTTTCTATTGCTTTAGGGCAAACAATGGCAAAACTATATAATGGCTTATTAGCGGATGGCCAGTTTGTAATTTTAAAAGATACAGACGGGTTTGTTTATGTAAGAGAAAACCATCTAAGCAATCTAAAATTATTGACACCATTGCCACAGGTAGAATTGTTTATTGTGAAGATGGCCCTAACGGCTGGTTGCTGGCTAACTACAGAAAAAAGGGCGAAGATCAGGAAGGCTATATTCATAGTTCCAGAATACAACTGATAGAAGGATTTCCTGCATTCAAAATTATCTCACAAAAAGATTCGCAACTAACACTAAAGCTTGATACCATATCAATTACAATTAAAACAGGTGTATTTGTTAAGGGAAAAAGAAAATTGCGGTATGACAGTTCCGGATTATTGATTTCAATTGATAAAAAATTCCCATGGGGAAGTGATGGAGAAGTTCCAATAACTCAATACAAAAGCATACATATCAAAGTTGGAACAAAAGATTATTGTATGCCGCTTGCATCATATAACGATCTATTTGAAGCAACCGTATTTCAAACAATAGCTTACATGGATAAAGTATCCGGCAAAATATATTTGATCGCTTTTAATAGTGATGGAGGTGGAGTATATAATGTAATATGGACAATACTTAACGGACAAATTATTAACAGGGAAGTATTACCTGATCCTGAGGCCTAGATCTTAAAATGTATAAAAAAAGCCGGTATTAACCGGCTTTTTTATACATTTTAAGAATTATTAAATTCCTGAAATTGTATTCTGATAAGTCCTGATTTTATTATATAATGTCTTGCGATCTACATTTAATATTTCTGCAGCTTTGGTCTTATTAAAGTTTACATCTTTCAACACTTTCATAATAGCATCGTATTCCGCTTTGGCTGTCATTTCTTTTAAGTTAAAATCTTTACTCAAAGGAACCTGCATTTCCATTTTTTTATGTTCACCTGATAATTCGTAAGACTGTAACTGATCATTCATGAAAACTATTTCCTGCGGTAATGTTTCGATCGTTACTACATTGTCTACACATAATAAAACGGCACGCCTTATCACATTTTTTAACTCTCTCAAATTACCAGGCCATATATAATTATAAAACATTTCCTGAATACCTTTTTCGAAACCGGTTATTTTTTTAGAAAGCTCTGTACTTGTTTTTTGTAAGAAAAAGTTAGCAAATAATGCGATATCATCTTTTCTATCTTTCAATGAAGGAATATGAATAGAGAACTCATTAAATAAATGATATAACTCCTCTATAAATCTACCCTTCTGATATACTTCCTGTAAATTTTCATGTGATGATACGATAAACCGAATATCTAACGGCGTATCTACCGACCTTCCGGGTTTAACATATTTTCTTTCCGTAATGATCTTTATCAAAAAAGCCTGAAGATCATAAGGAAGACAGGATACTTCATCTAAATACAGTGTACCTCCGTTAGCCATTTCAATATATTTCAATAGATCTTGTTCTGATAATTGATTTGATAAATTACCACAATCTATCGAAATAAAAGGGCTCTTTTTTCTTCTGCTTTTATTATGAATCTCTTTTGCAGTTACTTTTTTACCGGTTCCGCTTTCGCCATATAAAATCAGGCTGTAATCAGTATTGGCAACAATTTCTATTTGCCTGAGCAATTCAATAGAAGCTTTCGATTTGCCGATTAGAAACTCTCCATCTTCAACTGTGATAGTATTATTATCGCGTTTTAAAACGCCTGTTTTATCAACTTTTAAAGAAGCATCTTTATTTAAAGCAGATTGTAGCACATTTAAAACTTCAGTCGGGATAAGTGGTTTTGTGATATAATCGTAAGCACCTAGTTTAATAATATCCAATGCGATCTTAATATCCGAATAGCCCGTAATGATCAAAACGATCGTTGCGGGATTATATGCTTTAATTGCTTGCAGTACATCCTTGCCTTCCATATCGCCTAAACGATAATCACAAATAACAATATCAAAACAGTCTTGTTTGAATTTTGCTATTCCCTCTTCACCCGAATAGGATATATCTACTTCGTACCCATTTCTATCAAGAAATCTGCTGAGTAAAACGCACATATCCGTGTCATCGTCTATTACTAAAATTCTATTTTTCATAACCATAATTTTTTAAGGTATAACCTCTCCTGTCAAGGGTTATATATCAGTTAATTACCGTAAATACCCTGCCAATAATTTTGGCTTGAAATTCAATAAGATATAAAAGGAAACGGGGAAATTAATCAACACCTTGTGGAGGTTAACTATTTCTATTGCCTCTTGTAAGTAAATAAGCTATCAATGCAATAACGGCAACGACTATAGCAATACCGCTCCAAACGCCGGCTTTAAAAATTCCGCCAATAACCTGACAGCTTGAAAATGTAATGGCAAATAATAAAAGAAAAGGAAGTAAAAATAAAATTGGCTTTTTCATGTATGTAGTTTTATAAGTTAATGTTTCTGAAATAATGGAGATAATCATGCCACGTTAAAAAATTGTAAAGAAAGAGATACCTAAAATCTCCTCGTTCTCTTAATTCCTCATTTGTAGAAAACAATACACGAATAATTTTATTTTCTTATGATAGAAAAATATCAGCTTTTTATAAAATCCTTTGTAGCAAATGATTACAGGTCTCTCATTAACTAATAAAAACCTGGCTGCATATTGGTAGTAATAGAGAAAACAATCATTCATCTTAAAAACTACGATCATGTCAACAGGAAAATTAATTACAGGAATATTAGCAGGTGCTGCAGCAGGAGCTATTTTAGGTGTTTTATTTGCACCGGATAAAGGTTCTGAAACAAGAGCAAAAATTGCTCAAAAAGGCAGCGAACTAACTGATGCTGTTAAAGAAGGCTATGGCAAAGTTGCTGAAGCTATTACAAGCAATTATGAAACAATGAAAGGAAATGCCATGGAATATGGCAAACAGAAAGTTGCTGCAGCAAGAGAAGAGTACAACAAACAATACGCTTCTTAAATTATTGAAGTAATGTTAATTACATTATTAAAAGCTGATTTGGATAAACCCAAATCAGCTTTTCTGTTATTAGGGATTTCCCGTATACGTGTCGCATTTCCACAACATTGAGGAACAGACTCTACAAACCACGCCGATTAAGGCTTTAAAGTACCCATAATAATATGGTACAGCGTTTGAATTATACATACCAGTCAAATCATTACTTCAATTAAAACTATTTATATGATAACAAAAGATAGAAATCTCAGCTTTCTGAGATCGAAAATTCAAGAGATCAAAATAGCCATGTTTAAGGCAGAGATAGATTCTGTTCTACAATTACCTAATAATATTATTTCAACAATTAAAACCGATGACGATGGAAACATTTGGTTCTTTACATCATGCACTAATGATGATTACGCAAAAAATATTAATGAACAGTTCTATGCATACCTTGAATATTATCAAAAAGGGAGCGAGTGCCGTTTACGAATTGGAGGAAAAGCATCCATCGTTAAAAGCGATAACGAACTTATTGATTCCCCATTAAAAGAAAAAGTGGTTTTAATAAAACTTACTATCATGCAAGCGGAATATTTTGAAAAGAAATTCACTACTCCTCTTAACGGAAAAATAATGAATATTCTAAGTCAGTTATTTTGGCCAGCAAATGATTATTCTAAAACATATCGCTTCTCCTAAATCAAAATAAATGATACAAAAAGACACTAAAAAAACCGGCTAAAAATATTTAGCCGGTTTTTTATTTTGTTCCGATTCTGATCAGTGATGTTTGAAATACTGAATTTCCTGTTCGTGCTTTTTGGCCTTTTGTAATGAATCAAAAGTACCCAGGTTTTTCCTCTTATTCGTTTTCGGATCTTTGTGTATAGAATATATTCTGTACTGCCCGGATTTTAGTTTCCTTATCATACAAATAAATTTAATAGTTATTAATTACTCTGTATCGGCTTCGCCGTAATCATTATTTTCTTCATCTTCCTCTCCTATGTTTTCATCTTCATCATCCTCTTCCGATCCCGGTACATCAAGGTCTTTGCCCGAATAATCCGTAGCCGAGCTTTTTTCATTCAATTCATCTCCGTCTTCATCAGTACCATCCAGCTCCGCATTGTCAAGATCTTCATCATCGCTATCGATGGCACTATCATAATCTGTTGCATCCAGCAATGCGGTCTCTTCAGGCGTAATGTCATCCTGATTCAGATCGTCATCATCATTACCGTTAACAATAGGATCGTTTTCTCTACCTGCAGCGTACAGGCGCGTATCCTCTAGAGCATTCATATTTTCTGTTTGAAAATTATTATCGTTTTTCATAATTGTAGTTTTTATTTGTGGTTAATTTTGTCTACCCTTTTCGATGTAAAAACGTGCCAATAAAATCGTTGTACGTTATTCACTCAAGATTTAATCTTTACATAACAAAGCCAGGCTACGGGCCTGGCTTTGTTATGTAATTACTTGTTTTATTATCTTACGTCAACCCGTATATCAGCAGGAGGTTCCTCATGATGGTGGTGATAATATCCATCAGTATGTCGGTGATGCTCGTGGTAATAACGATCTTCATAACAACCACTCGATAGTGTAATAATTCCGGTCAGCATAACTATGATGCCTAATAAAGTCTTTTTCATAAATGATAGTGTAATAAATTAATAATGAATGTTTAAAGAATGCGGCCATTACCTGAATGTTCCTGTATCAACTGCATTCCTTTGTCTTTGATCTTATCGGCGTTGGCTGCAACTAATTTCGTAATACCCATTTGCACAGCTGTGCCAAATAACCTTTTAAAAACATTATGAGAGCCACCCACAAATAATCTTTTGGTAAGAAACCCCACGCCTAAACCTACAGCTGCATTAACTAAATTTATTCTGGTTCCGGGAGATTGTAAACTTTCTCCAACAGAGCCTGTCAATTTTTTAAACTGACTTTTAACAATATTTAACGGCTTAAAACTTTCATATGTTTCATGAAATTGATCTATCAGCGCTTCTTTTTGTATAAACTGTTTTTGCTCTAACTGTTGAATGGCCGCTTTTAAACTTGTGCTGTTATGAATGTTCATATAAATTAATTGAAAATGCTTTTAATAATAAGATCATTAATAGGAGCTTTCAGCCATTTATCACGCAAAGAGTATAAAATAGCAATAAGTATCAGATAAAATCCTGCTACAATAAAAAAGCCATAGTAAACCTCTCCTAAACTACGACCAATTAATAATGCCAATCCAATATTGAACATCAAAAAGAAAGAGGCGACAAACAGAGCGATTATCATTCTCGCTGCGATAGATGATACAACATCAGATGATTTATCAATTGCACGCAGCTTGAACAGATCTATCTTTGTTTCAATATACCCTTCCGCTTTTTCGAATAAATATCCTATTTGATTGTCTTCCTTTTCCATTGTTATAATTTTTATCTTTTACTAAATCAAAAATTAAGACATAACATGTTTTGCGTTAGCTTTAACTTCGACTATTTTTTCTTTACCTGCTTTTATCAATTCATCTTTAGTACTGTGAAACTGATCTGTAATTGTTTCAACAAAATCTTCGATCTTTTCTTTTAAAGAATCTTTTAATTCTGCACCTGCATTAGCTAATTTTCTTCTTGTTCTTGAACCTTTGTGTGGTGCAAATAAAAGACCTAATGCGGCACCTGCAGCAGCACCTATTAATATGCCTGCTATAACTTTTTGAGATTTCATAATTGTAACTTTATTTGTTTAAGAATGTTGTTTATACCTGGTATATATCTAAAACGCTGCCAATCTATTTTTGCGGTAGAACTCAATATTAAAGAGTATTTCAGCCATTATCTTGTGTATTGTTTTCCCCAAACGAGAAGTTTATATCGCAAATAATTAATGAGAAACAGTCGTGTCTTTTTTAACTTGGGAATTTGATTTTATTTTCATTGTATCAGGTTGTACTGCTTTTATCGAATCCTGGATTTGTTGTTGTCTCTTAATTTCTTGTTTTTTCTTTTTCTTAAAATATCCTCTTAATAAAATATTATGCTTGGCGGCTTCCATATTATCGCTCAATCCTTTGGTTCCCGATTGTAAATTGGTTAAGGTAGAATCTAATTTATTGGCAAAAGAAGAATCTGCTACCATCTTGGATAAAGCACCCTGGCCGCTATTCATTTTAGTCGTAAATCTTGCAAACTGATCTGAACTGGCTTGTAAATTAGACATGGTACTTTTTAAATCATTTGCAAATCCTTCATCACCCATTATTTTGTGTAGTAAGCCATTATTATTATTCATATTAGAAGTAAACAATGCCAGCTGGCCGGTAATAATTTTGGCATTGTCAACAGATGTTTTTACACTCCCCATTATCTGCTCCATATCTATTGGGGCATCTGCTATCAAAGTACTATTTTCTTCGATCGAAGATTTTCCTGTGGAGCCGGGGCCAATTACCAACACCTTATCTCCCATCAATCCATCAGAACCTATGGAGGCTGTTGCATCTTGTTTAATAAAACGTTGCACATCTTTCTGCACAATAATATCAACCTCAACAGCAGTATCAGACATGATTTGTATATTATCTACCGTACCAACATTTATTCCGGCAAAGCGCACATTGTTCCCTACCTGCAAACCGCTTACACTTCTAAAAATCGTTTTTAATTTAAAAGTTGAACCAAAAAGATTTTTTTGTTTCCCTATCAAATAAATGCTTACAATAAAAAGCAATAACCCTATTGTTACAAACATTCCTAACTTCCATTTATATTGTATCTCTTTTTTCATCTTGTTTTTTTATTTGTTAAAGAATGATCTAACCCATTCGTCCTGGCTATTTTCTAATGAATCATAAGTTCCTTCTGCTGCTACCGATCCTTCTTTTAAGATCACAATTCTGTCTGCGGTTAATTTGGCGCATTCCATATCATGTGTGATTATGATCGAGGTTGTTTTATTTTTTTTCTGAACAGATAATATTAATTCACTTATTTCTTTTGAGGTGATTGTATCAAGCCCTGTAGTTGGTTCATCATACAACATGATCTCGGGTTTTAAGATCAGTGTTCTTGCCAATCCAATTCGTTTACGCATACCTCCCGATAATTCTGACGGCATTTTATCGATAGCATTTTCTAACCCAACATTTTTTAATTGCTCTACGATCATATCTTCCCTTTCTTTTTGAGATAATTTTTTCTGAGATCGCTGCAATGGAAAATTCAGGTTTTCTCTTACCGTCATTGAATCATATAAAGCGGCGCTCTGAAAAAGAAATCCCATTTTAATACGCGTTTCATTTAGTTCTTTTTCGTTTAGTTTATTAATATCCTTACCTAATACATTTATTTCACCATCATCCGCCTGAATCAACCCCACAATACATTTGATCAATACAGATTTGCCGGTTCCTGATTTTCCCAATACCACAACGTTCTCTCCTTGTTTGATAGTTAAGTTTACGCCTTTCAATATTTCATGTTCACGATCTGTAAATGTTTTATGCAGATTTTTAATTTGAATAACATCTTTACCAACACCAGTGTTCTTTCTTGTTTCTTGTAGTTCTTCTGTCTGCATATTATTATTTATATAAAAGATCAATAATTTGTACCGCCAACATATCTATAATAAAAATGGTAAGCGAGGCCATTACAACTGCCGTGTTTGCGGCTTTACCTACACTCTCTGTTCCGTTATCAGCAGTGTAACCGTTATAACAACCAATCAATCCGATAAAAAATCCAAAAAATATTGTTTTAATAGTTGCAGGAATAATATCAATAAAAGCAATTTTAGAAATAGCCTGGTGAAAAAACCTGATCAATGTAACATGGTTGTGAATATTAACGCCGGTAAAGGCGCCTAACATTCCTACCGCATCAGCAAAAAATACCAATAGCGGTATCATCAACGTAGTAGCTAATATCCTTGTTACTACCAGGTATTTAAAAGGGTTGATAGCAGATACTTCCATTGCGTCTATTTGTTCCGTTACTTTCATAGATCCTAATTCCGCGCCAATGCCCGACCCTATTTTTCCTGCAGAAATTAATGCCGTAACTACCGGGCCTATTTCTCTTATTAATGATAAAGCCACCATGCCCGGTAACCATGATTCAGCACCAAACTCTGCTAATGTTGGCCTGGCTTGTAAAGTAAGTACAAGTCCCATAATGAATCCAGTAATAGCTACGAGCGGCAATGATTTATTTCCTATTTTATAACACTGTATTAAAAATGCTTTGAACTCATAAGGCGGAAGAATTAATTCCTTAAAAAAGCGGCCTCCAAATATGGTAATATCTCCCATGCTTTTAAAAACATCTTTAAGATATATGACAATTGGAGAGCTTACTTTTTCATCTGTTGCGCTCATATCTTTTACTGAGGAATCCATAAATTTGTTTTGATTTACTTTATGAGCTGTACACTTGTTGTTATACGTTTTAACTCAATTGTTACATTTGAACTATTTCAAATTATTTAAATAGTTTATCTTTCACTACTGTTAAGGGAAAGACAATATCTATACCATTAAAATTTGGCTTGATTTTTTATAGATTTAAAGTAACACGAAACTATTTGTGAGAATTATATTCCCCAAACTTAACTGAACACTAACCTAATTATGATCAATATTTTAAAGCAGTTACGACTTGATTATCGCATTAAAGTGGGCTACGGAGCCGCTTTTCTATTACTGCTGGTTTCATATTTACTTACATGGTACGCCAACCAGGAATTGATTTCTCAATCTAAATTAGTTACACACAGTAATACTACTATCACACATATGGAAGATTTGGCATCTTATGTAAAAGATGCAGAAACCAGTGTACGCGGCTATATCATCATGCGTGATGAAAGTTATTTATCTCCTTATTATGAAAGCAGAAAAAATGTAAACAATACTTTCTATTTGTTAGAAGCTGATACAAAAGAAAATACGTCGCAACAAATTTTATTGTATACTGCTAAAAGTTTGATCAATCAGAAATATGACAGGCTTCAACTGGGGATTAATCGTGTTAAAATTAACAACCTGAGCTTAGAAGACAGTTCATGGAAAATTCATACACAAGGACGTGTACTGATGGATAGCATCCGCCGGGTTATTGGCTTAATGAAAACGAAAGAGCAAGAGTTATTTACTGCCAGAAACAAAGAGCTGCGTGCAGGTTATATAACTATGAATATCATCATAGTCACGTCTTTAGTATTAGCATTTTTATTCGCCATTTTCGGATTTATAACGTATATCAGAGAAAATAAAGCACGTAAAACAGCTGATAAAAAAGTTACTGAATACCAGGATGAACTCCGAAACCGTATTGAGGAACTGGGAATAGCCAACAAAGAATTGATACAAATGCGGCACACTGAAAAGTTTGCTGCAACCGGGCGAATTGCCAGGACAATTGCTCATGAGGTGCGTAACCCCTTAACCAACATAGACCTTGCCGTTAGTCAACTTAAAACGGATATCGTTAATCTGGACGACAACTCTTCTATGTTATTTGATATGATCAACCGAAATAGTAAACGTATCAATCAATTGATCACAGAATTGTTAAATACAACGAGGTTTTTAGACCTCAACTTTGAAAATGTTTCTATCAACGTTATACTCGATGAGGCTTTAGAGCTGGCAAAAGATAGAATTGAATTAAATCATATTAAAATCAATAAACAATACGGCGATCATTTATGTGATATCGCCGTGGATCAAAGCAAAATAAGAATTGCTTTTTTAAATATTATTGTAAATGCAATTGAAGCAATGGAACCTGAAAAAGGTATATTAACCATATCTACCAGAGACGAAAACGGCAAATGCGTTGTAGAAATTCATGACAATGGTGTTGGCATGGATGCCGTTGCCATTAGTAAATTATTTGAACCTTATTTTACTACAAAAACAAAAGGGAACGGGTTAGGATTAGCTAATACACAAAATATTATTTTAAATCATAAAGGTATAATAAGTGTAGACAGTAAACCTAATGATGGCTCTACCTTCACTATCAAATTCGACTACGTTAATAATTAACTGTACTGACTTGCGGTAAGAATTATATAATCTTGAGCCCTTGCCATTCAGAGCGAAACGAAGATCTAATGCCGGATTAGAAAGCCTGCTTTCTTTTTAGTGATTACAATGAACTATAAACACCCTCTCTGCAAAAATATTTTTTATATCCACCATAGCAGCTTGTGAAATTTTTAGTTGTAGTCGCTCATAACCGATGGGCTGTGTCTCTTCTCCAGCGCTACTTTGGCCGCTGACGAAAATCTGGTATAGTTTGCGGAATGGTTAACAGAATTGATAATAATTTCATCTTGCATAACTAATAATTTGAATTAATTACTTATCGGGGAGTCAATATTAACTGTTACGGGTAAACGCAAAAAAAGCCGCTAAAAAAACAGCTTCCCGTCTTCTTAGCAGCAAAATATCTTCTTTACGGTTTCTTTGCGAAGACTAAGCCTACCTTGCAGTTTACAAATTTGCAACTGTTCTTATTTTGATTCCTCAGCCGGTATATTCTTTTTAACAAGCTTTGCTTTTTTGTCGGTATGAAATTCGTCTCCTAATAATAAGCCCCATGGTTCTAATCCATCTACTCTATCAAATATAATTTTAAGAATAGCTAAAGTAGGCAGCGCTAAAAAAACACCGGCAATCCCCATCAATGTTCCACCAAATAATACACCGCTAATTGCCAGCAGCGAATTGATCTTTACGCGCGATCCTACTATTCGTGGCATTAATACATTACTATCAACCATGTGTACAATTCCTAAAGAAACTATTATCCATAGAATATCATTCATATTGGATGATGTTGTTAGTGTAACCAGAACAGTAAAGAGTATGCCTGTTATAATTCCTATGTAAGGAACAACATTTAAAATAGCGATAAACACCCCGAGGAATATGGCATACTTGATTCCCAAACAAAGTAAAATGATGGAGTTAGCAGTCGCGACTATAGCCATCTCTGTTAAAAGCCCCAGCATATAATGTTTTACCATATTTTTTGATTCCTGTAATACATCTTCCACTTTGCCTGTATGTTCTTTTTTAAAAACAGCCAGCAAAAATTTTCTTATCAAATGCCTGTTGAACAAAATAAGAAAAGTAAAAATGGTAACGATCACCATGGTCAAAAACATTTCTGTTAAAGAAGAAAATGTTTGCCCAACGTAACTACCGCCGGAGCTGGTTATTTGCTTAGTAGTGTTTCGAATAAAAACAGTCTGCTGGTTAATGCTAATATTTAATTTATGGTTGATCCAATCTCTCAATGTATAATAATGCTCCGATAAATGCCTTTTTATAGAAGGCATATCTGTAACAAACGAAGATATTTGTGTTGATAAAAAATAGATCAGGCATACAATTACCAGCACAGCCAATAGTACAGCTATCATATCTGCCAAAGCTTGTGGCATTTTTAACTTCTCAATTATATTAGTAACGGGTAATAATAAAATGGCCAGCAGTATTGAAAAATATATAGGTACAATAATGCTCTTTCCCAGATAGGCTATCCATCCTATTAAAAAAAGCAATAAAATTTTAGCGCATAAACGCACATAGTAAGGCAGTTGATTATTCATATTTTTACTTTTTAAAACAATGCCCCTCACCTATTGATGAAGGGCATCCATGCAAATAATGTTGCAGATGAAATTATACAAAAATTATATACTTTCAATCCAATCTTTTATTTCTTGCTTTGTCTTGCCTAATTTCTTTTGTAATCTTCCAAGCAATTGATCATCAATACGCTCTTCATACAGCAGATCATCTTCTGTAAGTTGAGCGTATTGTTTTTTAATTTTCCCTTTAGTATCGTTCCAGGTACCATTCAGTTTTAATTTCCAACTTTCCATTTTGCTATTTTTTATTGTTGAAAAATTAAATGGTACCTCCGCGAATGACTCTTAACAATATTGCGATGATAGCAATAATCAATAAAATATGAATCACACCGCCGGCATGATATCCTAAAAAACCAATAGCCCAGGCTATTATCAAAATTACTGCGATCAGATAAAGTAAATTTCCCATAAAATAATGTTTGAGGTTAATGATAAAATGTAAAGAGAGTACTTTAAAAACTTTGCCAATTATTGAATACAATTGCAAAACCTATACCAGTAAAGGTTTCAGCGCATATCATAAAAGAATATGATTTTAAATAAAAGGAGAAATGGGGAGAATGCTCTACAAAAGGGGAATGCCTATGCAGCAGTTACTTCTTCAACTGTTTGATATATAATATCTCTGGTAAAGGGTTTACCAATAAAGCCGTCAACACCTAATTCAATGGCTTTGCTTCTATCTGCAGAAGTATCGTAAGCGGTAATCATTATTATTTTTGCTTTGGGAGAATGTTTTTTGATGTACTCAATAAAATCCATCCCCATACCATCCGGCAAATGATTATCTAAAAATATGATCGAAGGAGTTTGTTTTTTTAAAGCATCTATTGCCTCAGTCAAAGAATTAACGTAGTTAGGTTGCAAATTCTTGTGTTTTAAAATTCCACTCAACAGATAACATATATCTATTTCATCATCTATAATTAACACAGTTGACATTATATTTAAGTATTTTATATTATTTCCCAACTACTTACCACAATTTTGTTTCCAATTATTAAAAATATCTGTTTTTTAATAATAAGCCAACTATGTCAGAGATTGATGTGTTGTAATGATTTGATTAAGACTGTATTCGAGTACGATATTACCCATTTTGGGTAAATTTTACTACAAATTTTTAATCTTTTTTAAAAATATAATATTTCATTCACTAAAATTGGGGGTCTATTTTTTGGCAGGATATTTCATTACTGTAAACATTATTACCCAACCAACCTTAACAATGGAGAGATATTAGGTAATAAGCCCTTAGATATAAGGTAATGTAAAGTTAAGGATGCATTACCTACTACTACTAAAGGGTTGAAAACTTAGTTGTATCTTTAGTAAAACAAAATAGTATATGAAGAAGAGAATATTAGTAATTGATGACGATGCTGATATGTGCGTGTTGTTAAATCGTTTTCTTACTAAAAATGGGTATGAAGTCGACACTGCCCATTCAGGAACTAAAGGCATCGAAAAATTTAAAGAGCAGAAATTTGATGCTGTTTTATGCGATTTTCGCCTGGGCGATAAAAAGGATGGCAAGGATATTTTGCTTGAAATAAAAGCGCTGGATCCTCAAACTATTGTATTGATCATCACCGGATATTCCGATATAAAAACAGCCGTAGACGTTATCAAGCTGGGCGCCTACGATTATATTACCAAACCTTTGATCCCGGATGAAGTATTAAATGTTTTAAGTAAAGCACTTAATAATATCCCGGCATCCTCTAACGGTAAGGAAACAAATAGCTCATCCCCTTCTAAACCAAGAGAATCGAAAACTGCATCAAACGGCGAATTTTTAGTGGGCACTGCAGGTGCTACTAAAGAGCTGTACAAACAAATCGATATTGTTGCTCCTACTAATTTCAGCATTATTCTATACGGTGAAAGTGGTACAGGTAAAGAAGTAATAGCAAAAACTATTCATGAAAAAAGTAGCAGAAGCAACAAGCCTTTTATAGCTATGGATTGCGGTACTTTATCGAAAGAATTAGCGGGTAGTGAATTATTCGGTCACATGAAAGGTTCATTTACCGGCGCTTTAACTGATAAAGAAGGCCATTTTGAATTAGCAAACGGCGGCACTTTATTTTTAGATGAAGTTGCTAATTTATCTGCAGAGATACAGGCATCTTTACTACGCGTGATACAAGAAAGGAAGTTCAAAAGAGTTGGTGGCGTTAAAGAAATGGATGTTGATGTACGCATTATCGTTGCCTCTAACGAAAATTTACAGGAAGCATATCGCAAAGGAAAATTCAGGGAAGATCTTTACCATCGCTTTAATGAGTTTTCTATCAATCTACCTCCACTGAGACAAAGAAAAAATGATATTCCTCTTTTTGCAGAATTCTTTTTAAGCAAAACTCAGAATGAATTAAATAAAAACCTGGATGGTTTTGAAGATGAAATAATGGATATGTTCATTAACTATTCGTGGCCCGGCAACTTGCGTGAATTTAGAAATGTTGTAAGGCGTTCCGTTTTATTAACGAATGAAGGCAAGATCTCCGCAGCAACTTTACCATGGGAAATTACCAATGCAACCGGAGAGTCAGCATACGCATCAGCAAAAACTGCAGACAACAATACGGCAACTGCCTCTATACAAAAAGATGCGACAGTGGATCTTAAAGACACCGCGTCAAAGGCAGAGTACGAAGCCATTATGACCGTTTTAAAAGAGGTTAATTTCAATAAAACAAAAGCAGCTGAACTCTTAAAAATAGATCGTAAAACTTTATACAATAAGATTAAAAACTACGAAGAATCACAATAGTTTAGCTCGTAAGATATTAGCAAGTAAGTCGCAGTGTAAAGCCTGCGACTTTTTTTTATGCCTTAAAAAACATATGGATCAATATAAAAAATGCGAATCCAAAAGATCCGCATTTTGCAAACTGATTAATTGTTATCTATTTTTTTATAAACTGTAAATACGTTTCTAACTGTGTTGCTGTAATTGGTTTTTCCCAAATAAAATCATCTTCATCATAAGTTGAACTAAAACTTTTATCCTTACCCGACATCAAATTAATTTTGATCGATGGATGTTTATACTTAATTGCTTTTGCAGCTTTCCAGCCTTCTCCATCAGGTAGCATATTATCGATAAACACTATTACAGGTTCTTGTTCATCAATGATATTTAAACCATCTATTAAGGTATTGGCCATTAAGACCGAATATCCTTTTCGCTCAAAAAACATTTTTAGCAATGTACAAAGGTCATTGTCATCATCTAAAATAAGAATCTTCATAATTGGAAATTTTGTGCCTATAATTAATTGAATTGTCAGATGCTTTGTTATTTTCAAAAACAATACCATAGTTAAGAACATTGACAGTATTGACTTATACAACAATTACGTGGAGAAACTTCTACAGTTAATATATAATAAGAAGCGATTTTTTCCCAAAGTAGTTACCTGAGAGCCATTTTATACGTCAAAAATTATTGGATAAAGTTTTGTAGTACATTTTGTAACTAAAACGAATCAATATGTTAAGATGGACATTAATATTTTTTGTGATCGCTATTATAGCAGGGATATTTGGATTTACTGGTGTTGAAGCGGGAGCTGCTTCAATTGCCAAAACTATTTTCTTCGTATTTGTAGTGCTTGTAGTAGTAAGCTTTTTATTGGGTGTTACTATATTCAAGTCTAAATAATTAGTTGATCCTACTCTATTTAGTAAGCATGGATTTCGAAAGAGATTCATGCTTTATTTTATGGCAGAAATTACTATTTGATCAATACAGTATTGCTTAAGATTAAATTTTTAGATCTTCTTAACTCCCTGGATGCTTTGTCTATATCGCAGGCCTGCACAAAGGTCATCCTTACCTTAAACCTGGTATTATGCAATTGTGCAGGACTCATTAATGATATTACTCTTAAAATAGTTTTCTGGCTATGATGAGGTAATACGGATACCAATATAGCCGAATCATTATCACATTGAGGAATAGGTAAGTGAAGTGTTGCTGAAGTGATCTGATAATATTTAGCCCATGAGCAAGACATTGATAAGTACCTCAGCGTATCGGATGAATTATTTTTTATGCTTGTCTTAATATTGATGTACACCCCTTGATCCATACTCGTAAGGCTATCCATCTTAGCAGTAAAAACTATTTTAGATGGGTCGATGCATTTAACTATACGCTGCGTAAACCCTGTTACCGACATGCTCATTATAAAAACCGTAATTATCAGGTATTTGTTCATTGTTAATGTAAGTTATAATCCTTTGCTATCAATAATTCCAAACAACATGCCACCTATTTCAATGCAATTTTTTTCACACCGGAGAAAATACTTTTCCATAGCAGGTTAAAAAACGATTTATTTATATCCCGCATATAGTCCACTTTTCCCGTACGGGTTTCTCCACTTTGTGGATTGCTATTTTTCAGCAATGTATTTGCTAAAAATGTTTGAATATCATTCTTTTTTAAATCATCTCCATCTTTTTTTAAAACTTTAATATCAAGATCATTGTATAAAAAATCAACTGCTCCTGTAGTACGGTGATCGCTACCCAGCAAATTAAAATCAAGTTGTTGTATATCTCCATTTTTAACCGATACCATTGCCAATGGCTCTACTAAAGAATTTAAAGCCGTTGCTTTCATTTTACCAAGATTTCCGGTGACTATAAAATTGGTATCTGTTTTACTTAAAGGCAACAACCATTTTGTTGAAAGAGGCCCTGCACCTAAAAATAAAGCCGTTGCATTTAAAGTCAGTTTTTTATTTTTATTTATTTTTTCTTTGATATTGGTAATGTTACTTATTGTTGCATTTATATTGCTAAAAAAAACAGTCCCTTCTAATTCAGATTTCTTTGCCTTCTCAGTGTACGCTACATACCCATTATTTATTGTTAGCTTTTTAATATAAAGTTGAAAAGGAAGCATCGATAATTGTTGATTAGGATATTTACCCACTTTACTTGCTGTATCCGGCGGCACTGTCCGGTCATTAAATATTTTAAGAACCGGCTGTAAAGAAGCATTATCAACCTCTAACACTTTATCATTTATTAAATGCTGAAAATTCACGCCTTTTAATACAATATTATTAAATAAGAGATCATATCTGTCATGCTGATGGATAATTTTACGGGAGAATTCTTCTTTCTTAAGTTCCGGTTGAACTTTTATGCTTTTTATTTCAACAGATGTTTTAATATTATTTAATTGAACACCTGTAGCAATCATCGTATATAATTTATCCTTTGTAGGGATAGAAAAATTGCCCACCGATAATTGCCAGGCTGCGTTATTAATAATATCTCTGATCTCAGTTCCATCAGTAACATTGTTTACTTTAGTTACAATAAATTTTACATCATTTAAAACAAGCGGCTTTTCATTTATTTTAGTGGTATCAATAATAATGATTTTTGTATTGCTCAATCTCATTCCATCAACGGCTATCTCACTTATAAGGTTAGAAGAAAAATTGATTGCCTGGTCTTTCTTATCCGCGTCTTTATGACTTTTTGAATTTTTATAGATCGTTATAACACCTCCATCGCAAATTACATTTCCTGCTTTTAATTGTTGGTATCCAATAAATGCATCCGTATTAAGGGAAGTAATATTAATATTTTTAAGATTGATCAGCGGTTGCGTATTCCCCGTTTTATATTGCTGAATGGTGCTAATATGTAATAATCTTTTTGGCGCATCATATACCAATGTATCGATATTGATGCGCGTACCATTATCTGATTCAGGTAATTGAATATTCTCTATAGTTACCACTACATCTTTAACAAAATAGCTTTCTATATTTTTATAATCATGCAAACTATCTATTAAAAATTTGTTAAGCCTTACATTTATTTTTTCTAACGTTGATAGCGGCTTGCCATTTTTATCAATCATAACCAGCGTTCCGTTACTAATTTGAATTGTATCCGCCTGTATACTTTTAAATTTACCCAATATTCTTTTATACAATTCCAGTGTATCCTTATAGCTAAAAGGTTTAGGCTTGTCAGATCCGGTATTGATAATTTGCACGACCGGCCTGTTTAAAAATATTTTTGTCGCGGAAACTTTTTCGTTTGACAGCAATGCCGGAATATTTACGGTTGTTATTTTTATTTCGTCAATATGAATATTATACAGATTATCAGGTAAGCTATCTGTACTCTTCAAATATTCTTTCTGCAAAGAATCAGATTGCAGCGAAACATTGTAAAAGGATGCACTCTCTGTTGCTTCATCAATTTTAGAACTATCGTAATGAATAAAATAAAGGCTATCCGTTTTTTTCTTCAATAGTGAATCAATAGAATCCTTTACAATATGTTTTTTATTTTCCTGCCAATACCAATAACCCGCTATGGCAGCGATCAGTAAAATTCCGATAATGATTTTTGTAAATAATTTCATGTAGATAATTCTATGTTTAAAATGGATATCCAATTGCAAGGTTAAAGATCAAATTTGCACGGCGCCAGCTTCCATCACCCAACGCTATTTGATCTAATACCCATTGTTGTCCATCTGGTAAATACGGTTTACGTAGAGGAATGCCCAGATCCAGTCTTATTAATAATATTGTTGCATCATACCTCAATCCAAAACCTGAGGATACGGCCAGCTGTTTATACCAGTCTTTTGTTAATTGCCCTTCGGGGCCAAATGTCACGGTATCCTTTGTCCATACATTTCCTATATCTGCAAATAGTGCGCCTTTTAATTTCCCTAATACAGCAAATCTATATTCTGAGTTAACCAAAAATTCATAGTCACCGCCAATTACCTGAAAATACCTGATATCATTTAATGTTGGCAAATATTTTCCGGGACCCAATGTACGAACTGGAAATCCTCTCATAGAATTAGCGCCACCTATTACATATTGTTTTGAGAAAGGAAGAAAATTAGAATTATCATAAGGCGTTCCTATTCCTAATAGCAGGCGATTGGCCCATTCTGTTTTATTTCTAAATATTCGTTTATACCGCAGGTCTGCATCAAACTTTGCGTATTGATCAAAAGGTGTACTTAATATAGTTTTTGAACGAGGTGTTTTTGCGCCCGTAACTATACCGGCAATATTACCTGAAATATCAACACCGCCGGCAAAATACCATTGGTCTCTATTTTTAGGATTTAATGTGCTGTAATTAAAAGTGTATACAGACCCTAAAATTATTTCAGAATAAATATTAAATAATATGGATGGATCTAGTTTTGCTGCAGCATAAAAGCTATCTGTTACATTGCTGGCATTCAGGTAACTTATTGCAACCGGTGCAAACATGTGTCGTTTGTTGGCTGCCTCTTTCCAGTTAAACTGGTATTGAAAACGAAATATATTTTTGGTATATAAACTCTCTTCAATAAAGTACTCATACCCAACAAGGAACTGCGTTTGCGGCGGATATAAATTACTTTCAGAAAAATGTAAAAAAGGAATAACGTAACGGGGGAAAGTCAGAGAAACCTCTGTACCTATCCTGTAATTATTATTTTTTTTCAGTGAATCACTTAATGAGATCTGTACACCTCCATATACTTTTACGTTTAATTGTTCAGCGCCTTTAAAAGTATTTCTGTTTTTCCAGTTAACACTTAATTGCGAACCAACATACCTGTTATCAGTAGAGAAAGCATCGATCTCAGTCTGTATCACTTTCTTTTTTGTAGGTGTTAAATAATAATATGCATTAAGTTTATATTGACCTAACGTATCCGCGATCGGATCAAAACGGTTCTTCACAAATTTAAAAGTCCCCAGGTTTATAAAACGGTTCAACGTTGTATTTTGATCAACACTGCTATACAACATACCTGGGCGATAAGTAATAGTACGCGCAAATAACTGCGGTTTAAAATTATGTACTGTGTCTCTTATAGCAATACTATCGTAAATGACAGTAGCGATCTTACTTGTATCCGGCGGCGGATGTACCAATGTATAATTTGGAAAAACGGTCATTTTACTGATCGTATAAGGATGCTTTGCTTTTTCAGGCATCGTGTTTAATATATTCAAATAAAGATCCACCTGATTATTGCCTACTGTACTATCAGCATAAGCCAATATATAATTAGGATTGAAAAAATAATATCCTTTTGCTTTTAGTTGAAGATCCACACGGTCTCGTTCTGCTTCAATATCTATCAGTTTATACGGCCTGCCTGGTTTTAAAAAACCTTTATCTTTTTGTTTATCTGTCAATGCATCCAAAACAGCTGCACTATCGTGTAACCAGCTAACGCTTTTTATTGTATATTGAGGAAAAACATTGGCTTTATAAACAGCCGTAGTAAAATAGTTTTTATCAATTGTGTCCCCCCTTACCGTTGAATGAAAATAGCCGACATTCTCTAAATATGCCTGCAAGTCTTCTGCATTTGCCTCTACATTAACGCGACTGCTAAATACAGGAGGCTCGCCCAACCTATCCCTTAACCAGGCCTTAAAGCCTTTAGGATTTTTTGATGGTCCTATTACATAATAAAACCAAACTTTATATGGTTTGCCTAATAAAAATTTATTAGGGATAGGCCGTGTTGCAGATTTCAGATCTTTGCGTAAAGAACTTGCTTTAGTTGTAACACCAGGTTGCTTATTAACAATCACTTTTACATTCCTGTATAATCGTTCTCCTTTCGGCAAATACTTAGCCACACCACAACCTGTAGCAAACAATAAAATAATAAAGCTATATACAATGTACCATTTCATCATTCGTTGATCGTCTTCGTCTTTTTTTGAAATAATTCTTTAAACTTATCATAGTCCATTGTAAATACAAATGCCAATCCGGTTTCTACCACATATCCATCCATTACAACTTCATATTGCGTTTTACGATATGCTTTTAAAGCATACTTTCCGTCTGAGGTTAATTTATAGTTAGCAGACAGATCAGGCAAAAAAGAATTCCCTTGTTCTTGCTGCGCTTTGGCTGCAGGATCCTGTCCTTCTACGCCAAACGTACCGCCAACACTTAGTGTCAGGCGATCATTCAAAAAACGCTTACTAACGGCTACGCTTAAGTCAGTTCTTTGTTGTACATCGCCTGTTGTGTAATCATTATAACTATTAAGGTTAAGGTCTACATCAACGCCTTGTACAAGATCGGATGCAATATGATCTAAAGCCGAAGATAAAAACTGGGTAACACTTTCACGGGCAACATCATTTACGCCGCCGCCACTTCCGCTGCTGGCAAAAAAATCAGAGCTCTGTTCTCCAACAAAACGACCCAATAACAATAATGAAAAAACCTCTTTATTCATTCCACCTGCATCACTACGCAGTTGTGCCAGTTTATTATCAACTACGGATCTAAGCTGACTACTCATTTCTGTATTATCATCGGGCAGTTGTATATCAAAAGTGATCTCTGGTTTTTTAATAGACCCTTTTAGATATAATAAAACCTTAAAAGGAACTTTTTGATTGAACGTATTGGCAGTCTTTGTATCAACTTCTGATATTTCATTATCTAATAATTCCATGGCTGATGTATTAATAATATACTGTGCCGTAATATTTATTTGTGCATCAGTAGGGCTACCGCTAAAAGCAATTGTACTACCGGGTAAAAGATCGAACTGTCTTGTTAAAAATTGATAATGAAAAATATAATGCCCGCTGTTTAATTCATAGTTGCCCGCTAAAACAAGATTACCTCCCGGATCTACACCTGCATTCAGTTGTGCATCACCCTGTACTTTTAATTCATCGCCCGTAGTGGGATCAATAATAATTGTAAGGGCCGCACTTTTGGGTACACTAACATTCAAATTATAATTAACAAACTGGGCAAAGTTTGATTTCTTTTCGTTGACAATAGCAAAGGCCTTTTTTTCTTCTAATTCAAATGTATCCCTGTCGATAAACCTCACAACAGATTTTGCTTCATCTTTATTAATGTTGCTTTGTGGTAACGTCATGGTTACATCACTTTTATTATTTAACGCTATATTACCTTCGATATCAGGATTAGCGCTATTACCGGATACCGTAACGTCCGTATTAATTGCCGCAAAACCATACAATTGATTATCGATCGTTTTAGGCGTATGTATGATCGTGAATTTTTTCGCATGGATAGTCATATCGAAATCATAATCAGTAAATGACCTGACTCCGATGCCTCCATCAAGCACCATGGCATTATTTATAGAATCTTTAATGGTAAACTTTTTAAAATCTATATTACGCGAGTTCAGGAATATTTTTTGCTGATCGATCGTATAAGTAGTTCCTAATTTTACAATTGTGAATTTTGCTGTATCAAATACTATGTCTCCATTCCAGTAGGGTTTCTCGAATGTTCCGTTCAAAGAAACTTTACCTGTAATTGCTCCTGAAGATCTGGCTAGGTTCCCTTCTGTAAAAGCTTGCAGTGTAACCATCCTTAATTCTTTTATATCAACATCTGCATCAAATTGTTTAGTTGTATTGTCAGGATAATAATTTCCTTTGATCGTTACGTCATTGCCATTTTCTGTCAACGTTACAACGGTATTGATTTTATTATCATCTATTTTTTGCGCACTTATTTTAACATTACCAACGGGTTGTTGCATCAATTCAAGATCCACTAATTCAACATCTCCTGTAAATGAAGGAATCTTTTTTTCGAAATCACCCACCGTAAAATTACCTTTTAAAAAGCCTGAAGCTAATAATGTATCCTGATTTAAGGCTGAGGTGATATCTTTAATATCAAAGCTATCTATATTTACATCGATCGGACTACTGAAAGTATTTTGCTGGCTATGGATATTTATTTTTTGCATTCTATCACGCAATAAAAAATCATTGACCAATATTCCCTGTGGCGAATACGTTATTTTATTATCCGTCGCTACATTCCAATTTTGATAGTTCAACATCAGATTGTCCTTTAAGCTAAAAGTGTATGCCTTATCTTTTTCTGTTATAACAGCGCCGATATTGTAACGGTCTTTCTTTTTATTATCTTTTGTAGCTACATTGATGTCAATACTATCTTTTGCTGCGTTGACATTTACACTGGCACCATAAAAGGTATTACCGGATACATCTAATGTGTCAAAATTTGCAGAAGCATTTATTTTCCCATTTGCCGAAGCGATATTTATCTTTCCTTTTGATACTTTATAATTCCGGTAAGAAAAGTAAGATATATTAGTTTGTAGATCTAATGCGCTATCACCGTCTTTAGAATTAAAGCTTCCTTTAAAATCAGCCGTGTCGTACATAAGTCCTGGTATCACGTCTGTAACCAATTGATATTTTTTAAGTTTGCCGCTAAAAACTATTTGTTGTGGAGGAAGATCTGCAAACTGCTTATCTGTTATTTCATAGTATTTATTAATGTACTGTTCTACCGACTCGCTCAATTTACTATAATCAAATTCACCTTTTGCAGTTATATCGGCAACAGGAGACCGCAAGCTGACTTCTGTAATGCCTTCAGATCTATTAGCCTTTGCAATGATACTGTCGATACGATAATTTTTATTTTCAAGATTGATCCTTGATGAATCTATCGATACATAAACTTCCATATTTTTCGGATCAAGGCTTTTTGCTTTTACATCTACTTTAAAAGACCCGTTGAACCTGTCCTTATAAAGATTCAGCTTTTGTAATTGAAAGGTATCTACAATGATAGTTCCCATGGCAGATGGATATTTCTGATTTACAGCAGCTGATATAGTGTAATGCAGCTGAAGATTCGAATCATTTACATTCCCATTACTTGTGATCTCGCCATTATTTAAATTGGCTGTAAGAGAAATGTTTTTATAATCGTATTTTTTAAACCCTACTCGATCAACATTCGCGAGCACATCTGTGTGCATTGTTTTATAATTAAAGCCTCTGCCCTTTGCAGTTCCTGTCAAAGTAATATTACCGATCAATGTATCTTTTTTAATAAAACGGCCTACGGCAAAATTGTTAGTAGCAAACTGTAAGTCGTATCTGGCTTCCTCTTTATTTTTGAAATTATATACATACCCTTTAATAGTAGCGGTTCCATAATTTCCTTCAAGCTTTAAATCAGATTGTACATTATTCATATCGCCTTTAGCCGTTCCTGTTAGTATAATAACATCCGGCAGACTAATATCTGGTGGTATGGTTCCTTGTGGAAGTATTGATAAAATAAAATTCTTTTCAACCCGGCTATTGCTGATCGCTATATCATATTGCAAGTTCTTTGTATTATTAAGGTTTTTGATAATCGCTTTCGTTGTCATTTTAAAAGGGTCGCTATTAACATTTATATCAGCTACCGTATTTTTCAGATCTCCTTTAACATGTCCGTTTAACAATAAAACAACCGGTATCTTATCTACATTATTTCTGTCTTTATTATTAACTGAAATAAATTTAACCACATCGGCTTTCTGTATCCTGCTGTTGAAAACCGTTACATCATACGCGAGCCTGTTGCTATCAGTAATATTGTATAACACCGCTTTTGCGTTGATTGAACTACCTGATAACCCGGATACCTGAAGCGAATGAATATTCAATAGTTTCAGAGATCCATCAACATTTGCAGTAAGCTTAACTACATTATTGGCAAAACTCTGCGGAGGTAAAGATCTTTTAATGGATGGAGCTAATAAATAAAGATCGTTAACTGCAATAACACTATTAGTCATTGTTATTTTAACGGCAGTCTTTTCTGGTTTAGATATCAATGTTTTGATATCATCAAACGTAACAGCAGCATTTGTCTGTACAATACTTTGGGGAGTCTTTATATAGAGTTCTTTAGCACTGATCTCTTTATTACTATAAATTATTTTTGCATGCGTAGTATCGATCACCAAACCACTTCTATCTGCAAGTGCTAATTGATTGATAGTAGCTAATACGGTATCGGCGGAATAGGCAATATCATTTCCGGAAATAGTGATATGCTGAATATTGAGGTGATTAAAATCCACACCTTCGGTTTGAAGTTTATGAATATTGTTATCAAACTGAAATTGATCATTGGTCAATTTTAACTCTTTAACATTAACACGCCAAGTAGCAGCATTGATTCCGGCCGTATCTATTTTCTTTTCCGCTGTTATTGTTGATGCGATAAATTTAAAGGAAGAACTATCAAGCAATATTTTATCAACCATTGCATTTTCTGCTCCCAGATCAACAGTCGCATTTGTTATTTTTATAGTCTGAACAGCATTTCCGTAATACATCCCATTTACTTTATTTGTAAAGGCAACATTTACGTGAGCAAGGTCTAAGTGAGCAAGTGCCAGCTGTATGTTATTTTTATTGTCGGTTGTATCCTCTTTGCCTTTTTTAGATATCACTATTGTAATATCAACACTATCTGTTTTGATATTGGCAACGCCAAACTTCATGGTAGAAAGATCGAACTTATTTAAGCGCACATCTAACTTTCCTATTATGGCCGCCATATCTGTACCGCCGTATTGATCATTATAATTAAGCCGGACATTATTTAAACCTAATCCTTTAACAGTAAGGTTGATAGCTGAAGTATCTTTTGGTTTGTCTGAAGTTTTTTTGCCGGCAAAGGCATCAATGATAAATTGATAGTTAAAAGAAGAATCATTTTCTGCTCTTGCGATATGCGCATAAACATTGTCAAGCTTAATATTTCTAATGAATATTTCGCTGTGGATCAGTCTGAGCATGTCAATCTCAACCGCTAATTTTCCACCAGATAATAATGTGTCCTTACGCTGATCTTCTATATAAACATTATTGATCGCTATCCACTCAGGAAGTGAAAAATCTACAGAACCAATAACAACTTTAGTGTGGAGTTTATTTACGAGATAGGCTTGCGCCTTATCTCTTATCAATCTTTTGGCATAATCGGTCGATAAAAAAGTAAAGGCCGCAACAATAACCACCAGCAAAAACACCAGTAGCCACTGTAATCCCTTTCCTATTTTTTTCAATACCTTCTTAGCCGTCATTCCTTCCATAAATATGTCAGGTATATAGAAATTATTGTACCTGTTTGTATTGATGTATAAACGGTGGTTTTAATGGCTTATATCCTACTCAAAATGAATATTTGTAGAAATAATTCCCCAATAAATTTTATCACTTCGAATAAATCCCGCAATCACACTGATACTTAAACGGTATAATTTTTGAATCTATAGTAAGCACGAGTTTTAAAACGATGAGCATGTATACTTTACAAAACAAAAAAATTGCTATTTTAACCGATAATGGCTTTGAAGAAGTTGAACTAACCAGCCCAAAAAAAGCTTTAGAAGATGCCGGTGCTACCGTACATATAATTTCTATGCAGGAAGGAAAAGTAAAAGCCTGGAACAATGACCAATGGTCTATTGAATTACCGGTTGATGTACACTTATCAAAAGCAAACAGCGATGATTATGATGCTCTGGTAATTCCCGGTGGTGTTATTAACCCTGATAAGATGAGGTTACATAAAGAATACGTTTCGTTTGCACAGGAATTTTTAGAAGCCGGTAAAACGGTGGCAGCCATCTGTCATGGCCCGCAGTTATTAATTGAAACATTTATGATCAGTGGAAAAGAAATGACCTCTTTCCCATCACTTAAAACTGATCTGCAAAATGCTGGCGTTAATTGGGTAGATAAGGAAGTTGTTGTTGATGATGAAATTATCACGAGCCGCAGTCCGAAAGATCTGCCAGCTTTTAATACACGATTGATAAAAGAAGTAGCAGAAGGCGATCACAGAACAAGGCCCAGTTTCGCGCATCTTGGTTAGCCATTTATATACCGATGGAATTATCATCATTAATAACCTGTAAATTTGTATCAACTTTGATTACCACCAGCATGCCGAACAAAATAATTATATACGACGACGATGTAGATATACTGGAAGTTTGTTCTACTATACTACGAATGAGGGGTTTTGAAGTTCTTTGCAAAAATAATTGCAGAGAAGTTATTAAAGACATACAGACCTACGACCCTGATGTTATTTTAATGGATAACTGGCTACCTGATATTGGTGGCGTAAAAAGTGTTCAGCTAATAAAAAGCACGCCTGATTTACAAAACATTCCGGTAATATTTTTTAGTGCTAACAGCCATGTAGAGCAATTGGCAAAAGAAGCCGGTGCAGATTATATGTTACAAAAGCCTTTCGAATTAAGCGAGCTGGAACAAATCATTACAAAAGCAGTTACAGAAAAATTAAAGGCTGTTAAGGAATGAGATAATTCCTTGTATAGATAATACATTATTTTTATTAGTAGCCATCAAAGCTTGTTCCGGCATAAACGGCACTATCGCTTCTGCAGGATCCTGGATAATAATTTTGCTTCCCATACTTTGTGCATATAACATTCCTTTAGTGCCATCGCCGTTGGCTCCTGATAAAATAATACAGGCAACTCTATCCCTGTAAACATCTGCGGCAGATTCAAAACTTACATCAATGCTCGGCCTGCTATAATTTACTTTTTCCGAATAATCCAATGATATAGTATGTTCCTTTTCTATCAGCAAATGATAATCCGGCGGTGCGATATAAATATATCCGGAAGATAATGTTTCTTTTTCTTCAGCTTCTACTACTTTTAAATGTGTACGTGAAGCCAGCACCTCTTCTAATACAGAATCGCTGGCAACATTTCGATGCATGACAATAATGATCGGTACTGCAAAATCAAGATTAAGATTAGGTAGTATTTTCAACACGGCATCAAGGCTACCGGAAGAACCGCCAATAATTACCAGTTCAATTATTTCACCTTTCGCCATATTTTTTCTTTAGCATCAAAAGGAATATACTTCGATGCGATGGATGAAAACTTAATTGACTCTTTACTGCCTAATGCTAAAAAGCCAAGGTTATCAAGGCTCTTATCAAATAGTTCTAATACTCTTGATTGCAATTGTTTTTCAAAATATATCAATACGTTTCTGCAAAGTATTAATTGAAATTCATTGAACGAAAAATCTGATACAAGATTATGGGTAGAGAAAACCATTCTTGCTTTTAGCTCATCATCAAATTTAGCCAGATTATAATTAGCCCTGTAATAAATCGAAAAATCTTTTTGTCCGCCGGAGTTGATGTAGTTCTCAGAATATTGTTGCATTGCACTTACTTTAAAAATACCAGACTTAGCACTTTCCACTACAGTAGGATTAAGGTCGGTTGCATACAATAATGATTTATGTAAAATACCCGCTTCTTTCAACATGATGGCCATGGAATAAACTTCTTCACCGGTAGAACAGCCGGCATGCCATATTCTGATAAAAGGATAGGTACTTAATACCGGCAATATTTTTTCGCGTAACACTTTATAAAAAACAGGGTCACGAAACATTTCTGTAACGTTTACGGTTACTTCTTCTACAAAATATATAAAGAAACTGGCATCACTGAAAAGCCTGTTCCTGAATTCTGCGTAATTGGTAAATCTTCCTTTTAAATAAAAAGATAATATCCTGCGCTGCAACGAAGCCTTAGAGTATTGCGAAAAATCATACCCGTATTGATCCGTTATATCAACAAGTAAATTTTCAAATTCCTCCCATTCTATTTTACCCGCTGCTAGCGTCATTGTTTAAATATTGATCCACTATTTTAAATAAAATATCCATGTTGATAGGTTTGGCGATATAATTATCAGCGCCTATTTCCAAACACTTTTCTCTGTCACCCAACATTGCCTGTGCAGTAACTGCTACCAGGGGAATGCGCTTCAATTCCGGCTGTTTACGAATAGTTGATATCATTTGATACCCATCCATTCCCGGCATCATCATGTCAATTAACGCGATACCGATATCTTTTGTTTTTTGTAAAATATCCAATCCTTCATTTGCGCTGGTTGCCGCGATACAAGTAAATCCCCGGGATTTTAACACCGCGTTCAAAGCGAAAATATTACGATCATCATCGTCAACGATAATAATTTTCTTCTTTTCCATATCCATTATTTTAATAGCCTTTTTCGTATAACCAAATACGCAATAATGATACCAACTGATCTATATCAACCGGCTTGGAGATATAGTCCGACGCTCCTGCTGCAATACACTTTTCTCTGTCTCCAGTCATTGCTTTTGCTGTCACGGCAATTACAGGAAGATTTTTTGTACGGGCATTTTTTCTTATTGCTTTGATACTTTCGTAACCATCCATTTCCGGCATCATCATATCCATCAATACTACATCAACTTCCGGATGAGCTTTTAATAACTCTAACGCCTCTTTGCCATCCATTGCCGGTATCACTTTCATATTATGTTTCTCTAACGCTTTCGTCATAGAGAAAATATTTCTTACATCATCATCTGCCAGCAATACAACTTTGTTTTTCAAAACATTTTCAAGTTTACCGGATTTATCAAGTGTAACATTACCCGCAAGGCTTTTTTTATCTTCCACCAAATGTAAAAAGATAGATACTTCATCCAAAATACGTTGATATGAATGTGCCGTTTTTAGAACGATCGTATCTGCATATTGCTTTATCCTAAGCTCTTCGCGATTAGACATACTTTTACCTGTAAATATAATAACAGGTATCTCTTCTAACCCTTCGTTCTGTTTTACTTTTTCTAAAAGATCATATGCCTTTGTATCAGGAACGCCCATATCCAGTATTACACAATCCACATCATTTTTTTGCAGCGATACAATACTCTCTTCTACCGTTTGGTATATTTCGGTATGAACATTATACGTACCTAAGAAATAGGCAAGCGCTTTGGCGTGTTTATTATTATCCTCAACTATTAAAACTTTCTTTTCTTTTTTACTCAGTACATATTCTATCTTTTCGAAAATCGTATTCAGCTGTTCAAATGCTACCGGCTTATTAATAAAATCTACCGCGCCTTTTACCAAACTTTCTTTTTTCAATTGAAAAGAAGACATGATATGAACGGGAATGGGCCTTGTTTTTGGATTCTTTTTTAATTCATCAATAACCTCCCAGCCATTTTTAACCGGCAATTGAATATCTAATAATATTCCTGATAAATTATTGTACTGGCTCGCCATTTCAATTCCTTTATCTCCTCTTACAGCAACAATCCCCTTATACCCTTTTTGCCTGGTATAATCCAACAAAGCTTTTGCAAATGCCGTATCATCTTCAATGATCAATATGACTTTATCATTTGCGCCGATAGCGTTTCTGTCATCCGCGATCTCTTCAGGAATATCTTTCACTGTGTATTGCAAATAATTATTACTTACCGCTTCAACAGCTAATTCATTTTTTTTCTTTTCTTCAATTAGCTGTACTGTTTCATCAACAGATAAACCCAAAGTTTTCGTTATAGGGACCGTCAATACAAATTCGCTACCCTCACCTACTTTACTTGATAAAGTAATTTCACCTCCTAATAATTTTGATAATTCACGGCTGATTGAAAGCCCTAATCCCGTACCTCCATATTTGCGGCGTGTTGATCCATCTTCTTGCTGAAAAGCATCAAAGATCAATTGTTGTTTTTCCGTTGCAATACCAATCCCGGAATCTTTAACAATGAATGAAATAAACGAAGGTTTATCAACAGGTACATCAATGATCAAATGAACAAAACCTTGTTGTGTAAATTTGAAAGCGTTAGACAGCAGGTTTTTAATTATCTGTGCCAACCTCATTTTATCGGTTTCAATAGAGGAAGGAACGCCTTCTTTAATGATCACTTTCCATTCTATATTTTTTTGTTTTGAGATAGGATCAAACAATGATCTTGTATCATCGACAATGCTGGCAACGGGAACGAGTAAATACTCTACGCTCATTTTACCTGCTTCAATTTTAGATAAGTCCAATATCTCATCGATCAACTCTAACAAGCCATTTCCTGAACTTTGAATTACGTGTGCATACTGTACTTGTTCCGCAGTTAAATTCTTTTCGTTATTCTCGGACATTAATCTTGATAATAACAAAATAGAATTCAGCGGTGTTCTTAATTCATGCGACATATTCGCCAGAAATTCCGATTTGTATTTGGTAGACAAAGCCAATTCACCCATTTGCTTTTGTATCTCAATATTTTTCTCCTGAACAAGATGTGTGCGATCTTCTAACAAAGAAGTCCTTTCTTCCAGTGTACTATTTATTTCAAGTAATTCTTCCTGTTGTACTTTTAATTCTTCTTCAGATGCCTGCAATTCTTCAGCTTGTGCTTCCAACTCTGCATTCATATGTTCCAATTCAGAATGTTGTGCTAATAGTTCTTCCGATTGTGATTGTGTTTCTTCTAATAACGCTTGTACACGCTGGCGATTTTGGACCGTATTAATGGAGATACCAATGTTTTCGGCAATGCTTCTAAAAAATTCTAATTCCCTTTCTGTATATTGATGAATAGATCCTAATTCTATTACACCTTTAATTTCTTTCTCAAACAAAACAGGAAAAGCAATAATACTGACAGGCTTTAATTCAATAGATGCAAAACTTATTTTTATATCGTCAGCTGTAATATTATTTACGAGTATCTCTTTTTTGTTAACAGCACAACCACCTATCAAGCCCTCACCTAACTGTATTTTTTTAGGTGCTTCGTTCGTCAAAGCAAATCCATTTTGTAATGTAAGCTGATTATCATCCTCTAATAAATAGAAAGCACCAACCAGGCTATCACTATAGCCTGTAACAAATGCCAATATTTTTTGTGTAAGATTTTCTAGTGTATCATCACCGATCATTACTTCATTTAAACGGGCAACACCTGTCTGTAACCATTCTTTGTCGGATAGCTTAGTAAAGAACTCGCCTAAAGAAGACGCCATCTTGTTTAATGAAATAGCAAGGCTCCCCAAATTATCTTTTTGCGCATCACTGACCCTTGTATCAAATTCTCCTTCTGAAATTTTTTCTGCGATATTTTGTATAACGTCTATTCTTTCCGTCGTTTCTCTGTCTTTTTCTTCCAGCGCTTCCTGTAGTTTTATTTTATCATTAATATCTTTTCTTACCTTAAAATAAAAAATGATAGTGATAAGAATGGCCAATAAAGCAGCCAGCACAATAAGGATCGGAGTAAAGGCAGCAAATTTATTTAATGAGGCTGTCCGCTTTATTAAAAGCTCCTGCTCTTCGCTTTCTATATTTTTTACTATTGATCTGATGCTATCCATGAAAGATTTCCCCTCGCGCAATCCTTCGATATTTATCTCTTCATTATTTCTTTTTTCATCGATCAGGTCCTGCAACAATGAGAATCTTTTTGCAATGATGGTGTTTAATTGTCCAACATATAATTGTTGCGTAGGGTTATCTTTCGTCAGGTCTTTAAGCTCAGAGATCATATTGATCACCATATCATAACGGCCATTATAAGGTTCTAAAAAAACAGGATCTTTGGTCAATAAATAACCTCTCTGCCCGGTCTCTGCATCCTTCATGGTTGAAATGATATCAGCAGCTTTTCTGCTAACAATGGTAGAATGATCTACCAGTTTAGCGCTGGATAATAAATTTACAATACTGATGTAAGATGCTACTGAACTTAGAATAAGTATCAGTAAAGAAATTGAAAAACCAATTAAAAGGTTCCGTTTTAAAGCCGTTTGTTTCATCAATTAAATATCTAATTGTTATTAATTATGAGATGATCCTGGGATAATGGGAATAGAGAAATAAAAAGTCGAACCTTTTCCTAATTCGCTTTTTACGCCAAACGATGCATTATGCCTTTTTAAAATTTCGGCGCATATATATAACCCTATGCCAAGCCCTTGTACCGGAACTCCTGTTTCTGTTACGCGGAAAAATTTAGCAAAAACATTTGCCTGGTTTTCGGGAGATATCCCGATACCAAAATCATGTATGGCAAAGTATAATTCACTTCCTCTCGTTTCCGTAATAACACGTATCTCTTTCGATTCCGGAGCATACCTGATGGCGTTATTAATAAAGTTAATAATCACCTGCTCCAACCTAACATCATTGCCCATCACCTTTACTCTAGCATTTCCAATGCGTACAAAATTATATTCGGGATGTATCTGGTGTAATGTATCAATGCTGATATTAAGCAACAGGTCAAAGTCTAATTCCTTTATTTCAAATTTAAGCTTGCCACTTTCTATCTTTGAAATGTCTAAAAGATCATTGATCAGGTTATCCAGCTTATTCACCTGTACCAGGGTTCTGTCAACGTAGGCTTTTACTTTTTCTTCTTTCGATATCATCATATCCAGCAATTGCACATACGCCTTTATACTTGTTAAAGGTGTTTTCAATTCATGACTGGCAATAGTTAAAAATTCATCTTTCCTTTTGATTGCTTGTTTTTGTTCATCGATATCAGTAAACGATCCTACCCATTTTACTATTGTATTTTCTTCCTTAACAGGTATAGCTCTTAGTAAGTGATACCGGTAATCTTCGCCGTCTTTTTTTATGCGGATTTCCATATCTAACGGCTTGCCTGTTGCTACAGCATTTTCCCATTCTTTTTTTACACAGGGGTCATCAGGATGGTGTTGTGGAAATTCCTTCGTTGAAATTGCGTATTGATACCAGTGCTCATTTACAAAATCTATCACGCCATCGGCAGTAGCTGTAAAAGCAATTTGGGGAATTGATTCTAAGGTAGAATGGAGTTCTTGTAATTTCTCTAAGGCATGGTGCTCCGCCCTTTTCCTAAATTCGATCTCTAGTTTTAGATTTTCTTGGACAATATTCAACTCTCGTTTTTGTTCGTAGAGTTTGTAAAAGGTTTTTACTTTTAATAATAAAATATCAGGATCAATAGGTTTTACGATATAATCGATGGCTCCCGATGAATATCCTTTGGTTATAAATTTTTTATCCGTGCTTGCTGCAGAAAGAAAAATGATAGGAATATCTTTAGTATGGTTATTCCCCGAAAGCACTTCCGCTACTTCAAAACCATCCATGCCAGGCATTTGCACATCCAGAATAATTAATGCGTAAGATTGTTTGAGTGTTTTTTTTAAGGCTTCTTCACCACTTAATGCCGAATCTGTAGGAAAAGAGTGTAAATCCAATATAGTTTTGAGCGAAAATATATTCTCAGACCTGTCATCTACAATAAGAATCATAATTAGTTAGTATACAATTGCACTCCAAAATACAAATCGTAATGACTCATATCGACAATTAGTTATTTATAAAAATTTTAATATCAATCGTTATTCCGAAGCTTATTTAATTACGAATATACTTATGCAAAAAACATACCGATACATTTTACAGTTACAAAATAACGGCAACGCATATCCTTGTAGATTTTTTTCCACAATTATAAAAATAGAACTCGGGTAGAAACGGGAGTTCTATACTTAACCAAATTGCATGTATCGCTCTATTTTAGAACAGTTGTTATTAATACAAAACATGTGCCTATTATCGTAATTTTTATAATATTTATAAAAATTACTCTTTGGAATATATAGTAGTCTTAATTTCACCCACATAATTATTCATTATCTCCTATCTTCACACATATAACTCATTATGGCACTATTAGAAAAGGATCTTATTGTAAAGACATCTTCACTTCCAAATTCAGGAAAAGGATTATTCACCAAAGTTTTTATCCCTAAAAAAACCCGCATTATTGAATACCAGGGTAAAGTTTGTAAATGGAGCGATGTAGAAGATAATTTTGACAATGGCTACATCTACTTTTTAAACAAAAATCATGTTATTGATGCCGGAGATAATACCAAGATATTAGCTCGTTACGCGAATGATGCTTTTGGTTTATCAAAAGTAAAAGGTATCAATAATAACGCTACTTATAAAAATGTAGGTAAGCAGGTATTTATTGAATCCGCAGCAGATATCCCGGCCGGCGCTGAAATATTAGTTAGTTATGGTAAAGATTACTGGGATACGGTAAAGAAGAATAAAAAAATTGACGAGAAAAAAGAAAAAAAAGCCGGCAAATAATTACCGGCCCGATTTCTTAAAATTTGCCAATTATTTTTCTTTTACGATCAACGCATAGATGACGTAAAACCATCCTAATATACCATGGATAATGGCCCAAAGGATAGATTTATTTCTACTCCATGAGATAACTACTGCTATAATAGTTCCTAAACCCACTCCAGGGAAAAAATATACGGGCTGCATATAGCCATAGTCGTATGTTCTGGATACACAGGATGAAAACAATACTGCACAGCAAGCGATCGTAAAACCTATTCTTTTATTCATTGTCGATTTATTTAAATGCGTATGTGCCTAAGCGTTACCAAAAGAATAATTTTGATGCTGTTGTTGCATCAATGATTTTTTGAAGGACATTAAATAAACCAAAGATTTCAAAATGGCCTGACTTAATTTGATGGCCTGTGTTTTTTTCTTTTTATTCGTTTCAGTTAAACCGATAAAGATCAGTTTAGCGTCTAATTGTTGTAAGAAAGATATCTTTTCGTTGGTTTGTTGTAAAGTCATAGTTACTATTTTTAAAGGTTATGTTTTTGTTTTGTATGATAACCTATTCAAATAATAAACCAATGATTTTTTAAGTATAAGAATGACAGGAAACCTACAATTATGTAGAAAGCTTTCCTCACTTAATGTATAATGTTCCTAATGATGCGTCAGATTTTCTTTTTTTATTATTTCGTTTATCGAAGTCAATACTGCAACAAAAGCCGAATACAATTTTCTCAGTTCATCGATATCCCAGATACCCTTATCAATTAAAAGAATAATAAAATTCTCTATATTGTCTGTATTATTTACTTTTCTTTTACCGGTATGTAATGTAAACTGTGTTAATGACTGAAATACCTGACGAACAGATTCATCCGCAAAAATATTTTTAACTTTTTCAGGATCATTTGTCTTAACGATCAATTTCTCATCAAATTCCGGATAGCCTATAATACTATCTTTCATCCCGAAAAACTTCCCGATCGCATCAACAAAATCCTCATGATTTAGTGCAAAGCTAAATCCATCAAGGTCAGGTACTACTGCTGTGAATATGGTAGACTCAAAGCCTCCCTCAAATCCACCTCCCGGATCTACATCAATATCAAGTTGTACTTTTTTTGTATCATGGTATATTAAAACATGATACTGTAGCGGAGTTTTATCTCCACCAAGATCAGTGGAAATTCTTTTCCAGACTGTCTCTTCGCTATTGGCGGCTATCATTTTCGGTTCCATTTATAACTTAAATCAAATTTATTGCCAGAATAGCTTTACAGTCTGGCATAGCATTATGTAGTATATTGGTAAAAATAAAAAGATGGAAAAAAGATCTCAGAAATATATAGGAGCAAAACGAAATAGCCCTGTAAAAAATGCTTCGGATGTAAAAACGAGCACAGACAAACATATTGATCAGGATTTTACAGGCTATCCCAACGCTCCTTCAAAAGAAAATATCATTAATCCCAAAACAAAACAAGAAAAAAAGACTGCTGCTATAAATGTGCAGGACGGAGAAAAAACAGATAAATATAAAAAAGACGATAACGAAGTGGACGAACAGCAATCTGACGGATCGGGCGGCGCTTTCAGTGAACCTGATTTTTTACTGGATGATGAAGAATAGTGTGTATTATTCTACTCTAAATAGCGTTAAATTCTCTACATTTATAAAGAATCGGATTTGAACCGATGATGTTATTTTTTCTACTATAATTAGATTTACTAAATATAACAATGGGCTCCAGTTTCCTGAAGCCCATTATATTTATGATAGTATACGGATCTTAAAAACTATTGCACAACAAATTTCTTCGTTGATATATTGTTGCCATTTTTCAATTGTATAATATAAACACCCGGGCGAAGGCCAGTTGTATTCACAATTATTCTATCTCCATTTATTGTTGCAACACTTTTTTCAATTACCTGGCCTGCAAAATTATCTATCTGCCATTCTACCTGGCCTTGCCAGTCAGGAGCTACTATAGCAAGTCCTTGTTCTGCTATTACAGGGTTTGGCATCAAAGTGACATCTGCTACTTTTACTTCTACATTATCAGTTTCAACATAGTCAGGTCTTGCACTTGTGGTAGAAGATACTGTTGCATTTAATATTAAACTACCAAATGCAGCCGTATTTTGATAATTATTAATTGTACCATTCCATACCGCCTGATTAGCCCTTCCCGATCCATTATCATCATCATCATTACCCAGATCAAAACCAATAGTTGTACCTGCCGCCGGAGCATTAATACCTAACTGCGACCATGGAATAGCTAACTCAACAGTGTAACCACCTGCTATTGTTGCAAATGCATGTTGTACGCCACTGATAGCAGCTTTAGTAAACAAACCACTTTGATTATATGATTCGATGATCTGATTATCAGCACCGTCGTAGCTGGTTAATTTATTATTATTTGCATCGATAAAAATCTCTACTGCATCATTGTTCCAAAAATTAGCAGCTGTTGCATTATTGCTAAATAAGCTGGCGTCTAAAACTTTTGCTCCTATATATAAATTTGTATTATCCCATAGTACACCAAAAGTTGTTGTATTATTTGGTGTTCCTATTGTTGTTTTAGCTACCGATTTATTTAGGTTCCATCCTGTTTCTGATAAAACACCATCCACAGTTATTGTACCCGGCGCTTTGTAACAAGTTACTACGCCTGCAGGATCTGTTGTGGTACCTCCTGAGACGAACGTGATATAATTAATATTGAAACCGCCCGTTTCCTCATAGATATGAACAATGTGCTGGCCACTTGTAATACTTGGTGTTGTAACACTGATCGTCTGGTACGTTTGCCAATCCCCTGTATTTGGTATAACCATGCTTCCTGTAATATTAGTGCCGTCTATTTCTACATGTAAGCTATTGCCGGTTCCCGGAGAAGCCACTCTTGCCTGAAGTGTGTATACACCCGTTGTTATAACATTTACTGTATACTTCATCCATTCGCCTGCATTCGTAAATCCTACATCATAGCCGCCACCTGCATCTCCCGTATTTTCAACATCCACGCCTTCCGTAGTTCTATATTGTCCGCCGCTATTTACTGCATCAGCATCATTATAGGCAATACCTTGTCCACCCACATCATAATTTTCTGCCTGTATTGTTCCAGGAATAACTGCAGCTGTTCCACCATAAGGAGATTCAGTTACGGTAGCAGTACCAATAGTTATTGTCACGACTTCGCTTCCCGTACCTGCAGTATTGGTTGCACTAACAGTTGTTGTAAATGTTCCTGCTGTTGTTGGTGTACCACTAACTACACCTGTTGTTGTATTTACAGTTATACCTGTTGGCAAACCTGTTGCATTGAAACTTGTTGGTGTATTAGATGCGGTAATGCTATAGCTGAAAGTCACGCCGGTTGTACCTGTCGCTGAACTTGCACTTGAAACTACCGGTGCTATTACTGCCTGATTAATGGTGATAGTTACTGTTTTGCTTCCTGTTCCTGCTGCATTGGTTGCACTAACAGTTGTTGTATATGTTCCTGCTGTTGTTGGTGTACCACTAACTACACCTGTCGTTGTATTAACTGTTACACCTGCAGGCAATCCTGTTGCAGCATAACTTGTTGGTGTATTTGATGCTGTAATGGTATAACTGAAAGCTGCTCCGGTTGTACCTGTTGCAGAACTTCCACTTGAAACTACAGGCGCTATCACAGCCTGATTAATGGTAATAGTTACTGTTTCACTTCCTGTACCACCTGCATTGATCGCATTAACGGTTGCAGTGTAAACGCCAGCTGTTGTTGGCGTTCCGCTGATCACACCTGTTGTTGTGTTTACAGTTACGCCTACTGGTAAACCTGTTGCACTAAAGCTCGTTGGCGTATTAGATGCCGTAATCGTATAACTGAAAGCTGCACCGGTTGCGCCTGTTGCCGAACTTGCACTTGAAACCACAGGTGCTGATAAAGTCGAAACAAAATTTATATAATTAATATTAAAACCTCCTGTCTCTTCGTAAATACGAACAATATGTTGACCAGCTGTAATTGTTGGGGTTGTAACACTAACTGTTTGGTAGGTTTGCCAACCTCCGGTATTAGGAACAGTTATAGTTCCTGAGATGTTTACACCATCGACTTCTACGTGCAAAGTATTACCGGCTGATATTGACGCAACTCTTGTCTGTAAGGTATATGCGCCAGCCGTTGTAACATTCACGGTGTATTTCATCCATTCTCCTGCACTCGTATAGCCAACATCATATCCGCCGCCGGTGTCTCCTGTTGTTTCAACATCTACACCATCCGTTGTTCTGTATTGTCCGCCACTATTTACTGCATCTGCATCATTATAAGCAACTCCTTGTCCGCCCAGATCATAATTTTCGGCCTGGATGATTCCGGGAATAGTTGCAGCTGTTCCACCATAAGGAGATTCAGGAACAGAGGCAGGACTAACGGTAATGGTTACTGTTTTGCTTCCTGTACCGCCGCTATTAATTGCGCTAACTGTTGCTGTATATGTTCCTGCAGTTGTTGGTGTTCCGCTAACTACACCTGTTGTTGTATTAACAGTTACGCCCGCAGGTAAACCTGAAGCAGCGTAACTTGTTGGTGTATTTGATGCTGTGATTGTATAACTAAATGATGTTCCTGCTGTACCAGTTGCAGTTGCTGCACTCGATACTACCGGTGCTATTACAGCAGGACTAACGGTAATGGTTAATGTTTTATTTCCTGTACCTGTTCCATTAGTTGCGGTAAGTGTTACCGTATAAGTACCGGCCGTTGTAGGCGTACCGCTTATTACACCTGTTGATGTATTTACTGTTAATCCTGCCGGTAATCCTGAAGCTGCGTAACTGGTTGGTGTATTAGAGGCCGTGATCGTATAACTAAATGCACTACCTGTTGTTCCATTTGCAGTTGCTGCGCTGGATATTACCGGCGCGCCCGCTATCGCGATCAGGTTATAATAGTTGATATTGTATCCACCTGTCTCTTCATAAAAACGAATTACGTGCTGGCCGGCTGTTATTGTTGGTGTTGTAAAACTTACATTTTCGTAAGTCTGCCATGCACCTGTACTTGGCACGGTAATACTTCCTGAAATGTTAAGGCCATCAACCTCTACATGAAAAGTATTGCCTGTGGCAGTCGTAGCTAATCTCGCCTGGAAAGTATAGGTTCCAGTTGAAGCTACATTCACCGTATATTTTAACCACTCACCTGCACTGGTAAATCCAATATCATATCCACCTCCTGCATCACCGGTACCTTCAATATCTACACCATCGGATGTTCTGTATTGTCCTCCAGTATTCGCTGCGTCTGCATCATTATAGGCTACTCCTTGTCCGCCTATATCAAAATTTTCCGCTTCGATCTTCCCGGGAACGGGCCAAGGCGTACCGCCGTAAGCTGATTCAGGAGCAGGTGTTGCAATAGTAAAAGTTATTGGTAAAGAACCTGTCCCGGTAGCATTTGTTGCACTCAATGTAACTGTGTAAGTTCCTGCTGTTGTTGGTACGCCACTGATAACGCCTGTTGAGGTATTGACAGACAATCCTGCAGGTAAACCTATTGCATTAAAACTTGTAGGCGCTCCTGATGCAGCAATATTGTATGTTAAGTAAGTTCCGGCTACGCCACTTGCTGTTGTAAGATTTGTTATGCCGGGTGCTGCAGTTACAAAATAAGGTGTAGGCCTTGTTGCTGTTAAAGCTATTTGGCCTTTAAACATTTTTCCACCATCGTTTGTTAAACGCAAATAATAATCGGATGAAACAGCAGTTCCATCTTCATCTAAACCAAGATAACCTGACCCGACAGGAATTTGAGATTGGTTCTCTGCAGTTTTAGCAATTTGATTTCCTTCATTAAATTCATCAAACATTGATATGTAAATACCTTGCGCGCCCAGTTTTTTCATATTATAAAACTGCTCCCACATAAAATTTCCATGTACACGTTGGTGCACAGATACATCTCCAGGCAAAACACAAGGTTGGTAATCGATACCATGAGCTGTACAATATGCCTGATCAGGAATATTTACGTTATTATAATAGCTATCCTCATCAGTGATAGAACCAATCTTTCCAATCATCCAGGGAGACAACATATTAAATGCATTGTACGTATCTGTAAAACCATCATTTGCTGTTCTCCATTCTCCACGAACACCACCAATTACATAGCAGCCCTGACTTTTAAACCAGTTGATCACTGTAACGCATTGTGCTGACGTAAAAGGATGATTAGCATCGTCCAATCCCATACCCCAAATACAGACTACCGGTTTACCATTTTGTTTTGCATAAGCCGGAGATGCTGTGTAGGCAGACATTTTTGTAGTCCAGTCGTTTGGCATTTCGGTGGCCATATTTGTCCAGCCGCTGACATCATACATAATATAAAACTTAACATTATGCGATTCTGCAGCTGCTCTTACTTTAACAGTAATGGCATCACGAATAGGGCCTTCGCCACCGACCGGATCAAAACGTTGTAATGCAGCGCAATCGATACCATTTTGCTGCATCCATAAAAATTGTGTGTTAAGTGTTTGGTCTGTATAGGATGAAAACAAATTAGCAGGTTGTCCATTTCCCAGATTAGAATAAGCTGTTGGAAAAGTTGTAGTAAACTCCCTTTCATCCGGCCATGCCTTTATTCCTGTGTTGGTTGCAGAAGGTGCACCGCCCTGAGACGTCCAGTGCCACCAGTTATTATAAGGTGACCCATCACCCGGTGCTGCGAACCAGCCCTGGTAACCTACAGTAACTTTGCCCACTACATCGCCCACAGGTGATTGTGCTTTAACAAGTAAACTTGTACATAAGAAAAAGGTAAAGAGAGAAAAAGAAAGAAATTTTTTAAAAGCAACAGATTTGTTACCTGACAGTTGAGTCAAATTTTTTTTCATAAATAGCAATCGTTTATTATCAATAAAATATAAAATAGCCACTATAATAGCATATAGTGCTCAGCTTATTGTTGTTGGGGGAAGTATTATAGAGAGAAAACTTATTATCAAATAACAAATAATAAGAATATAAAAAGCCAGCTCAATCGTTTAACGCGCCAAATATAAATACTATTTTATTACGAACTATAATAAAATAGTATTTACTATAAAAAATGTTAAAGATTTTTTTAAGCCACTTTTAATGCGTCCGGAGCAATTATCAATCTTTCTTCCGGGATAGTGATCTGGTCTGTTTTGCCGTTGGGATACATATAATCTACTTCGTATTGATTTGACCAATCGTTATACTTCCGAATTACAGCAGTACCCGCAGGTTTATATTCAAGATCTAAAAGAATAACTGTTTGTCCTAATTGGTATTTCATCTTCATTATCATATTAGCAATGACCAAATTAGTATTTACATGGATAAAGGCAAGAAAGACTTGCTAACATTTGTGGGGAAAATTATCTACCTCTTTTAAATCCAATACCGGCAAAGGTTATAAATGATGTGTAAACATTAATTATGGGGAAATTATAAAAAAATCCGAAGCAATGAGACTGCAAGACAATCACTTATGATATCCACAATTATAGCAATAAAATATTATACAAATATTTACGTTACTTAAATATCTCTGCGTATTTACGTCGGCAATGTTTGCAATAATGTTTGATGATAGCGTAACATGTGGGGTCTTTCGTCTAACGATTCTCTTTGCTGTAAAATTCTCCCTATTGAGCATTTTATTACAATTGAACCAAGCTTTATAATAATTCAAAAAATGCATTACTCATCAAATATTTTTGATGAGTATGCGTTCTTTGTTATTATGTTGTTTATGCAACTATTTAGAATAGATGTTTGAACATTGAACTTGAATTGCTTATTATAAATTTCTATATGAAAAGTACGTATACTCAACCCCGCTGCTATTCTATTGCCCGCTCCTCTTTTAGATGTTTAGCTGTGCTTTCTTTATTAATTGTATTTGCAGTTAATACAAGTAATGCGCAATGTGGTGATTCGGCTGCGGTACAAAGAATCACTCCTCCTACTATGACAGGCGTATCTGACGCTACGTGGGCTGGTATTCAAAAAAATGCAATAGGCGCTTCCCCTTCTAACGTTGTAACCAATAACAGTGGCAATGTATTTCCTGTTGCCAGCTCGGGGGGTACAAAATTAGGTACGGCAACTTCGAAACCTGCTGACTTTGGAGCTCCTACCTGGCAAGCACAATGGACAACTACTGCATTATATTTATTAGTAACAGTACCGGATCTTACCGTACATTTTGACCCAATACCAAATGATCCATTTTTCTATAATTACGATGCTGTAGAAGTTTATCTATCAGGAACAAATAATCATGCTCCCGGTTTATATGGACCAAATGATGTTCAATACGGTTTTAGTAATGGTGTTTATAGAGGAATTGGTGGCGGTACAGGAGCCGGTTCATCCACAACAGGCGTTACGCAAGCTGTTACTGTTACACCAGGGGTTGGATATACGATGGCAATAACCATTCCTTTGACATCATTTAGCTCTCCTTCTGCAATGAACTCTATTGTTAGTTTTGATATAGCAATTGATGATAATGACCATGTGCCTGATATTGCTACTGTAATGTCTGCCGATTCTGCAACACTTACACATGCTCCTTATAACTATCCTCCAACAGGAGCAACATCTGCCCAATCGATTAGTCAGGGTTATAGAAGTGGCGGTGATTACAGAGATGCGCAGATAGCATGGCATGCTACAACAGGTGGAGCGCCATATAATACACCATCACAATTAAGTTATTTAAAATTAACAGCTCCTCCAACAGTTGCGACAGCACATAACCAAAGTATTTGTGGATCAGGTATCATTACATTAGCAGGTAATGCTCCGACAATTGGTACAGGTACATGGAGCGCAACAGGCGGCATGGCTAATTTAAGCCAATTACCTGTTCCTGGTGATATTCATAATCCTATTGCAACTTTTTTCTCAGCTGGGTTGGGCCAATATGTTTTTACCTGGTCGATAGTAAACAGTACCTGTTCGTTAACTCCATCAACAGCGCTGGATTCTATAATTGTATCTCCGGTACCGGTATTAATTGTTACTAATCCTACACCGGTATGTGCTCCAAACACTGTGGATCTTACTGATCCGGCCGTAATTGCGGGAAGTACTATTGGAACAGCAATTACTTATTCTAGTGATCCTGTTGGAATTACAGCATTACCTACTCCAACCGCGATAGCAACCAGTGGTACTTATTATATTAAATCAACAACAACTTCCAATTGTATTACTATAACTCCGGTTGTTGTAACAATCAACCCTCAACCGGTATTATCAATTACTGCTCCTGCACAAGTGTGTTTTCCTGCAACTGTAAATATTACCGCTCCGGCTGTAACTGCAGGAAGTACAGGAGGCGGAGTGCTTAGTTATTATACAGATCCGGGTGCTACATCTCCTTTAAGTACACCTTCGGCAGTACCTGCCAGCGGTACTTATTATATAAAATCTACCGGAGCAGGATGTACCGACCTAAAACCTGTAACTGTTGTTGTTAACCCCTTACCAGTATTAGTTATAACAGATCCGGGAGCTGTATGCCAGCCAGGATCTGTTGATATTACGGCAGGTTCCGTAACAGCTGGTAGCACATTATCTCCCAGTACAACTATAGGTTATTATTCTAACCCCGCAGCCACAACAGCTATCGTAGCTCCTGCAACGATAGCTACAGGAGGCACTTATTATATTAAAGCAACTACGCTTACAGGGTGTATCGATATTGAACCTGTTGTTGTGACTATCAATCCTAAACCGGCTATCACCATTTCAAAAACAGATCCAACGGCTTGTGCTACAGCTACCGGTACTATTATAATAAGTGGTTTAATACCGGGTGGCATTTATACAGTTAATTACGATAAAGGAGGTGTTGCACAACCACCATTAACATTGACTGCTAATGGTGCAGGTGCTGTTACTATACCAACTTTACCATCCGATAGCTATACTAATATTAAAGTTACTTCGGCTGCAGGTTGTACATCAAACAAGGCTGCAATAACATTGACTGACCCCGCTGCACCCGTGCCGGTTGCCAGTACAGGTGGAATGGTATGTACAGGCGGTTCATTATCGATTTCTACTACTGCACCGGGTGGTGCTACAATTGTGTGGAGCGGACCAGGTGGGTTCACTTCAGGAGCAAGCTCATTTGTTAGAAGCCCGGCAACTTCGGCTGATAGTGGCACATACAATGTAAGTGTAACTGTAGCAGGTTGTACAGGTACTTCAAGTGTGGTGGGTGTTGTAAATCCTACGCCGGTATTAGTCATTACTACTCCTACAGCCGTATGTGCTCCGGGTGGAATTGATGTTACTGCAGGTAGCGTTACAACAGGTAGCACATTACCTCCGGGAACAACATTAGGTTATTACACAAATGCAGGCGGTACATTACCTCTTGGTACTCCCGGCAGTGTTACTACCAGTGGCACTTATTATATCAAAGCATCAACAGCTACTTGTAGTGATATCAAACCGGTTGTTGTAACTATCAACCCAAAACCAGCAATCACGGTCTCAAAAACAAATCCTACGGCTTGTGCTACTGCTACCGGTACTGTTATAATAAGTGGCTTAACACCGGGTGGTGTTTATAAAGTTAATTATGACAAAGGAGGTGTTGCACAACCGCAATTAACATTGACAGCTAATGGTGCAGGTACTGTCACTATTCCTACTTTAGCCTCTGACAGTTATACAAATATTTCGGTTACCTCGGCCACAGGTTGTATATCAAACAAGGCTGCGATAACGTTGACTGACCCCGCTGCACCCGTACCGGTTGCCAGTACAGTCGGCCCCGTATGTACAGGCGGTTCTTTATCAATTTCCACTACTGCACCGGGCGGTGCTACAATTGTGTGGAACGGGCCTGGTGGTTTCACTTCAGGAGCAAGCTCATTTGTTAGAAGTCCGGCAACTTCGGCTGATAGTGGCACATACAATGTAAGTGTAACAGTAGCAGGCTGTACAGGTACTTCAAGTGTGGTGGGCGTTGTAAACCCTACACCGGTATTGGTTATAACTACTCCGTCATCAGCATGCGCTCCAGGTGGCGTTGATATTACTACTGGCAGTGTTACAACAGGTAGCACACTACCTCCGGGAACAACATTAAGTTATTATACAAATGCAGCAGGTACAACACCGCTTGGTACTCCCGGCAATGTTACTACCAGCGGCACTTATTACATCAAAGCATCAACAGCTACTTGTAGTGATATCAAGCCGGTTGTTGTAACTATTAATCCTACACCAGCAATCACGGTTTCAAAAACAAACCCAACTGCTTGTGCTACTGCTACCGGTTCTGTTATAATAAGTGGTTTAACACCGGGTGGCGTTTATAAAGTTAATTATGACAAAGGAGGTGTTGCACAACCGCAATTAACATTGACAGCTAATGGTGCAGGTACTGTTACCATTCCTACTTTGGCCTCTGACAGTTATACAAATATTTCGGTTACCTCAGCCGTGGGTTGTATATCAAATACGGCTTCCATAACATTAAATGACCCCGCTGCGCCAACGCCAGTTGCCAGCACTGGCGGCCCCGTATGTATAGGTGGTTCTTTATCAATTTCTACTACTGCGCCGGGCGGCGCTACAATTGTATGGAACGGGCCTGGAGGGTTCACTTCAGGAGCCGGTTCATTTGTTAGAAGCCCGGCAACTTCGGCTGATAGCGGTACTTATAACGTAAGTGTAACTGTAGCGGGTTGTACAGGTACTTCAAGTGTAGTAGGTGTTGTAAATCCTACGCCGGTATTAGTTATTACTACTCCTGCGGCAGCATGTACTCCGGGCGGAGTTGACATTACCGTAGGTAGCGTTACGACAGGCAGTACGTTACCTGCGGGAACAACATTAGGTTATTATACAAATGCAGGCGGTACAACACCGCTTGGAACTCCGGGCAATGTTACTACCAGCGGTACTTATTATATCAAAGCGTCAACTGCTACTTGTAGTGATATCAAACCGGTTGTTGTAACGATTAACCCAACACCGGCAATTACTATTTCAAAAACAGACCCTACAACATGTGCTACAGCTAGCGGCTCTGTTAAATTAAGCGGACTTACTGCAGGAGCTACTTATACAATTAATTTTGATAAAGGCGGTGTACCTCAAACAGCACAAACACTTACTGCAGATGGTACAGGAACTGTAACAGTACCAAACTTAGGCGCAGGTACTTATACTACAGTTACTGCGACTTCTGCTTCAAATTGCGTATCGAATACAGCAACTATAACATTAACTGACCCTGCTGCACCAACACCGGTTGCCAGCACAGTTGGCCCAGTATGCACAGGTGGTTCATTATCAATTTCCACTACTGCACCGGGTGGTGCTACAATTGTATGGAGCGGACCCGGCGGTTTCACTTCAGGAGCTGGTTCATTTGTTAGAAGCCCAGCAACTTCGGCTGATAGTGGCACATACAATGTAAGTGTAACTGTAGCAGGTTGTACAGGTACTTCAAGTGTGGTGGGTATTGTAAACCCTACACCGGTATTAGTTATAACTACACCGTCAGCAGCATGCGCTCCGGGTGGTGTTGATATTACTACTGGCAGTGTTACAACAGGTAGCACATTACCTCCGGGAACAACATTAAGTTATTATACAAATGCAGCAGGTACAACAACACTTGGAACTCCGGGTAATGTTACTACCAGCGGCACTTATTATATCAAAGCATCAACAGCTACTTGTAGTGATATCAAGCCGGTTGTCGTAACTATCAATCCTACTCCGGCGATCACTGTTTCAAAAACAGATCCTTCGGCTTGTGCCAGCGCTACTGGTTCTATCGTAATAAGCGGACTTACTGCAGGAGCTACTTATACAGTAAATTTTGATAAAGGCGGTGTACCACAAACAGCACAAACGCTTGTTGCGGATGTAACAGGTTCTGTAACTCCTGTGGGTTTATCTGCAGGAAACTATACAGCTATTACTGCTACATCTGCGGCAAATTGTATTTCTAATGCCGCTACAATTACTTTAACGGATCCTGCTGCACCATCACCTATTGCCAGCTCTTTAGGTGCTGCCTGTTCAGGAACAGGCACTTTGTCTCTTTCTACTACAGCGCCCATAGGTGCAACTTTTGTATGGTCTGGACCAAATGGCTTCTCTTCTACCCAACAAAATCCCGTTATAACTAATGCAGCTTATGCTGATAGCGGTTTATATAATGTAGCCGTAACAGTAGCTGGTTGTACAGGTAATACAAGTGTTGTTGGTGTTGTACATCAAACACCATTATTAGTTATTACCAACCCTACAGCCGTTTGTACTTTTACAGGTATTGATATTACTGTACCTTCAGTAACAGCCGGCAGCACTTTCCCGGCTTCGACTACATTAAGTTATTATACAGATGCAGCAGCTACTATACCAATAGCAACACCAACAAATGTTGCAGCCAGCGGAACTTATTATATTAAAGCAGCAACGGCTACTTGTAGCGATATTAAACCGGTTGTTATAATGCTGAATGGCCTGCCTCCTATTTCGGCTTCGTCTAACAATCCTTTGGGTTGTGGGGCTAGTGATGGTGCGTTTGTTATCAGCGGACTTTCTCCAACGGCTGTTTATATTATTAATTACGATAAGAATGGTGTTGCGCAAACTTCTCAAACACAAACTGCAGATGGTGCAGGCAATGTAACAATCACTGGTTTATCTGCAGGCAATTATACCGCTATTGCAGTTACCTCTATATTAGGTTGTACATCGAATGCAGCCTCTACTACTTTAACAGATCCCGCAGCACCAACGCCTGTTGCAAGTTCGCTTGGAGATATTTGTTCGGGCAATACTTTATCCCTTTCTACCACTGCACCTGCAGGTGCAACTTTTGTATGGACCGGGCCAAACGGTTTTACATCCGCACAACAAAATCCTGTTATAAATTCGGCTACTTATGCAGATAGCGGATTATACAATGTGGTTGTAACAGTAGTAGGTTGTACAGGCAGTTCAAGTATTGTTGGTGTTGTACACCCAACGCCGGTTTTAACGATCACTGATCCTTCAGCGGTATGTGCTCCCGGAGCTATCGATATCACAACGGCGGCAGTTACAGCAGGTAGCTTTTTACCTGCGGGCATCATATTAAGTTACTTCACTGATGCTTCAGCAACAACAAATGTAACCACACCAACAAATATTACAACCAGCGGAACATATTATATTAAAGCCGCAACAACAACTTGTAGTGATATTAAACCTGTAGTCGTAACCATCAATCCATTACCGATCTTAACTATTACAGACCCTGCCGGTGTTTGTACACCAGCTACAGTTGATATAACAGCCGCTGCAGTAACAGCGGGCAGTACAGGCGGTACAACACTTGGGTATTATAGTGATGCAACTGCAACTACAATTTTGCCTGTGGCTGGCAGTATAGCTACAAGTGGCACTTATTATATTAAGTATTCGTCTGCAACCTGCAGCGTTATAGAACCTGTAAACGTAACTATTAATCCTACTCCGATATTAACAGTTACTGATCCTGCAGCAGTTTGTTCTCCGGGTACAGTTGATATTACTGCTGCAACAGTTACAGCAGGAAGTACAGGAGGCACAGCATATGCTTACTACAATGATGCATCGGCAACAACACTTTTAGCTGCGCCAACTGCAGTAGCAACAAGCGGCACTTATTATATAAAATATGCTACAGCAACCTGTAGTATTGTTGAGCCTGTAACCGTAACAATTAATCCATTACCTGTATTGACTGTTACAGATCCTACAGGTGTTTGTTTCCCTGGCACGATCGATATCACAGCTGCTGCAATTACTGCAGGCAGCACGGGTGGCACATTTAGTTATTATACAGATGCTGCTGCAACAAACCCCTTATCTACCCCGGCATTTATACCAACATCTGGCACTTATTATATTAAATCTACAACTACAGCTGGCTGTAGTGTTATAAGTCCTGTGACTGCTACTATCAATCCTCTGCCTGTATTAACTATTATAGATCCCGCGGCAGTATGTCTACCAGGCACAGCAGATATTACAGCTGCGGCAATAACTGCGGGTAGTACAACAGGTACAACGTTTACTTATTATACAGATGCTGCTGCAACAAGTACATTGACCAATGCAGGGGCAGTAGCAACGAGTGGCGCTTATTATATTAAATCTACCACAACATCAGGCTGTAATGTTATTGCACCTGTAAGAGTTGTTATCAATCCTCTACCTGTATTAATAACAACAGATCCTGCCGGCGTATGTTCACCTGCTACTATCGATATAACAACTCCTGCTGTAACTTTTGGAAGTTCAACAGGCACAACGCTTAACTATTATACTGATGCTGCTGCAACGAATCCTTTATCTACTCCGAGTGTTATAACAACATCGGGTACTTATTATATTCAATCAACCAATTCGTTTGGCTGTAGTGTTGTTGCTCCTGTAACAGTAACGGTTAACATTACACCGCTTCCTCCATTGCCTGATAATGCAAGCCATTGTCAGTATGATAAAAATGTAGCTGCTTTAACAGCAACTTTAAATACTTCGACAAACACATTGATCTGGTATTTTACACAGGCAGGTGGAGACAGTAGTTTTACAGCTCCGGTTCCTCCGACTCAGAAAGGTGGTGTTACTTTGAAATATTATGTGGCGGAAAAAAGTGCTACCTGTTTGAGTACACGCGCAGAATTGGATGTAAGAATAACAACAACACCAAGAGTATCTGTTAATGCAAGTGCGAACGAAATATATCCTAATAATACAGTTATATTATCAGGGAACGTTACGCCGGCTTCCGAAAGCGTTGACTATAGCTGGATAGCTGGTGATGTTACAGATGCTCCGTTTGCTACTTCGGATTTATCTCAACCCGTTACGCCACCGGCAAGTATAGAACCTCCTTTTCTTGTAACGAATTATTTCTTTATTGCTACATCTACAGAAAATCCACAATGTGCTGATACTGCAAGCGTAGCGATCAGAGTAGTTCAGCCAATATTGATCCCTAATATTTTCTCCCCTAACGGAGATGGTATAAATGAATATTGGGATATTAAAAACATACAGGAATTTACCAATGCTGAGGTTAGTATATTCAACAGATATGGCCAATTCATTTATAAATCAAGCGATGGATACAGAACGCCTTGGGACGGAACATATAATGGTGAACCAGTGCCTGTAGGAACCTATTTTTATATTATCAAAACGACACCAAATGCGGCGCCATTAAGCGGACCGGTTTCTATTGTGAGATAATGATTTAATTTATTAGGTATAAAAAAATGCGTAACAATTGTTACGCATTTTTTTATACCGCAATTTTTAGTTTAAATAACTACCGATTGTTTTGCGGAAGGTTTTTTGGTTAACAAATATTTTATCTTTTTTTCTACATCTTCAAATTCAAATGGCTTTTCCAAAATATCATCTGCTTTGCATTCTTCATAATTCCGTAATTGTTCGTGACTGCCAGATAATAAAATAATGGCGACATTTTTTGTATCTGTATTTTCTTTTAACTCTTTACAGATATCTCTCCCATTCTCTCCATCAAGCAAGACATCCATCAATATTATATCAGGTTTAAAAATTTCCAGGTGCGCCAACAATGAAGATTTTGTAGTGGCAGTCCGCACATCGTAATTATGTAATTGAAAGATATTTTTGATCATATTCAAAAGATCTTTTGAATCGTCCAGTATAAGTATGTTCGCCATATGTATTTTTGTTTACACGAAATTTGAAAATTATCGTAAAACAGAAATGTTAAAAATGGCTGAATGGATGCTGATTTATTAGTATTGAGAAGTTATAACATTGAGATAACAAGAATAGCAATTGCTTTAATATCTTATTTACAAATTTTCTATTTTTACTTTAAGTAATTATTACCACATACATAATTCTTACTTGCGACTATTGTTAATAAATTGTTTTAATGCTGCAGCCTGATTAAAATTGTCATTTTTTGCTCCATATAATAAAGTGACTAGCTTATGTTTATTTACAAGAGATATTAATTCATCCAGGGTAGCAGAACCCTTTAACTCCGTTCTATATTTCATTAGAAACTGAGGCCACTTTTCAGGCTCATGATTAAACCATTTTCTTAACACAGTCGAAGGTGCTACTTCTTTTAACCATATATCAAAATGTGCGGTTTCCTTTTTTATTCCCCGTGGCCATAAACGATCAACTAATATCCTGTATCCATCATTCTTTTCATAAGGTTCGTAGATCCTTTTTATTTTAATAGTCATTATAAAGCATTTTAAAAATGAGTAATTAAATCATACACTTTTGAATGCGGAAAGATATTTATCGATATATAATTGCTTATCAGCATTTTTGTATTGCATAATAAATCGCGGATGTTCGAGCGGTATTATCTTTCCAAAAAAATGATGCTCAGCATTTAACTTATTTAAAAAGGTAGCATTTTTACCTGTTCCAAAACAAAAACAAACTTCTGTATTGATTCCAAGAGTTATTAGCTTTTTGATATTCGCTATCATAAAGTCTTTTGTTGCATTGATCAATTCTTTACTGTCGTAATAATTATAATTCTTCTCTTTCCCGTCAGCACCAACAGATGTAAATCCAAGCGGACAAGGCGAGTTGATATAAAAATCTTTATAAAATGCTTTAACACCTCCATAACTTTTGATCATTTCGTATACGAATACAGAAGATGGTTCATGTGTTATCCTTCCATTATAATCAATACCACATTCCCCCATCAATCGTTTGGGATCTGTAAATGGTATGCCCGTTAAACCCGCTCCAAGCCTGCTGGGATTAATACCTAAAATAATATGCCTCGGTTTATTATCGTTATAATATTTATGATAAAATGTTTTAGTGATGCCGATCGTTTGATCAAATTCTTTAAACGGATTCATAATACGTATACCTGGTGGAAGCGGCTTGCCTGTGTAATTTAGTTCTTCATTGAAACGTATCGCTTTATCTGCAAATGTCATTAGGTATGATTTTATATATCAAATTTAATAGTGATCGACTAGTATTTAAACAATATTTTTCATTCCAACCAATAACTCTTTAATAAATAAACATCAAATAACTGCCACAAAAGTACTATTAACCCCGGTTTCATGTTGGTTGAAATTCCGTAGTTTTAAATAGTCGTTTACACCAATCTATTGTACAGTAAAATTTCAGCATGCAAAAAGATCATACAAAAAACACCGGCCTTTTTCAGAAAATCATTAACGGCAAAAAAACAGATATATATATTTTAACTAATAAAAATGGCTTAAGGGCTACCATTTCAAATTATGGAGCACGTTGGGTGGCCATGTATGTGCCTGATAAAAATCAGAATATAATTAATGTTATTACAAGTCTTGGCAACATTGAGGCATATCAAAAACCTTCCGCAATATATTATGGGGCAACAATAGGAAGATATGCAAACCGTATAGCCAATGGCACTTTCTCTTTGCAAAACAATAACTATTTATTGGAAACAAATAATGGCATCAATCATTTACATGGAGGTGAAAAAGGTTTTCACAATGTTGTTTGGGATGTAGAATTACAAAGTAAAAATTCAATCACTTTAAAATATTTATCTCCTGACGGAGAAGAAGGTTATCCTGGAAATGTTGAAGTATTTGTTACCTATACATTGACTGATAATAATGAAATGGCTATAGAATTTAAAGCAACAACCGATCGTACAACTATTATCAATTTAACAAATCATGCATATTTCAATTTAAATGGAACCGGCAACATCAATGATCATACGCTTTATATAAATGCAGATCATTACACGCCTGTAAACAAACATTTAATTTCTACCGGAAATATTGAAGCTGTTAGCAACACTCCTTTTGATTTTAGGCAACCTAAAAAAATAGGTGCAGATATAGATAATGATAGTGAACAATTGAAATATGGAAAGGGTTTCGATCACAATTTCGTATTGAATAAAAAAAATAATGAGCTATCATTAGCTGCCAGCGCAACAGGAGATATCAGTAATATAAAGATGAATGTATTTACAACAGAACCCGGCGTACAACTCTATACAGGTAATTTTATGGATGGCAGCAACATCTTAGCCAATGGATCATCAGATGATTTCCGAACAGCATTTTGTTTGGAAACACAACATTTTCCTGACTCTCCCAATAAAAACAATTTCCCTTCAACCATATTAATACCTGGCAATATCTATCTGAGCCGTACCGTATTTTGCTTTTCTACTTAAAGATAGAGGCGTGATGCGCCATCGGCAGTTATCGCAATATATGTAGTCAATTCTTTTCCTGTAGTACGAACATATTCTTCAGTAATATTCTCAATCAGCTCATCTACAAATTCTTCTTTAACAAGATTAATCGTACAACCACCAAAGCCACCTCCCATCATACGTGCACCTAAAACCTGTGGTATATTTTTTACATGATCTACCAGGAAATCGAGTTCGCTACAACTAACTTCATACTCTTTGCTTAGTCCATAATGGCTTTCATACATTCTTTCGCCTACCGATGCTATATCTCCTGCTTTAAGCGATTCACAAGCTCGTAACAACCGGATGTTCTCTTCTACTACATATTTACAACGGCGATAAATTTTCTGGTCTGCAGGTTGAACATATTGCGATAGCATTTCCAGCGTAACATCTCTTAAACTATTAATAGCTTGATCGTTTTTCTTTATTAATGCAACACCTTCGTTACATTCATTTCTGCGCGTATTATATTCTGATGTTGCTAAAGAATGTTTGACGTTAGAATTGAATAGGACAATTTTAATACCAGTTAATTGCAATGGTTCGTACTCGTATCCCATCGAGCGACAATCCAATTTTATTACATGGTCTTTTTTTCCTAGAATACTAATAAACTGATCCATCACACCACACATGACGCCTGCAAATGTGTGTTCAGCCTTTTGCGCAATATCAATTAATTCTAACGCAGGGATATGTAGTTGAAATAATTCATTCAAAGCAAAAGCTGTGGCACATTCTACAGATGCAGAAGAAGAAAGGCCTGCTCCTATTGGCACATCACCTTGTATCACCAAATTAAAACCTTCTAACTGATACCCTCTTTGAATCATTTGATTAGCTACACCCAGAATATATGTTGGCCAGCTTTTAAGCGGTTGCATCGTTGATAATGACGTTTCAAACTTTTCATTATAATCATTAGAAATAAGGTGTATCATATTATCCGTTCTTTTTCCAACAGCAACAAATGTTACTTTATCGATAGAAGCAGGTAATACATACCCTTCATTATAATCGGTGTGCTCGCCAATAATATTCACTCGCCCGGGAGCACGGACTACAACAGGGTCATTATCAAAATTTTCGTGATATTCTTTTACTATTTTTTCTGCAATAAGATAGCACATTGATTGATATTTGAATAGCAAGTATACTATTCAAATTACTTGTAAAGCGTTTTTCAATATCATTTTTCTATTAAATTAAATAGAGGCTGAGTACGATCTCTTTAAAAAAACGGCTGCAGTTAAACTGCAAAGCTGGCTGTCCGCAGGGCAAAAAAATCACATCGCTAATAATACAGCCACATAATGACAAAACGCTCCTGCAAGTACAAAGGCATGCCATACGGCATGTGTATATAAATACTTATCCCAGATATAAAAAAATACACCGATTGAATAAAGGACTCCGCCCAAAACAATAAATATAATAATTGGTACAGGCAAATGGACAAAGAACCTGTTACCTCCAACAAACATTATCCAACCCATTAATACATAAATGCCCGTTGATATTAATTCGAACCTTCCTGTAAAAAATGTTTTAAAAACGATTCCTATCGCGGTTAATCCCCATAAAACGCATAACAAAGTAATACCAAAAGTATTATTCATGTAAATAAGAAGAAACGGTGTATAGGTTCCTGCTATTAAAAAGTAAATGCTGATATGATCAAATATTTTAAAGACTTTTCTAATCGGCGGTTCTTCGGATAAATGATAAATGGTAGAACTGGCAAATAAAAAGATAAAACAAAATCCATAAATACCTGACCCAACAATACCGGGTACATTATGATGCGCCGTTGCTAATCCAACAAGCACGGGAAGTCCGCTTATACCGAACAACATACCAAAAGCATGGATAAGACTGTTAACTATTTCCTGATGTCGTGTATAGCTTTCCATAGTAATACGATAACGTTAAATAATGGAATATGTTGTTCTAAAAGAATGCCACATAATAAAATCACTGTGAATATATGTTTCGCGCGTGCCTATTTAAATAACTAAATAAGATTACAAAAAAAGCTGAATATTTTTTAATCTTATAAACGATACAGGGTAATGTCCAAAAGCAAAAAATCTTGAAGCAATTAAGATATACTTAACTGCTTCAAGATAAATTATTAAAACGATGAGTTCTTTTTACACCTACCTCACGATAGAAATAGAACCACTAAGCGGTTTAGCACTTCCAGATGTTTTGATAATGTAAAAATAAGTTCCCACCGGTAAATCATTTCCACCCGTATCAGTACCGTGCCATTTTGTTCTGTAACCATCTGTTGATTTATACACAAACTGGCCGTACCGGTTAAATATACTTACCTCTGCATTAGGGAACGCTTCTATATTTTTAATATCCCAAACATCATTCCTGCCATCTCCATTTGGTGAGAACGTATTAGGTATTACTATCGGTTGAACCACTGTAACTACCGTAGATGCTTTAATAGTACAATTCGCATTTTGCGTAGAGGTTACCACTAAAGTATACGTAGTTAAAAGTATTGGAGGCTGTTCGCTTGAAGGCGGTGTAACCGTTTGGTTCAAAGTGTCCTGTACCAAAGATCCCGGATCCGTAGGGCTTTCCCATACATAATCCCCTCCTGTAGCAGTGCCTGCGAATGTAAAGGTATTGCCGGCATATACTTCATAGAAAGCTGGGCTGACTTTCGCCGTCGGCATTGTTGTTACCAAAACATCCAACTCTGCACGTGTACTGATACAGTTTCCTTCTTTTTGCGCTACATAATATTTAAACGGTACGGTTGATCCTGCTTTCGTTGATGGAACCGGAGCTATAGTCGTACTATCCTTTCCTCCTACCGGTACCGGGTACCAATATAAAGTATTTGTAGGCAGAGAAGTTTGTGCCGTCAGTTTCGTAGCAGAAACATTTTGACAATACTGCTCATTTGTTGGTATTGGTTGGTTAGGCGTTGGGTTAATCGTTACTGTTACAGTAGCTGGAACACTACTACAACCGCCTGCTGTTGCTACTATATAATAAACTCCACCTGTCGATATTGCTTCCGGCGTAGCCAAAGGTGTAGTCGGTATATCTGCTGTATTGGCATAGTAATTAACTACCGAACCGACAGGTAAAACACTATGGCTCCATGAACCGGTAATATCTACCGTTCCCGGCGAACATACCGCCTGAGGATTTTGGATCGATAATGAAGGCGTTGGGTTAATCACTACATGTACCGCACCAATAACACTACAAGATGATGCTGAAATATATTTAATATAATAGGTACCGCTGGTGCCTACTGCAGTTGGTGTGCCTAACGATGTGGTTGCTGCTGCATCTGTAAAGTAAGCGAAGCTTGTTCCGCCGGTACTGCCTGCTGTTACTGCCGCCGCTGTTATATCTACCGTGCCGGGTGAACATGCTGCTGCAGGATCGGTAATGGATAGAACCGGTAAAGGATTGATCGTTACAGTTACTGGTTGAACCGTGCTACATGTTGCAGAAGAATACTTGATATAGTACGTACCGCTTGTTCCTACCGCAGCCGGTGTGCCTAACGCTGTAGTTGCCGCCGCATCTGTAAAGTAGCCTAAACTTGTTCCGCCGGTACTACCAGCTGTTACTGACGCTGCTGTTATATCGACTTTACCCGGTGAACATACGCCTGCAGGGTCAGTTATTGTTAATGTTGGTGTTGTATTAATTGTTACAACTACCGGTTTAACTGTACTACACGTTGCAGAAGCATATTGAATATAATAGGTACCACTTGTTCCTATTGCAGCCGGCGTAGCTAATGGTGTGGTAGCTGCCGCATCTGTAAAGTATGCCAGGCTTGTTCCGCCGGTGCTGCCTGCTGTTACTGATGCTGCTGTTATATCTACCGTATTAGGGGAACATACTGCTGCCGGATCGGTTACGGTTAATGTTGGGGTTGTGTTAATAGTTACCACTACCTGTCCTACAGTACTACATGTTGCAGAAGAATACTTAATATAGTAGGTACCACTGGTGCCTACTGTAGCTGGCGTACCCAATGGTGTTGTTGCTGTAGCATCTGTAAAGTAGCCAAAGCTTGTTCCGCCTGTACTGCCTGCTGTTACTGCTGCTGCTGTTATATCTACCGTATTAGGGGAACATACAGCTGAAGGATCAGTTACTGTTAAGGTCGGTGTTGTATTAATTGTTACTACGACCGGTTTAACTGTGTTACATGTTGCAGAAGAATATTGAATATAATACGTACCGCTCGTAGCTACTGCGCCGGGTGTTCCTAATGGCGTTGTTGCTGCTGCATCTGTAAAGTAGGTAAAACTTGTACCGCCTGTGCTGCCCGTTGTCACCGATGCAGCTGTTATATCTACCGCACCAGGTGAACATACTGCTCCGGGATTAGTAACAGCTAGCGTTGGTGTTATATTAATTGTCACTACAACCGGACTAATAGTACTACATGTTGCAGAAGAATATTTGATATAATAGGTACCACTGGTGCCTACTGTAGCCGGCGTACCCAATGGTGTTGTTGCTGTAGCATCTGTAAAGTAGGTAAAGCTTGTACCACCTGTGCTTCCCGCAGTTACTGCTGCTGCTGTTATATCTACCGTATTAGGGGAACATACTGCTGCCGGGTCGGTTACGGTTAATGTTGGGGTTGTATTAATTGTTACTACGACCGGTTTAACTGTATTACATGTTGCAGAAGCATATTGAATATAATACGTGCCACTCGTAGCTACTGCGCCCGGTGTACCTAATGGCGTTGTTGCTGCAGCATCTGTAAAATATGCGAAGCTTGTACCGCCTGTACTTCCCGCTGTCACTGATGCAGCTGTTATATCTACCGCACCCGGTGAACATACCGCCCCAGGGTTGGTAACCGTTAAAGTTGGCGGTGTATTAATAGTTACTACTACAGGGCCAACTACGTTACAGGTTGCAGAAGCATACTTAATATAGTAGGTACCGCTGGTTCCTACCGTGCCTGGTGTTCCTACTGGTGTTGTTGCAGAAGCATCTGTAAAGTATGCAAAGCTGGTACCACCTGTGCTACCCGTAGTTACTGCTGCTGCTGTTATATCTACCGTATTAGGTGAACATACTGCTGCCGGGTCTGTTACCGTTAATGTTGGTGTTGTATTTATAGTTACTACTACTGGTTTAACTACGTTACATGTTGCAGAAGCATACTTGATATAATAGGTTCCGCTCACAGCTACTGCGCCGGGTGTTCCTACCGGTGTTGTTGCTGCAGCATCCGTAAAGTATGCCAGGCTTGTTCCGCCTGTGCTGCCTGCCGTTACCGATACAGCTGTTATATCTACCGTATTAGGTGAACATACTGCCCCGGGATTAGTAACCGTTAATGTCGGTGTTTGATTTACAACGCCTACTACAGTGCTGTTTCCGGCACAACCAGCTAAGGTTATTGTTAATGAATAGGTTCCGCTATCTGCAATAGTAGCAGATGGTATTGTAGGATTTTGTGCGCCCGAAGCAAAACTATTAGGGCCCGTCCACGCATAAGTCGCTCCGGCTACTGTATTCGCTGTTAACGATAAAGTATTTCCGGAACAGACAGCACCTAAAGTTCCTGCGGTTGTTGTTGGTGATGCCGGATCAGATAAAGTTGTTGTCTGTGTTGTAGACACACAACCTGATGCTGTGATCGTTGCTGTAATATTTGTATAGCTGCCTTTAGTTAAGCCGCTTACCGTAACAGCGCCTGTGCCATCTGCCGTTAAAGTCTGAGCTGCCTGTGCTACGCCTCCTTTACTAAAATTGATAAGGTAGGGTGCTGCTGCTGTTAGGCCATTTATCTTAAATGATCCATCCGTGCCATTACAAGTTGTTGGATCGGTTGGAGCCACTGTAATCGGAAGCGAAGGACATGAACAATTAGGACTGGTTATTACTACCGTATTTACACAACCGCTCGCAGAGGTTACCGTTAAAGTAACGTTTGGATCGCTCGCAAGAATACCGCTTATGATCCATTGAGAACCTGAGAAAGTAACTGTTCCTGAAGAGGCTGTTACTGTTCCTGCGCTAACCTTGATGTATACTGAATAATGTAAATGGTCCGCAGCACATGGTAATGAATCTGCACTGAAAAAAGTTGGCTGCGCATTGATTGTTGCTACTACCGGTTTGATATCACTACACCCAAAAGGTGATAGTGCCTTAATATAATAAGTCCCTGCCGCACTTACTGCCGACGGAGTTGTTACCGTTGTGGTTGCAGCTGCATCTGTATAATAACCTAAGCTTGTTCCTGCAGGTAATGTACTACCCGCGGTTACTGTCGCTGCTGTAAGATCAACATTTGTTGGTGAACACACCGCCGTAGGGCTAGAGATCGCTAATACCGGTTTTTTATTTACAACACCCACGATGCTCGATGTACCTGTACAACCGGCTAAGGTTATAGTTACAGTATAAGATCCACTGTCTGCAAAGACAGCTGCTGGTATTGTCTGGTTTTGTCCCGCAGCAGAATAACTGTTAGGGCCGCTCCATGCATAACTTGCTCCTGCTACCGTTGTTGCCGTAAGTGATAAAGTACTGCCTTCACATACTGCTCCGCCTGTTCCCGCTGTTGTGCTTGGTGCCGAAGGGTCCGATAAGGTTACACTACCTGCATTGGAGATACAAGTGCTGGCTGTTGTTACTGTGATGGCTGTATAAGCCGCTGCCGGTAAAGTACTTATTGTTATTGTACCTGCTGCAGTAGAAGTAAGTACTTGTGCTGCCTGCGCTACGCCTGCCTTGCTATAGTTAACGGTGTAACCGGTCGTTGCTGCAAGGCCATTTATTGTAAACGAACCTGTACTTGTTGCACAAGATGTAGGGTCCGTTTTTGTAATAGTAATCGTTGGTGCAGTATTTATTGTTACCACTACCGGCTTGATATCACTACAAGTAGCTGTTGCCGCTTTGATATAATATGTTCCGCTAACGCTCACAGCTCCAGGGCCTGCTAAAGTGGTGGTTGCTGCCGCATTGGTATAATAACCCAAGGTGGTTCCTGCAGGTAATGTACTACCTGCTGTTACTGTCGCTGCGGTAAGGTCTACAGCTGTTGGTGAACACACCGCCGTCGGGCTAGAGATAGCTAATACCGGTTTTTTATTTACAACACCTACAACACTCGATGTGCCTGTACAACCGGCTAAAGTTATAGTTACAGTATAAGATCCACTGTCTGCAAAGACAGCAGCTGGTATTGTCTGGTTTTGCCCCGCAGCAGAATAACTGTTAGGGCCGCTCCATGCATAACTCGCTCCTGCTACCGTTGTTGCCGTAAGTGATAAAGTACTGCCTTCACATACCGGGCCGCCTGTTCCTGCTGTTGTGCTCGGTGCCGAAGGGTCCGATAAGGTTACACTACCTGCATTAGAGATACAAGTGCTGGCTGTTGTTACTGTGATAGCTGTATAAGCCGCTGCCGGTAAAGTACTTATTGTTATTGTACCTGCTGCAGTAGAAGTAAGTACTTGTGCTGCCTGCGCTACGCCTGCCTTGCTATAGTTAACGGTGTAACTGGTCGTTGCTGCAAGGCCATTTATTGTAAATGAACCTGTACTTGTCGCACAAGCTGTAGGGTCCGTTTTTGTAATAGTAATCGTTGGTGCCGTATTTATTGTTACCACTACCGGTTTGATATCACTACAAGTAGCTGTTGATGCCTTGATATAATATGTTCCGCTTACACTCACAGCTCCAGGGCCTGCTAAGGTGGTAGTTGCTGCCGCATTGGTATAATAACCTAAGGTGGTTCCTGCCGGTAATGTACTACCCGCTGTTACTGTCGCTGCGGTAAGATCCACAGCTGTTGGTGAACATACCGCCGTCGGGCTAGAGATAGCTAATACCGGTTTTTTATTTACAACACCTACAACACTCGATGTACCTGTACAACCGGCTAAGGTTACCGTTACTGTATAAGATCCACTGTCTGCAAAGACTGTTAAAGGTATTGTCTGGTTTTGTCCGGCAGCAGAATAACTGTTAGGACCGCTCCAGGAGAAACTCGCACCTGCTACAGCTGTTGCTGTAAGTGATAGAGTACTGCCTTCGCATACCGGGCCACCTGTCCCCGCTGTTGTGCTTGGTGCTAAAGGATCTGATAATATTGCACTACCTGCATTCGATACACAACTGGCCGGAGCCGGGGTTGTAACCGTGATGGCCGTATAAGCCGCTGCCGGTAACGTTCCTATTGTTATTGTACCCGCCGCAGTAGAGGTAAGGGTTTGTGCCGCTTGCGCTACACCTGCTTTTTTATAATTAACTATATAAGAAGTACTTGGTGTAAGGCCACTTATTACAAACGTTCCTGTACTTGATGCACAAGATGTAGGATCTGTTTTTGTAACAGTGATCGCTGGTATTGTATTGAAAGTTATTGTTACTGTTGAGTTTGATGCAGGACATGGCACATTGGTAATGGACCATTGTAATACATACGCACCTGCGCCGCCTGCAGGGGTAAATACCGCTGTAGGGCTTGCTGTACTACTAAATTGAGCGGCTGATACACTTGGGCCACTCGTTACACTCCACGTACCCGTGCCTACCGCAGCTGTGTTCGCTGCTAATGTTGCTCCTCCTGTACCACAGATCGACTGAGCCGGACCCGCAACTGATGCTGTTGGTGGCGCTGTTACTGTTATTGTTACTGTTGAGTTTGATGCAGGACATGGCACATTGGTAATGGACCATTGCAATACATACGTTCCCGCTCCGCCTGCAGGGGTAAACACCGCTGTAGGGCTCGCTGTACTGCTGAACTGGGCAGCTGATACACTTGGGCCACTCGTTACACTCCACGTACCCGTGCCTACCGCAGCTATGTTCGCTGCTAAAGTTGCTGTGCCGGTGCTGCAAATACTTTGTGCAGGGCCCGCAACAGATGTTGTTGGTGCTCCTTTAACTGTTATTGTTACTGTTGAGTTTGATGCAGGACATGGTACATTGGTGATGGACCATTGCAATACATATGTACCTGCTCCGCCTGTCGGGGTAAACACCGCTGTAGGGCTCGCTGTACTACTGAACTGGGCAGCTGATACACTTGGGCCACTCGTTACGCTCCACGTACCCGTTCCTATCACAGCTGTGTTCGCAGCTAATGTTGCTCCTCCTGTACTACAGATCGTCTGGGCCGGACCCGCAACAGATGCTGTTGGTGGCGCTGTTACTGTTATTGTTACTGTTGAGTTGGATGCAGGACATGGCACATTGGTAATGGACCATTGTAATACATACGTTCCCGCTCCGCCTGCAGGGGTAAACACCGCTGTAGGGCTCGCTGTACTGCTGAACTGGGCAGCTGATACACTTGGGCCACTCGTTACACTCCACGTACCCGTGCCTACCGCAGCTA
>Ga0210406_10000120_pt1 | contig 117263 bp, 98 predicted proteins | sample IncBWC30MmetaG_FD_155454 | JGI IMG/M metagenome (GOLD analysis project Ga0210406, IMG submission 155454) | Forest soil microbial communities from Barre Woods Harvard Forest LTER site, Petersham, Massachusetts, United States - Inc-BW-C-30-M | ecosystem: Environmental > Terrestrial > Soil >... | reverse complement strand
CTTCATTTACTAAGTCATCATCCACACTTAAAATAAAACATGCGTGTGGCTGCGGGCGTTCGTATGCCGAAGTCGATTTTTTTAATTGTCCGTCTTTTTGATCAACAAAATAATGTCCTTGTGGTTTCCCAGTAATGCCATACACTTCATGCAAACCGGTATTAAACCATTGCGGACTGTTGGGTACGCAAGCCTGGTTCAAAATAGAATACACTAATTCATCATAAAATACCTGAGCATCTTTTGCATCTGCAAAATAACCGTAACGTTCGCCCCATACACGCCAGCATTGTGCCATACGATGTGCTACCTGTTTAACAGTAGTCTCTCTTCCAGTTGTGCCATCCGGTTGAGGCACACCCGCTTTACGAAAATATTTTTGTGCTAATATATCAGTCGCGATCTGACTCCACTGTTTGGGAACCTCTACATTATCCATTTGAAACACGATCTCGCCCGAAGGATTTTTTATAATAGACGTACGGTAGTCGTACTCAAACATATCATATGGACTCACACCGTCTTTCGTAAATTGTCGACTGAATTGCAAGCCTTTGCCTGCCTGTTTTTTGATAGCCATATATCTAAATTTTTACTGGAAGCGTTGTTACTAAAGTTACGAAATTTCAGGGGTACTTCCTACTTCGAAGCTATTTTTTCATAGCCGTATTTCCTCGTTCTAAATATTAACAGCTGTGGAAAAGCGCTGTGCAAAAAATTATAAAACAGTACTGGATTGAATCAGCCGCCAATGTTAAATTTTGAGCAAAAAATTCCCCGATCTCACCTTGGTTTTTTCATTAAAACATCAACCGGTTGATTCTATTGAGTTATTGCCATTTTACAACAATTCCCTGCTATTTTTCTATCTTCATTACAAATAACCACATGCGGGTAGTCATTCAAAGAGTAATCAATGCGAGTGTAACGGTAACGGATACACTAATATCATCTATCAATACCGGACTATTGATTTTATTAGGTATTGAAGATGCGGATACGGAGGAAGACATTAAATGGCTAAGTAACAAGATCATTAACCTGCGCATTTTTGATGATGAAAATAAAGTACCCAACGTTTCTGTAAAAGATAGTAACGGCGATATTTTATTGGTTAGTCAGTTCACTTTATTTGCATCTACAAAAAAAGGAAACAGGCCCAGTTATATAAAAGCAAGCAACCCGGATTTTGCTGTGCCGATGTACGAAAAAATGATCGCACAGTTAGAACTTGATTTAGGTAAAAAGATATTTACAGGGAAGTTTGGTGCTGATATGAAAGTGGCGTTATTGAATGATGGACCGATTACGATTGTGATTGACACAAAAAATGTGGAGTAAAAACCCCCACCAAAAAAGGAGCTTTTGGAGAATGATTATTTTTAGATTTTAATATTTATTTTATGAGCGATATTACTGTTAAGGAATTGCAGGCAAAGGTTGATAGTTGGATTACAACTTTCGGTGTTAAGTATTTTAGTGAGCTAACTAATCTTGGCATTTTGATGGAAGAGGTTGGTGAGTTATCTCGCTTAATGGTTAGGAAATATGGCAACCAATCTTTTAAGGAATCTGATAAAGGAAAAGAGATGGCCGATGAAATGGCAGATGTATTGTGGGTGTTAGTTTGTCTCGCAAATCAAACTGGCGTTGATCTTACGACAGCTTTAGAAAAGAATTTTGAAAAGAAAAACATCCGAGACGCAGACAGACACAAGAATAATGAGAAATTGAAGTAAGGTATTACTGATTGCTTTTCTCTTGCAACTGTTTGTAATACGCATACCACAGACCTCCTGAACATAAAAAAGGAATAATAGATCCGAGAATATGATTCATTGCTAATTGGCCCAAGGTTATTAAGGATACGATGATTCCAAAAATCAAATACCATGAGCCCATTTCAGATTTATGTGGTACAAAGGCAACGCGAATGTCTTCCTCAGTATATCCCTCCGATAGTAATTCGTTTCTTATTTCCCCATCTGGTACGCCCCTTTTGAGCATTTTCTTTACTTCTGCTATTTTTTCTTGCGTTATCATACGATAGTGAAAATAGGATTTTATTTATCTCCTCAAGAGAAAGAAGTTAATTTTTGTTGATAATAATTTAATCACTCTGGTTCTTATCTTTGCAGCCATTATGGCAAACGAAGCAAATAATTTTCAGGAACTAATATCTCATTGTAAAGAGTACGGTTATATTTTTCAATCATCAGAAATTTATGATGGTTTGGCGGCAGTGTATGATTACGGACAAATGGGTTCTCAATTAAAAAAGAACATTCGTGATTACTGGTGGAAAAGCATGACGCAATTGCACGACAATATCGTGGGTATTGATGCAGCCATTTTTATGCATCCTACAACCTGGAAAGCAAGCGGACACGTTGATAATTTCAGCGATCCGATGATTGATAATAAAGACAGTAATAAAAGATATCGTGTTGATCATTTAATTGAAGGCTTTGCAGAAACATTGCCTGAAGCAGAAGGCGCAGCGCTGATTGCAGAAATGGAAAAGCTATTAGCCAAACCGGATTATGCTGCAGTAAAAAAACTGATAGACGATAATAAAATAAAATGCGGCATCAGCAAAACAGCTAACTGGAGTGAGGTTAGAGAGTTTAACCTGATGTTCAGTACTCAAATAGGAAGCGTTGCTGAAGAAAGTGAAACAATTTATTTACGTCCGGAAACGGCTCAAGGTATTTTCGTAAATTTTTTAAACGTTCAAAAAACCGGTCGTATGAAAATACCTTTTGGTATTGCACAAACCGGTAAAGCTTTCCGTAATGAAATTGTTGCAAGACAATTCATTTTCAGAATGCGAGAATTTGAGCAAATGGAAATGCAATTTTTCATTCGTCCCGGCACACAAAAAGAATGGTATAATTTCTGGAAAGATGAAAGAAAGAAATGGCACGAAAGCATTGGCATTCCAACAGAAAAATTACGTTTTCACGATCACGTAAAATTGGCGCATTACGCTGATGCAGCATTAGATATCGAATTTGAATTCCCGTTCGGCTGGAAAGAATTAGAAGGCATTCACAGTCGTACAGACTTTGATTTATCTCAACATCAGTTATATAGCAAAAAGAAAATACAATACTTCGATAACGATCTAAACGAAGAAGGAAAACCTTACGGTAATTACACTCCGTACGTTTTAGAAACTTCTGTTGGGTTAGATAGATTGGTATTAACTATTTTAAGTCTGGCTTATGCCAACGAAAAATGGACCAAAGAAGATGGAACGGAAGATGGCCGTGTTGTATTAAAAATTCCTGCAAAATTAGCACCAACTAAACTAGCTATTTTACCATTGTTGAAAAAAGACGGCCTTCCTGAAATAGCCAAAGAATTAATGGATGATTGCAAACAGGATTTCCATTGTTTTTATGAAGAGAAAGATGCGATCGGTAAACGTTATCGCCGTATGGATGCAATTGGCACGCCGTTCTGCGTAACGATCGATCATCAAACCAAAGAAGACAATACGGTTACAATCCGTTATCGTGATACAATGACGCAGGAAAGAATTCCTTTATCAGAAGTTAAAAAACTGGTTTTGAGTAAGATCAAATAAACCCCCTGCCCCCTTGAAGGGGTGATTGAAAAGTTAAATGATCTTACAATTTTCTTTTATAACATACTGTTCAAAATAAATGTCAAACTCAACAGATAATCCTACTTCAAAGTTCCCCCTTCAGGGGGCGGAGGGGGTTTTACGTAAGCTTCAATTATTGTTGAAGAAATATGATTCTCTTAAAAAAGAAAACGAACGTTTGAAAATTGAATTGGCAGAAAAAGAAGACGCACAAAATCAATACATTGAATACGTTGATGAACTGCGACAACAAATAGGTATTCTAAAAGCATCTGCCGGTAAAATGGAAGATGCCGATAAAAAAGAATTTGAGAAACGTATCAATCAATATATAAAAGGTATTGATAAATGTATCGGGCTACTAAGCGAATAAACTATGGCAGAGCTACTTCCCATCAATATTGTGATTGCCGATAGAACTTATCGGATACGCATCGATCCAAAGGATGAGGGAACAATACGTGGCGCCTTAAAAATAATCAACGACAAGATCATCGAATTTAAAACTAATTTTTCCGGCAAGGATATGCAGGATTATGTGGCGATGGTAGTGATCTGGTATGCCACACAAACTGACCCAAAAGATAATCCATTGCTGGAAAAAACCGTCGGCGAAGCACTCCAAAAAATGGAGCTATTGCTTGATAATGCGCTCTAACAAATTCCCAATCGCCTGATTTCTAGGTTTATATATAGTAAACCATTGTTTAACTTCCTTTTGCTATACAAAAAATTGTATCTTCGCCAGCAATTCTTATTAACAATATTATGGTTAGCGAGAGACTTTGCAGAAAGATTGTGCGCCGTATAAAAAAAGATATATTCAATGGAACCGATAATTATATACATTATCATCGGTACAGCAACCCTGATAGTGGGTACTGTACTGGGCAAATTAATATTTGCTAAAAACACTAAATCGCAAGTAGAAGAAGCTGAAAAACAGGCTAAGAAGATCATTGCTGACGGCGAACTACAAGCCGAAAATTTAAAAAGAGAAAAAATACTTGAAGCGAAAGAGAAATTTGTACAGTTAAAATCTGATCATGACCGTGATGTATTGCAACGCAATCAAAAGGTTGTTGAAGGTGAAAGCCGTATCAAACAGAAAGAACAATCTGTTACTCAAAAAGAACAGAATCTTGATAAACAAGTAAAAGAAAACGAAGCCATTAAAGAAACTTTGAATCGCCAGATCGAAGTAGTTAATGCGAAACGCACTGAACTGGAAAAACACCAGGAAGAACATATCCGCCGCCTGGAAAAAGTTGCCGGTTTATCAGCAGAAGATGCCAAAACGCAACTGATCGAAAGCTTAAAGCAAGAAGCCCACACACAAGCTTTAGTTCTACAACAAGAAATTATTGAAGACGCTAAATTAAAAGCGAATAAAGAAGCACGTAAAATTGTTATCCAAACAATTCAACGTACTGCTGCTGAACAAGCAATCGAAAATTCTATCACCGTATTTAATTTAGAAAGTGATGAGATAAAAGGTTCTATTATCGGTCGTGAAGGTAGAAATATCCGTGCGATTGAAGCTGCAACTGGCGTGGATCTTATCGTTGATGATACACCGGAAGCAATTGTTTTATCATCATTCGATCCATTACGTAGAGAGATCGCGCGTTTATCATTACAACGTTTAGTTGCTGATGGGCGTATCCATCCCGCACGTATTGAAGAAGTAGTTGAAAAAACAAAACGTCAGCTGGATGACCAGGTAATGGAAATCGGTGAACGTACTGCAATGGAATTAGGCGTTCATGGCCTTCATAAAGAATTGATCAGAATGGTGGGCCGTATGCGCTTCCGTTCTTCTTACGGACAGAACTTATTAATGCATAGTCGTGAGACTGCTAACCTTTGCGCTATCATGGCGGCTGAGTTAGGCATGAATCCTAAATTGGCAAAACGTGCCGGTCTGTTACATGATATCGGTAAAGTTCCTGATGAAGAAACTGAATTGAGCCATGCATTGTTAGGTGCTAAGCTGGCAGAAAAATATGGTGAAAATCCTGCGGTAGTAAATGCCATCGGTGCCCATCATGATGAAATGGAAATGCAATATGTTATCTCTCCTATCATCCAGGCTTGTGATGCGATCAGCGGTGCAAGACCGGGTGCAAGGCGTGAGATCATGCAACAATACATTCAACGCATCAAAGACCTTGAAAACATGGCACTAGCCTACCCTGGCGTTGAAAAAGCATACGCCATTCAAGCGGGCCGTGAGCTTCGTGTTATTGTAGAAGCTGATAAAGTTTCTGATAGCGACAGCGATAAATTGAGTTTTGAAATTGCACAAAAGATACAAACAGAAATGACCTTCCCTGGCCAGATCAAAGTAACTGTTATCAGAGAAAAGAGAGCTGTTAATATCGCGAGATAAAATTCCCAATAATAATTCAAGATCCAAATAGGTGTAAGCTTATTTGGATTTTTTGTTAGCCAAACATTTTGCTACTATTGAGCTTCATTGGCGTCGCACGTTTCGTCAGTTGAGTATCTATTGAGCAAATTAAATACATGATTAAACACATTATCATTACTTTGAAGGAGTTCCAATATATCAGATAGAATAAATATAAATGCGCAGGTACTATATTTTGGCTGAATTAAAACATGCATACCTTCGAGCAAGCTGCCCGAGCTAATAAAAATCCTATGGTACAAAAGATTTATTTTATTGATGAGTTTTGTGAAAAATTTCCAGGAAAGAATATTCATGAGTTAGATGAATACGAGGTTTCAGAATTGAAATTACTTCCCGGAAATTATTTTCATTCTAATGAAATAATAATTAGACTTAAATCATGTATAATGGGCGCAGGCATTGTTAGCCTAAAAATTCCTTTTAATGGAAAAGTTATTTCTATCCCCGTTTCAAATGGACAAATTATAAGAAAAAACTCATTAGTTATTGAAGTCGAAATTTTTGAAGGTTCCGATTTTTTTTCTCATTTGCTGGAACAAAACAAACCAATATTAAATGATACAGAAATTTCAATCCTCATAGATGATTTTACAAAAGAGAAATCGATATCATTCACAAAAATTGCTGGACAACCTACTCAATATTTTAAAACTTATTCTGAAAATTCAAACTCTGAATTATTATTTTTTGGACTAACTTTTGAAAATAATAACGGCTTTGTGTATATAAAGTTCTTATCTCAATCTGGTAACTTATCTCTTTCAAAAAAAGATACTATAATCTTACTATTTGCTGATAAAAGCACTATTACTTATAATCTTCAAACAAGCGCTATAGGAAAAAAATATTATTATACTAATTTTCATCCTTTAACATACGATGATCTGCTAAAACTTGGGACGACAGATCTACTGAAACTAAAAGTAACAAGCTCAAAAAACAATAGTTACGACGTCTTTCATTTGCAAAGAAACTTTCATAATTCTCAATATAAAAGCGAAATAGAAGGTCAATATCTTTTGCGTTTTATGATCGCAAACTTTGTCCAAGTCCATTTAGATAATAATTTGGCGTTGCCAAGTAGTAATAATTCTTAACATATCTACAATTAACTATTGTAATAGGAACCTTAAAAATTGATTATTTAGTGATATTTCGCCCATTTCGGAATTTGTAATTTATTTTTTGGAATTTCCCCTTTGGGTCTTTACCTTTGCCGTCCGATAAAAAATAAAGTTATGGACGCAGCAGTATTATTTGTACACGAACAGTTGACAGCAAAGCCAACTCTACCTAATTTCAAAGCAGGTGATAACATCACTGTTAACTATAAAATTGTGGAAGGTGCTAAAGAACGTATCCAGAGCTTTAAAGGCGATGTGATCAAACGTCAGGGTACTGGCGCTACGGCTACTTTTACTGTTCGTAAGATTAGTGATGGTGTAGGTGTTGAACGTTTATTTCCTTTCTATTCTCCTAATATTGAGAGTGTTGTATTAAATAAAGTAGGTAAAGTACGTCGTGCTAAACTATTCTATTTAAGAGAAAGAAGCGGTAAAAGCGCTCGTATTCAGGAAAAAAGAATGGCAGTTGCACTTAAAGATTCTAAGGCAGCAGCAAAAAAATAATTCTTCTTTTTTAAAGATAGTAAGCGGAAATGGCAACATTTTCGCTTTTTTTATGCAAAAGATCTTCATATTACATTTTTCCGTATTTTAGGTACCCGATCATCTCTAACTTAAAACGATTAATATGAAAAAGACGCTTGCTATTACCTTCTTAGTAATTATGATTATTGGAAACATTTCTTGTACAAGAAGCCTTACTCCTTCACAAGCCGCTCAGGGAAGAGCTCATTGTGGCGATACTTTACGGTAGTATTTGAGCAAATTGTTAAAAATACTTCTATCCAAAATATCCAGTAAAACAACCCGTTTTACTGGATATTTATTTTATCTTTGTGCCTTAAATTAATTAGTTATGATACTTCAAAATACGCCTGTTCTGTTGTCTATATTTCAACCGGAACACATGTTGGTTATCTTTTTAGCAGTTGTATTGTTATTCGGAGGTAAAAAGATCCCTGAATTAATGAGAGGAATTGGTACGGGTATCCGCGAATTTAAAGATGCTAAAGACAACGTAAAAAGCGAGATCGAAGAAGGCATGAAAGAAAAAGATAAGGACGAAGAGATCAAACAATTAAGACAACAATTACAACAACAGCAATTAGCTCAACAAGCAAAAGAAATGCAGCAATTACCTAAATAGGTTTTTCTGTTTCAATAGACATAACCGGCTGAAGTGCTTGACGCAATTCCATTTGTCAATCGCTCCAGCCAGTTTTATAAATACCAGTCAAAACTCCATTTTTTGTTTAGTACTATACAAGAATATCAGCAGCAACTATCGGCAGGAACTATAACTTGTGTTACCACTGTAACACAATACCTCCAAAAAATAGAACAACGTAAAAACCTCAATGCCTTTACAGAAGTGTATGCGGAAGAAGCATTGCAGAAAGCCGCAGCGCTTGATGCTAAACGACAATCAGGTGCTGCATTAGGTAAGCTGCACGGTGTTGTGATTGCTATTAAAGATGTGATCTGTTACGAAGGGCACGAAACTACAGCCTCTTCAAAAATTTTAAAAGGATATAACTCCGTTTATACCGCCACAGCTTTACAACGCTTGATCGATGAAGATGCGATCATTATTGGTAACTGTAACTGTGATGAATTTGCAATGGGTAGTACGAATGAAAATTCTGCTTATGGCAATGTACTGAACGCATTAGATGAAACTAAAGTCCCAGGCGGATCATCAGGCGGCAGCGCTGTTGCCGTACAGGCAGGCTTATGTATGGTAAGTTTAGGAAGTGATACAGGCGGATCTGTAAGACAACCGGCAGATTTCTGTGGTATTGTTGGTTTAAAACCTACTTACGGCCGTATCTCACGGTACGGGCTAATCGCTTATGCGTCTTCTTTTGATCAAATAGGCATCTTTGCTAATAATGTAGAAGATATTGCCGTAACATTAAGCATCATGGCCGGGCCGGATGAGTTTGACAGTACGGCCATACAAACTGCACCTGAAAATTATTCACAACCTATCGGCACAAAAAAATACCGTATCGCTTATTTTAAAGAAGCGATCGAACACGAATCATTAAATAAAGAAATCAGCACATCGATAAAAAATTGTTTCGAACAATTAAAAAAAGATGGCCATACAGTTGAAGCAGTAGACTTTGATATGTTAGCGCATATTGTTCCTGCATACTATGTTTTAACCACTGCAGAAGCAAGCAGTAATCTTAGCCGTTTTGATGGTGTACGTTTTGGGCACAGAACAAAACAACTGGTTAGCGACTTAACAGAGTTCTATAAATTAAACCGCAGCGAAGGTTTTGGTAAAGAAGTGAAGAGAAGAATTATGCTGGGCACATTTGTATTAAGCACGGGTTACTATGATGCCTATTTTAGTAAGGCGCAACAAGTAAGACAATTACTGGTTGATAAAACAAACTCTTTGTTTAAAGAATATGATGCGATCATCATTCCTACAACACCGACAACAGCCTTTAATATCGGTGAAAAAACACATGATCCTATAGCGATGTACCTCGCAGATATTTATACCGTGTTTGCTAACCTTACCGGCGTTCCCGGAATTTCGGTACCATTATTCAAACATAGCAATGGTCTGCCTTTCGGCTTGCAGATAATGACTAAAAAACAAGATGAATTAACCTTATTACAATTATCGCAATTGTTACTACAGCAATACAAAACCGCTTAATTGCTACTACAGTGAACAAGCTATTGTACATATTAGTTTTCTGTTTACTGGCAGTCAATGTATCAGCTCAACAAGTAGTGCAAGACACAACAACAGCTGCAATAAAAAAAGAAGATACTGTTATTGCACAAATAGCACAATCAGCGGTACCTCCACCAAAAGATAAGGTTAAGGAAATTAACCAGCTGACCAGGTATGGATTTAAAAATCTCTTTTTAAACTATACTTATAATCCATTGCTACCTTATACCATGCAGATCAATCCGAATGCAGAAGCTTTTATGCAGGATTATATCAAAACACATGGAGCAAGTTTACAAAAGATGAAAGGCTGGGGACTGCCCTATTTTAATTTGATAGAAAGCGTTTTACATCAATATGGTTTACCAAAAGAATTAAAGTATATCGCAGTTATAGAATCAAGTTTGCAATCAGGTGCCGTGTCTTCAAAAGGCGCTGGTGGCCCATGGCAGCTAATGCCCGCAACAGCCAGAACATTTGGTTTAACGATCAACGAATATGTTGATGAACGTACGGACTATTATAAAAGCTCACAAGCTGCAGCAAAATATTTGTTACAATTATATTCTCAATTGAATGACTGGTTATTAGTAATGGCTGCTTACAATGGAGGTTTGGGCAGAGTAAATGCAGCTATTAAAAAAAGTAGTAGCACTGATTTTTGGAAGTTGCAATATGATCTTCCTGAAGAATCGAGGACTTATGTAAAGCGTTTTTTAGCCACGCAATATATTATGGAGGGTGAAGGAAATGCAAATCAATCAACAGACAGCATTCATACAACAGGTGTTTATAATGCCAATCCTAATCTATCGGCAACTGAAGAAGTATCAGATGTCCAAAAGCTAACTATTACCGGCAGGTATAATGCCGTCAGCATAGCAAAAAATATTGGCATGCCTATTGCAGATTTTAACCGGTACAATCCTTACTTCGATAAAATGATCAGTATTAATGGAAGTTTTGATCTTAGCTTACCTTCTGCTAAAATGAAATTATTTCAGGAAAATAAATACCCTATTTTGAATGATTGTATGCAGGGCATATTGAATGGTGCCTGCATTCCAACGTATATTCCTGCCCCTACTGCTCCGCCTAAAAAAAGTACGCTGCATAAAAAAACGAAGCACTACTAATCTATATTTTCTCGTTGCAATCTATCACGTGTCAGACGGAGCCCGTCAGAGACGTAGCGAATGATCTGACGGGCTCCGTCTGATCATTCGCGGGAAATTATAAAAACACTACGTAACATAAAAGCGAAATACTATTTTATATTTCATTGCGATCTATCACGTGTCAGACGGAGCCCGTCAGACACGTAGCGAATGGCCTGACGGCTCCGTCTGACCATTCGCGGACAAAAATAAAAGTTCAATTAAAATTGTAAATAGATAGGCAACACCGGCTCCGCAGTTTTCACCTGCATAAAAATAAATACCATTATTAAGGCAATGAATAAGAAGGCTGCTAAAGGTAATTTAGCCAGATAGTCTTTTATTTTATCTTCGGTCTCTTTCGGTACAAAATGCAGCGCAAAACCTAGCAACATTACTAAAAATACGTTCTGATAATTAGTGAACAATGTATGCCAAACACCTCCATCAAAATTACCTGTGATCTGCCCTATCAGATCCCAGGCATTGCCGAAAGATCTTGCACGGAAAAATATCCAGCAGTAACAAACAAAATGGAAAGTCAGAATGATGCCTAGTATTTTAAAGATCTTCGCCGTTAAATTTATTTTAAAGAGGTCAACGACATAATTCTTTCCCTTTTCAAACATTAATGCGATACCATGCATACCGCCCCAGAAAATATAGTTCCAACTGGCGCCATGCCAAAAACCACCTAATAACATAGTCAAAAACAGATTGGTATAACGCCGCATTTTATCTTTATTACGACTTCCGCCTAAAGGAATATATAGATAGTCTCGTAGCCAGCTTGATAAAGAAATATGCCACCTGCGCCAGAACTCAGTGATAGAGCTACTTTGATAAGGCGAATTAAAATTCGGCGGAATTGTAATGCCGCACCATCTTGCAATACCGATTGCCATATCCGAGTAACCGGAAAAATCACAATAGATAACTAACGCATACCCATACACGCCTAACAAACACTCTAACCCAACATGTTTAGATGGATCATCAAAAATATATCCGACAAAATTTACATTGATAAAATCCGAGATAACTATCTTTTTAAATAATCCGGAAAAGATCAGATAGAATCCTGTTGCAAAATCATCTTTACTTACATAATAAGGTTTATCCAGCTGCGGTAAAAAATCTGCGGCCCTAACAATCGGCCCCATCATTAATTTAGGAAAGAAGGATAAGAAGTATAAATAATCCATAAACCTCGTTACAGGTTTAAAATGGCCTTTATACACATCAACCGTGTAACTAAGATTTTCAAACGTATAAAATGAAATACCTATAGGTAACAACAAATTAAGCGGATGTAATCTTATAGAAGAAAAATTATTGATCGTCTGAATAAAGAAGTTGGTGTATTTGAAATAGAACAACAATCCAAGATTCAACACAATACTTGTAACCAACAACGCTTTCTTTTTTATTGGATGTGAGATGCGATAAATAGCATTGGAAATAATAAAATCTACAATCGCGGAAGCGATTACCAGTCCAACGTACCAGCCACAGGCTTTATAAAAAAAGTACAAAGAAAAAATAGTGAAAGTAAGTATACGTGCATTGCGATTTTGCGCAACTAAAGAATAGGTAATAATAAACACCACAAAAAACCAAACAAAAAACCCGCTGTTAAACAACATCGGTTCTTTAGGATTGTACAAAACATATTGTACCAGTTTATTAAAATCAATATCAAACATCCGGTGTGTTTAAATTAGTTCGGCTTATTGTTATCCATACAAGTAATAAATGCTTCGAAAAAAGATTGAGCTAATATACCATATCCTTTGGCATTAAAATGCACATGATCAGGCATCGCCAGTTTTTTTTGATACCAGCTATTCATAGAATTTCTTCCGCCCATCATTTGGTACAAATTCCAATAGGCAATATCATGGTCATTGGCGTATTTGGTCAATACATTTACCACATGATCCACTTCCGCTAACGACGTATATATTCCTTTATGTTTATCCAGTTTTAGGCCGTCTGGCGGCGTTGTTATCAATATAGCCGAATTGGGTGAGATAGCTTTTATCTTACTGACAAGACCATTTACTTTTTCATAAAATCCAGTTTCTGATGATTCTGAAAAAGCATCATTGGTACCCAATGAAATAATAACAAGATCCGGCAACTCATTTTTTAATTGTGCTGTCAATTCAGGCAACTGATCAAAATCAGTATATTTTGTACCGATCTTACAAACTGTTTGAAAATTAAAAAATAATCGGCCATTATATTTTTGTCCGTAATAATCATTTAATTTCTGCATGATCACTTCCGAAAAAAAACCGGACTTAACATGTGAATCACCGATATGTAATACCTTGATCATTGTTAACGCATTACCTGCCATTCTTATCCGTTGCTTAACAAGGTCTAATTCATTGCCGTTGTGTATTTGATCGTCGAAATTTTGTGTTATCGCATTTGATAGGCCTACAGCAGGTTTTATCGCCATTTTACTGACAACAGTTTGTTGTTTAATTACCGGTGATAATAAAAACAAGGCATTAATCAGTATGCTTTTCAAAATCATTATAGTCTTTCATAATAGCATTGTATAAATATCCTGCTATGCGTTTTCCACCTCTTGAATTAACGTGCGTGTAATCTTTATTAGCGTAAGTAGTATCGCCTTCTACCCAATTCACCAATGAATTAGCACCGCCCATTGCATGAAATAAATTAAAGAAATCAATGTTAGCAGAACGAGCCATTTGGTATTGGCCATCCACCAAAGGTTGTACTCCTTTTTCAGTTGTCCAGGCGCTACCATCATAATTAAAATCTTTATCTGCAGTTGATACTAACAAAATACTTGTTTGCGGAAAAGCAGTTGTGATCTTTTTTAAAACGGGTTGCATCTTTTTTATATACCAGCTAAAATCAGACAAATTGGGCCTGAATAAAAGATTAGGACCATACTGAAATATCAACAGATCGTAAGGCCTTGTCTTTTGTACCTGTGCTAAAAACGCTGTATCAAAATAATTAAACTCAACACCGGTAATTCCTCGAAAAGAAAAATTATCTACATAAATTCCTTCGTTAGATTCGAAGGCAGCTCCATACATCGGTATATCTTTTGAAGAAACACTAACGCGCACATTTTTAATACTATCAAAAATAAAATCTGTTTCGTTGAATTCTTGTGCAGCTGTAATAGCCTGTTGTTTATCATTAACGGTTATTGTAGCTGTTGGGGGTTTATCCGCTGTTGGTATGCCGTATAATATGGCCACATTATTAAAGAAGTTTAAATGTGGCCTGTCTACCGTATGATAATTCACCCAGCTATTAGCATCAGAAAAAAAACTATGGCCTGATACAAAAAGATTGGCATCTGCTTTATCATCAGATTTAAAACTTACATCATTCCAGTCTTTAGAAAACCCTTGTGTAATTGTTTGTCTGAAACCTGCTACGATGGAGGTTATCGGAACAAAGCCAACACCATTACCACCAAAAGTATCTTGTAATTGTTTACGCAGATCTTGCGTGATCAGATCCCCTTCTATAAAAGAATCTCCAAAATAAGCAATACGTACTTTTTTGCGCGTATGTTTTTTTAATCCACTGAGACTTTGAAGAAAAGATTGTAAAGGATATTCTTTCCCGGCGCTATTTACTAAACCGGCGTAAGAAGTATAATCCCGGATAATGATAATTTTATTACCCACACGTACAACACTATCAGATTTTACTAAGTCTGCCGTTGTTCCTGTTGATATGCTATCTGAACTTTGTAAGGAATCTATCTGAACGTCCGCCAATATGTTGATAGGATGAAAATTTGCACCCAATAAATCGGGTTTCCATTCAAATAAAAATGTAGCTATTATTAATAGTAAAAGAAAGAAAACATTAAAAAGGAGTACATTCTTTTTCTGGTTCATGCAGACACAAATTTAGCCGGTTTGTTTCGGACTTTGATCAGTTTGTTTCTGATCGTCGGCCGGCTTTTGATCATTATCTCCAGATTTTTCATCCAGCTTATATAGTTTGTATTTTGTAATGATGAGTTTGATACGATGCACCCATACTTCCTGAGCCGATGAATATTTTGATTGATTCATGTGCTTTAACCACAGGTGATAATCCATATTACCCTTCATTTTTGGGTAGAATTTTTTCCGGGACAAGATGCCACAAAAATCTTCAAAAGATTCCTGTGTAGAAGTGTATTGCTTATATTTTGTATGGCGTTTTTTTAAGTGATTACGGCCCTTTACACCAAAATAATTGTTTAACTGTTTGCAGTTAATACTGGTTCCACTCCCCGATTCGAGGATAGATACACCCAATATAATTGAACTTGGGATACCCCATTGTTGTGAGAGATCGGCGGCTAATGGCGAATGTTTTCTAATATATTTTAAGGTAACTTCCTGTGCCCAACAAATGTTGACAAAAAGAAGAAGTAAGCAGCAGATCGTCAATTTTACTTTATTCATAAAATAGGACTTTACTCGAATTATAATTGAATATACAATTTTCCTCGTAATTAGCGCAGCACCGCTTTGATTGCCTCAGATTTCAATAAAGACTCTTCATATTCTTGTTCAGCATCGCTGTAAAACGTAATAGCACCACCGGTTTGGAAAGAAAGGTATTGTGTAGTACTATTATACAATACGCTTCTTATCACTACATTAAAATCAAAATCTCCTGCAGGATTTATATAGCCGATAGCTCCTGAAAATAAGCCACGTTTGGTCTGTTCATGATCTTCGATCAATTCCATTACGCGTTTTTTAGGTGCACCTGTCATTGATCCCATGGGAAAAGTGGCTTTAATAGCATCCACCCAGTGAATATCCTTTTGCAATCGCCCGCTTACAGTGCTGATCATTTGATGCACCTGCGGAAAACTATATATACCAAACAACTCGTCAACTTTTACAGAACCTTCCTGGCATATCTTACTAAGATCATTCCGTACCAAGTCTACCACCATAACGTTTTCACTACGTTCTTTATTGCTGTTGAACAAGCTTGTTTTGCTTTGTTCATCCCGCAATTTATCTGCCAGATCGCGTTTGGCCGTACCTTTTATGGGTTGAGATATGACTAAATCACCCGTCTTTTTTAAGTATCGTTCAGGACTGGCGCATAAACAATAGGTATTGTTTAATTTATATAAAGCAGCAAAAGGATTAGGTGATAATTCAGTTAATTGATGGTACACAGCTACAGGATCTATTACCGCTGGTTGCGCATAAAATTCCTGACAAAAATTAAGTTCATAACAATCTCCCCTTAAAATTTGTTGTTGAATTTTTTTTATTGTGGCAAGATAATTTTCTCGCGATATCCTGTTTTGAATAGCAGGTACATTTTTAACTTCGGCTATTATTTGAGTAGAACAAGATTCAATGTGTTTAAATATTTCAGCAGCATCCGTATCGCAAAAGATAGTTAATTTATCTGTTGTTAATTGTAGCACGATTTCAGGAACAAAAAAATGAAGGTCACTAAAACCTACGCCATCAAAATTAGCAGAAGATAATTTTTCCGTTTCATTTTTAAGGTCGTAGCCAAGGTGGCCAAATAACCAGCCATTATGTTTATCGTAAAAATCTTTTAATTGTGTAAAAGCAGTGCCGGCATTTACTTCAATATTCACCTTTGCACTAACCGCCAGCAAGCTTTCGAATGCGGGTGCATCAAAATGATATTGTTGATTATCCAATAAACAAAAAATGTTGAACGGTTTAGCCCAGTTCAACATTTTTTGTTTGAATTCTATATAATCAGTTATAACAAATGACTGAGTGCTTTTCACGTATACTATTTTTGTTACTAGCCACCTTCATTTGCTACTAGCTGTTCTTAAAAATCATCGTCATCATCATCAAAATCTCCACCTAAATCATCATCATCAAAACCAAGGTCTTTAAAGTCATCATCCATCTTCAAATCATCATCTTCTTCTTTTGCTCCTTTTTTACCCGGAGCAGCTTTTTTACCTTTTGATTTTGGCACATCAAATTCAGCAAAGTCAGGATCCCAATCATCATCTTCGCCTACACCATCTTTTTCCCACTCGTCTTTTTCTTCTACATCGCTATCATCATCGTCGTCATCCTCATCGTCATCACCTTTCTTTTTAGCTGCACCTTTACCTTTTTTAACGGGTGTTTCTTCCAGATCTTCCTCATCGTCATCATCCTCGTCTTCGTCTTTTTTCTTAGCCGGTGCTTTTTTAGGTGCCGCTTTTTTTGGAGGAGCTGCTTTTTTTGCAGGGGTCTTTTTTTCTTTTTCTGCCATACTACTTAATTGTACTGTAAATTTTCTAAGAGATTTTTAATTAGCCAAAAAAAAAGGCAATTATTTTATTTTATTTTTTATGCAACTACTATCTGATCTCTTCCCGGACCGTTACTGATATACTTCACAGGTACTTTTAAATGAGCATTGATAAAGTTAATATATTCTTTCATTTTTGTTGGTAAGGCCGCATAATTATCGATTGCAGTAATATCTGTTTGCCAACCTTCAAAACTTTTGTATACAGGTTCGATATTTAAACCATGCATTTGAAAAGGTACGCAATTTTCTTCTTTACCATCTACATTAAAAGCTGTAGCAACTTTTAATTCCGGTAAACTATCTAAAATATCTGTTTTTGTCATGATGATCTGCGTAACGCCATTGATCATACAAGCAAATTGTAATGATACAAGATCTATCCAGCCACAACGACGGGGACGGCCTGTAGTGCTACCAAATTCATTTCCTATCTTACGGATCAACTCACCTGTTTCATCGTGCAATTCAGTAGGGAAAGGGCCGCTACCTACTCTTGTACAATATGCTTTTGATACGCCGAATACTTCTTTAATTTTTTGTGGAGCAATACCTAATCCTGTACAAACACCTGCAGAGATTGTGTTGCTGCTGGTAACGAACGGAAAAGTACCAAAATCAACATCCAGCATACTTCCTTGCGCACCTTCTGCCAATACTTTTTTACCTTGGTTGATCAGATCATTAATGAAATATTCTCCATTAACAATTTTGAATGTTTTCAACTCTTCGATAGCAGTTAAAAATTCTTTTTCCCATGCAGCAATATCTTCATGGAAATTAACTTCTTCCTGAAAATGATAGTTATCTAATAATTGCTGATGTTTTGATTTGATGTTAGCGTAACGTGCAGCAAAATCTTTACTTAAAATATCACCAACGCGTAAACCATTACGGCCTGTTTTATCCATGTAAGTCGGACCAATCCCTTTTAAGGTAGAACCGATCTTATCATGACCTTTTGATAATTCACTTGCCTTATCCAGCGCTCTGTGCGTAGGCAAGATCAGATGCGTACGTTCGCTGATATATAAATTCTTTTTATAATCAACACCCATTGCTTTAACGGTAGCACATTCTTTCATTAATGTTACCACATCTAAAACAACACCGTTACCGATAAGATTAATTTTATCTTTATGGAAGATACCGCTTGGGATCTGATGTAATACTACTTTCTTTCCTTCCACATATAAAGTATGACCAGCGTTTGGTCCGCCTTGAAAACGGGCGATCACATCGTAGTTGGGTGCAAAATAATCTACAATTTTTCCTTTTCCTTCATCGCCCCATTGTAAGCCTAAAATTACGTCTACCATTATTTTTAATTAAGAATTAATAATTAGGAATTAAGAATTTGCTACACCAAATCTGCATTTGAAATAGCAAACCCTAAAAATTTCAGTGGCGAAAATAAATTGAAATAAAACAACCACCTAATTATGTAGGTGGTTGTTTGAAAATTATCGAAATATGTGTATTACTATTACTTTTGAATTCAAAAAATTCTTAATTCCTAATTATTAATTCTTAATTAATTAGGCAACTTTCAATAAACTCATTTTGCTGTTGCTGAATTTGCGTTGTGCGTATTCAAGCGTTACTTCGAATAATTTTACCTTTTGAGAAGGTAATTCGTACATCGCGTCTGTTAAAATACTTTCGCAGATACTACGTAATCCGCGAGCGCCCAGCTTATATTCCAGGGCTTTTTCTACCATAAAATCAAACACAGCAGGTTCAAATTTTAATTCAATTCCTTCTATATCAAATAAACGGGTAAACTGCTTAATTAAGGCATTTTTAGGCTCTGTTAAAATACTGCGTAAAGTGGCGGCATCTAAAGGCATCAAATAAGTAACTACCGGTAACCGACCCAATAATTCCGGGATTAGGCCGAAATTTTTAAGATCTACAGAATTTACAAAATGCAACAAATTGTTATGTTGATATTCCTGTAATTCTTTATTTACGTTAAATCCTATAGAATTAGTGTTAACTCTTTTCGCAATTATTCTGTCGATACCGTCAAAAGCACCACCGCAAATAAACAAGATATTTTGTGTGTTTACTTTGATCAGTTTTTGTTCAGGATGTTTACGTCCGCCCTGAGGTGGAACTAATACTTCTGTACCCTCTAATAGTTTTAATAAACCTTGCTGAACACCTTCGCCACTTACATCTCTTGTGATAGAAGCGTTATCGCTTTTTCTACCGATCTTATCAATTTCATCAATAAATACAATTCCTTTTTCTGCAGCAGTTACATCGTAATTACATGATTGTAATAAACGTGTTAGCATACTTTCAACATCTTCACCTACATAACCGGCTTCTGTAAACACAGTAGCATCAACGATCGCGAAAGGAACGTTCAACATACGGGCAATAGATTTTGCCAACAATGTTTTCCCGGTACCTGTTTCGCCTACCATAATGATATTGCTCTTTTCAATCTCTACATCATTTTCGATCTTTTGATTCAAACGTTTGTAGTGATTGTAAACTGCTACTGCTAAAACTTTTTTAGCATCATCTTGACCAATTATATATTCGTCTAAAAATTTCTTTATTTCTAATGGTTTTCTAATAGAAAGTTTGCTGCCTGCAAGATCTAGTTTTGCATCAGGACCAATGGTTAATTCCTGGCCGATTATTTCCTGTGCATGTTCTACACAGCTTTCGCAAATATGGCCTTCCTGACCAGCGATCAATATTTTAACCTCATCACGACTACGGCCACAAAATGAACAATTTAATACGGGTTGTTTTGCCATTACTGGTTTTTGTTTTAGGAACTACAAAGATACAAACCTTTATAGAGCATATATTCAATCAATATCTAAAAGATATCGATTAGATGAATTATTAATTTTTTATAAAAATCAGTGCGTTTTAAGGTAATTATTATACCCTTTTGCCAATGCGTTGAAGAAAATATCGCCTTGAATTTGGTACCCATTGGGCAAATAGTGGATCAGATCCTTATTCATACACTTATTATCGCGCCAGCAATCGGCAGAACGGTGCCCTCCCGTAATATTGTACATATCCCACAAAGGAATATTGTTTTGCGTTGTTATTTGTAAAAGCAGGCAATTGACTTCGTCAAGTTCAATATTGTATTTTTCTTTTTTATATGAATCAGCTGCTGTTGTAATAATGATTTCGGCATTAGGTGAAACCACTTTCAAATTCTGAATAAATAAAAGTACCTGTCGCTGAAATGAATCCTCTGTAACAGCCTGTTTCTGAGCTTCATTTGTACCCATCGAAATGATGTAAAGATCTGCGTCAAGTGCACCTAATTGCTTCCAAAAAAGAGGTGCAATATTATATTCCTGATAAGTTGCTCCATTTACGCCGATAGTATTGTAAATAATTCCCGGATTAGAATTATCGACTGATACACCAAAGAATTGCCTGGTTTGAGTTGTATCTGAAGATTTAATTGAAAAACTATCAGTATTTTTTTCCAAAAAAACTTCTCTGCAAAAAGCACTATCGTTTACCGTTAGTAGATACCTTTTTCCGCCAGCATACAACTCCCATTTTACTGGAGAGATATTAGCACTATCTAAAAAGAAACGTACATGATTGAAAGACTGTGGTGCACTTAATTTCACATTAACCGACACATTTGTATTGGTATCTGTTTTAATACAAAATCCAGAAATTCCATTTGTTGTTGGTATTTCTGGATGTGCTAATCTATTATAGTGCCAGGTAATATTTGATGAACTGCTAATATCAACCGGTGCATTTGATTTTGCCAATTGATAGGGGAATATTAATCCTCTACCGGCGTTACCAAAATATTGTTGCAATTTATTGCGCATTGTTCCTGAAAAAATATCTGCCTGGATATGAGAATCGCCGATATGCACAATTCTTACAACACCTTTATGTGTTTGTTTTAAAGAGGTTAATTTTTTATAAAAAGAATCAAGCCCATCGCTGTTTATAATAGTATTATTTGAAATAGTAAGAAAAGGATAGGTTGATTTTATTGCATTATCATTTGCAACGATCTGCGCTTTTGTTGTAAATGAATACAGCAAAGAAAAAATCGTACCTATAAAAACGTATTTCTTCATAACAACATTAAACCAAGATGCAGGCCTTGTAGGACCTGCATCTTTCTCTTTTTATTTCTACAATTATAATTTATCTACTATTTTATCTACGATACCGTAAGCGATACTTTCTTTTGCATCCATCCAGTAATCACGATCAAAATCTTTCATTACTTTTTCCACGGTTTGTCCGCAGTTTTTAGCAAGGATCTCTGCGCCCATTACTTTTGTTTTTAAGATCTGGATAGCCATGATCTCTAAATCAGCGCTAACACCTTGTCCACCACCACTTGGCTGATGGATCATTACTTCAGCATTTGGAAACATGTAACGTTTGCCTTTTGCTCCACCGCTTAATAAAATGCTACCCATACTTGCTGCCATGCCCATACATACTGTAGCAACCGGACTGCTGATCATTTGCATGGTATCGTAAATAACCATACCTGCTGTAACGCCGCCACCCGGGCTGCTGATGTAAAAAGTAATTTCTTTACCCGGATCAATTGCATCAAGGTACATTAATCTTGCAGTGATATCTTTTGCGCTTTTATCATCTACAACACCCCATAAAAATATCTTGCGTTGTTCAATAAATTTTTTGTCGAACTGCCAGCCACTCATCATTTTTTCCATCGGACTTTCCGGTAATTCAGGCGTTTCTGGTTCGTCTTCGAAGCGTGTGTATTTGCTTGTGAAATTCATCTTTATTATAATTTAATGCTTTAAAAAATTAGGAATTAAGAATTAAGAATTAAGAATGATAAAACCTCAAAGGTTCAATGAACAGGAATAGAATAGTTGTGATACAAAAAATTCTTCATTCCTAATTCTTCATTCTTAATTAAATTAATCTTTCTTTTTTAATTTACGTGGATTCATCGTCAACACCTCATCAACAATACCGTACTCTTTAGCTTCTGTAGAAGTTAACCAGTAATCTCTGCTACAATCGATCGCTACTTTTTCAACCGGCTGACCTGTATGATGAGAAATTACTTCGTATAATTCTTTCTTGATTTTCTTCACTTCATTCACAGTGATCTCGATATCACTTGCTTGTCCGCCTGCACCTGCGCTTGGTTGGTGCATCATGATACGGCTATGTTTTAATGCAGTACGTTTCCCTGGAGAACCAGCGCACATCAATACTGCAGCCATACTTGCCGCCATACCTGTACAGATAGTTGCGATATCCGGTGTTACGAATTGCATGGTATCATACATACCTAAACCTGCATAAACGCTACCGCCCGGTGAGTTAATATACATTTGAATATCTCTTGTACGATCTGTACTTTCTAAAAATAAAAATTGTGCAGTGATGATATTAGCGACCTCATCCGTTACAGGATAACCCATAAAAATGATACGATCCATCATTAAACGGCTATACACATCCATTACGGCAATGTTCATAGGTCGTTCTTCAATGATGTTCGGTGTAAGGTTAGTTACATTGTGCTTTATATAACTATCTAATGTATTGCTGCTGATACCTCTGTGCTTTACAGCGTATTTTTCAAATTCTTGTCCAAAGTTCATCTTATATAAATTTATAGTAACAAATATAGTTGATTGATAAACCCAAATATTGTGCTATAAAAAAAATGCGACAAAAAGGCGGAAAAAGATTTTTGTCTGAACGTGGATTTGGTAGGATTTGATGGATTTAAAGATTCTTCACTTCACAACATCTTCTAAAATCCCTTTGGGTTTTATTGATATTTGAAATGATTGAAAAAATAAGAATATCCGAAACAGCAAACTTTCAAAATCTATCAAATCCTACCAAATCCACGTTCAGACAAAGACAAATAAAAAAGCCGAAACTTTTAGGTTTCGGCTTTATAACTATTGTTAAGGATTCTATTAATGTTGGTGATTATGCTGCATCGCAGTCAATTCTTCGCCGGTAACTTCTTTAACTGTTGACTTAGAATTTTCTTGTGCCCAGTTAAATAGTTTTTCAGTTAATAAGCGGTGGTAGCTGCTTTCAACTTGTTTTTCGTCTTTCATCATTCTGTCGATATAGCTTTCTAACCAGCTTGTATCTTCACCTAAACTCATGCTGCCGAAGTAACGCATTACTTCATTTTTCATGTTATCTCTTAGTTCTTGTTGTTCAACCTGAAGGTTATTTGATTTGATCAATTTATCGCTGATCAAAGTCCATTTTAACTGGTTGCTGAAAATTGGGAATTCCGCTTCCGCTTCTTCTGCAGTTTTTGGTTTTTCGCCGCCGTTTTGTAACCAGCGTTTTAAGAATGATTCCGGGAATTCGATCTTGGTATTATCTATTAAATAATGATAGATCTGATCATGCAATTGGTTTTTGCTTTGTGCATCCCAATGGCTCTGGATCTCTTCTCTTAATTTAGTTCTGAATTCTTCTTCCGTTGCAATTGCTTGTCCAGGAAAGACTTCATTAAAAAACTCTTCGTTCAGTTCTCTTTTTTCAACGTTTGCTTCAGTAGCTTCAACACCTTCTTCTAATTTAGTTTTGCTACCTTTTATTTGCATTTTGCTGATCTCTTCCTGTATAGCTTCCGGTGTAACTTTTACAATATGGTTAACCAGTTTCGCTTTATCAAGGGGCGCTACTTCAAAGTTTGGTTTTAAGCCAATTTCAAAGCCAAATTCGTAATCAGCCGGGTTATTTACATCCATTGCACGGATGTCAGCATCCAATGCTAAAGGCTGAGCAAAAATGTCAGGTTTTTCACTACCTAAGTAACTATATAATTCTTTTTCTACTGTTTTAAGGATCTCATCTGTGAAAATTGAAGGGCCGTACATTTTTTTGATCATACCTGCAGGTACCATTCCTTTTCTAAAACCAGGGATGTTTACAGTTTTGCTGTAATTCTTCAAAGTTTTTTCGAAAGTAGGAAGGTAATCGTCCTTACTCACTTTTACGGTTAATTTATCATTCAATAAACCGATGTTTTCTCTTGTAACTGTTGCCATAATTGAACTTTTAACTATCAGCAATGCTGCTGACATTTTTAAAAAAGCCTCCCCTAAAAGGAGAGGCCTTGGGTTTTTTCGTCCGGATGATAGGGGTCGAACCTACATGAATTGCTTCGCTAGATCCTAAGTCTAGTGCGTCTGCCAATTTCGCCACATCCGGGTCATTATTTAAGCGTTCTTAATAGATACTTAGCAAATGGGTTGCAAAAGTAAGTGATTTATTGAAAAAAAATAAAACAATTAAACACTATTTAAAACATAGCCATATTTTAAGTAAATTCGTATACACACATGGAAGCAGTAATAGATAAGACGCCAAAATATAACCTCAGCGAGGAAGAAGAGAAAAAAGAGATTCTCAGGCAGTACCGCGGGCTACTCAAAGAGTTGAAACCCAAGCTAAAGCAGAATGATAAGGAGCTGATACGCACCGCTTTTGAGATAGCGGCGGAAGCCCATAAAACAATGCGCCGTAAAAGTGGCGAGCCATATATATTGCATCCTTTGGCCGTTGCCAAAATTTGCGTTGAAGAGATAGGCCTGGGCGTTCGTAGTACTATTTGTGCCTTATTGCACGATACGGTGGAAGATACTGATGTTACGCTGGAAGATATTCAGCTGGAATTTGGTACCGAGATCTCTAAAATTATTGATGGGCTGACCAAGATCAGTCATGTTATTGATAATAACACCACACAACAGGCGGAAAATTTCAAAAAGATATTACTAACCCTTACGGATGACCCAAGGGTTATATTAATAAAACTGGCCGATCGTTTACACAACATGCGCACGATGGATAGCATGAAACGTGAAAAGCAATTAAAGATAGCCAGTGAAACAATATATGTGTATGCACCACTGGCACATAGAATGGGTTTATATGCGATAAAAACCGAAATGGAAGATCTTTCCATGAAGTATTTAGAGCCCGAAGCTTATCGTGCTATCGCAAAAAAATTAAACGATACCAAACGTGAGCGTACGCGTTACATCAACGATTTCATCAGGCCATTAAAAGAAAAATTAGAGAAGGCCGGTTTTACATTTGAAATACAAGGACGACCAAAAAGCATTCATTCTATCTCTAACAAGATAAAAAAGAAAGGTGTTTCTTTTGAAGAAGTGTATGATCTGTTTGCCATACGTATCATAGTTGATGCTCCTGCAGAAAAAGAAAAGGAAGATTGCTGGAAAGTATACAGCATGATCACGGATGAATACAATCCTTCTCCGGAAAGATTAAGAGACTGGTTAAGCAATCCCAAAAGTAATGGCTATGAAGCGTTACACACTACCGTTATGGGACCACAAGGTAAATGGGTAGAGGTACAGATTCGTACCAAACGTATGAATGAAATTGCGGAAAAAGGTTTAGCGGCACACTGGAAATACAAGGAAGGAACGACTGATGAAAGTCGCTTTGATAAATGGTTTCATCAGATCAGAGAAGCGATCACCAACCAGGAAGGAAACTCGCTTGATTTCTTACAGGATTTTAAAACATCTTTTCTTGCAGAAGAAATATATGTGTACACACCAAAAGGAGATGTAAAAATGTTACCAATTGGCGCCACAGCATTGGACTTTGCGTTCATGGTGCATAGTGCTGTGGGTAGCAGATGTATTGGTGCAAAAGTGAATCATAAATTAGTGCCGATCGGTCATAAGTTACGTAGCGGTGACCAGATAGAAATTATTACCAGCGCTAAACAAAGACCAAGTCAGGAATGGTTGAACTCTGTTGTAACGAGTAAAGCCAGACAAAAAATTAAAGACACGCTTAAAGAAGAAAAAAGAAAAGTAGCTGAAGATGGCAGACATATTCTTCAAAAAAAACTGGATCATATTAATGGTAAAATAACACAACATAATTTAGAAGAATTAGCCTCTTTCTACAAGCTAAACTCTCCGCTTGACCTGTTGTATGATATCGCCATTAAAAAAATAGACCTTAAAGAATTAAAAGATTTTACTGCTTCAGGAGATCGTTTGTTTTTTCCTAAGCCGGAAGTTAAAGAGGTTGAAGAAACAGTTACAGCTGATGTTACAGCCAGAACCTACAATAAGAAAGATGCCGAGCTGATCATTTTTGGCGAAAGCAGTGATAAAATAATGTACACGCTGGCGAATTGTTGTAAGCCAATTCCGGGAGATGATGTATTTGGTTTTGTAACAACCGGCGAAGGCTTGAAAATACACAGAACCAATTGTCCGAATGCGGCAAGATTATTAGCTAACTACGGGCACAGAGTTGTAAAAACGAAGTGGGCTAAAAATAAAGAGATCTCCTTCTTAACAGGTTTGAAAATTATCGGTTTGGATGATGTGGGTGTAATACATAAGATCACCAACCTAATCAGTGGTGAAATGAAATTTAATATATCTGCTATGACCATTGAAGCAGTGGATGGAATTTTCCGTGGTAACTTAAAAATATTTGTACACGATAAAGACGAACTGGATGAACTGTGTGAACGCTTGATGGGGCTAACGGGGATTGAGCGGGTGGATAGGTACGATACTGAGTAGTAAAGTCAAAATTTAAAAGTGAAAACCCAAAAGTGAGGATATCTTCAACAGAATTTAAATGGACAAAAAAACTAGAATTTATTTACTTGCAAATATTCCAATAACGTTTGTAATTTTTATTTGGCTAGACTTGGTATTCTCTTTTATTTTTCGAGGAGATCCTACTTTTTTTATTCAACCTTCTACTCTTCTAATCATATTTTTTATTCTTAATTCATTATTAATATTAGCTGCTCTTAATTTGTTAAATATTTTTAATATCAAATTGTTGAAAATGCTAGTTATTGAAATTGCAGTTCTATACTTCATATTGTATTTGCTAAGATAATAATACAACTGTTTATTGATAATTGTATTTGCTAATATCCCCATCTTTGGAAACTTGCACTTGTTTCTCAGCCTGCAAATAATCCAGCACTTTCCACAATTTATCTTTGCTCACGCCTTTCATATTTGCGAGTAGATCTTTTATTGGCAAAGATTTTCCTTTTAGGTTTTTAAAAATTCCTTCGGCAATTTTATCAAATTCTTCTTTGCTTAATTTTAAGTTCTTTTCTTTCAAGCAATTATCACAAATGCTGCAACGCCTGCTAATGGCTGCATTGAAGTACTCGGCAATAACCATACTTCTGCAAGTACTTGTTTCCTGGATGTAGTTTACGATCGCTTTTACGCGTATCTCAAATTTATCTTTTCGTTTTAAAAAGTTTTCTAAATTGATCTTGAAGCTATCATTGTACATCCTATTTTGCAACAGCGTCATTTGAGGTTTTTCTTTCTGCGGGGCATAATCAACAATACCCAGCTTTTTTAATTCTGTTAATTGTTGCATTACATCTTCTTGTCTTTTACGGATGAATTTTGCTACGCGAGATTCGTAGATGGTCGTAGGGAAATCAAAGATCCCTTCGTACGAACGCAGTAATCCTTTTATCAAGGGTTCGTATTGTGGTGATTGTTTTTCAAATTCTTCCAGTTGTTCTCTTGTAGCCGTAAACGTTAGTGTAGATGGTTTGAAGAATACTTCATTGTAGCTGATAATATCTTCCTGCTCCATTGCTTTGATCGCGTAGGTAGCTGTGAGAATATTAATTTTAAATGCTGCTGTAAACTCCGCAATATCAAAATCATAATTCGTCCATTCTCCGCCACCGGCAGCTATTTGCAGGTAATTCATAAAAGCGGTGTACACTTTTTTAATCTCTTCTTCTTTAGGGAAACGAATATTCGTTTGTTCTTTCAAGTCTTCGATTTCCTTATCGCTATACAATAAAGCAGCATAGGCTTTTTTACCATCACGGCCCGCCCTACCCGCTTCCTGGTAATAGTTTTCTAAACAATCCGGCACATCGTAATGCACTACCACTCTAACATCCGGCTTATCTATTCCCATACCAAATGCATTGGTACAGGCTATCACACGTGTTGTATTATTGATCCAGTTTTCTTGTCTTTTATTTCTTTCTTCACTATTTAATCCTGCATGATAATGATCGGCACTAATACCATTCATCATTAACAGATCTGCTATATCTTTTGTATGCTTGCGACTTTTACAATATACAATGGCTGTGCCTTTTACATTGTTCAGTATCTCCAATAATTTATTTTGTTTAGAGCCAACATTAAAAACACTGTAAGAAAGATTGGCTCTTTCGAAAGATTGCTGAAATATTTTCGCATCTTTTTTAAATGCCAGTTTATCACAAATATCATCCTGCACTTCTTTCGTAGCGGAAGCTGTTAAAGCGAGTATGGGAACTTTTGGTAAACGCTCACGCAATGCAGCTATGCGCGTGTAAGGTGGGCGAAAGTCGTATCCCCACTGAGAAATACAGTGCGCTTCATCAACAGCAATTAAATTAATATCCATTGATGCCAGGTGTTCTAAAAACAAACTGGTCTCTAATCTTTCCGGTGAAACATACAGGAATTTATAATGACCGTGAATAACATTTTGTAATGTTTTCTTTACTTCTAAAAAATTCATACCTGAATAAATAGACACAGCAGGTATATCACGTTTCTGTAAATTTTCTACCTGATCTTTCATCAAAGCAATCAGCGGGCTGATCACTAAACACAAACCTTCTTTGGCCATAGCAGGCACTTGAAAGCAAATGGACTTACCACCACCTGTTGGCAACAACGCTAACGTATCTTTTCCTTCCAAGATTGCATTTATAATATCTTCCTGCAACGGACGAAAAGAATCGTATCCCCAGTATTGTTTTAAAATTTGATGCGTGGTTTCCAATATAAATTTGTTTGTGCTGGCAGTAAGATTTGACAACTTTTAAAAAGTTGTCAAATCTACCCATCATTCTTCCTGCTAAATTACATTTTCAAAAGGTATATAATGAAAATGGCCCAATCCTTATGATTGAACCATTTTTTCATACCGCAATTAGTCCGGTTATTTATTATTTGTTGAATCTTTGAATTTTGCATCTGCCTCCTTCGCTTTTGTAAAATCCAAACTCACCGAATTAATGCAATAACGTAAATGCGTTGGTGGTGGCCCATCTTCAAAAACATGACCTAAATGCGAATGGCATCTGCCGCACATCACTTCTGTACGATGCATTCCATAAGTATTATCGGGCGCATAAATGATGCTTCCTTTTGAAATCGGCTCAAAAAAACTTGGCCAGCCACAGCTACTTTCAAATTTGCCATTGCTGTTAAATAATGGGTTACCGCAAACGGTACAATAATAAGTTCCGCCTTCTTTGCTATCCCAGTATTTACCGGTAAAAGCCCTTTCTGTGCCCTTTTCTCTTGCAACATTATAAACTTCTTTAGGTAATATTTTTTTCAGTTCCTCATTATCAGGCGTTATTTTATTGGTATCAGTTGTAGAATAATAGGGATTGTCTTTTTTCTCTGTGCTCATATTGTCATTTTTATTTTTATTGGAATAATTGCAGGCGCTAATTAATAACATCAATATTAGTGCCGTAGCTGATAGTTTTTTCATCGTATTATTAACGTATTTGCTACGTAAAAGGTTTGTCGCAACAACTGATAATAGCAGTTCTTTAACATTTCAAAATAAGCTAAAAAGCTCTTCTCAAATATACTTAAAAATTAGCTTTATACTTTTAACTTTGTTTACTCACTATGTATACGCAACCACAAATAAAAGAACTACAGTCTTTAACAACTTTGTTATTAAAGACGACTGACAACCGACAACCGATAACCGAATTGATCGATCAGTTACGGAAAGTTTTACGTTTTCATGAGAATAGATACTATGTTCAAAATGATCCATTGATCACTGATTTTGAATATGATAGTTTGTACAAACAATTGGAGAAACTGGAATCAGAAAATCCATCTTTAGTAACAAGCGATTCTCCTACACAAAGAGTGGGTAGCAGTTTAAATACCTCTTTTGTTACGGTGCAACATGTAGTGCCAATGTTGAGTTTAGAAAATAGTTATGATGCGGATGATCTGCAGGATTGGGATAGAAAAGCAAAAGAATTAGCAAAACTGGATGAGGTAGAATATTGCGTTGAACCAAAATTTGATGGTGCCAGTATATCGCTGATCTATGAAAACGATCAATTAGTAAGAGCAGCTACAAGAGGTGATGGTGTTGAGGGAGAAGAGATCACGAATAATATCAGGCAAATAAGATCGGTGCCATTATCTGCAAAATTTTCTTCTTACGGCATTCAACAAATTGAAATTCGTGGTGAAGTCTTGATGAATAAAAATAGCTTCAAAAAATATAACGAACAGTTAGCAGAACAAAATTTACCCCCACTCGCGAATGCACGTAATGCAGCTTCGGGAGCGCTACGAATGAAAGATCCGAAAGAAGTTGCCAAACGTAATTTGGAAGCTTTTTTATACCATGTGAGCTATACTTTGGATGACCGACAACCGACAACTGACCACCGAAAACCAGAGACACATTCTGAAATGTTAGACATGTTGTGGGACCTTGGTTTTAGAAGCCCGAAAAAAGAAAAGAAAGTATACAGGGGCATTCAAAAAGTAATTGATCATTGTTTAGCCTTTGAAAGTGAAAGAGATACGCTACCATACGAAATAGATGGCATGGTGGTAAAAGTGAATGAACTCGCTTTACAGGACAGATTAAGTCAGACAACCCATCACCCGCGCTGGGCCATTGCTTTTAAATTTAAGGCGCGCCAGGGTACAAGTATTTTACGCAAAGTAGAGTTTCAGGTAGGCCGTACCGGTAGTATTACGCCCGTTGCTAAAATTGATCCTATTCTTGTTGGCGGTGTTACTATTTCTTCTATCTCTTTATTTAATGAAGATGTTGTTAAAGAAAAAGACCTTCGCATTGGTGATACCGTTTTGGTGGAAAGAGCCGGCGATGTTATTCCATACATCGTTAAACCTTTGTCAGAATTACGAACAGGAAAAGAAGAAGAAATTGTATTTCCGAAAAAATGCCCTGTTTGTCATGATGAATTGTTTAAGCCCGAAGGTGAAGCAGTTTGGCGCTGTATCAATATTAATTGCGAAGCGCAGGTTGTAGAGCGCATTATACATTTTGTAAGTAAAGATGCAATGGATATCAAAAGCTTTGGTGACGCTAATGTGCGCAAGTTTTTTGACATGCATTTATTGAAAGATATTCCGGGTGTGTACCAACTCGATTATGATAAAATTTCAACACTCGAAGGTTTTGGAAAAAAATCAATAGACAATTTAAAAGCCGCTATTGAAAATTCTAAAACACAATCATTACATCGTTTGTTGTTTGGATTAGGCATCAGATATGTTGGTGAGACCACCGCAAAAACATTGGTACATTCTGTTGACCATTTATTAGATTTTAGAAATTTTACAGAAGAGCAATTACAAGCGCTTGATGAAGTAGGTGTAAAAGTAGCGGCAAGTATTTATCGTTTCTTCCATATCGATGACAATATTCACATGCTTGAAAAGCTGGAGAAATTGGGCGTTCAATTAAAGAATGAAAAAAAGCAATTAGCAGAGAATGATAATTTTGCCGGACAAACATTTTTATTCACCGGAACGATGGTGCAGCTTAAACGTAGCGATGCCGAAGAAATGGTTGAAAAGAACGGCGGCAAGGTAGCCTCTGGCGTTAGTAGCAAACTTAATTACCTGATTGTAGGGTCAGACGCCGGTAGTAAACTGGAAAAAGCCAAGAAAATCCCCACTATCCGCATTATAAATGAAGAAGATTTCATAAAAATGCTTCCTGTTTAGCAAAATTTATTTTATATTTATAGTGAAGCCTGTCTACTACTTTACAGAAAACAGGCACGATTGCTATACTATCACATAAAATTGCTGCTATTATGATTAAAAAAATTACAGGTGAAACCTGGAAGCAACTACAATTTAGTGGTTACAAAAACCTCCGGAAAAAATATGCCGTCTCAACATTAGGTCGCGCTGCAAGCTATAATGAAGATGTAATGGAAGATGGCAAATTATTAAGTGGCTCATTAACATCCGGTTATCGAACACTTAATTTACATGTAGAAAATGGTAACGGAACGATTTATCTGCACAGAGAAGTCGCGAAATTATTTTGTAAAAAGACATCGCCTAAATACAAATTTGTTATCCATCTTAATTATAAAAAAGCGGATAACAATTACAAAAATTTAAAGTGGGCAACGTTAGAAGAAGTTGGTTCGCATCAACAAAGCAGTCCTGAAAAAATTGCTTATAAAAAGCGGCAAGCTAACAAAACAGAAGGCCTGAAACTCAATGCCACACAGGTCAAAGCTATTAAAGAGACAATTAATAATCCTAAAAGAAAACTTACTTATAAACAGATGGCGGTGAAATATAAAGTGAGCGAAATGACATTATACAGAATTAAAAGCGGTGAGAACTGGAGTAAAGTAAAATAACATTTGCTTGGAAACAGATTCCTTGAAAACTGGTTGTTGAGGTATTGATTTTCAATACCTCTTTTTTATTATTTCACGCAAAGGCGCTAAGTTAGATAAGCAAATAAGAATCGACTTTCCGCATTTGCTTTCTTATTTTCCTTTTCGTGAAATACCTTACCTTAATAAAAATATTTACAAAATATGTTACAGGCAACCACCATCAAATTTTTACAGCAACTTAAAAAAAATAACAACAGACCGTGGTTTGAAGAAAACAGAAAAGCGTACGAAGCGGCAAAGACAGATTATACAACTTTGATTGATCAGCTAATTGTAAGCGTTGCAAAATTTGATGCGTCTATTGCCGAATTAAAAGCCAAAGATTGCATGTTTCGTATCAACAGGGATGTTCGGTTCAGTAAAGATAAAAGTCCATACAAAACCAATATGGGTGCGTCTTTCTCGGGCGGAGGTAAAAAAGCGGATGAAGCAGGATATTACTTTCATTTTGAACCGGGCGCAAGCTTTGCCGGTGGTGGTATTTATATGCCACAAGCACCTACCCTCGCCAAAATCAGACAAGAAATTGATTATAGTTTTGATGAATTTAAAAAGATCACAGAAAATAAAACATTTAAAAAATACTTTCCAAACGGACTGGAAGTAATTGATACCTTATCAAGGCCGCCAAAAGGTTACGATGAAAATAATCCTGCTATACACTACCTTAAAATGAAAAGCTTCTTTGTAAGTACGCCGTTTTCTGATGCAGCATTACAAGAAAAAAATATGCAGAAAGAAATAACCAAAGCATTTGAAGCGATGAAACCTTTGATAGACTTTTTTAATAAAGCGGTGGAATAATTGCAGATGTAGGATATCTGATTGCTGATATCTTTTATGGCCGAATTTTTGCTTTTTTAAATCAGCAATCATATATCATCAATCAGAAATCTAAAACTATGTGGAAAGAAGAAAACAATAAATTATATAAAAAATTCGCCTTCAAAGATTTTTCTGAGGCTTTTGCATTTATGACGCGAGTTGCGCTAATTGCGGAGAAAATGGACCATCATCCAACCTGGACAAATACCTGGAATACAGTAGAGATATGGCTATCAACACATGATGCCGGAGATATTGTAACAGAAAAAGATAAAAATCTTGCTAAAAAAATTGATGTTATTGTATAACTGCATCAGGCTTTTTTCTGATCAGCATAATACCTGCATTCGTACTAAGATCAGCACTAAAGAATTCTTCATAAACCGATTCGCCGTCATGTACCGTTAATAAACCAGTATTAGGAGGAATGCTACCCAGGTTCTCTGCGTATAATATCAACAATAAAGTATCAGGAGTATCTTTTGTTATAAGGACCGTTTTACTACTTGCTTTTAATGCTAAAGTTTGTTTAGAAAAAAGCACCTGCCCGTTCATTACAACACTTACAACATCCCCATCAACTACACCATTATCATACAATGATATAATCAAACTATCAGATTTATAATATACTTTTTGAATATTATCGTTATCCATTTTTCTGGTAGCAACCTGGGCTGCTGCAGGTGTTTCAGCGCTAGGAGCAGCTTTTTGCTTTTCCAGATTTGCTGCTGCTAATGCTGCTGCTGCCTGTTTGTCTTTAATTGCCTGGGCTTCGTCCGCTTTTTGCCTTTGTTGAGTAAGCGCAACATCAACCCGTTGCTGTTGCATTGCATCTTCTATGCTGTCTTTTTCATGTTGCTGCACTTTGGCAACATCCGCATTATGTTTTTGTATAGAATCTGCTATTGCTGTTTTTTGCGCCTTAATAGAATCTTCAGAAAGTTTTGATGCGCCAGCTTTTACAACTATATCGCCATTAATTTTATTATGAGCCTCATCAAATCTTATTTGATTGATCACACGTACCTCATCTAGTTTTTCTGTAATATAAGTAGGTACATAATCGCTCTTGCGTTGCACACTTAGCGTTCCGGTAACCGGCCTGTATTTTTTTGTAAGATTAGTATTCCATGAACCTGCTAAAGTGCGGACAGTATCGGTAGTCTGCAATGCAAGCACACTGTATTGGTGGATATTTTTAGGTGGTGTAACCGGATAAGAATTGTCGATCAACTCAACATCTTCCACCAATACTTTACCATTAAAAAATTTAATGTTTACTTTTTTTACACCGATGCCGATTTTTCCATCAAAATCAAATTCTGTATATGAGTAGCCAGATAACTGGCCTTTTTCATTGCTGATAGCCAATTCGTAATGCAGCGTTTTCTTAGTTGTATCATTATAAATAGTCCCCTTCCAAAGACCGGTAATATCAGGATTTTGCTGCGCAAAAAGCTTTGCAGAAAATAATGACAGGATCACAAAAAATGTTACCAGTTTCTTTGTCATAAATAGGTATTAACTGTAGTAGAAGATTATAAAGATTAAACTATATTAACTATTCATAGAAGTTAAAAACTCAACATTATCTTTCGTTCCTTTCATGTTCTTCAATAATGTATTCAATGCTTCCTCAGGATTCATATCCGCCATGTGTTTACGTAAAACCCACATACGCTGGAAAGTTTCTTTATCTAATAGCAGATCATCTCTACGTGTAGATGAAGACACAATATCAATAGCAGGGAATATTCTTCTGTTAGATAATCTTCTATCTAATTGTAATTCCATATTACCTGTTCCTTTAAATTCTTCAAAAATAACCTCATCCATTTTACTACCGGTATCTACTAACGCTGTAGCCAAAATAGTTAAAGAACCACCGTTCTCAATTTTACGTGCTGCACCAAAAAATTGTTTTGGTTTTTGCATGGCGTTTGCTTCCACACCACCGGATAATACTTTACCTGATGAGGGCGCTACTGTATTATGTGCTCTCGCCAAACGAGTAATACTATCTAATAAAATAACAACATCATGTCCGCATTCAACCAAACGTTTTGCTTTTTGCAAAGCGATGGTACTAACTTTTACATGTTTTTCTGCAGGCTCATCAAATGTAGATGCGATAACTTCGGCTCTCACACTACGTTCCATATCCGTTACCTCTTCCGGCCTTTCATCAACTAATACAATCATCAGGTAACATTCAGGATGGTTTTCTGCAATCGCATTCGCTACTTCTTTCAACAACATTGTCTTACCTGTTTTTGGTTGCGCAACGATCAATCCACGCTGGCCTTTCCCAATTGGTGTAAATAAGTCAATAATTCTTGTGCTGTAATTATCTGCTTTCGTTGTTAAGTTTAATTTTTCGAAAGGAAACAATGGTGTTAAATAATCGAATGGAACACGATCTCTCACTTCATCCGGAGATTTCCCGTTGATCGTTTCAACTTTTAATAAAGCAAAATATTTTTCACCTTCTTTTGGCGGACGAACAGATCCATAAACTGTATCACCTGTTTTTAATCCGAATAATTTTATCTGAGAGGGAGAAACATAAATATCATCAGGAGAAGAAAGATAGTTGTAATCACTACTTCTTAAAAAGCCATAACCATCGGGCATCATTTCCAACACACCTTCGCCTAAAATAATACCATCAAATTCAATATTAAAAACAGGTTGTTGTGGTTGACGTGTTTGAAATTGTTTAGCAGGTTGCGTTTGAGCAGAACCATCATATTGAACCTCAGGTTGCTGAATATCTTCTTGTTGTAATAAAGAGGCGATCGCTGCAGGAATTGTACTATCCTGATCCGTTAAAGGTTGCAATTCTTCTTCTTCCTCAGGAATTTCAGTTTCTACTTTTTTAACAGGTTTCTTTTTTTCTACTACCGGCGCCGCTTCTGCTTTTTTAACTGCTCTTGGCTCGGGAGCAAGCTTTTCCTGAACAGGGTCTCCTGCTTCGGGAATGTTTGCGGCAGTTGTTTTCAGAATACGTTTACGCTTTGGTTTTCCTTCTTCTTCGTTGTTAGTAGCGGCGGTCATAGTAGCTTGTTTATCCAGAACCGTATTTATCAGTTCTTGTTTATCGAAATTTTTATAATTGGGAATGCTAAGTTGTTCTGCAATATCCTGCAACTCAGGAACGAGCATGTCGTTCAATTGTGATATGTCGTACATAAGAAAAATGAAAATGATTTTTTCAAAAAATCGGCGCTTAAAAAGTCTGAAAAATTGTAATGAGAATTTAGATTAAGTTCAATAGAACGTCACGTTGTGAGCTATTGGGCGAATCTTATCGTTTAGATTGCATTACAATATTACGCTGTTTTTAGTAAAAAAGAAAAAAAATTTGATAACAATTAAAACAGGGTATTCTCGCTTGTAGCGATTCTTCTACCCAGGTGATTATTGTAGCTGAAATTCAAGATGCTCCTACTTATTAAGCATATCCTATATTTGCAGTCCTTAAATATAAATTATGTTCAACAAAAGAGTGAAGATAAAAGAAATGTTGGCCGGAGATAACGCTAACTATGAAGCAACGGTAATGGGTTGGGTGCGTACTTTTCGCAATAACCAGTTCATCGCTTTAAATGATGGCAGCACCAATAATAATTTACAGGTAGTAGCAGAGTTAGGCAAGTTTGATGAAGCTACTTTAAAGCGCCTTACAACTGGTGCCTGCATTAAGGCTACCGGCGAAGTAGTACCCTCTTTAGGTAAAGGACAAAAAGTAGAATTAAAAGCAATATCAATAGAAATATTAGGCGATAGTGATGCAGAAAAATTTCCTCTGCAACCAAAAAAACATAGTCTTGAATTTTTAAGAGAGATAGCACATTTACGTTTTCGCACCAATACATTCGGAGCTATATTTCGTGTAAGGCATACGCTTGCATTTGCTGTACATCAATTCTTTAATAATAAAGATTTTGTGTACTTACATACGCCGATCATCACCGCCAGTGATGCTGAAGGTGCCGGTGAAATGTTTCGTGTAACAACTTTACCACTTGATGGCAAAGCACCTAAAAATGAAGATGGTTCTATCAATTTTAAGGAAGACTTTTTTGGCAGAAGCACTAACCTTACTGTAAGCGGACAATTAGAAGGCGAATTAGCTGCGATGGCTTTCAGTGATATTTACACATTCGGGCCAACGTTCCGTGCAGAGAATAGTAATACTGCAAGGCATTTGGCAGAGTTCTGGATGATTGAACCGGAAGTTGCTTTTAATGACCTGGAAGATAACATGAACCTTGCAGAAGAATTTATCAAGTATGTGATAAAATATGCAATGGAACATAACAAAGAAGACCTTGAATTTTTAGCACAACGTTTAGAAGAAGAAGAAAAATCAAAACCTGTTATTGACAGAAGCGAAATGGGTTTGATCGACAAATTAAATTTTGTAGTGAACAATGATTTTGAAAGATTGACATACACAGAAGCGATAGAAATTTTAAAAGAAAGTAATCATAATAAGAAAAAGAAATTTCAATATCTAATTGAAGGATGGGGTGTTGATCTGCAAAGTGAACACGAAAGATATTTAGTAGAAAAGCATTTTAAAAAACCTGTTATACTTACTAACTATCCAAAAGATATCAAATCGTTTTATATGCGCCTGAACGATGATGGCAAAACAGTAGCAGCGATGGATATTTTAGCTCCGGGCATTGGTGAAATTGTAGGTGGATCTCAAAGAGAAGAACGTTATGATAAACTGATCCAACGTATGGAAGAAATGCATGTGCCGGCTGAAGAATTATCATGGTATTTAGATACCAGAAGATTTGGCGCTTGTCCGCATGCTGGCTTCGGACTCGGCTTTGAACGTTTAGTGCAATTTGTAACGGGAATGGGCAATATCAGAGATGTAATTCCTTTCCCAAGATATCCTAAGAGTGCTGAATTTTAATGACCATATATTTTATGGGCCTACCCAACCTTTTAGTTGACAAAGCAGTATATAATAAATAGAAATATGTTTTTCAACTAAAAAATAAATATGAAACAATTTAAACTGATCATCGTTTTAGCAATATTGGTAACTACGGTACTAAGTGCCTGTAAAAAAAGTGGTACTCCTGCCACTACAAGCAACAATAATCCAATAGATACATCGTACCCGGCTGTTCCTTATCTCTTTGTGGGCGCCAAATCTACCTATGCCGTAACAGGTGGGTTATTTTCAAGTAATGTTGATACAGTAGTTATAGAGCTTATAGCAGAGAATAACAATATATTCACTCAATCAATAAAATTCGATGGTGTGGAACAAGGCCCCGATTATGTTTATTATCAGGGAGGTTATATAAATTCTTATATACCACCTGCAACAAAGGGTGCACAACAGGGAATTTATAAATACGCTCCAATTCATCTAAATGATAGCTGGATAAGAGTTTATAATACTCCTTCTGATACCACATTTTATAGTATAGCTGCATTAAATGATACTATTACTGTTCAGGCTGGTAAATTCGTTTCCTCTAAAGTAGAACTTCAATTTTCAAACGCATTTAATGATCAGCAAAATTATTATTCCCCTACTGCGGGTTTAATTAGAACTGTTAATCCTCTTTATTTAAGTTACGATCTTGCTTATAAAAATTTCTAAATAACACGAACTTCTACCTGGTCGTAAAATCCTTGAAAACATATTTTCAAGGATTTTTTATTTAACTTAGAGATATATTTATAAAATATACCGATGAAAAAACGCTCAGCTTTATTTATTTTAATCAGTACTTTATTTGTTGTAGTTATCTGTTCTTGTGGAAAAGACCATAGTGGCAGCAATACTGCGAACTTTCCTAAATATCAAAAAAGGTGGAATATTGCAGATTCCCTATCGTACAGACCTGCTTTAACTACATCAACTAGAAAAGGTTCTTTTTTGCATGGAATACCTTTTGCACATAAACCAACTGATACACAATCCAATTATGCTGCCTTAGAATTTATGCTTGGGAGTTATGTAATTTTCTTTACTAATGGTACTGTTCAGGCTGGGCAATATACAGCAACTAATGACACTACACTAGTTTTAGATTCAGTAGGAACAATACGTATCACAGGAATTACCGATGCGACATTCAGTTTTACTTTAACGCCTGTTGATGGAGCTCCACCTGTTGCATTTCACGCCTCTTCAGCTAAACCTACTGGCGATTTTTCCAGCCCGGCAGATGTTGCATTCATTACTACAACCTGGACACTCGATTCTATGAAATTCTATATTCCTATAATCGATAGTTCGGATTATTTTTTTGATACAACCGTTAAAGTTACTTACGCAATATTTTCAGAATATGGAACTTATTTAACAAGAAGCGTTCACACAGATAGACATGAAGATTATCAAACCAATACCTGGTTATGGTCTAACACCGCTAACAGTCAATTTTGTTATGGCAATTGGGATGGACAAAACATTACGAGTTGCATTGATAGCCAATCAGTAAAAATTCTTTCTTATCCTTCTCCTTATACGAAATTGGTTATACAAGAAACAGATCTTTCAAAACCCTTATGTTATTATCTAAGCAAACATTAATAACAATAAGTATAAATTATAAAAAAATCCCTGAAGAAATACTTCAGGGATTTTTTTATATAAAGATCAATGCGCCGATAAACTGGCAGGCGGCACCTAAAAACAAGCCCCAATAAATTTCTTTTGGTTGATGATCGCTTACAATTAAACGCGCCGTGCAAACTAAGCCAGCTATCAATACTACGATACACAGAGGAATCGTCATCAACATTGTATTTTGTTGTAAAATGATCACAAATAATCCCAACACACCGCCCATTGCGATAGCATGCATACTTATTTTAAAATAAACATTAGCGATCAATGCCGCAGATGAAACGATAAAAATGCCAAATATAAAAGACGTCAAAACATTTGGTACACCTGCATCATTTTTAAAAACCCAAAACAGCCAAAAAAAATAAATATTACTAATGATGTAAGGAATAACCCTATCCTTTTGTGTTTTTAAAAATATAGAACCGATAAATTTTAATCGCCATAAAAGAAACACCGTAAATAAAGGCAAAAAAATTGTTGCGTATGAAACGCGTAACGGCAACCAGAATTTATCATACCGATCATATCCTGCAAAGTATGACGGATGCACATACAACAGAAATAATGAAACGTATAAAGGAACAAATAACGGATGAAAAATATAAGATAATAAATGCGCAAAACCCCTTACCAGAAGAGGCTGCTCAGATTCTTGTTCAATTGTAATATTGTTCAATTATAATATTGTTATTTGATTAATAATTATTAATTAATTAAAGTTCTTTCCTCAACCTTGCTACCGGCACATTTAATTGTTCGCGATATTTAGCAACGGTTCGTCGTGCAATATTATATCCTTTTTCCTGCAATAGTTCTGTTAATCTTTCATCACTCAAAGGATTTTTTTTGCTTTCTCCTTCGATAAGGTCGCTCAGTATTTTTTTAACTTCTCTTGTGCTTACTTCTTCGCCGCTATCGGTCTGTAAGCTTTCACTGAAAAAGAATTTTAAACGATATGTACCAAACTCCGTCTGAACAAATTTACTATTCGCGACACGGCTGATCGTACTAATATCAAGATTAGTTTTTTCTGCAATATCTTTTAATATCATCGGATGCAATTCTGTTTCATCACCCGTAGTAAAAAAATCATATTGGTAATTCATGATCGCATCCATGGTGCTTAACAAAGTATGTTGTCTTTGTTTGATAGCATCGATGAACCATTTAGCAGCATCAATTTTTTGTTTGATAAAAATTACCGCTTCTTTTTGGCGCTTATCTTTTTTGCTACCCTTATCGTAATCTTTCAGCATATCACGATAACCTTCGCTAATACGTAGGTCTGGCGCATTTTTACTATTTAATGTAAGCTCTAATTTACCGGCATTGTTTACAATGAAAAAGTCGGGTACTACGTAGCCTTCACCTTTTCCAGAACCACCCATATTGCCACCCGGCTTAGGGTTTAACTTAATTATCTGGTTGATCACTGCCCGCAGTTCATCATCAGTTAAGTTTAAACCACGTTGTATCTTTTCGTAATGCTTTTTAGTAAATTCATCAAAGTATTTATCCAATACTTTGATCGCCATCTCTACACTTTCGCCCGTCTTTCTTTTTAATTGCAATAACAAACATTCTTGCAGATCCCTTGCACAAACACCCGCCGGTTCAAATTGTTGTATCTGTGCAATAAGCGCTGTTAGTTCTTCTTCACTTGTATCAATATTTTGACGAAAGGCCAGATCATCTACAATAGCACTGATATCTCTACGTAAATAACCATCGTCATCCAGGTTACCTATAATTTGCTCCGCTACCATTTGCTGATGATCATCCAGGTTTAATAAACCCAATTGCTCCAACATCAATTCATTAAATCCTGTTTCAACTTTATGAGGAATAACTTTCCCATCGTCCACTTCGGGATAATTATCATCTCTTAATTTATAATCGGCAATATCATCGTCACCATCCTGCACGTATTCACTGATATCAATATTTTCGTATTCATCCTGGCTGCCATCTAATTCATATTCATCTTCCTTGGCTTCTTCGAATTCATCCGTTTCATCATTCTTAAATTCATCTACCTCTTCCTCTTCACCTGATTCAAGTGCGGGATTCTCTTCTAGTTCCTCTTTAAGCCTCTCTTCTAACTGCGCAGTAGATACCTGCAACAATTTCATTAACTGAATTTGCTGAGGAGATAATTTTTGCAGTTGCTTTTGATATAATCCCTGACTTAGTGCCATTTTTTTCTACTATTTAATTGTTTTACAAACGCTCCGGTTTCATTAAAAAGATCATTTTTTTTAAGCCGTTAGCAACTTTTATAAAAAAAATTCCCGTTTGATTACACGTAAATTACAACCTATTTATATAAAAAACGAAAAAAGTGGTAGAAAAGTATTTTTTTGCACGATTTTTGTGGTGATAACAGTATCCAACCCGAAAAATATAAATACAGCTTGTTTTTGGTATAGCCATAAAACAAAAAAGACTAAAATCAATTAGTCTTTTCCTTTAATTATTTCCTTAAAATTTACCTTAGTTTTTAAAATTGCTGATCTTATTTAACAATTTATGCAAAGTTTTTGCCTCGTTAGTCGATAATGCCTGCAATATTTCTTGCATGTTTTCTTCCTTTTTAGCTAGTTTCTCGATCACTTTCACCGCTTTATTAGTAATAGTGATATCAACCAAACGTTTATCTGCTTTACAAGGTACTTTTTTCACTAGTTTTTTAATAACCAATCTATCTACAATACGGCTGGTATCACTCATTTTATCGAGCATTTGTTCACGTATTTGCAATGTAGATAGAGGAACGGGGCTAGCTAATAAAATTCGTAAAATATTATATTGCTGTAATGTAAGGTCCTCTTCTTCGTATATATATCGTAATTTTTCAATAACCCAATTGTAGGCCCAAAGGATACTGACTATCGCTTTCTGGTGTTCATTCTTGTACGTAATAGTTCTTGGTTGTCTTTCACTCATAAGGGTAATAATTTGGTTAGAGGCTACTTATTACAAACAAAGTTAATAAATTATTCTTTCCATACGGATGCGCCTTCGCTGCAATTTGCACAAATATCAATATTCTTGCGACTTTTTCTTAATTCGTTCCGAAATTGCTTGTAATTATCATTGTTCCAAATCTCTTTAAATGACTGGTTTTTAAGGTTCCCTAATTGATGTGTGGCATCCTTATCAAAACAGCATGGAACTACTAATCCATCCCAGGTAATCACATTAGCATGCTGCAATTTCCAGCAACGGTTAGCTAATTTATTTTTTGCTGCATAGCTGCCGTCTTCGTTCTTTTTGTACCGGCTAAATTTATCGATTGTAGGGATCAACTGATTTGGATCTGTTTCAAAATCATACACCTGCGCCGTTTTAAAGCGCACTTCATCAACTCCTACTTCTTTGGCCAATTTTTTAATTTCTTCAATCTGATGCTCGTTTGGTTTTACTACAAGAAATTGAAAAAAGACAAATGGTGTTTTGCTATTTAATACCTTCTTCCACTTTACAATATTTTTAGCTCCTTGTAAAACTTTTTCCAAATTTCCACCTACCCGGTATTGCTGATAAACATCTTGCGTAGTACCATCGATGGAAATGATCAATCTGTCCAAACCACTTTCGACAGTACGTTTAGCAACTGCATCCGTTAAATAATGTGCATTGGTTGATGTTGCAGTATAAATACCTTTTTTTGATGCATAACTCACCATCTCCAAAAAATCAGGATTCAAAAAAGGCTCGCCCTGAAAATAAAAAATGAGGTATAGCAATTCTTTATAAATTTCATCGATGGTAGTTTTAAAAAAGTCTTGTTGTAACATTCCTGTCGGACGTGTAAAAGCACGAAGGCCACTCGGACATTCGGGGCACCGAAGATTACAGCTGGTAGTTGGTTCAAAAGAAATAGAAACAGGATAACCCCATTGAACAGATTTATTTAATAAACGGCTTGCATAAAAACTAGAAAGCACTTTTATACCATTCAATGTTTTTTTGAATGTAAGTTTCCCTAACAGGTTTTTTGTATCGTTCCAATTGAACTGAGGCATACCCAAAGATAACTTATCAGGCAGTAAGATCGGTTGGTTACAATAATTTAACTATTGAATCACTTAATTACTACCTTGTAAACTCAACTAAAAAAAATTTATGGAACCGGGGATGGAACCTGATGTTAGAGAATTTCTAGTTCGAATAATGCAAACTATCTCGATGAGCATTGTATGGCTATTGGTGAATATGACCTTAGGCATTTATTTCGATTTTGCTTTTTTTGAAAACAAACCTTCTGTTGTCAATTACCTTTTCTACTTCTGGTTCCTGATAAGTTTTATATTATTACTACGCTACTTCCGCAACAAATGGAAAGGGAAATTATGATCAATGTTCGTGTAAAGGAGATGAACATTTACTTTGATCACATAATTTATAATTAGAAAAATGCGCTGAGACGATCAATATAACTGCCGCTGCTAAAAACCAATATTCGAGCCTTGGGACAAACTGTTTTAAAATAAGAAAAGAAAATCCAACCGTAAAAATAGCGATCGGTGTAAATGAGCGATGATGTTTTTTGTAGCCATGAAACAATGCCGTAGTACCCACTACAAAAGCGATTCCGATCATACTCCACTCAAAAAGATCATTGTGAATAATATTAACGCCCAAAACAGGCAAGCTGGTTAGCACGATCGGCAATACGGCGCAGTGTATAGCGCAAGCTACGGAAGTAGCAATACCCATCGCATCCCAATTGATTTTTAGCTTCATATTATTAAGTGGACAACAAATATAGTATATTTGCAATGATGTTGCAATAAATAATTTAAACAGCAATTTAGCTATGTTGTACCGTAGCTTTGCAAAAAATTACAAAATGAAAAAGTGGTTGATTTACGGAGGATTTTTTGTGGTACTGCTGGGCGTATTTTATTATTTTGTTTATACACAGGTTGATTTTTCTGTGTCTTCATTACCGGTTATTAATAACAACATTCAACCTTTTTCTTTTGTAGATCAAAACGGAAAAACAATTACAGAAAGAGATGTTGCCGGTAAAGTATATGTAGCTAATTATTTTTTTACAACCTGCAAGGGCATTTGTCCGAAAATGAATGCGAATATGCGCCGGGTATTTGATGAGTATAAAAATGAAAAAGATTTTATGATCTTATCGCATACCTGCATGCCGGAAGTTGATTCTGTTCCGCTATTAAAAAAGTATGAGTATAAAATGGTAAATGGCAAATTAGATCAGCGACCAGATGCATCTTACGGAATTATTGCTCCTACTGATTCTACACTTGCAACACAAAATAACAACTGGTTATTTTTGACCGGTAGTAAAGTTTCTTTATACGATCTGGCGCGCCATAGTTATATGATCGATAAAGGCGGAAGCGATACGGCATCGAATATTAATGATCAATTTATTCATACACAATTATTTGCGTTGGTTGATAAACAACAGCGTGTACGCGGTATTTATGATGGATTGAAAGATGATGAGATACAAAAACTGATAACAGATATTAAGGCTTTGCTAAAAGAAAAAACACCTAAGCAAAGCTTTTTGAATAATTAGTATTTAACTGCAAAGGGCGCTAAGCAAGCACAAAATTTCGCAAAGGAGATTGGTTAAACTTAAAGGTTAAATGAGTAATTTAGTAAGAATGGAAAACGATATACTATCCATATTAAAAAAGAACCAGCTGAGTATTACAGATGGGCGCAAAAAGATCCTTGAGCTTTTTTTACAAAGCGATGGCGCCCTTGCGCATGCTGATATTGAGAAGAATACAGATGCTGCTTTCGACAGGGTAACCGTATATCGCACACTGCAAACTTTTGTTGATAAAGGTATTGTTCACCATATACCTACTACTGATAATTCTATCTTATACGCTTTGTGTAAAGACAAATGCGAGGCCGGCCATCATCATGACAATCACGTACATTTCATCTGCGATAATTGTAATAAAACAATTTGTTTAGAAGATGTAACAGTGCCGACAGTTAAACTGCCGAAAGGTTTTAAACCAAGGCATGCAGAGATGGTGGTGAATGGTATTTGTGATGATTGTAAATGATTATTCTTCTGTAGGAAATATATTAGGTTTTATAAAATAATAGTTGGTAACCTCCATACTTAAAATACCTCTTTCACCTCGATTTTGAATATAATAATATTTTGCTTTATCCACGTCTTTGATATTAATCACGCTGCTAGAGTTGAATGAAGGCTTGTACATTACAATAAGTATTTGTTCTGTAATAGCTAATAAACTACTTTCAACTTCCTGAGGAAATTCCGCATATCTAATTGTCTTATTTGGTTGCCTTCCAATAAAACTTTTTTCGCTACTTATATGATCGTTTATTCTTTTTTGTAGATTTTCTCCCATTCCTATATACAATAATGTGTCCATTCCATACACTGGAGATGTTCCGTATATCTGATATAGCCCTCTCTTACTTGGAATTTCTGCAATTTCTTTAGTCTCTTTTTTTTTCCAATTAAGAGTAATTCTTTTGAATAAAATTTCTTTTGGCTCTTCTTCTTTTGTTCCCATATTATTAAATCTTTTCCATTTCAGCCTTTACAAAATCCATCAATAGTTTAATTCTCTCAGGAGAAAAATCAAACTTCAATCCTGCTGTTTCGTATAGCTCAGGTAATGTTTTTGTACCGCCTAGTGCCAATGCATTACAATAATTATCTAAAGCCTGTTGCTGGTTATTTTTAAACTGCATCCACATACCTATAGCACCTAATTGTGCAATACCATATTCGATATAATAAAATGGCACTTCATATAAATGTAACTGGCGCTGCCAGGATATGTCGCGGTATTTTTCTAAGCCGCTTGTATCAACGATACCATCTTTAAACTCATCCAATATCGCGTTCCACGTTGTAGTTCTTTGGGCAATAGTGTGTGTTGGATTTTCGTAGATCCAATGTTGGAATTTATCAATGATCGCGATCCATGGAAAGATGGTGATCACTCTTTCTAACTGATGTTCTTTTGCTCTTTTTAATTCTTCTTTATCAGAGAAGAAAACTTCCCAGTTTTCCATGCTGAATAATTCCATCGACATACTTGCTACTTCAGCAATTTCCATCGGGTATTCTTTAAAGCCATTTAATGCTAACGGATGTGCTAAGAATGAATGTATGGCATGTCCGCCTTCGTGTACCATTGTGGTAACATCTTGCATTTGCCCTGCAGCATTCATAAAAATAAATGGTGCGCCACTTTCTGCTAACGGACAATTATATCCTCCGGGAGCCTTACCCTTCCTGCTTTCCAGGTCAAGGTGTTTTATTTCGTTCATCTTTTTAAGGCAATCGCCAAAAAACGGACTAAGCTTTGTAAAGCAGTCAATTGATTTATTGATCAGCTCTTCGCTTGTTGTAAATGGATGTAAGGGCTCTGTTCCTGCAGGCTCTGCATCCAGATCCCACGGACGTAATGTGTCAACACCCAGCTTTTCTTTTTTATGTTGATGAATGATATTGATCAAAGGAACTACATGTAATTTAACGGCTTCATGGAAAGCAAAACATGCTTCTTTGGTATAATCAAAACGGCCCAATTCTTTAAAACGATAATCGCGGTAATTGCTAAAATCAGCATTGATCGCTTCCTGGTTACGTTTTTCAATCAGCTGGTTATACAAAGCATCTAACGCATCTTTATCTTCTAATCTTCTATCCTGAATTTTATGGTAAACTTCTTCTCTTATTTTTCTATCCGGACTTTGTAAAAATTTTGCTGCCTGTTGTAAAGTGTATTCTTTACCATCAACCGTTACCGACATCTTTCCGGTAATAACGCCAAACTGTTGTTGCAAAACTGATAACTCCGATTGCAGAGGAATGTTTGCTTCACGAAACAATTCAATGCTCTTTTTTATCGTACGAAAAAAAGTAAAATATTTTTTTTGATCGAGATCTTTCGTGAGCGGATTAGCTATCAATTTTTTATTGATCGAATCTGCATATGGCTGGATCTTCGGTTGAATTTCCATGCAGAAAAAATTAAAATCTTCTTCCAGCTTTTTATTTTCTGTATCGCAGGTCATCTTGATCTGGCGCCAGCAAGCATCTTCACTCACTACAGCTTCTAATTCGCTTTGGTCTTTTAACCATTTTTCCAGTTCTTCTTTTGTTGAAATATTTCTATCCAACAAATTCCTGAAAAATGGCTCAAGGTTTTGCCAATCAGTAATTACAAAATCTTTCGGAACAAAATGACGTTCGGTCTTATGTATGTCTGCTGAGTAATTCATTGTAGTAAAATAAAAAGTGAAAAGGAAAAAGTTAAAACCAAAAAGTTGTAAGCCTGCAATAAATGCACGACTTACAACTTATGACTTAATACGTATAATTTAACTAAGCCATCTTACGAGGCGAGTTGATCTTTTTTGGTGGCGCTGCTTTTTTTACTGTTGTAGATTTTGCAGTAGCAGGTTTAGCGGCGGCAGTTTTTGCAGGTGCTTTTTCTTTTGGAGCTTTTGCTTCAGCAGGTGCATCTGTTGCAGTTTCTTCTTCAGCAGGAGCTTCAGATAATTTGATCTCGATCTTGTTAGCATGTAAGATCTCGAACCATTTTACCATCTTCTTCATATCACTTGCATACACTCTTTCAAAATCCATATCAGGATATACTTTTTCGAAGTATGCTTTTAATGCTTTGTTATCTGCTTTTGCATCCGGAGCTTTTGTTTTGCTATCTTTCATTGCAGCAAAAACTTCTACCAAATTCACATTATCTTTTGTAGTAAATATTTCGATGCTTTCTAAATGAGAAAAGCTATGTATACGTGTGCTTACAAATTTTGTGCTTTTGTCTTCAAGAGAACGAACTACACCGCCGTCTGCTTTTGAAGATAATAATTCATACAAACCACTTAGGCCGGTTATAGAAACAAGTTTGTTATAATCCATTTCGTTTTATTTTTTAGGCAACAAAGATATACTTCTGCAGGCGATTAGCCATTTTGTTGCAGAAGAAAATTTTATGGGAAATTTTGCCTGTTTTTATCCTTTTTTTTGCGAATTGCCGGTTTAAGATACTTTTGCACGGTATTTATTGAAAATGGCGGTAACCGCCTATCCCAATTATTCAGTATTGATTAAACTATTACGGTATTTTGCCCGTCAATGCTGTACTAACTAACTCAACATAAAATTTAAACGTCATTTATGATAAGGTCTCTCGCTTTTTTTCTGCTTTTTAGTATAATAGGATCTGTAGCTATGGCTCAGACAGCTGTAGTTACGGGCTCTTTGATCGATACTGAGGACCAATCAGTAATGGCGGGCGCTACGGTTTCTCTGGTTTCTAAGACCGATTCTGCACGGCAATATCGTGTAGCTTCAGATAACAAAGGTGTATTTAGTTTCCCGGCAGTTGCCTTTGATACTTTTACTTTAAAAATAAGTTCACTTGGTTATGATAAAATGAGGCAGACCGTTATAGTCGATAATACCGTAAAAGATCTTGGTACACTCAGTCTTTCTAAATCAGGCAAAGAATTAACAGACGTAGTGGTAGTAGCGCAAGCGCCACCTGTAACGCAAAAAGGCGATACTATACAATATAGTGCCAGTCAGTATAAAGTAAATCCGGATGCAACTGCCTCTGACCTTATCACAAAGATGCCCGGTATTACCGTCGATCAAAGTGGAACAGTTACTGCACATGGCGATCAGGTAAAATCTGTAACGGTTGATGGAAAGAAATTTTTTGGTGATGATGCTACAGCTGCTTTACAAAACTTGCCGGCAGATGTAATTGATAAAATTCAGGTATTTGATAAATTAAGTGACCAGGCTGCATTGACCGGTTTTGATGATGGCAACAGTGTACGCGCCATCAACATCGTTACCAAAGCAAATATGCGCAACGGACAATTCGGAAAAGTATTTGCGGGTTATGGAACAGATAATAAATATAATGCCGGAGGTAACGTAAACTTTTTTAACAAAGACAGGCGCATTTCATTTGTCGGGCTTTTTAATAATATCAATCAGCAAAATTTCTCTTCTCAAGATCTGTTAGGATTTTCAAATAGTGGCAGTGGCGGACGTGGCGGTGGCGGACAAAGAACTGGATCAAGCGCGTTGCAGGTTGGCCAGCAAAATGGTATCAGTGCTACCAATGCTTTCGGTATAAACTATTCTGATATGTGGGGAAAGAAATTAGAAGTGCAGGGAAGTTATTTTTTCAACAACAGCAATGTCAATAATGATCAGCTTTCGAGCACACAATATTTTTTGAGTGATAGCACTAATCAGTTTGTTAACCAACACACGACTTCACGTACAAAGAATTTTAATCACCGTTTGAATTTACGGTTCGATTACACTTTTGATTCTGCCAATATATTAACGTTAACACCCGTATTAAGTTTTCAAAAAAATAATTCAAATACAGGAATAACCGGTAATACTTTTTCTGATGCGATGCATTCTATAAGTGATACAACGAATAATAATACCAATGCAAATGCTCATGGTTATAACCTCTCGAATAATATTTTATTCAGGCATGCTTTTCATAAAAAAGGCAGAAGTATTTCTTTGAACGTTGGTACAACTCTTTCAAAAAATGATGGAGATAATTATCAGCAAACATTCACACAGTATTATCAGGATAGTGTTAACATTAATGATTCTATACAGAACTTTCATACCAATACAACCAGCAATGGTTACCAGTTAAACGGTAATCTGGTGTATACAGAACCTATCGGGAAAAAGAGTCAATTACAATTCAATTATAATTCCGGCTACACAAAAAATAATGCCAACACAGGTTTCTTTCAATATGATTCAGCAAGCAAAGCATATTCAAATTTAGATACAGCCTTTTCTAACAAATTTGAAAATACTGTTCTTACAAATAGTCCTGGTGTAACTTACCGCGTTGGTGACAAAAACAATATGTTCGCTGTTGGCGTATCTTATTTGAATACTTTATTGAGTAGTAACCAACAATTTCCAATTGATACAACGATCAAAAACAGATCTTTCAATAATGTATTGCCCAATTTAATGTGGCGCAAAAAATTATCTGCCAACGCCAATTTGCGTATTTTGTACAGAGCTTCTACAACAGTACCAAGCATAAGCCAGTTGCAGAATGTACCGAATGTTTCGAATGGTTTATTTGTAACTATGGGCAATCCTTTTTTGAAACAACAAACTTCTAATACAGTAAGCTCACGATATACTTACACCAATACTAAAAAAGGAACCAGTTTTTTTGCGAATGTCTATTTTCAGCAGATCAGCAATTATATAGGCAGTAGCACTTTTATTGCGTCCAGAGATTCTGTGATAACGCCTAGTGTTATTTTAAAAGCAGGATCACAACTTACAAGGCCCGTTAACTTAGATGGATATTATAGCCTGCGTTCATTCTTAACTTATGGCTTACCGCTAAAATTCATTAAATCAACTATTAATTTAAATGCAGGTTTTACATGGGCAGCTAATCCTGGTATTGTCAATAATGTAAGTACACTTTCTAATAATTATGCTTATAGCGGCGGTGCGGTGATTGCCAGTAATATTAGTCAGTATATTGATTTTACATTATCGTACTCGGGTACTTACAACGTGATTCAACCCCAACAAAACAAAAATTATTTCTCTCAAACTATTGGTATCAAATTTAATTTACTGGATAAGAAAGGATGGTTCTTTAATAATGATCTGTCTAACCAATCATACTCAGGACTTACAGCCGGCTTCAACCAAAACTATTGGTTATGGAACGTTGCCGCAGGAAAGAAATTTTTCAAGAATCAAAACGGAGAGCTGAAATTATCAGTGTTTGATCTCTTAAATCAAAACCAAAGTGTTACAAGAACCGTAACAGGAACATATGTTGAAGATGACCGTAATTTGGTATTGCAACAATATTTCATGCTAACGTTTACGTATAAACTAAAAAGTTTTGGAACGCCGGAAACGAAAGAAAAAGGCGGTGATAGAATGGGGCCTCATCAGGGAGGTGGGCCTAATGGACATGGTGGACCTGGATTTTAAATTAATCGTTTAATTGTCTGAACACGATTATATGATTAAAGGAAATACAGGATTTATTCGCTAATCCTGTATTTCCTTTAATCTTTATAAATCGTGTTAAAGAACTTCCAACTCGTGCAAAATATTTTTAATACGCTCATTGATAGTTTCGTAATCAGTAAAGCCGCGCGATACCAAATAAAATTTGCTATCGTTTGCCTGTATTAAAACACAAGGAAATCCATTTACCTGCAATTGTTTGCAAAGTGAGAATTCATAGTAAGCACGTTCTTTAAACTCTTCGCTTTTTAACTGTTCGTAAAATTTATCTGCAGGAATATTATATTTTTCTAAAAGATGGCGATAAGCTTCGTTATCATCCAAATCACGTCCTTCGTAATTTAAAGCATATTGAAGATCACTTGCAAAAGCTACTTGTTGTTCGGGATAATATTCTTTAAACACACATAACGCAATCGCCGGCTTTTCAGAATTCATTATCCAATCACTTTTATCAGGATTGTTAATATGCCATAAAAAATCTTCGCCGAACTTAATGCCTGATAATTCTTCTACTCTTTTATAGGCACCTTGTATGTAGCCTGCAATTCTTTCGATCGGTTGTACTTGCTCACCGATGATCATTCCACCGCTCAACACTTCGAAATCTAATTGGTTTTTATATTGCTCAGCGATCTTTTTAATAACCGGACTAAAACCGTAGCACCAGCCACAGTATGCGTCATAACAATAAAAAAGTGTATGTTTTTTCATACAGCAAAATTCGGATTTTAAAATTACATTAACGAAGGATTTTCTTCTATTGGTGGAAGTGAAGAAGATTTTTTAACGCTCATCATTCCGAACATCATTACCAAAACAGTTAACACAATTACCTGTATAATTAGTGACCTGTTTACAATAGCTATTTTTTGTGTAGCAGGAATGGAAAAGAAAAGTAGTATCGTAATTAATCCGCGTGGCGCTATAAATAATAAAGGTGTTACCGGCATTTTTACCAGCCATAAAACAAGTGCACGAACCATAAAAATAGCCGCCACAATAGCTATTGCCCATACCAATGTTTTAGTATTTAATATCTCAGATGTTTCTATAAGGTAGCCAAATAACAAAAAGAATAATGCCCTGATCAAAAAAGTAGCTTCAATAATTAATTCCTTAAACTTATGTACCTCTTTGCTTAACTGCTGTGGATGCAGCTTTTGTATCCATTTAAATTGATCCAACTCATTCAGATTGCCTAAAAATATACCGAATGATAAAATAAAAATAAGCGCCGGCAAATTATATTCTTTTGATACCTCATAAATTAAAATGAGTAAAAATATTATCGGCGCAAACTTTATATGATGGTCTATCTTATTTAATAAAATAGATAACCCGATCGTTGCGATAAATGAAATGATAGTAACGATGATCAGTTGCAATCCGAAAATTTCAAAAGAATGAAACCCAAAACTTGTATTTAGTGCAATGAAATTAAAAAATACAACACCTAATATATCAGAGAAGCTACTTTCGTAAATTACAAATTCTCTGTTCGAAGCCGCCAGATTTTTTACGCTGGGAATAGCAATGGCACTACTTATCACACAAACAGGAATTACATTCGTTAAACAATACTTAAAAGACATATGCTCTACAATATGAAAAGCATATCCAACTATAAATGCAATTGCGATCATCGGTAAAAACGAAACGACGAATGATTTTTTAATTAAACCTGTTTTAGATTTATCCAGTTCAAGCTCCAGGGAACCTTCTAAAACGATCAGCACAAGTCCTATACTTCCCAAGATCGGGAGCAATGGAGTTAGATCGGGTATCTGAATTTTTAATAAAATAGAAAGCTGCCTGACAACCCATCCTAATAACAATAAAAGTATAACTGCCGGAATTCTTGTTTTGGATGATGTAAGATCAAATATATAAGCGATCAATAATAAAATACAAAGTGTTACGATTATCGGACCTGTCATGCAATTTTTTTTAAGGATTTGATCAAAGTTATTCAACAATTTTTTGCTAGCTCCAGCTATTTTTTGCTTCTTTTTTAAATTGTTTAAAAAATATTTTTCAATCTTTTTAATAATTAAGTAATTGATATACAATAAATTAAGATATAACATACTACCAACTACTAAATCATTAAACAGTATTATGTTTTGCATAGTACTAAAATATCATTACTTTTGTCTTATCAAGCAATTATCAGGTACAAAAAATATCAAATTCAAACTTTTAAAATTATAGCATGAACATCGACAACACAGCAAGCCAAATGCGTAAAGGTGTTTTAGAGTTTTGCATATTATCTATCATAAAACAAGGTGAGGCCTACCCTTCTGATATAATAGATAAAATGAAAACTGCTAACCTTAACATATTTGAGGGCACTTTGTATCCGCTTTTAACCAGGCTAAAAAATGCGGAGTTTCTTACTTACCGCTGGATCGAAAGTAACAGTGGGCCCCCACGAAAATATTTTTCGCTTACAGAAAAAGGAAATGCATTTTATAAAGAACTGGAAGCAACCTGGAACGAATTAGCGAATGCAGTTAAAACGCTTTCTGAAGCCGAACAACAATTTTCTAATAATACCACTGCACCATAAACAGTAATTATCATCTAAGATCCATTTATCAAAACATAATTATTATAATCATGAAACAAGTAATCAATATAAACTTTCACGGACGCGTAGTTCCTATCGAAGTTTCTGCATTTGACTTGCTTAAACAATATACTGAAAGCCTCTCACGCTATTTTGCGAATGAAGAAGGTAAAGAAGAGATCATCAATGACATTGAAAGTCGTATTGGTGAACTTTTTCAGGAACGCTTAAAATCAGGCGCATCCTGTATTACAGATGATGACGTAAACGCCGTTATCAAAAGCATGGGCAAGCCTGAAGAATTTGAGGACCAGGATCAAAGCGGGCCATCAACAACCGGAACAAAAATTGTTCAACCAACTGCATCTAAGCATAAACGTTTGTACAGAGATGAAAATGATAAAGTATTAGGCGGCGTATGTTCGGGACTGGCAAATTATTTCGACATTGATCCGATCATTGTACGTATTGCATTCCTGATCATTTTGTTTGCTTTCGGTACAGGTTTATTAGCCTACATTATTTTTTGGGTAGTTGTGCCAAGCAGTTCTACTACCGAAATTGGCAGCACACGTAAAAGATTATTCCGTGACCCGGATAATAAACTGATCGCGGGTGTATGTAGTGGTATCAGCAATTATTTCGGTATCAGCACATGGATACCAAGATTATTATTTTTATTGCCATTGATCAGTTTTGCTTTTCATTCCGGTAGCTGGAATTTTATTGGAGCATCTCATTTTTTCGGATTTAGTTTTAGTCCGGGTGCAGTAATAATATATATCATCTTATGGTTGGTAATGCCCGAAGCCAATACCACAGCAGAAAAGCTTGAAATGAAAGGAGAAAAGGTCGATATGAATTCAATCAAAAATTCCATCACCGGAGAAATGAAAGACGCTAAATCTTTTGCCACAGAAAAAGGAAAAGCAATGGCATCAGATGTTAGTGCTGCATCAAAACGTGGCATCAATTCTTTAGGAGATATCATCGGCATGTTCTTTAAAATAATCGGTTACTTCATTTTAGCTTGTATAGGATTTGGTGTAGTCGTAGCATTATTTTGTGTAGCCATGGTTTCTATCGCAGTCTTTCCTTTTAGAGATTATATTTTAACCAGCGGGTGGCAAAACATTTTTGCATGGGGCACGTTGCTATTTTTTATTGGCGTTCCGGTTATAGGAATTATTACCTGGATCATTCGTAAAGTATCAAAAAGCAAAAGAAATAGCACCACATTACGTCTAGGATTTTTAGGCCTTTGGTTAGTTGGTATATTTTCTTTCATTGCCATGATAGTGGCTGTATCAAGGGATTTCAAATCATCTAACAGAAAAACAGAAGAAGAAGTTACTCTGACAAATCCTGCAATAAATAAATTAGAAGTTACCTCTCTTATTCCTTCACATAAGTTTTATGAAAAGAACTGGTTGCAGGAAGATTTTTTTGATAACCTTGATGGAGATACCAGTTATCTTAAAAATATTGAAATAAGAATTGTTCAATCGCCTACTGATAGTTTTAAAGTCACTACTGTAAAATCTGTTCGTGGCCGTACAAAAAATGATGCAGATACATTAGCGCAAACAATACAATTAAATATTACACAGCAAGATTCCTTGTTAGTAATGGATAAAGGCATCGCCATCACAAGAAAAAATAAATTTCGTGATCAGCAGGTTATTTTAACGGTATATGTTCCCGTGGGTAAACAAATCAAAATTGATAAAAATATCGGCTGGGGAGATAACGCACATTTTAGTACTGATAACTGGGACGATGATGATTTTGATATCGAAACACATAATAATAACTGGGATGAGGGCGTAGATTATATTATGCAAACAGATGGCTTACACACACTGGATGGCAGATCGATCAATGAAAATCATTCTCATCATCAGCATAAAGTAATTATTGATGATAATGGCGTTAAAACAAATACTTTGTAATCTATTTATAATCAGTTAATTATATGCAGTTTAGATTAAAACACATTTGGCATAAACAATGGCTCTCCTTAACGGTGAGCCATTTTTTTAGTTACTTTTGCAATCCCATAAAATTTGACAACACAATAACAAACTGATGAAGAATACACCTTTTACTGCAAAGCATATTGCCCTCGGAGCCAAGATGGTGCCGTTTGCCGGATACAATATGCCGGTAAGTTATTCTGGTATCAATGATGAACATGCAGCAGTTCGCAGTAACGCCGGTGTATTTGATGTTAGTCATATGGGAGAGTTTATGTTAAAGGGCGAAAATGCTTTGGACCTTATTCAAAGAGTTACCTCGAACGATGCAGCAACATTAACTGCGGGTAAAGCACAGTATAGTTGCTTTCCCAATAAAGATGGCGGGATTGTTGATGATCTTTTGGTGTATTGCATCGAACCAAACAAAACGTACATGCTGGTAGTTAATGCCGACAATATAGAAAAAGACTGGAACTGGATTCAACAATTCAATGATAAAAAAGTAGAGATGCACAACATCTCTGATAAAACTTGTCTGTTGGCTATACAAGGGCCAAATGCGACTAAAATATTGCAGCCATTAGCATCTGCTGATATTCTAAACTTAAAATATTACACTTTTGTAAAAGGAACTTTTGCAGGAGTAGAAAATGTATTGATAAGCGCTACAGGTTACACAGGCGCGGGTGGTGTTGAAATTTATTTTGAAGATGCCAATGGCAATGCCGAAAAAATATGGGATGCGATTTTCAAAGCAGGTGAAGCCGCAGGAATTAAGCCGATCGGTTTAGGTGCAAGAGATACACTTCTTTTAGAAATGGGTTTTTGTTTATACGGTAATGATATCAATGACACAACTTCTCCTATCGAAGCAGGTTTAAGCTGGATAACAAAATTCAACAAAGATTTTACTTCGAAAGAAAAAATACAAAAAGAAAAAGAAGCCGGTGCTACAAAAAAATTAGTTGGATTTGAGATGATAGAAAAAGGAATAGCAAGGCATGATCATGAAATTAAAGATGCGGCAGGAAATATAATTGGCAAAGTAACTTCCGGTACGCAATCTCCTACTCTTGGTAAAGCAATAGGCATGGGCTATGTAGCCACAAAATTTGCTTCGCCGGATAGCGACATCTATATAAATATCCGTAATACCCCAATAAAAGCAAAAGTTGTTAAAACCCCTTTTATTAAAAATTAACCTATGCCACAAATCCATCTTACCACGTTTATCGCTGCGCCTGCAGACAAAGTCTTCGACCTTAGTCGTAGCATCAACTTGCATAAAATTTCTATGCAGGATGCTAACGAAGAAGCTATCGGAGGTATCACAACAGGACTTATCAATGAAAATGAAACCGTTACCTGGAAAGCTAAACATCTTTTTAAAACAAGAATGTTTACTTCTAAAATCACAAGCATGCATTCTCCTACAATGTTTGTTGATGAAATGGTTCAGGGAGATTTCAAAAGTTTCCGCCACGAACATTATTTTAAACAGATCGATAACGGAACTATCCTGATCGATATCGTGCAATTTGAAAGTCCGTACGGCTTTATCGGAAAAATGCTAAACAAGATCCACCTCAAAAACTACGTTGAAAAATTATTGATAAAAAGAAACAACGTCGTTAAAGAATATGCCGAAACAAGCAAATGGCAATTTGTATTAAATTAAAATCAGAACATTGAAAAGCACAACAATAAAACCATTATTATACACTTCTCTTTCACCAAAGCTGTTAGATATCTATGATGTGAGCAGCAGCATAGTAGTGATCATCGATGTGTTAAGAGCAACCTCAACTATTAGCACCGCTTTATTTAACGGAGCCAAATCGGTTATACCGGTGGCTACGGTTGCAGAATGTATGCGTATCGGTAAACAAATTGAAGGTATTACCGCAGGCGAACGCGACGGGCAAATTGCGGAAGGATTAACCTATGGCAACTCTCCTTTCGAATATCCTAAAGATTTTATCAATGGTAAAACATTGGTTTTAACTACAACCAATGGTACCAAGCTATTACACATGGCATTAGATAAAGGCGCCAAAGAGATCATCACCGGTTCTTTCCCTAATTTAAGTGCTGTATGCGATTACCTGGTAGCACAAAATCAAAATGTGATATTAGGTTGTGCGGCATGGAAAGACAGGGTAAATTTTGAAGACACTTTATTTGCAGGCGCGGTTATCAGTCGTATTAAACAGCATTTTGAGATCAATTGCGATTCTTCTCAAATAGCTGAAACATTATATAACGATGCTAAAAAAGACCTGTATGGTTTCTTGAAAAAGAAAAATGCATCGCATTATCACCGCCTGACCAACTTTGGATTAGAAGAGGACATCCGCTATTGCCTTACTCCGGATATTGCTAATGTATTATGTATTTATAAAGAAGGATACCTGGTAACACAGCAACCAGGTTAACTTTTATTATATAATTTAAAAGCCCGGTTCTTAATTGATCCGGGCTTTTTCTTTTTTACATAGAATTCAACTACGCTGATTTTGAAATAACTCTTTTTTTATTGCTGATTCTATTATTCAAGGTTTGCGCCTCATGCCGGCGCAGGCATCGTAACTGCAACGTCGCTGCTTTGGCAATTGAAAAAATATGCTACGTATTATTTTTTCTGCCGTGCTTCGCCGGCACCATTCCCAAAAAGGCGATTAACGCAGTTACTGGTGAATTTGCGAATAGGGCATATAGTCGATATATGATTTTTGGGTTTTATTTGTGTGAATTAGCAAATCTTTGATTTTCTCTTGCTAGAAAATTAAAAGGCTCTAATATAGCGACCCCCACTCCATCAGTTCCTGAGGAGGCGCCTCTTTGGCTACGGTGCCGGCGAAGCACGGCAGACAAAATCATGCGCAGCATGTTTTGGCAGTGGCCAAAGTAGCGCCGGAGCAGGAACACAGCCCAGCGGCTTTGGAACATCAAAGAAGATAAGTCCAGCATTCTACAATGGTGGAATAAAAAGAGCTAAAAAAAGCATTGGCATAAATAAGATTTAATCTCATAACAGGCCGTTTACATCTACATAATGGTCAAAGAGCAATGTTTCATTTACAATTCATAACTAACTTATTTTTCGTTACTTTTGCAAATTGCCTTTTCGAAATAAAAGAGGCAAAAATTACACTAAAAATATTACCTCTTGGCACTGTCTCCTTTAATAAAATATATCTACAATACGGGTACTGACGAAGTCATCCGTAGAGGTAAAAAAATACATTCCATCGGCAGCATCGAGTTGTTAGAACATGATGACCTGATGAATGATGTAACCTTCCGTGTGAAGGATGACAACTACAATACTTTTTACAAAGTTTACATTCAAAAATATAACGACCTCAAAGCAATATCGCTTCGTTGCAGCTGTCCGTATAACATTAGTGATATGTGCAGACACGAAGTAGCTGCCTTATTTCAGTTGCAGGATATGATCGATAAAAATATCCTTGGTTCAAATACCATGCAATACAATCAGCGACATACAGTTGCTAAAATGAAATTTATAGATCGTAAAGTGATCAAAGTATTGGCATCACCGGATGTGTACGATCAGGCAGAAGAAATGGTGCTAACAACAAAAGCTATTATTATAACTGCCGCTAATGAACGCGTAGAAGCAGATCTTAAATTAGATGGCCAATCTTATCCATTAGTCATTCAAAAAAATGACGAACGTAATTTTGATACATCTTGCCGTTGTGGTGAAACAGGTAACCCGCTTTGTATCCATAAAACAATGTTATTTATACAATTGTTAAATGCACACGGCGCTTATTATTTCGACAGCATTCGTAACTGGGATAAAGAGAAAAATAAATTATTGCAGATATACGGTTATAGTTTAGAGGATGACTTAACTAATAAGTTTGAATTTATTTATAAAGAAGGGAAACCATTTTTAAAAGTACTCGATACTTCTATAAAACGAGTGGCCCCAACAGCAGTAGTTGAGAGGCCATCTTATATGCAACAACCCGTTGTTGTAGAAGACGAAACAGAAACGATTGAACAGGCAACTAAGAAATTAGGACTGGTATTCAATTTCAATGCTACAACTTATCCATTCTTCACTGTTGACGCTATTCAGGGCGAAAGTGATGAAAGCAATAAAAAAATAGTAGGCAAAGCTGAAAAGCTTGATCTAACAAAATTTGTAAACACAGATTCATTTAGCGAAGATGACAAAATGTTATTGCAGCAGATCCGCAAGCTACAGTCATCAGAAATAAATAAATACTTAAATCGTAATTCTCCTTTCAGTGGTATCTGGGAAAACATAACACATACAGAAGGCAATGAATTACCGGAAGAAACCAAAGCGTTAATTACAGAATACCTTCAGCCAAAGCTTAAAAAAATATTTGAAGAGCAGGCTGCTAATTCATTCGCATATTATCTACCGGAAAAGAAAATATTCAGAACAGAAAATTTAGTAGAAGTAGCATTGAGCGATACATTTATTGAACCTAAATTCAAGATCGTTTCAAAAGGTAATTACTTCGAGCTACAATGCTGGTTCAATGTAAATGGAGCTGCGCAGCCCATTACAGCTAATGAATGTGATAACAGCTTATTGTTTTTATACAACCATACTTTCTATCTATGGCAAAAATCGGAAGATGTTTTGCAAGCAGATAAATTTATCAAAAATGGCAGCTTAAAACTGACCAAAGAAAATTGGGAAGAGCAGATGGAAAAACTCATTATGCCCTTAACCAAAGAGTATAATGTTGAGTTTGATAAGTCATTAGTAAAAGAAATAAAAAGCGGTGAGCCGGATGTAAAAGTATTGTTAAGAGAGAAAGGTGATTATCTTGTATTTCAACCCGTATTTAGTTACAAAGGTTTTGAGACTACTTCATCTGATAAAGATTCGATCACCATTCCTGATGGCGATAAAATTTTGGTTGTTCACCGTAATAAAGAAGCAGAACAAAAATTCATTGATAAACTTACTTCACTTCACTCGCAATTTGTACGACCGGAAGATGGTAATAGTCTTATTTTAAAAGGTGCGGAAGTATTGCGCAACAACTGGTTCTTCCTGTTTGTTGATGCAATGAAAGAAAGTAAAATCCCCGTATTTGGATTTGAAGCATTGAAAAATTTCCGTTTCAATACGGCAAGGCCATCAACACATATCCATGTCAGCAGCGGATTAGATTGGTTTGATGCTAAAGTAGAAATTGATTTTGAAGGACAACGCGTTGGCATCAATGATATTAAAAAAGCATTAGCAAGCAAACAATCATTTGTGCAATTAGCCGATGGCACATTAGGTATCTTACCTGATGAATGGTTGAAGAGATATTCATTACTCTTTAAAGTAGGTGATGGTAAAAATGATAAACTTCGTTTATCTAAATACCACATGAGCGTGATCGATGACCTGTATGAAAACAGGGACGCAACAGAAATGAGTTTTGCGCTGGATGAAAAATTCGAAAAAATAAGAGAGTTCAAAAATATTCCGGAAATATTACCTCCCGCACATTTAAAAGATATCCTACGTCCATACCAGGTTTCAGGCTATCAATGGTTAAGTTATTTAAATGATGTAGGCTGGGGCGGCATTTTAGCTGATGACATGGGGTTAGGTAAAACTATCCAGGCATTAACGATGTTGCAACATTATAATGCCACATACGGTAATTTAAAAGCAATTGTTATTTGTCCGACTACACTTATTTATAACTGGGAGAATGAAATAAAAAAATTCGCTCCCTCTTTAACATGGCGAATTCATCATGGCAGCACGCGTATAAAGGATCCGGAAGAATTACAAAAGTCGAATGTTATCATCACTACTTACGGAACATTAAGAAGTGATATACAAGCTTTCTTAAAGATCAATTTCGATTATGTAGTGTTGGATGAAAGCCAGGCGATTAAAAACCCTGCATCAAAAGTTACCAAAGCTGCCTGCTTACTAACTGCAAAAAACCGTGTGTGTATGAGTGGTACACCATTACAGAACAACACATTTGATATTTTTGCCCAAATGAATTTCCTAAACCCGGGCTTATTAGGCAGCATGGATTTTTTCAGAAATGAATTTGCCAACCCGATTGATAAATTTGGTGAGCAGGACCAGAAAGAACATTTACGCAAACTATTATATCCATTCATTTTACGTCGTACTAAAGAACAAGTAGCAAAAGATCTTCCTGAAAAAACAGAAACGATCTTATTCTGCGAAATGGAAAAAGAGCAACGCAAAATTTACGAAGCGTATCGTAATAGCTACCGCGATAAGATCATGGGTGTTATCGACCAGCAGGGAATTGATAAATCCCAACTAACCATTTTACAAGGTTTGATGAAACTTCGTCAGATATGCGATAGTCCTGCTATTTTAAATGAAGAAGAAAAATATCCAAACCACTCTATTAAATTAGATGAACTGGCAAGAGAAATTGCAGAAAATATCGGTGAACATAAGGCACTAGTATTCTCTCAATTTTTAGGGATGCTTGGCTTGATAAAAGAAAAACTAACTGAACTAGGCATTGCTTACGAATATTTTGATGGTAGTAGCACAATGGCAGAAAGACAAAGAGCCATCGAAAACTTCCAGGAAAAAGGCATCAGCCGTGTATTCTTAATATCGCTGAAAGCCGGTGGTGTCGGTCTTAACCTTACAGCTGCCGATTACGTTTACATAGTAGATCCTTGGTGGAACCCTGCTGTAGAACAACAAGCTATTGACCGTACTCACCGTATCGGACAAACGAAAAATATCTTTGCGTACCGCATGATATGTATCGATACCATCGAAGATAAAATACTACAACTACAAGAACGCAAACGTGCACTAGCGAAAGAATTAATTTCTGATGATGCTAATTTTGTGAAGGCATTGAGTAAGGCGGATGTGGAGTATTTGTTTAGTTAGATTTTTGTCTGAACCATTGATTGAAGTTGATTTTTCTGATTTCGCTGATGCTAGATCATTGGTTTAAACTTCGAATTAATCAATCTTTTATATTCAAGACTTTTTGCTCCAAAATTTAATACCATTCCTATTTCTACATTGTAGGCTTCGAGATAATTGATAGCCTGTACAAGGTGAACATCTTCTAAATTTATTATAGCTTTTAATTCTATAGAGATAACGTTATTTACTAAAAAGTCTACTCTTCTTACTCCTACTTGTTTTGTCTTAAAAAAATCGGCATTTCAAATTCTCTCGAAAATGAAATGCCGCGTATATTAAATTCTTCCTCTAATGCTCGTTGATAAATAACTTCCTGGAAACCATTCCCAAGTATTTTATGAACCTCAAAAGCACAACCAAGTACAATGGCTGTAACATCGGAGTACTTGTACTGCTGTTTAATCATAGGGAGGGTAATATATAAAAACTCTAAAAATCAATTCAATCAAAAAAATCAACTTCAATCAACGGTTCAGACAAATTACGCCAACATCGTAACCGGATTTTCCAAAAACTTCTTCAATGTCTGTAAGAAAGATGCACCAACTGCTCCATCAACACTTCTGTGATCGCAGCTTAGAGTAAGTTTCATTACGTTGATCACGCCGAAGCCTTCACCTTTTTTCACTACTACTTCTTTAATGCTACCGACCGCAAGGATGGCGCTGTCAGGAGGATTAATGATCGCAGTAAATTCTTCGATACCCATCATTCCTAAGTTAGAAATAGTGAAAGTATTACCGCTGAATTCTGCCGGTTGTAATTTTTTATCTTTTGCTTTTTTGTATAAGTCTTTTGCGTCGCCGGCAATTTGAGATAAAGATTTTTGATCTGCAAAACGAATTACTGGAACGATCAAACCTTCTGGCAAAGCCAATGCAGAACCAATATGAATATGATGATTCTGACGGATAAAATCTCCCATCCAGCTGCTGTTAACATCAGGATGTAAACGAAGCGCCATAGCACTTGCCTTAATGATCATATCATTGAAAGAAACTTTAACCGGACTAACATCATTGATCGCAGTACGGGAAGTGATCGCATTATCCATATTAATTTCTACCGTTAAGTAGAAATGCGGTGCACTGAATTTGCTTTCGCCTAAACGTTTAGCAATCACTTTACGCATTTGTGTTAACTGAACATCAGTATGGCCTTCTTGTCCTGCTGCTGTAAATGCTCTTGCAGTCCCGCCCGCTTTTTCTGTTGTCTGTTGTCTGTTGTCGGTCGTCGTTGCCGGAACATATCCGTCAATATCTTTTTTAGTAATTCTTCCTCCGTCACCTGTTCCACTAACTTTTGAAATATCGATCCCTTTATCGCTAGCTAATTTTTTAGCTAATGGAGAAGCAATTACTCTCCCGTTAGAAGAAGATGCAGCAACCGTTCCACTTGACGCCGGAGCTACAATTGTAGCAACAGGAGCAGTGGTGGCAGCTGCTGGTGCAGTAGTTGTCGCAGCCGGAGCTGTTGTTGCGGCACCACTATTAGCACCGGATTTTTCAGCAGCAATATAAGCGCTGATATCTGTACCCGCTTTACCAACGATGGCAATCAATCCATTGATCTTAGCCGCTTCGCCGGCCTGAACACCTATGTACAATAAAGTTCCTTCTTCGTAACCAACAACTTCCATTGTTGCTTTATCTGTTTCCACGTCTGCTAATACATCATCTGCTTTTACTTTATCGCCTACCTTTTTATTCCAGCTAACAATTTTCCCTTCGGTCATTGTATCGCTCAATAAAGGCATTCTTATTTCTTTAGCACCTTCCGGTAAAGCAACTTTTGCAGAAGCCGGAGCCGGAGTTGCCGCAGCAACAGGAGCTGCACTTGGAGCAGGAGCCGCCGCAGGCGCAGGTGTCGAACCACCTAATAATGATTTATAATCTTCTCCTTCTTTACCCACTACAGCCAATATTCCATCTACTTTTGCTGCTTTTCCTTTTTCCACACCGATATATAAAAGTGTACCGTCAACATAGTTTTCCAGTTCCATAGTGGCCTTATCTGTTTCCACGTCAGCCAGCACATCGCCTGCTTTTACTTTATCACCCACTTTTTTATGCCACTCTGCAATAACACCTTCGGTCATGGTATCGCTCATAAGGGGCATTCGTATCACTTCAGCCATAAATAATAATTTCTGATGTTTATGTTAAGAGCCTCGAAATTAATACAAATTGAGGAGAAAGAAAAGCCGTAAAATGTAAAATATGCAATAGAAAATGGGGAAAAGCCTACAATAAAGGTATTGGTCAAGTTATTTTGCCTTTTCTTCTAAAATAAAAAAGTATAATTATTAGGAGTATTCCCGAATAAACAATAATCCTACCGAGTATTTTGTCTGTCTGACCCGTAATATAAAACGGAATATTATCTTTATCAATATACTCTAATAAACTATTTACACTAGTATTTTCGGTAGCGTTTATTTCAAGTATCGTTTCTGCGGCTTTGGTTTTTGTATCTCTATCGTTTCCCGCATAAAAAAGATCAATTGTATCACCTATTTTTAATGAATCAATATTTTCGTATGCCGGTTTAAAATCCCCAATATCTTTCCCAATAAAAATTTCAAATACCTGAGGATAGTTCTCGATTTTTAGATACCGATATTTCCTAGCGTCTCTTAATGGCAATTTACCAAACGTTTTTCCTAAGTAAGTTATCTTACCTTTTGAATGATGAAAATCGGTTTTAGCTTTAACTCCTCTAAGAAAAAGAAATAGCCCTAAAATTATAATAGCAACTGACGAGCAAAGGAATTTAAAAAAATGCGTGGGTGGATTATTCGAAGGCATTAATTTGATAAAATTTCAAGTGACAAAATATTCAGAATGATATGGAATTGATTATCCCAATTCCAATTTCAACCGATCTCGTAATTCTTTTACCAACGGATATTCTTCAATAATTTTAAGGTATTGCTGTTTTGTTGATAATGTCTGATCAACCGGTGCATCTTCATCTTTTTCAGTTTCCGTTACAACAACCTGATAAACCAATACGCGGTTATTAAAAGTTGTTTGTAAATGCAGGCTCAGATCGGCTCTTTCACTTTCGATAAAAGCTTTATGAATTTCTCCGTTGGTGATAATTTCTATCGAATTATTATTGACAACTCTTAACGTAGCTAATTTAAAATTGGTGACGGCGGAGTGATTGTTTTTTTCGGCTAGCTTATCAATAAAACTATTCCAGGCAGTTTGTAAATTTTCGCTGGTAATCTCTTTAGTGGTGTTATCTGTATTTTGATTTTTCTTGCTAAGCTGCTCACGAATTTTTGTAAGCGAACCTAAACTTCCCCGATTACTAAACTCAGGCACAGCAACTGTTTGAACAGGTGCAGTTTTTGCAATTGTTTTTGGTGTTTCGGCCGTAACTGTTGTTTGTATTTTGGAACTCGTATTTGTAGTTTTAACCTCAGTCGTTTCAATAATTAATGAAGCGCCTTGTTTGGCTCTTGTTATTGGCAACGCTCTGAATGCAATTGGTTTTGCACTCTCAACTACTTTTTTTTTACCTAAACCGCCATCGCTATTTACTAGTTCAACAGCTTGTTGTAAATAACTTAGTTTGATAATAGTAAGTTCAACATGCAAACGTTTATTACGTGCTTGTTTATAATTTATTTCTGCTTCGTTTAAAATATTCAATGCGCTTACAATGTAGGCAGGATCTGTTTTTTGAGCAATCTGCAAATATTTTTGTTTAAAGTCTTCCGGCACTTCTAACAGCATCGCAACTTTAGCATCTTTACTTACCAAAACATTGCGTAAAAATTCAGCAAATCCATTCAACACTAAATCACCTTCAAAACCTTTGCGGTTTATTTCATCAAACATTAATAAACCGTTACTTAGATCTTGCTGTTGTGCAAAATCAAGCATCTTAAAATAATAATCTTCATCTAAAATATTAAGATGCTCTAATGTATTTTGATAAGTTAACTCTCCATTAGTAAAGCTTACAATTTTATCTAAAATGCTGAGTGCATCACGCATACAGCCTTCGCTTTTTTGTGCGATAACGTGTAAGGCTGTTTTTTCTGCTTTGATATGTTCTTTACCACAAATTTCTTCGAGATGCTCAACCGTATCATTATTTGTAATTCTTTTAAAATCGAATATCTGGCAACGGCTTAAGATCGTTGGTAAAATTTTATGTTTTTCTGTAGTGGCTAAAATAAATATCGCATATGGAGGTGGTTCTTCTAATGTTTTTAGAAACGCATTAAATGCGGAAGAACTCAACATGTGGACCTCATCCACAATATATACTTTGTATTTACCGGCTTGTGGCGCAAAGCGAACCTGCTCTACCAAACTCCTGATATCATCTACAGAGTTATTGCTGGCTGCATCTAATTCATGTATGTTCAATGATGTACCGGCATCGAATGAAACGCAGCTGTGGCAAACGTTACAAGCTTCTCCATCTTTAGTCTGATTTTCGCAGTTAATGGTTTTTGCTAATATTCTTGCACAGGTAGTTTTACCTACACCTCTGGGACCGCAAAACAAAAATGCATGTGCAAGGTGATTATTTTTAATAGAATTTTTTAACGTAGTTGTAATATGCGACTGCCCTACTACCGTTGAAAAATTCTGCGGCCTATACTTTCTTGCTGATACAATAAACTTATCATCCATACACTGCTAATTTCGTATTTCTTAGGCGAATTCTATAATTTGTTTTCCCCAGCTGTCACTTTTTATTTTTGACTTTTAACTTTTTAGTTTCCGAACTAAGCTAACATCGGATGACGCTTAAACTCCTTCAACCTATCAAACAAAAAACGGTACGTAGCTAATTCCCGGCTATGAAAGGTATCGCTGAAACTTTCTGCTACATTCAACATTTTAGGGTTAAAATCTCCTATCCATTGCATTTCGTATTCCGTATAATGTACAGATGGTACTTGTACTATTTTAGCTGACTCGCCAATTATGTATGAATCGGCTCCTTTACCCTGCCATTCAGGAACTACGCCAAACACAATACCACAGAATCTTTTATTAGGTTTGAATTTTTGCAGCCACAAAAATTTCAATTTATGAAACAGATCAAATTTGCCATTCAAATATTTAAACCATTGATTCAAATCAGGCAGATTAATAAAGATCGCGATCGGATCTTCTTTATGGTAAGCAAAGAAAATCAATCGTTCATCGATCACCGGTTTCATTGCTTTGAACATTAATAAAACCTGCTCTTTAGTTAATTGTTTTAATCCGCCATGTCCGGCCCATGCCTTATTGTAAACCGTTGTAAAATCCAGCGCAAATTTTTCGAGTTGATCTTTCCTTATTGTTTTAGAAGAAATATCAGGATCACTGGCAAGTGCCGCATGCCTGTCGAATATTTTTTGTTTCAATGGTTGTTTCGGGTGCATCCCAAAACATATCTGCCTGAAAAAAAGTTTAAACCCATAATTTTCAAACAGCGTTACATAATAAGCAGGATTGTAATTCATACAATACAACGGCTCGTCATCTCCTTTTGTAACCAATCCCCACCACTTGTCTCTTTCACCAAAATTGATCGGGCCATCCATGGCTTCCATGCCACGCTGAATTAACCAGTGTTTTGCGTTGTCCAATAATAGATCCGCAGCTGTTTGATCATTGATACATTCAAAAAAACCTACACCTCCTACAGGTACATCGTCACCCTTATTTCTATATTTTTTATTAACGAAAGCGGCAATGCGGCCAATCAGTTTGCCGTTGTCATCTTTTAAGATCCAACGCTCTACTTCACCAAAACGAAAAGCCTTGTTTTTCTCTTTATCAAAAACTTCGTTGATATCCTTATCTAACGGGCGAATCCAGTTTTTGTCGTTTTTATATAGATCGACAGCAACCTGTAAAAATTGTTTCGCCGTTGTTTTGTCTGTAACAGGAATTAATTGCATAATTATTATGGGGAAATGGCAAATGTAATAAAAGTAGTAAGTAGAAAATCGCAAGTAGAAAGATTAACAGATAAGCCACGCTCCTGCTACCTGATACTAATATTTGATTCCTTTATGGCATTTGTCCACAAATTGGCCATATTTATTAAAAAATGGGGTAAAATTCTCTTTTTTGATTTCAAATTCCAAGATTCAACCCTTACCTTTGCGGCCTGAAAACAGACCTAATTAATAAAAATATATATATGGCTAATACAGGTAAAATTAAATCAATCATCGGCGCTGTTGTCGATGTGCAGTTTGGAAGCGATTCAAAACTTCCTGAAATATTAAACGCATTGGAGCTTACACGCGACAATGGCGACAAGCTTGTATTAGAAGTTCAACAACATTTGGGTGAAGACAGTGTACGTACAATTGCTATGGATGGTACAGAAGGTTTGGTTCGTGGTACTGTTGTAACTGATACAGGAAAACCAATCGCAATGCCAATTGGCGAAGGAATCAAAGGACGTTTGTTTAACGTAACCGGAGATGCAATTGATGGTTTACCCCAGGTTAGTAAAGTTGGCGGCCGTCCAATTCATGCTAAACCGCCATTATTCGAAAACTTAAGTACAGCTAATGAAATTTTATATACAGGTATCAAAGTAATTGATCTGATCGAACCATACGCAAAGGGTGGTAAGATCGGATTGTTTGGTGGTGCGGGTGTAGGTAAAACCGTATTGATCCAGGAATTGATCAACAACATCGCGAAAGCGTATAGTGGTTTGTCAGTATTTGCTGGTGTGGGTGAAAGAACGAGAGAAGGAAATGATTTGATGAGAGAAATGATCGAAGCAGGTATCATGAACTACGGCGATGATTTTAAACATAGCATGGAAGAAGGTGGATGGGATCTGAGCAAAGTAAATGTTAAAGGTTTAGAAGAAAGTAAAGCGACATTTGTTTTCGGACAAATGAACGAACCGCCAGGGGCAAGAGCACGTGTGGCTTTGAGCGGTTTGACTTTAGCAGAATATTTCCGTGATGGTGATGGCGAAGGACAAGGAAAAGATATCCTTTTCTTCGTTGATAATATCTTCCGTTTTACACAGGCAGGTTCTGAGGTATCAGCGTTGTTAGGCCGTATGCCTTCTGCGGTGGGTTACCAACCAACATTGGCTACTGAAATGGGATTGATGCAAGAAAGAATTACTTCTACTAAAAACGGTTCTATTACTTCAGTACAAGCGGTATATGTACCTGCGGATGATTTAACGGATCCGGCTCCTGCAACAACTTTCGCTCACTTGGATGCCACAACGGTATTAAGTCGTAAGATCGCCGATTTGGGTATCTATCCTGCGGTAGATCCATTGGATTCTACTTCAAGAATTTTGACTCCATTGATAGTTGGTGACGAACATTACAATACTGCAAACAGGGTAAAATTAATTTTACAACGTTATAAAGAATTACAAGATATCATCGCTATCCTTGGATTGGATGAATTAAGTGATGAAGATAAATTAACAGTATCAAGAGCTCGTAAAGTACAACGTTTCTTAAGTCAGCCATTCTTTGTGGCTGAACAGTTCACTGGTTTAAAAGGTGTATTGGTTCCTATCGAAGATACTATCCGTGGTTTCAATTCAATTATGGATGGTGAAGTAGATGAATATCCTGAGGCGGCATTTAACCTTGTTGGTACATTGGAAGATGCAATTGCAAAAGGTAAGAAACTAATGTCAGCAGCACAAGCGTAAGCAATTAGCTAATTAGCGGATGTGCTAATTAGCTAATTAATACTATATAAATTATACGTTTATTGATGATAGTATGCCAGATGTGTAAAAAATTAGCACATTAGCATATTAGCACATCAGCTAATTACTACAAAAGATGATACTTGAAATATTAACACCAGAACGTAAGATTTTTAGCGGCGATGTTTATGGCGCTCAATTGCCTGGCATCAATGGATTGTTTGAGGTATTGGATAAACATGCTCCGATGATCAGTGCATTGAAAGCAGGCAAACTTAAAATACTAAAAGAAAAAACAAACAATACTACTACTTACCATATCAACAGCGGATTTGTTGAAGTTTTAAATAACAAAACAGTCGTGCTGGTAGAAGGTGCTAATGAAGTCTTGTAGTTTGTAAAATGATAATAAAAAAGCCCGTACAAATTGTATGGGCTTTTTTATTATCATTTTACCAGCAGTTGCTAAATTATATTTACTACAAAGTCCTGCTTAAAATAAACAGGACTTTGTAGTATGAAACAATATGTTACTTATTTTACTGTAATAAGTAATGGTTCAAAATTATTTCTCTTCTTCAATTTAGCCCTACCGATAAACTGGTTAGAATTAATTTTAGAAAATCTTGTAGGAAAGATCATTACCTTTTCTTCTTTAGTATCAAATAAAAGTTCTTTAGACATATTACCATCTTTATCTAGTTTAACAACAACAACCTGGCCGCCAAAACCATCTACGTGATATTTAGGAGCTTCGTCTTCGGCAAGATCCATATTCTTTTTATTATCAAGAAAAAGGAAGTAGTAATCTGTTCCATCAGTAATTAATTTAAAACCCATCGAACCTGCACCTTTAGCACGACTATTCCCAATTAATAACCCTTCATCTTCACCTCTACTACCTCTTTGTCTTTTAGGTATTTTTCTTACCCAGGCAAATTTGCCATCTGCATTTATTTTTGAAGCTATAATATCATCATAGTAATAAGTATAGGTAACGGTTGTGTGCCCATATGAATCTGTACGATAATTTGTAACGATATAGAATTCTTCGCAAGTTAGAAATATACTACCATCAGCCTGTATAGCAATATCTCTTACTTTTAAATTAGGTGCTTCATAATCGTCCTTATTTTCCATTTTCCTCTTCTTTCTGTTAGACTCGAATTTTTCCAGATCAGCTACCGGAAATTCATAGTAACCATTTTTATATTTAACTACTTCGCCATTTTGATTTAAAGTAGCTAAGAATACGCCATCAGTACCGTCACCTTTTGATTTTTTACTGTAGGTAGATGCAATAATCATATCGTGAGTCGGGCTTTCAATTAAAGAAGCTTCTTTAATAAAATAATCTCCTATTCCGATGGCAGTATGTACAATATTTTTATTGTCTTTTGTAAATTTCAATACTTCATAATGATACCCAGCTTTTCCAGTTTCTTTGTCCTTTTCTTTTCTTCTTTCATCATCGTATACTTTAGCAAGCAAGTAGGCATTTCCTTTAGAATCAACAGAAAAGTCAGAGTTATCCATTATAGCTTCTGTATAAGGCATTGTAAATTCATTACCCCATATTTTATTCATATTTTCATCAAATACAAAAAAGCCGATAACGTCGTGATTTACTTTATCACTTCTATCCTTTGGCGTTAATCGATAAGTAACTAATAATTTTTGATGATCAGCAGAATAATTGAAATCGTACTTGTTAGTAACTTTAAAATTATAAAGTCCAGACATTGTTTCTGTACCCGCAATCTTAGTCGCTTCGATCATTTTATTATTCTGAGAAGTTAGTTTGGCACCTGCTACATCAACTTTATCATAATATAAATATTCCTTTCCGGATTCTTTATCCCAATCACTATGTATCCAATAATAATTTTTACCTAAACTGGTAACACCTTCACTATTAAAATTTCTTGTAGCTTCAGGAAGAGCAATTACTTTATCATCTGTCTGAGCCAATGATTTAGCATCGAATCTTACTATATTCAATTCATCCTTTTTCATAGAAAGATTAATAATGCCGTCAGTACTATTACCAAAAAAAGCAAGATCATCCGTTTTTCTTGGCAACTCATAATCAGAGCCAAGTTGAAAGGCAAATTTATTGCTTTGCCCATAGGAGGCAATTGACAATAAACACAGGGAAGCAAATACTAGTTTTTTCATTGTTGGTTTAATTTTTTGTTGCGGGAGCAACATTAGGTGATTAATGAAATTATAACTTAATAAAAACAAACATAATCAATAGCTTATAGATATAAAAATCAAAACCGGTATTTATATTGTTTTTTAAAGCCGTTTTAGTAACTACATATACTGCTGTAATAAGGAAAAGGTTGGGTAGCATAATTAAAAGCCCGGTCAAATTGACCGGGCTTTTATAAATTGATCCGTTTTACGGGAATTGATACTAGTAACGGTAAGCTTCCGGCTTGTATGGACCTTCTTTAGGCAGGCCTAAATAAGAACTTTGTTCGGCAGTTAATTCATCCAAAACAACACCGATTTTAGCAAGGTGTAAACGTGCTACTTTTTCATCCAGGATCTTAGGTAGAACGTACACTTTGTTTTCGTATTTTTTAGGATTTGTCCAAAGTTCTAATTGCGCCAATGTTTGGTTGGTGAAAGAAGCACTCATTACAAAACTAGGATGTCCTGTTGCACAACCTAAGTTTACTAAACGGCCTTCTGCAAGGATGATAACATCTTTACCATCGATCGTATAAAGATCAACTTGTGGTTTGATCGTATTTTTTGTTGAACCATAGTTTTTATTCAACCAGGCCATATCAATTTCAATATCAAAGTGACCGATGTTACAAACGATCGCTTTATCTTTCATCACACGGAAATGTTTTTCAGTGATCAAATCACGGCAGCCAGAAGCGGTAACGATGATATCAGCTTCTTTAACTGCATCGATCATTCTCTTAACTTCAAAACCGTCCATAGCAGCCTGTAATGCACAGATAGGATCAACCTCTGTAACAATTACACGGCAACCTGCACCTTGTAAAGACGCTGCAGAACCTTTTCCTACATCACCGTAACTACCAACAACAGCAACTTTACCGGCCATCATTACATCAGTAGCACGACGAATTGCATCTACCAAACTTTCTTTACAACCGTATTTGTTATCAAACTTAGATTTAGTAACTGAATCATTTACATTGAACGCAGGGATTGGTAAAGTACCAGCTGCCATTCTTTCGTATAAACGATGTACACCTGTTGTTGTTTCTTCAGATAATCCTTTGATACCTGCAACTAATTCAGGGTAAGTATCAAATACCATGTTGGTTAAATCACCACCATCATCAAGGATCATATTTAAAGGCTTGTCAGCGCTTCCAAAAAACAATGTTTGTTCGATACACCAATCAGCTTCTTCCTGCGTTTGGCCTTTCCATGCAAACACACCAGTACCTGCAGCGGCAATAGCAGCAGCAGCCTGATCTTGCGTTGAAAAGATATTACAAGAGCTCCATTTAACTTCAGCGCCCAAAGCGATCAAAGTTTCAATTAATACTGCTGTTTGGATGGTCATGTGTAAACAACCTGCAATACGTGCACCTTTTAATGGTTGAGATGGCCCGTATTCTGCTCTTAACGACATTAAACCCGGCATTTCAGCCTCAGCTAACATAATTTCTTTACGGCCCCATGCAGCAAGACTAATATCCGCTACTTTGTTTTTAAGGCTAAAATCAAGACCTTTTTTCGTTATTGTTGACATATATTCTTTTTATAAATTTCGGGCAAAGGTAAAATCTTCCTTTGTAAGGACATAATTTTATTTAAAGCACCCTTTTTATAAATATTCGAGCTCTTTTGAAAGAACACCTGATTAACCCTATTTTTGCGAGAATCTTGATTTTAGCCTATTCAATTGAAACAAATGCTAGCCACAAAGAGAAATAACATAAAAGACAGGGTAATTAAAATGTACAAAAAGGCAAATGCCGGCCATGTTGGCTGCTCTTTGTCCTGTCTGGAAATGCTAACATTTATTAAGTTTGACCTAATGAAACCTCAGGATGAATTTATTTTATCAAAGGGACATGCTGCTGCACTTTTATATAGTGTATTGGCCGAAGCAGGTACCCTTTCTGAAGAAGACATAGCTACTTTTTATCAAAATGGAACTTACCTTTCAGCCCATCCTCCCGTAAACAAAATTCAGGGGATTCCATTTGCTACAGGAAGCCTCGGACATGGCCTTTCACTGGCTGCAGGTTTTGGCCTGGCAAACAAATTAAAAAAGAACGATAAAAAAATATACTGCCTTACTTCTGACGGAGAAATTAATGAAGGAAGTACCTGGGAAGCAGCCCTGTTTATAGCCCACCATAACCTTCAAAATGTTATTTGGTTTATTGATAGAAATTATTTGCAAGGATTTGGCAGGACGGAGGATACCTTAAAGTTAGATCCGCTGGATAAAAAATTAGAAAGCTTTGGTTTTGAGGTAACTATTGCTGATGGACACGATTTTAATTCGATGAAAGAAAGTGTTGCTACTTTCAAACACACAAAACCCCTGGCCGTAATTTGCAATACCATTAAAGGGAATGGCCTTGCATTACAGGATACAGTTGACTGCCACTATTTACCACTAACAGAAGAAGAATTTAGTAAACTAACTAATCAATAATGCGGAAAGAATTTGCAAAGGCAATTATAGATATATCAAAAGCAAATGATAAAATTGTTTTTTTAACAGGAGATCTTGGCTTTATGGCGCTTGAAGAAGTAAAAGAACAGTTAGGCGATAGATTTATCAACGCAGGTGTGGCAGAACAAAATATGGCAACAATGGCTGCGTCATTAGCTTATGAAGGATTTGTTCCTTTCATTTATAGTATCTCTCCTTTTGTTACACTTCGCCCTTACGAACAATTACGAAACGATATTTGTTTACATAATTTACCGGTAAAAGTAATTGCTAACGGTGGTGGATATGGCTATGGAATAATGGGTGGCACACATCACAATATTGAAGACATTGGTTCGATGAGAATATTGCCCAATATGAAAGTATTCGTTCCATTTACAAAGGATGATGTACATACCACATTGCAACAAATGGTACTCGATCCTTCACCCAATTATTTAAGATTAAACCTTGCTTCAACACAAGAAGGCATTGCAACTTTTTCTCAATGGAGAAAAATAAAAAAGGCCGTTAACCAGCCCAGGTCTATAATTATTGCTACCGGAACTGTTGCAGATAACCTATTTAAATTACCTGCTGCCGTATTAGATGAAGTGGAAATATGGTTGTTAAGTAAATATCCCGTGTACGATATTCCCAAAGAATTAATAGAACGCATCAGTGAAATTAAAAATGTAATTACTGTTGAAGAACACCAGGGCCAATGCGGTTTGCATGAAACATTAGCTAGTTTGTTATTGAAACAATTAACTACGCCAATAAAGTATAATACGCTCTTTGCATCCGGTTATCCAAGTGGAAAATATGGGTCGCAACAATGGCACCTTGAAGAAAATAATTTAGGTGGTAAAAATTTAGAAATAAAAATAAAAGAATTTATAAGTAAGTGACTCTATGTTAGCTAACCAAATAAAAACTGAAATACAGAAACTGGAAGGGCCAATAGTAATATTTGGCGCAGGCGGATTTATAGGTAGTAATCTTTTCAGACAAATATTGAAATACAGAGATGATGTTTACGCCATCACTTCTAAACCATTTATTACCTGGCGGATCGATGACCTTAGAGAAGACAGGATCATTCATGCGGACCTTACAGATAAAAACAGTTTGACTAAATTGTTTCAGCAACGTCAATTCAAAACAATTTTTCACCTGGCTGCTTATGGCGCCTACTCCAAACAAAACGATGTTAAATTAATTTACCAAACCAATATCATTGGCTTACTTAATTTATTGGAAGTAAGCTCTGCATATAAGATCAGGGCTTTTGTACACGCCGGCAGTTCATCGGAATATGGACTGAATTGCAAAGAGCCTTTAGAAAACGCCGAACTATCACCGAATAGTCATTATGCTGTTACAAAAGCATCGGCAGCCAACATGATAAAATATTACGGTACGATTTTGCAAGTTCCTATTGTTAATTTAAGATACTACTCTATTTACGGCGAATATGAAGAGCCTGATCGTTTAATTCCGCAAATAATCGAAAAAGGAATTCAGCAGCAATATCCACCATTGGTACAACCGGATATCTCAAGAGACTTTGTTTATATAGATGATGCAGTGTATGCAACGTTGCTGGCAAGTAATGCAGATTATTCTGTTATTGGTGGACAATCGATCAATATCGCTTCTACTATAAAAACTACTATTAAAGATATTGCTACTACTGCAAAAGAGATTTTCGATATACCTACGGATCCTGTATGGGGAGATTTTACTAACAGAAAATGGGATTTGAAAGAATGGTATGGTAATGCTTCTTTAGCAAAAAAATTATTGAACTGGCAAGCTGTAACAACTTTAAAAGATGGTTTGATCAAAACATACAACTGGCAGAAAGAATATTCTAAGCCATTGTATGAAAAGAAAGTTTATCAGGATCAGATCCAACACAAAATAACGGCTATCATCGCCTGTTATAAAGATGCACAGGCAATGCCGATCATGTATGAAAGGCTTGTTAAAACATTTCATAAGATCAATACAGATTACGAGATCATTTTTGTGAATGATTGCAGTCCGGATAATACCTCTGAAGTTTTACAGGTATTGGCACAAAATGATAAACGTATAATTGGCATTGAGCACTCACGTAATTTTGGTTCTCAAAGTGCCTTTATGAGCGGCATGGAGATAGCCACCGGTGATGCAATGGTTTTGTTAGATGGTGATTTACAAGATCCGCCGGAGCTAATAGCAGACTTTTATGTAAAATGGAACGAAGGCTGGGATGTTGTTTACGGACAAAGAATAAAAAGAGATGGAAATAAAATATTAGTCCGCCTATATAAAGTGTTCTACAGAATATTCAGAAATCTCTCTTATGTACCTATTCCTTTAGATGCAGGAGATTTTTCAATGATGGATAGAAAAGTAGTGGATGAGTTGGTAAAACTTCCTGAAACCGATCAATTTTTAAGAGGGCTTAGAGCATGGGTAGGGTTTAAACAAATAGGTGTTCCATATATCAGACCTGAAAGAATGTTCGGCGTAACCACTAATAACTGGAGAAAAAATTTAGCCTGGGCAAGAAAAGCTATTTTCTCCTTTAGCTATGTCCCTTTAGAATTATTAACTTATTTAGGTTGGTCATTAACGTTAGTATCTTTATTGGCTGCAGTATTGCAAGTTGTTTTATATTTTACAGGATCGCCAATACCACATGGTATCACCACTATTATAGTACTGATATTATTTTTTGGTGGCATTAATATGTTGGCAGTTTCTATCATAGGCGAGTACCAGGGAAAAATATTGGAAGAAGTTAAAAAGCGCCCTAAATTTATTAGGAGAAGAATAATTAAATCGACCGAATAATATGGGTGAACAATTCCAGCCAATTTCAAACACGCCACCTGTGGGGCTTACAGGTAAAATAAAATTTTATGGAAGGATGTTATTGGATCTGCAAATACTAACCATATTTAAAGATGTTAAAAAACATTTACCAAATTACAAAGGAAATGTATTAGATATTGGTTGTGGACAATCCCCTTATAAATTTTTGTTAGATGCTACTTCAACAAAATATTTTGGTATTGATATAATTGAAGCCACAAGCTTTGGCTATAATAATCCGGATGTTACTTCATTCGATGGAAAAAATATTCCGTTTGAAAATGACAAGTTCGATGCGATTATTTGTACGGAAGTTTTAGAGCATGTACAGGAATTTCAATACCTGATAGATGAAATATACCGGACAGCAAAAAAGAACGCTGCCATTATTGTTACGATACCCTGGTCTGCCCGTTATCATTATATACCTTACGATTATTTCAGGTACACACCAAGCAGTTTGAAAACAATATTTGCCAAGTTTTCTGAAGTTGTTATTACTCCAAGAGGAACTGATCTTGCTGTGATAGGATCAAAATTGATCGTTCTGTTTTTTAGAGGGCTTTTCCCCGATAAAGCATGGAAATATATTTTTCTTCCATTATTAATTGTTTTTTCACCAATATTGATATTAGGCATTATTGCTGCACACCTGGCAATACTATTGGGCCTTGGTTCACAAGATGATCCGTTAGGTTATACTATTGTTTTAAAAAAATAAGCACAAAATAAATACCCATGGCAGCAATTACAGATGACAGAGGATTTAACCAGATCTTTGAGCAAACTGAAGGTAACCTAATAAGGTTAAAAAGGCGCGCAGACTGGATGATCCAGGAAATGGCCCCAAGCCCTAATAAAAAAATATTAGAGATAGGCTGCGGAACAGGTTATGTCTCTTATTACCTTGCCGAAAAAACGCAAATGCAAATGATCGGTTCTGATCTATGCAAACCCTTTATTGAAGAAGCAAAAGCTAAATATGTATCACCAAAGCTTTCTTATGAAGTGCTTGATTTTAATGAGGCGGCCAATAGTATCCATAATAAATTCGACTACATCATAGGCAATGGTATACTTCATCATCTTTACTATAACTTAAGTGATGTTTTTCCAACATTAAAAAACTTATTGAACCCGGGTGGTAAAATAATATTTATGGAGCCTAACATTTATAACCCCTATGTAGCTGCTATTTTCAAGAACCCTACACTTCGCAAGTGGGCAAATTTGGAACCTGATGAAATGGCCTTCTCCAAAAGCTACATCGATAAAAAATTACGGAATGCAGATTTTAAAAATATTAATATAGCCTATAAAGATTTTCTTTTACCGGGTATCCCCGAAATATTTATAAAGCCGTCTATCTCAATAGGAAATATATTAGAGAAAACACCTTTGAAAATAATAAGTCAATCGATATTAATATCCGCTACTAAGGATTAATGTCTTTATTGATTAAAATAGCATTTTCCTTTATAAAATAAAAGATCTGTATTGGAATAACGATACTGAAATTAATACGTATGCTTAATAAAAATTCATTAGATAATAAAAAATCGTTCCTTTTTCTGCTTTCGTTAGTGGCTGTCCCTATAATAATCTATCTGTTTTTTTTAAGGTGGAGAACAAATGTTATTTATGGAGATGATTTATACGTATTTACGAATCATGAAACCTTAAAAACTTTTGTAGAAAAAATAAATATGGCTGTATCAGCGGGGAAATACAGGCCTGTATCTGATTTTGTGCTGCATTACGTTATTGAAATATTACAAAAAAACGTAACTGCTTATTATTTGTTTAACGTATTTATACAAACAATCAATACTTTCTTATTTGCTGCCATTGCATATATCTTTTCGCAATCAAGATATTTATCATTGTTATTTGCTTTGCTGATAGGTCTGTCCAGATTCGCTTTTTATAACCTTACCCAATTGCTGCTGGGTGGTGCTTTAGAAGCCTTAGCGATGACTTTTTTCTTGGCTTCCTTATACTTTATTTTAAAACCTTTAGTTAATAAAAATCTTACCCAATCACAAAAATTAAAATCCATCATCTGGAGTATCGTATTCGCCAATTTAGATATGTATACACACGAAAGGTATATTGTATTGATACCTTTTATTTGTATTGTAATTCTTTTTTCTCCAGACCTAGAAATTGTACCTACTAAACAAAAAAAAGCCATAGGCCTTTTACTATTGGTATCTGTGATACTAAACGTCGTACTAAAAAAATATGTATATAATATGCCTTTTTTTGTTGGAACAGGCGGTACTCATATTACATTTTCCTTTTCATCAGCTGCCACATTTTTTAAAGATGCGGTATTATCTATCTTACAAATAAACTCAGGCGGTAATTATTTGATTGGAATAGAATTTTTACGCTTGCCCATTTTTGATATCTTATTAGTATTAGTATCTGTTAGCTGTATGTTATTGATAATGGTACCTTATCTGTCTTATCTATGGAAAATAATTTCACTAAAGCAAAAAGAGAAATATTCAGACCTCTCTATTTTTCTTTTTTTGATCCTGATCTTTGGATTTGCACTCGTGCCAGCCATTGTTACAATAAGGTTAGAGCAGCGATGGCTACAAGCCTCTTATAGCATTTTTATTTTACTGATCGTGATAGCAGCCAGCAGGATACAGTTTAAAGATAATAAGAAGAAAGGATTTTCACTTATTCTGTTTGTTGCTATTTTTTTATGGGCCGATTCGGTATACCTGCATATAGGAAGCCAGAATATTTATATGAGCTATTCAGAAAAAATAGCGGAAGATTTTAAAAAAGGAGTTGATGATAATGTAATACATCCAAACAGCACAAGATTATTTATCTGGCAAAATAAAATAGATAGTAATACAATAGGTGAATTGAATTGGGTGCTGGCACAAGGATACTTTTTTAATTTTTATCATGGGAAACGAAAATCAATAATTTATGTAGATTCTGTTTATGAGAAAAATAAAGCCGGAATAAATCAATTACAGAATTTTAATAAACAAAACGATCAGCTATTATATATAGATAATGGCATAATTGATATAACAGACGATTACTTAAAAGATTCTTTAAAACATATCGGGGCTTCTACTTTTTTACCGAGACTTCAATACGATCAGAATAAACTTGTGGTCAACAATGATGACTTTTATAAATTTTCTACCAGCGGATTCTACGATAATGAGAATGGGATAAGATGGACCAATGGCAACGCAGTCATTAACTTATTAGGCAATTTTATTACTAGGGACTCGTTAGCTGTAGAATTGGATACCTATATGCCGCCTATTTGTAAAGATGTTATTCCTGCTCTTTCATTAACAGATGATAGCAATAATATCTATCAACCCATTTACACAAAAAGAAAGGATGATAAATTTTTCTTCAAATTTTATTTTAAACAAAAGGTAAATATTCAGCAGATAAATATTTTATCAAAGACTGTGGATACGCCTTCCGATAAAAGAATATTATCTTTTCCATTTATAAGTTTACAGTTAACACACTAGGCTAATCCCAATAAATGTTTCATTTTATTGGCAGCAGCAGCACGTGTAAAATTTTGATTGATATAATTTATACCATCCATGCTGGCTTGTTGCAAGGCCAACTCATTTGTGTATAATGAAATCAATTCTGTAGCAAAAGCCTGCGGCTCATCAAATGCCTGTAAAAAACCGTGGTTTCCCGGCATACCTTCTATTCCAATTCCTGTAGAAACAATAGGTAATCCATTATAAAGCGCCTCTACAGTCTTGCCTTTTACACCAGCGCCATAGCGTAAAGGAATTACAGCAATTTTGACTGATTTATATAGATCATTTAACTCTTGTTCTGAAATATATCCTTTGATCTGTATTGCATCACTTTGCAGATCAAGTACTTCCTGGGGTGGAAAGGATCCGGCAACGATAAATGTGATACCGGGAATTTGTTTTTGTACTAATGGAAATATTTCTTTACAAAACCATAATACCGCATCAGCATTTGGTTTATGCATAAACCCTCCAATAAAAAGTAAATTATTCCTTTCTTTAAAACTATCAATAGCTACTGCAGGGTCGTTAAAGTTATTCAGCAGAATTGTTTCCACTTTATAATTTTGGTTTAATGCACGAATAATGTTTTGCTCTACATCGCTAAAGGTAAGGATCACATCAGATTTTGAAAAAAGAGACATCTCGCGTTTCTTCCATTTTGCTGAAGACTTCAGCAACTTTGGATTTTTTTCGATCTCGTATTGTCGCTGTTCTCTCAGGTAATGCAGATCATGGCCGATGTACAATATTTTTGCATTTGTATATTTTCTTATAAAATCAATATAGTTTTCTGAAATATGCGGCCTGCTTAGAATAACAAAATCCAGGTGATCAGCATTATCAACGATCCATTCTTTCCAGTTTCGCATATATTTTACCCCATACAAAACTTCAATTCCCATTTGCTGCAAAACAGTCGTATAAGGTTCTTCTCTGTTGAAATTATCACCTATAAATTTCACATTTAATCCTAGTGAAACCAGAACTTGCAAATATTGAAAAGTAGCTTTTGATCCTGCGTCCTTATCAAATTGAGGAACGTAATGATCTATAACTAGCACTGTCTTTCTGTCGGCTGATTTATCTCTGGCATGATAGATGTTTTTTGAACGACGTTGATGCTCTTTTTGTAATACTTCACGCCATTTCTCTTCAAATTTTTTATGGTTGATTACCTGATAAGATTTAATCGATTGCGAATCATTTTTATCCTTATCAGTTCCATTTGAATACCCTTCAAAATGTATAACTTCAGATAAAGGTTGATACATCACTTTGTATCCTTGCTTGCGCACTTGAAATGCAAGGTCTGTATCTTCATAATACGCAGGGCTATATCTTTCATCAAAACCTCCAACAGCCAGCCAAACATCTTTTCTTATCAGTATACTTGCCCCGGAAACATAATCCGCTTCCTTTACATAATTATATTCAGCGGCATTAGGGTTTTTACCATTTCCATAATTTGCTCCGGATCCGTTGTTCCATAGAATTCCCCCGGCTTCCTGTAATTTACCATCAGGGTATATTAATTTAGAACCTACCATTCCTATTGTCGCATCCTTTTCAATTAATGATACCAGAGGCAATAACCAATTATCTGTAACTTCTGTATCGTTATTAAGCATTAAAATATACTTGCCTGTTGTATACTTTACTGCATTATTACAATTATCTAAAAAACCCACATTTTTATCATTTCTAATATGAATGATATTCGTGATACTATCAGCTATATTTTTAGTCTCATCTGTAGAAAAATCATCCGCTAATATTACTTCATAAGCAATATGGTGTGTATGTTGAATAATGCTTCGTATACATTTGTTGGTAACTTTCCATCCATTATATGCAGGTATAATAATTGAAACTATTGGTTCTTCAAAAGATGGCACCGTCCATTTTTCTGCATAATTTATTTGATCGGTTTCTATTTTTTTAGGTCGCTGTTTATCTTTTTTATTTTTTTTCAACAACTTAAAAAAAGAATTTATTTTTATGCTTAACGGTGAATCGTGAGAAAGATATTTGATTTTTATGTTTGCTAATAAAACTGATGCCGATAACTTCTGTGTATCTAACAGAAATTTTATTTTTTTATTAGCAGTATTCAGTTCCTGAGTAAGCTCATTTATAAGCTGTTTTGATTTCTGTAATTCTGCATACAGAGAAGTCTCTCTTCTTTTTAGTTCATCTATTTCTTTACTCATTTTCTTCAAGTTTCTCGACCGTCAAACTAGTTGCAGTTTTTGCAGATCTTATATTTTTATAATTTTAAATATTTTATTACGGTTCTTACAAATCTACTATTTTATAATAATCGTTTTACAGGAATTCCCCATAACAATTTAAGGCACTCAAAAAGAACACTTATTCCTCCTTTTTTATTCATACTATAAAGCGTTTTTCTGTTTTTTATTCCCATTAAAAACAGTTGAAAGTTTATACAACGTGTTTCTTTCTGCTGATACAATACATACCATTTTTTTATAAAATCGAGATGCGCCGTTTCCAGAGATACACATCGTTTATACCACTCTATTTCTTCGGTATATTTTTCCCATTCTTTAATATGCTTGTAATCTTTTTTATTCGTTAAGATATCGGTTTTACTGTCTGCGTGTTGGCGATAATGCACTAATACCTCTGGTAAATAGATAACTCCATCAGTAGCTGCTGCAACATAGGCTAACCACCAATCATGAAATCGTGCTTTGGGAAAAGGAATGGCTTTATCCATTAATTCTCTACGGCATAAACAAGCGTGGCCGGAGACAGAATTTTGCAATAAAAAAGCTAATGGATCATTGCCGCTATAACAATTGACTTTATCGGCAATAGTTTTACCTAAAGATTTCCCGTTATCATCAATAAAAAGAGAATTATGGTATACCAGGCTCCTATCTCCAATAGCCTGTACCAGTAATTCGATTTTTTCTGGCATCCAATAATCATCCTGATCGCAAAATGCAAGATAGGTACCATTACTGTTGTTGTAAGCATTAACAAAATTATTAGCAATACCGTGCCGTGTATTTTTTACCAGCAAAATATTGTTATTGTTTTTTTGAAAATCAGTGATAATAGAAATCGTGTTATCGATAGAGCCATCGTCAGAAACAATTATTTCAATGGGGCCGTATGTCTGGTCCAGCAAGGATTGTACTTGCTGATACAAATATTTTTCGCCATTGTAAGTAGCCAGTAATATAGATATAAGTGGCTTTACTTCTTTACTCATACGGTTACATATACTGTTATAATGTTCGAAAGGTTGGGTGAGATATTATTTTTTCGTCAGAAATTATCAGCTATAAAAGTTACGTAAAAGATATGCAACGGTTAGATATCACATCCTTAAAAAAAGAGTGTTTATTATTTTAAAATCTAATAATGCTTTTTTTTACTTTGATATCATCTAAAATAAAAATAGCTACCTCATTAACAGTTTTTAAACTATTACAATTTGCCCTGCATAAATAGAAATGCTCTTTAGCATCCTTGATCTTTTTCGTTGATGCCAAAAATAAACGCAGTGACTTTAAGTACTTACCGCGTAACATTACCAAATGCACAAAACTCTCCAACAGTAATTGTAAATACCATAATAATTTTCTTCCGCCATCTAAATGCAAGGCATGTAAAATCATTTTATTTCTGTTATAAATGATATCTACAAAACTTTTTTTATTACTCTTATTTATAGAGATGGATATTTTATGTTTGCAAACACTATTGTATTCATAATAGCATTTATATCCTAAGCGCCAGGCGCGAAGAGAAAGCTCGTAATCTTCTATATAAAAAGGAGAGAATGCATCGTTAAAACCGCCGATTGCTAAAAATTTTTCTCTATCTATAAAAGCATTGGCACCCGATAAATACATACTATATAATCCATCCTTCATGATCGTTTTATCACGCAAAATATAATTACCTGATGTCTTGATCTTTGCACCATGAAAAGCTGGATATTTTGCGCCGTCTTGAATTATCTGATCCTCCCAGCCTATAATTCTTCCCATGATACCAAAAGTGTCGGGGCTTTCAAAATATTTATATTGATGAATAAAATAATCGGGAGTCAGTTTTACATCACTATTGAGCAATAAAACTTTATCATATTTTGCAGCTTCTACGCCTTTATTTGCGGATAAAGAAAAACCTTTGTTACAAAGTATTTTAATGATCTTAATTTCAGGGTGATATTGTTCGAGGTAAGCTATAGAGGTATCTGTTGAACAATCATCAACCACGATAATTTCTGATGGCTTCCCTGAATTTTCTAATGCTTCCACCACTGTAGATAAAGTGTGGGGGAAAAGCTTTACACCATTAAAATTCGGAATTACCACTGAAATGCCTCTGACCATAATAAGGATATCGGTTTAAAATTACACCCTTTGCAGTAATATTACAAAAAACGACTTGTTAATTAGTCAATCGTAGGCTACCTGGCCTGATTTATTACAAAAATGTGTCCGAAAGCCTCTCAGATATATTTATCTTTGCACCGGCTTTACCTCCCTTGAGGTTACCTTTTTTAAAACAAGTTTTACTTATATTATAATATAATTTAATGAAAGTTTATCGCCGTTTACTTGCATATGGTAAACCCTACAGTGCTTTTATAATTCCTTTTTTTTCATTCACTTTAATCGCAACTTTTTTTAGTGTATTTGAATTGGCTTTATTAATTCCTTTACTTAACTTTTTATTTTACCCTTCACCCGATGCGGCTCATTACGTAACAACACCTTCTTTTTCAATGTCGGGTCAATATTTTAAAGATCTGTTTTATCATGAGATGTATTACTTCGAATCTTTAAAACCGATCTATGCTTTATTTTTTATGGCAGCGGTTGTTTTTACTGCGGTAGTATTGAGTAATCTTTTTAATTATTTAGCAGACCTTACGATGATCAAAGCGCGTACCTTATTAGTAAAACGCTTAAGAGAAGCTATTTTTGAAAAGATCAATTACCTGCACCTGGGTTATTTTACAAACGAACATAAAGGCGATCTTTTATCAAGAATGAATTCGGATGTTTTTGAGATAGAATCCGTAGCTGCCAGCTCTGTAGAAATATTATTTAAACAACCTTATTTAATCATCGGTTATTTCATTGCGCTGTTTGTAATCTCTACTAAGCTTACATTATTTACGCTTGTCTTAATTCCCATATCAGCTACCGGTATTGCATTGGTGCAAAAGAGATTAAAAAAAGAAGCACAAGCTGCACAAGCATCTGTAGGACGTTTATTAACGATCATTGATGAAACGCTAACAGGCATGCGCATCATCCGTTCTTTCAATGCTACTAAATTTGTTTTAAAAAGATTTAGTAAGGAAAATGATGTTTACCGTAAAGCTACTTTGCAAGGGTTTGCCAAAAGAGAATTGGCTCCTGCATTTTCTGAAATATCAGGTGTGCTAATCGTTGCCGCCATTTTAATTTATAGTGGTGATCTTATCTTAAGTAAAGATCCTGCTGCTTTAAATGCCGGTAGTTTTATTGCCTTCATTGCAATTTTCTCTCAGGTAATTAGTCCGGCTAAAGCAATGGTAGGCGCCATGGCAAATGTACAAAGAGGGCAAGCTGCCGGAGAACGTATTTTGCAAGTGATCGATACGCCTATTTTAATAGAAGATAAGCCGGATGCTGTTGATCTAAAAAGCTTCAATCATAAGATCGAATTTAATAATATTAGTTTTGGGTATTCGCCAGACAGGCAAATTTTGCATGGTATCAGTTTCAATATTCCAAAAGGCAAAACTGTTGCAATGGTCGGCCCTTCTGGTGTAGGTAAATCAACTATTGCTGATCTTGTACCACGTTTTTACGATGTTACGGGTGGTAACATTTTGATAGACGGAAAAGATATTCGTGATATTAAAATGGAATCTTTACGTAGCTACATGAGTTTTGTAACGCAGGACACTTTCCTATTCAACGATACTATTTTTAATAATATAGCACTCGGCAAACCAGATGCTACTGAAGAAGAAGTAATTGAAGCTGCGAAAATTGCCAATGCACACGACTTCATCATTCATACAGAAAATGGTTACCATACAAATATTGGAGACAGAGGTGTTCGTTTATCCGGCGGACAAAGACAAAGATTAAGCATTGCCAGAGCTGTGTTTAAAAACCCCGAAATATTGATTTTGGATGAAGCTACTTCTGCATTAGATACAGAATCAGAACGATTAGTGCAAGGTGCTTTAAGCAATTTAATGAAAGGAAGAACAACATTGGTAATCGCCCATCGCCTAAGCACTATCCAACAAGCCGATGAAATTTTAGTAATGCACGAGGGAAAAATAATTGAACGTGGCAATCACCATCAATTACTTGAAATTGAAAATGGTAATTATCAAAGATTGATCAAACTACAAGAACTAGTATAAATAATTAAGTCAAAAGGCATAAGTCAAAACCCAAAAGTAATAAACTATACAGCTTTTTGGTTTTGACTTTTTACTTTTAACTTATAAAATAATTTCAAAATTAATTAAATTGCATTTCCTCACAAACCATATTAAATGAAGGATCAGTTAGCAAAATTATCGAAGGATTTAGAAGGAGATTTATTTGTTGATAAGACAATAAGAACGCTATATGCAACAGATGCATCCGCTTATCGTGAAATGCCTTTAGCTGTAGCTATTCCTTCATCTATTGATGATATAAAAAAACTGATCACTTTTGCGCGCCTGCAAAAAACATCGCTTATTCCAAGAACTGCCGGGACGTCGCTGGCTGGACAGGTGGTGGGTAATGGTATCATTGTAGATGTATCAAAAAAATTTACAAAAATTATTGAATTAAATAAAGAAGAAAGATGGGTACGTGTACAACCGGGTGTAATACGCGATGAGTTGAATATGTTTTTAAAACCACACGGTTTATTCTTCGGACCGGAAACATCTACTGCTAACCGTGCGATGATCGGCGGTATGGTGGGCAATAATTCTTGCGGTTCTAACTCAATCATTTACAGAAGTACAAGAGAACATTTGCTTGAAGTAAATGCCATTTTAAGTGATGGAACTGAAACAACTTTTAAAGCATTGAACATAGATGAGTTTCATGAAAAATGTGAAGCAGCAACTTTAGAAGGTGGCATCTACAAAGCAGTAAGAGGTTTATTAAGCAATTATGATAACCAGGTAGAAATAAGAAAACAGTTTCCAAAAAAATCTGTTGAAAGAAGGAACACCGGTTATGCTATTGACGTATTACTAGATACAGCACCGTTTACAGCCGGCACGGAAGATTTTAATTTTTGCAAATTAATTGCAGGCTCTGAAGGAACGCTTGCCTTCATCACAGAAATAAAATTAAATGTTGATCCTATTCTTACAAAAGAAACGGGATTACTATGCATTCATTTTAATTCTATTGATGAATCATTGAGGGCTAATTTAATCGCACTGAAATATAATCCACGTGCAAGTGAATTGATCGATCATTATATTTTAGAATGTACAAAAGATAATATCGAGCAAAGTAAAAACAGGTTTTTTGTACAAGGAGATCCGGGCGCTATTTTGGTTGTTGAATATGCGGGAAAAGATAAAGAAGAGATTACAGCTATTGCTAAACAGGTAGAAGCAGATATGCGTTCTCAAGGTTTAGGTTATCATTTCCCTTTGTTGTTTGGTGATGACACTAAAAAAATATGGACACTGCGCAAAGCCGGTCTGGGTTTGTTAAGTAATTTACCGGGTGATGAAAAAGCCGTGCCTGTTATTGAAGATACAGCGGTTGATGTAAACGACCTGCCAGCTTATATCCGCGACTTCAATGAAATTTTAAAAAAATATGATCTGCATTCTGTGCATTATGCTCATGCAGGTTCAGGCGAAATACATTTGCGCCCTATCATCAATTTAAAAACTGTTGAAGGCAATCAACTATTCAGATCTATTGCAGAAGAAATTGCCACATTGGTAAAAAAATATGATGGCTCATTAAGTGGTGAACATGGTGATGGAAGGTTACGTGGAGAGTTCATCAAACAAATGGTAGGCGAAAAAAATTACCAGTTATTAAAAGATGTTAAACGCACCTGGGATCCTGAAAATATTTTCAATCCTAACAAGATCGTTGATACACCTCCGATGAATACCATGTTGCGGTACACACCGGGACAACATACACCTGAATTTAAAACGATCTTCCGCTTTCATAACCAGGATGTATTACAACATGCGGAGCAATGCAATGGTTCTGGAGATTGTAGAAAAACTCCTTTAAGTGGCGGCACAATGTGTCCGTCATTTATGGCTACACGCAATGAAAAAGATACTACAAGAGCAAGAGCAAATATTTTAAGAGAGTTTTTAACCAACTCAGATAAAATGAACCGTTTCGATCATAAAGAAATTTATGAAGTAATGGATCTTTGTTTAAGCTGTAAAGGATGTAAATCTGAGTGCCCATCGAACGTTGATGTGGCAAAATTAAAGGCAGAATTTTTACAACATTATTATGATGCAAATGGCGTTCCTTTCCGTTCAAGACTGATAGCAAATTTTGGTACGTTTGGTAAACTGGGCTCTTTAATGCCACGCTTATACAATTTTGCAGTAACTACTCCGGGCATTAGTACGTTGATCAAAACTGTTTCAGGATTTGCTGTAAAGCGCTCTATGCCTACGTTATATGTTACAACAGTAAAAAGCTGGTATGATAAACACCAAAAAACAAAGAGTGCATTAGCTAACCCGCTTAATAAAAAAGTATATTTATTTTGTGATGAGTTCACTAATTACAATGATAGCGAGATCGGTATCAAAGGAATTTTGCTTTTAGAAAAATTAGGCTACGAAGTAGTTATTCCTGAACATGGTGAAAGTGGCAGGGCATCATTATCAAAAGGTTTGCTGCGCGATGCAAAAAAAATAGTAAATAAAAATATCGGCTTGTTAAGTCCGGTAATAACTGCGGAAACTCCTTTGATCGGAATTGAACCTTCTGCTATTCTTACATTTAGAGATGAGTATCCAGATCTGGCAGAAGATGATAAATTACAAGCAGCACAAGCATTGGCAAAAAATGTTTTCTTAATAGATGAATTTATTGCTGCAGAAATAGAAAAAGGAAATATCAGAAAAGATCAATTCACTAAAGAGAAAAAAGAAATAAAATTACATGGGCATTGTCAGCAAAAGGCATTGTCTTCTGTAGCGCCTTCAGTTAAGATGTTATCATTACCTGAAAATTATACAGTAGAAACAATTCCTTCCGGCTGTTGTGGCATGGCTGGCTCTTTCGGTTTTGAAAAAGAACATTACGAGTTATCTATGAATATTGGTGAAATGGTATTGTTTCCTGCAGTGCGCAAACATCCTGAAAATGGCATCATTGCTGCACCCGGCACAAGTTGTCGTCATCAAATTAAAGATGGTACCGGCAAAATCGCATTGCATACAGTAGAAGTTTTGTATGATGCATTAGTCTAACTTTCAAATACATTACAAAAAAATACGGCAGTTTAAAAGCTGCCGTATTTTTTTGTAATACCTAATGATTATAATTTAATCGTTAACTTTTTATCATTCGAAAATTCTAATCGTAGTTGATTGCTTGATGTTAAAATATTTGCTTTCGTTATTTTAACAGGCAAATGATATTGATCAGGTAAAGAATAATGTTGCTTTTTCTCCGTACGAAAATTCTCTTTGACAATATCACTACTTTTTTCATCCTGATAAATAACAATACTGTTATTTAACTGAGTAGTCAAAGCTATTTCATAATTTTTGATTGCTAGTTTATTATTATCAGGATAAGCAATTAAAAACGTTTTATGATCTTGTGCTGACATATTTTGTAAACAAATAGCACTGTCTGATGAAAGAGACAAAACCGGAATTAAAGATGGCGGTGTTGAACAATTAAATTGATAGGCTAACGTACTATCCATCCCATTCACTTTTAGCTTAACGGTATAAAAACTATCTACTACAACGTATTGAACAGCTGTTTGTTTGTTGATAACCGCATCATCATCAAGAATACAAGCTCTTACTGAGTCTTTCAATTGTTGCGCACTTAAAGCGGATGCTTCATTCTTTTTATCTGCACTATTGCAGGAAAATAATAAGACAACTAATGCAATCGGTATAAATTTCATTCTGGTAATTTTAATAAAGAAATGTTACAATATGTAATAACGTGAAAATCTGCTTATTATTACAAAATAAAGGATACTATTATTGAAGAAGCTGGCTATCAGGGCTTTTCCAGATCAGCGATAAAAAAATCCCACCTTTTCAGATGAGATCTTTTCTTTATCAATAAACATTAAACTCAAATAATTAAGCAACAGCTTTGTTAACCAATGCTGCAGCTTCGCTTAATAAAATAGCGCTTTGTACTTTAAGGCCGCTTTCGTCAATTAATTTTTTCGCTACGTCAGCATTCGTTCCTTGTAAACGAACAATGATTGGAATATTGATTGTACCAATTGATTGGTATGCATCAATAACCCCTTGCGCTACTCTATCGCAACGAACGATACCACCAAAAATATTGATCAATATCGCTTTTACTTTTGGATCTTTTAAGATGATACGGAAACCGGCTTCTACAGTTGTTGCATTAGCAGTACCGCCTACGTCCAAAAAGTTAGCAGGTTCACCGCCACTTAATTTGATCATATCCATTGTAGCCATTGCCAAACCTGCACCATTAACCATACAGCCAACGTTACCATCTAGCTTAACAAAATTCAAATTGAATTTGCCTGCTTCAACTTCTGTAGGGTCTTCTTCACTGATATCTCTTAATGCAGCAACATCAGCATGGCGCGTTAATGAGTTATCATCAACATCCATCTTACAATCAACTGCAATTATTTTTTCATCACTTGTTTTGAACAGTGGGTTAATTTCTAACATATTACAATCTAACCCAACAAATGCATTGTATAAATTAGTTACAAACTTCACGCAATTCTTAAATGCTTCACCACTCAATCCAAAATTGAAAGCAATTTTACGTGCCTGAAAACCTAACAAGCCGCCACCAGGGTGAACCCATTCTTTAAATATTTTTTCCGGTGTATCATGTGCTACATCTTCTATGTTCATACCACCTTCAGTGCTATACATGATAACGTTTTGTCCTTTTGTTCTATCCATTAAAATAGACAGGTAAAATTCTTTTACAGGATTAGGCCCGTCATAATAAACATCTTGTGCAACCAATATCTTGCTAACCAATTTACCGGCAGGGCCAGTTTGAATAGTAACTAAAGTACCGCCTAAAAGATTTTCTGCAATTTGCTTAACGCCTTCTGCATTTTTAGCAACAGCAACACCACGTTGATCTTTACCAATGATGCTACCCTTTCCACGTCCGCCGGCATGTATTTGTGCCTTAACTACTGCAAATTTGCTATTGTACTCAGTGTGAATTTGTTTGTACGCATCTTCTGCTTCAGTAACGGTGCTACAAGCAATACCTTCCTGAACAGGAACATTGTATTTCTTTAAAAGCTGTTTAGCTTGATATTCATGGAGATTCATCTATAAAAATTTTGACGAAGATAAACAATTCACTTTATTTCTGATATATGATATCTGATTTATGATTTTAGTGTTTTTGCATGGTAAAAAGCCGTCATATCAGCAATCAGATATCATAAATCAGCAATAATTTTTAGCATTTTGGATTTAGATACTGCTTTTGGAAGCCTTATCTTTGGAACTTAACCACAATATTTAGCAGGTTTTATGATGACAAAGATCAATGAAGCAGTTGCCTTCATTCAAAATATATACAAGGACACACCTACAGTTGGAATTGTGTTAGGTAGCGGATTAGGAAATTTTGCGCAGGAAATTAAAGTGGAAAAGGAAATTCCTTATGGTGATATTCCTCATTTTCCAACAAGCACGGTTGAAGGGCATAGTGGCAAATTATTATTGGGAGAATTAAGTGGTAAAAAAGTAGTTGCTATGGCAGGCCGCTTTCATTTTTATGAAGGTTACACTATGCAGGAAGTTGTTTTCCCGATAAGGGTAATGAAATTTTTAGGTATTCAGACTTTATTGTTAAGTAATGCTGCAGGTGCCGTTAATCCTAAGCTTCGCGTTGGTGACCTAATGATTATTACGGACCATATCAGCCAGCTTACCGTAAACCCTTTGATAGGAAAAAATTACAAAGAATTAGGAACAAGGTTTCCGGACATGACCGAACCTTACAAAAAGAGCCTCATCAATAAAGTAAGAAATATTGCTGTTGCCAAAGAAATAAAATTACAGGAAGGCGTATATGTAGGTGTAACCGGCCCAACTTTTGAAACCAAAGCTGAATATTTGATGATACAAGCTATGGGTGGAGATGCAGTAGGCATGAGCACTGTACCGGAAACCATCGTAGCCGTTCATATGGGATTAGCTGTTTTTGCTATGAGTATTATTACAGATCTTGGCATTAGAGGCGATGATGAAACACCCATAACACATGCCGAAGTATTAGCGGCAGCAAAAGAAGCAGAACCTGCATTCAGTCATATTTTTAAAGAGCTGGTAGCTCAATTATAGGAATAATAATAATGAAGAAGATCATTCTTGGTTTAATATTATTGTTGTGTTACCAACTTTCGCATGCACAGCTCGGAGGCCTCGGTGGCAAGCTTGGCGGGTTGGCCGGAGGCTCTCATTCAAGCTCCACAGGAAGTGATACAGCAGGTATTGGTTTTGAATCAAGAGCTACTTACGATGCAAAGGATTCTAATAACATCCGGTACCGTTATCTTGATTCTACACATACCAATAAATTTTTACCCCCTGCCTTAAATGATTTCTATACCTACTTCCCTATTCCTGAAGCAACACAATATTTAGGAAATACAGGAAACGCAGGTTATTCCATTGTTTATGCACCATTAATGAAAACCGGATGGGATGCGGGTATGCATTCATTTGATATGTATCGCTTTACGTTAGATAACACGAGGTTCTTTAAAACAGATAAACCGGTTACACAATTCAATTACGAACTGGCTTCCGGTAAAGAGCAAATAATTAATGTTTTACATACACAAAATCCTGCGCCCAATTTTAATTTCGGACTTGAATACAGACTCATTACTGCACCCGGTTTTTTTGTTACTCAAAATACTAACCACAACAACATTCGTGTATTTAGCACATACCAGGGAAAAAGAAGAAGATATGCAGTTTCCTTAGTTATCTTAAATAACTCCATCAAAAGTTCGGAAAATGGCGGCGTTCAAAATGATAGCAATCTATCTAACCCGTTGTACGCAAAGCGTTTCACCGTTCCCGTTAACTTAGGTGGTGATGCACCGTTTGAACCGAGCCCTTTTCAGACAGCAGTTTATACCGGTAACACCTACAAAGATTTTACAGGATTTTTAAGGCAGAGTTATGATTTTGGCAAAAAGGATTCTATCGCTATCAATGACTCTACTACCAATTATCTTTTTTATCCCAAGCTTCGCCTACAATATACTTTTGCTTATAGTTCAGAAAATTATCAATACAGAGACCAGGCAATTAATCCAACGGACTCCATTACTTATCACACATATGGAATATTTCTACATCCATACATTGATACAGTATTAATAAAAGAGCAATGGAACATAATTAGTAATGATTTTTCTGTTTTGCAATTTCCTGACACTAAGAATCAGGCACAGTTTTTTTTAGCAGGTGCGAAAGTCGAGAATATTAGCGGGCAGTTTACACATAACACCTATTACACGGCTCCCACAACTACTGGCAGTTATTACAATGTAATGTTACATGGAGAGTATCGAAACAAGACAAGAAATAAATTATGGGATATTGCCGCTAAAGGAGAATTTTATTTAAGTGGATATAATAGTGGTGACTATAGCATTTACGCTAATTTAGGCAGGTACCTTAATAGCACCTGGGGTAATATCAGGCTAACATTCAACAATATTAACCGCTCACCATCTTTCATTTATAATAGTGCTTCACCTTTCAATTTCGGGAATACCTTCATTAATAAAAAAGAAAATATTACCATGATGAGTGCAGCGGCCGAAAACCATTTTGTGAACTTATCTGTTACCAATTATGTTATTTCTAATCTGCCTTATTTTAGCAATTATACCACAACGGCGGAATACAGTACTATTTTTAATTTGTTGCAAATAGACGCCTCTAAAAAAATAAAACTAACCAAAAGATGGAACTGGTATATTGATGTTGTATTGCAACAGACAGATGGTAGCGCACCGGTTAAAGTTCCTTTACTGTATACAAGAAACCGCATTGCTTTCGAAGGCTTATTTTTTAAGAATCTTAATTTGAGTACAGGTATTGATCTACGCTATTATACAAGCTATAATGCGTACAATTACTCTCCTGTTGAAGGGCAGTTCTTTACTCCATCAAACGGACCTGCTTTAAACAACAAACCGGATATCAGCGCGTTTGTACATTTTCGCATTAAATCATTCACCGGCTATGTTCGCGCAGAGAACCTGAACGCCGTTAATTTTACCAATGGTTTCGACTTCACCAATAATAACTATTCAGTACCAAAGGCTTATGCCTATCCGGGCTTCATATTCAGGTTAGGCATCTCATGGAATTTTGTGAATTAGCCCATTTTAACACTTCAATCCAATTTAACATTTTACCTTTGTGCTTCATATGAAAAAATTCATTGTAGCCATACTTGCAGTATTATACATGGGCATCTCCTCGGGAGTTGCTATGGATATTCACTACTGCATGGGTAAGGAAACAAGCGTTGAATTTTACAGTAAAGAAGATGATGGTAAGTGCGGCAGGTGCGGGATGAAAGATAAAAAAGGTTGTTGTAGTGATGAACACAAGTTTTACAAACTGGCAGATTCACACAAAAATGTTTCAAACGATATTAATTTAAATAATGTTGTTGTTGCTATTGTAACAACATTTGTTTTACCTGATTACTATTTGTCTGCACAACTTTCTTCTGCGGCGATAAAGAATTATTCTCCTCCTGATTATGCGCGGCCCTCCTATTGCATAATGAATTCCGTTTTTAGAATTTAGACCAAATTGATTTTATACAATTCAGTAACAATAGTTATTGGATGATGATGCTATACGCATGTATCAATTAATTTATCTACTTCTAAATATATAATAATGAAATCATTTTTTTTAGCAATCGCTATACTTCTTACTACAGCAGTATCTGCACAAGTAACCAAAGTTTCAATACAAGCCACCGGCTTAACTTGTAGCATGTGCAGCAACTCTATTAATAAGGCATTAAAATCATTAGACTTTGTTGATAAAGTTGATGCGAATATTCAAAACTCAACATTTGATGTTTATTTTAGGCCTAATCAAACTGTTGATTTTGATAAATTAAAAAAGAAAGTTGAAGACGCAGGTTTCTTTGTCTCGGGTTTTTCGGCTACCGTTCATTTTAATAACGTTGCTATTTCTAATAATGAACATGTTGTTATCAATGGTACTATCTATCATTTTTTAAACGTAAAAGATCAAATATTAAATGGAGATGAGACCATTCATATTATTGATAAAGGATTTGTTACTGCTAAGGAATATAAAAAAGATGCAGCGTATACTACACTGGATTGTTATAAAACCGGCGTAGTAGGTAGTTGTTGCACAAAAGAAGGATTGGTAAAGGGTTCGAGAATTTATCATGTAACGATCTAAGTATTAGCGATCTGTTCAAATGATTTTCAAACCTTAAAACAATTTCAATGAAACAACTATTTATAGTGCTCTTCATCTTTTCAATGAGCAAAGCTTATTCGCAGGAACTGTTTTTATTTACTGAGCCTGCTAGCAATATGGCCAAAGGAAATATTGGTGCAAGATTAAATACAATGCTGATGGAAAACGCAGCAACCAACACTTACAAATATCATGTAATACCCGAAGTAATGTTTGGTGTTTCAAGAAAAGTAATGTTGCATACAGATGCTTTTTTCAGTACTGAAACTGGTCAGTTCAATGCAGAAGGTGCTAGTGTTTACGCCAAGTATCGCTTCTTTAGTATTGATGGTGTACATAGTCATTTTAGAATGGCAGCCTTTGCCAGGTATAGTTTTAATAACGCTGCTATTCATGATGAAGCCATTAATTTATACGGACATAATAGTGGGTACGAAGGTGGTGTAGTAGCTACAAAATTGATTAATAAAGTAGCCTTATCTGCCAGCAGTACATTTTCACACGCGCTGGATAATGGCCAATATAAATTTTTAACTACTGAAGGTAGAAATGCGATCAACTACACTTTATCAGCAGGAAAATTAATGCTACCTAAAGCATATGTTACTTATAAACAGACTAATTTAAACCTGATGGTTGAAGTACTGGGACAAACAAACCTGCAAACAGGTAGTACCTATCTGGATATAGCACCTGCTGCACAATTAATTGTGAATAGCAGAATGAGATTCGATCTGGGTTATCGTTTTGCCTTAATTTCAACATTGTACAGAGAAGAAACACAGGGATTTTTAGTACGATTAGAATATAATTTTTTTAACGTTTATTAAAACAAAGCAATAATGAAAAAGTTTTTTCGTTTCCTTCTTTCCTTATTCAGAAAGAAAAATTGTTGTGAATGAAAAATGTATTGGTAGTAGTATTATTTGTTTTAACTGCTTATGTAGGTAATGCGCAAGTTAAAGTTGATAAAATGGCACCCGAAATTTCTTTACCAAACAGCACTGATAGTATAATTTCTCTTTCTTCTTTGAGAGGAAAAGTTGTGCTGATAGATTTTTGGGCAAGCTGGTGCACACCTTGCAGACAATCAATTCCAAACGTTGTTCGTCTTTATAAAAAGTACAAGGATAAAGGGTTTGAAGTGTATGGCGTTTCAATAGATGCCAATAAAAATGAATGGCTTGAAGCCGTTGCACATGATAAAATCACTTACACACAAGTAAATGATAAAATGGGATGGAACTCTATCTTCGCAACAGCCTATAGTGTTGATGCAATTCCTTCAACTTTTTTATTAGACAGAACGGGGAAAATTATATCAATTGATGCTGAAGATAAACACCTGGAAAAAGAGATAAAAAAACTATTAAAAAAGTAACTAAGAAACTACAATAAAAAAAGAGCTGCCTCAAATGAGACAGCTCTTTTTTATTTATCAATTTCAATATTATAATCCAAAAGCTTTTTTAACTTTTGAAACGTAGTCTAATTTTTCCCAAGTAAATAATTCTACCTTTTTAACTACTACTTTCCCTTCCGGAGATTTGAAAGTTTTTGTAACGATCTCAGATTTACGGCCCATGTGTCCGTAAGCAGCTGTTTCGCTATAGATCGGGTTACGCAATTTTAATCTTTGTTCGATGAAGTAAGGGCGCATATCAAAAACAGATTCAACGATCTTTGAAATTTGTCCATCGGTCAGTTTTACTTTTGCAGTTCCGTAAGTGTTTACGTTGATAGATGTTGGCTGAGCAACGCCGATAGCGTAAGAAACCTGTACCAAAATTTCGCTTGCAACACCAGCTGCAACTAAGTTTTTAGCAATGTGACGTGTAGCATAAGCAGCAGAACGATCAACCTTACTTGGATCTTTACCGCTGAAAGCTCCACCACCGTGAGCACCTTTACCACCGTAAGTATCAACGATGATCTTACGGCCAGTTAAACCGGTATCACCATGCGGGCCACCAATTACAAACTTACCTGTTGGATTGATATGATATTTAATATCGTTGTTGAAAAGTTTAGCATATTTTTTATACTTTGCTTTTACTCTTGGGATTAAAATTTCAACGATATCTTTTTTAATTTTAGCCAGCATTTTGCCTTCAGCATCAAAATCGTCATGTTGCGTAGATACAACAATGGCATCAATACGAACAGGAACATTTTTATCGTTATACTCTAACGTTACCTGGCTCTTAGCATCAGGGCGTAAGTATTTAATTGCTTTATTTTCTCTTCTTAAAGCAGCTAATTCAATTAAAATTTTGTGTGCCAGATCAAGCGCCAACGGCATATAATCATCTGTTTCGTTCGTTGCGTAACCAAACATCATACCCTGGTCACCGGCACCTTGTTCTTCTTTTTTCTTTCTGTCAACACCCTGGTTGATATCAGCAGATTGTTCGTGGATAGCAGATAAAACTCCGCAGCTATCTGCTTCAAACATATATTCGCTTTTAGTGTATCCAATTTTACGGATAACACCTCTTGCAATTTCCTGTACATCTAAGTATGCTTTACTTTTCACTTCTCCGGCCAAAATAACTTGTCCGGTTGTAACTAAAGTTTCACAAGCAACTTTACTATTAGCATCAAATGCTAAAAAGTTATCGATTAATGCGTCACTGATCTGGTCAGCAACTTTGTCAGGATGCCCTTCGCTCACTGACTCTGATGTAAATAAATAAGGCATATGGGTTTTTAAATTTGATTGCAAAGATAAGCGTGTCAATGCTAACCACAAAGCCATTATAAATCTTAAAACATAGGCAGCAAAGGCTAAAAAAAACGTATCTGAGAGTTTAGTAGTAAAAGCAATTGGGGCAAAAGCAATGCAGTAGGTTATTTATAGCCAAAATGCTAATAATCAGCACACAAGAAAAAAGAGGCTATTTTATTTAAAATTTATATCTTGCAGAGCAAAAATTAACAGATTGTTTCTTTTTTGATCCCGATTCATACCTATTTCAACTTTAGATAATTAACATAAAGATTTTTAGACAAAAATTTCATTAACAACACCGGTCGATCATTAATCGGCTAACAGGTTTTAAATTGTTTTGACGTATGAAAAAAACTACACTTTTAGGTGGTACAGTTTCTTTGCCACAAAATTTACTAAAAAAATTACTGCTGAGTTGCTTTGCAATGGTGGTAATGTTTTCGAGTTATGCAGCTAATATAGCTTCTGCCGGTAATGGTAACTGGACCTCCACAACTCCTAATGCTCCATGGCCAGGCGGTATTGTTCCCGGATTAGGTGACGTTGTGACAATTAGTGCAGGTAATACTGTTACGGTTAATACAGCAACGGTCATATGTTCAGGGCTTACCATAAGCGGAGGTACACTTGTATTACAAAATGGTGGTACCGCCAACTCAATTAATCTTACTGTAGATGGTCCATGGTTATATAATTCAGGAACATTTACACCTAATCAACATGGAGTAACTTTTGGAACTGGTGGTTCTATAGGTGGTACACTGCCTACAACTTTTAGAAATCTTGAAATAAGCACGACAAATGCTACTGATATAGTTACGTTGGCTACATCAGGAACTACTGTAGCTAATAGTTCCGGTGGTGGAATTTTAACGTTGACAAAGGGTGTTTTTTTAATAGGCGCAGGTAATACACTTAATATGGAAGGTGGTGGTGGTAGTAATACCATTAACAACCCTGGCGTTGTAGGCACAAGTAATTTTGCTGCTACCGGTATAAATGGGATAGATGGGGGTACACTTAATTTTACCAATCAAAACCCTGTTACGATTAACGGACCCGGATTAACAACTTTTTTTAATTTAAGCTCTTCTTCACATCCTCCGGTTACAATTACAACTCCAGGAACTGTTTTAATAAATGGTACAGTTACAGTTGGTACCACTAGTACTCACCTACAATTTGTTGGAGCAAACGGACCGATATATGGTGCTGCGTCAAACTTATTAATTAAGTGGAATAGTGCTAGTTATACGCAGGGCGCAGAATGGAATGCTACAAGCGGCTATATTATTGGCACAACACCAGGCTATCCCAACAATGTTTCAATTTCAGGCTTTTGTTGTGGCCAGACAGCGACTTACACTAATAACAAAAATATATATGGGGTGCTTACTATTGGTGATGGCACAGGATCTAACGATAACAATATTTTTGGTGCGAATTTTTCATGTGGCGGGATAATCATCAATTCAGGTGAAAAAGTAACAGGCCCTTCAGCAAACATGGTCGTAAATGGTAGCTGGTACAGAGCAGCTACAGCAACATATCTTCAAAATGGCGGTTTAGTTTCTTTTGGTAATGGCTTAGCAACTTGTAGCGCGCCTAATACAATTAATGCAGCAGCAGGAAGTGAAACATTTAGTACCGTTGCTATTATTAGTAATGCTAATGTTAGTTTAAGTGTTCCTGTAACAGTAAGTACTATAGCTCTTACATCAGGTATACTTACAACTACACCAACAAATATACTTACTGTTACTACTACCGGTATTAACGGAATTACAGGTGGATCAAATACAGCTTACATTAATGGTCCTGTAAAATGGAATTTAGGTGCGGCTGCAGGTCTGTATAAATTCCCTATGGGTAGCGGGACTTGCACACCTGATTATCTTCCATTTACTTTAAATAAAGCAACTGGTGCTACTACAGCGACTGTTCAGGCTTTTACACCGGGTTCAGGTGGTACGGCAGATATAACATTAGGAGCGCTTAGCAGTACGGAATACTGGTCATTTGCTACAACGGCTGCTTTATCTTCAGGATCAACAATATCTTTATCAAGATCAACCCCGTTACCTATTACACCTTTAGCTGCCATTGCACAAAGCACTACAGGAGCAACGGGCACTTATACTTCATTAGCCGGCACTGCTGTTGCAAATGGTGTTAATAATTCAAATACTATTAGTACCAATACTTCTTTATTTTATACATTAGGAGCGCCGCCAATAGTCTCAACATTGGCAGCAACTTCAATAACTACTACAACTGTTACTTTAAACGGTGCTTTCAATACAGGTTCTTCAAAAACAACCAGCTTTAATTACGGTACAAGTGCGCCGGCTTATGGCACAACTGTAAATACATTACTTAGCCCGATAAACAGCAGTACTGCTACACTTGATTCTCAATTTGTAACAGGTTTAATTGCTAATACAGTGTATCATTACCTTGCTACAGACGGAACGGATAATGGTAGTGATGTTACTTTCATCACAGCACCAAATCCTCCGGTTGTTGGAACACCTAACACACCAACAGTTTCAGGATTTACCGCAACATGGTCAGCTCCTGCAGCAATGGGTAACGCGCCTTATACTTATACAATACAAGTTTCAACTGATCCTACTTTTGCAACAGGTGTAATTACACAAACAGGTATTGCGTCTGGTACTCCAACCAGCTCATATGTATTTACAACATTAGCTTCTGCTACTCAATACTATTACAGAGTAGAAGCGGTAAATGCAACAGCAAACTCAGCATGGTCTGCAACTAGTACACCAATATCGACGTTGATATTCCCTACACCTGCTTGTACAAGTGGTGGAGGTTCTGTAACTGATCCAGGATCTATTACAAAAGCTACTTCAGCTCCAACTATAGATGGTAACCCGGGTGATGCAGTTTGGGCAGGTGCTCCGGATAATGTAATTAGCCAAAAAATAAATATCGCCAGTGCTAGTCCACTACAAGCGGTGCCTAACAATACAGCTACATGTAAGGCTATGTGGGATGCAAACTACCTATATTTATTAGTACAGGTTCAGGATGCAACACTTATTAGTCAGGGAGCATTAGCCGGCGCTACCAATATTGCAACGTTAAACGCTGGTGCAAATCCATGGGATGTTGATGGTATCGAACTTTACCTTGATGGAAATAACAGCAAAGGTGGTACATGTGCTGGTGGTTCATACGATGGGCAAAATGATTTTCAAATTCGTTTTAATTTAGGAAGTGCTACTGTTACAGGATCTACGTCAGTAGCTTCTGGTAATATTGCAGCTAACCCTAATTTTCAATTCAGTATGGCTGTTGTACCTGGTGGGTATGTTTTAGAAACTAAAATACCATGGACCGGTGTTGGCGGCTTAAATACAGGAACAGGTGCTTATCCTTCAATTATTGCAGGAAATAAAATAGGAATCGATTATAGTATTAACGATAACGATGGAACACAATGGCGTACAGCTCAAACCGGATGGTTTGATGGTAAAAATGTTGGTTGCGCAGGAAGCACTGAACAATACCATATTCCATACTTATTCGGTACCGGAACATTAAATACTTGTCCGCAACCTCCTGTTGTTGTATCACCAACAGTAACAAATATTACTGCGACAGGTGCAACATTAGGTGCAACTGTAACTTCATCTGGTGATGCGGCTTTAACTGTGAGAGGTACCGGCATTTCTCAAAGTCCTGATAATTCTGGTAGCACAAATGCTTTACCAGAAGGAGGTACAGGAGTTTCTGCTTATTCAGGGCCTGCTCGTACAGGACTTTTGCCACAAACTCAATATTATTATTTAGGATATGCAACCAATGCTAATGCTAAAACAGGTATTAGTGATACTTTAAGCTTTTACACTTTATCAGCATTACCGGCAACACAACCAACATTATCTGCATGTGGTGCAAATAATAATTTAACGCTAAGCTGGAGTGCAGTAACATTCCCTCCAACTTCAGCAGCAACTAATGCAGGTTATTTAATTTTACGCAGACAAGATGGTACTGATCCAACAACTGCAGGTATCAACACAAGAGTACCAGCAACACAAGCCGCTTTACCTGCGGGAACAACTTTGCTAACAACTATTACTAATAGCTCAACACTTACTTATGTTGATGCCAGCGCGGTTGCAGGAACTACCTATAATTATTTATTAGTTCCTTATACATACGATGGATCTACTATAGATTCTACGTACAACTACTTAACTGCCGCTGCACCTACAACATCTGCTAGTATTGGTGGCGGTAGTGGTACACCTGTTGTAACTATCGGAAACATTAACTCTCCGGTAAATTTAGGAACACCTATATTGTTGATAGGAAATTCAACGATCACAGGAACGCCAACATGGAGCGTAACACCAACAGCTCCAATAGTTGATCCTACAATTTTATCAACCTCATCAATACCTACGGCTATTGATACTTACACTTATACTTTAAGTGTAAATGCTGCAGGTTGTATTGGTACAGCACAAAAAGTAGTTAGCGTTGTTAATGCAGGATGTGATATCAAGATACCTAACGCCTTCACGCCAAATAATGATGGATTTAATGACACTTGGAAGATTACCGGAAACTGCTATACTGTTATAACAGTTGATGTTTATAACCGTTGGGGTAGCCGCGTATATCATTCAGATAACTACAGCAGTGGCTCAGAATGGGATGGTAAATACCAGGGTAAAGACGTAGCAGATGCAACTTACTATTATGTAGTAACTGCGCATAGCCCTACAGCTAACCCAATATTTAAAGGTAGTGTGACTGTTGTCAGATAAAAAACATTCACAACCATAGCTGCTATAAAACAGCTATGGTTGTTGATTATAAAAAATATTAAGTGTCTTTATAAAAATAAATATTATGCGAATTAAATTATTACTTTCTGTTTTGTTCTTGTGTCTTTGCACAATGGCAACAAAAGCTCAACAAATATTTGAGATAAGCCAATATATGCAGGACAACTTTTTGTACAACCCTGCTGCTGCAGGTTCCGGCGATGTACCATCAATTGGTGGTTTTTACAGATCTCAATGGTCTGGTATTGATGGTGGGCCAAAAACAGTTTTGTTGTACGGAGATACTTATTTTGAAAAATCAAAAGTTGGTTTAGGCGCAACATTGTACAGTGATGTAACCGGTCCTACAAGTAGAACAGGCGGACAAATTTCTCTTTCTTACAGCATTGATTTTAAAAATGGCAAACGTTTAATGTTTGGTATAGCAGGTCGTGCATTACAATTCAATGTTGATAAAAGCAAATTGCAACTGGATCAATCTGGAGATCCTTTGTTAAGAAGCTCTACTAATAAATTTACAGGAGATGCTGATGCGGGTATCTATTATAAATCTCCAACATTAAATGCCGGTATTGCTGCTGACCAGTTGATTCAATCAAAATTGAATTTTATTGATGGCTCTAAAGTCCCTGGTAAATTATACTCTCATTATTATTTAACGGCAGATTACCACATTAAAATTGATGAAGACAACGTAATCATTCCTAACGTAGTTTTCCAATATTTGCCCAATGCACCTCTAGCTTTTATTGGTGGTGCAAGATTAGAATATGCTGATCTACTTTGGATCGGATTTAATTATCAGGCTGAACAAAGCTTTACCGCTTTTGCCGGTGTAAAAATTCAACACGCATTTGCAATTGGTTATGCTTATGAAGTATACAATCAACCAATCAGTTTATTCGATGGTGGCGGTGGTGCTGCAAACGAATTAATGCTTAAATATTACTTCCATAAAAAAGAACCGAAAGTACAAGCTATAGATCCTCTATAATAAATACTATTTGCATAATTAAAAAAGGATGATTCGATATGAATCATCCTTTTTTAATTATGAGTCTGTCTGAATTGGGATTTGTCGGATTTATTGATTACCGGATTTGCGAATGGGTAATCTCAATTTCAGAAATATCCTATCTATACATTTGACCAGGATACGCTTCCAGTGCTTTTTCTAAACAATCCATGGCGCTGTTAATTGCTTCAGTATTTAATACATAGGCCAAACGAACTTCTTTGATACCCAAACCGAATGTGCTGTAAAAACCTGTACCAGGTGCTAACATGATGGTTTGATCGTTGTAAGAAAAATCTTCCAGTAACCACTGACAAAATTTATCAGAATCATCGATCGGCAATTTCGCAATTACATAAAACGCCCCTCCCGGATTAGGACAAAAAACGCCCGGTATCGCATTCAATCTTTTTACAATCGTATCTCTTCTTAATTTGTATTCTGCTTTTGTTTCTTCAAAATAATTTTCAGGAAGGTCAACTGCTGCTTCACCTAGAATCTGGCCAAAGCCCGGCGGACTTAATCTTGCCTGCGCAAATTTCATCACTGTGCTCAGTATTGCCGTATTTTTTGTGATCAATGCGCCGATCCTTGCTCCACAAGCACTGTAGCGTTTGCTGATGGTATCTATCAAAACAATATTGTCATCAACATTTGTCAAATGCATGGCACTATAATGTTCTCCTTCATAACAAAACTCACTATAAGCTTCATCAGAAAATAGATACAAATTATGCTTTACGATCAAACGTTTTAAAGATTCCATTTCCTCTTTACCATACAAATAACCTGTTGGGTTGTTTGGATTGCAGATAAGAATTGCTTTAGTATTGGGTGTGATGGCTTTTTCAAATGCCTCAATTGGTGGCAATGCAAAACCTGACTCAATATGAGAAGTAACAGGAATAACTTTTACACCAGATTCAACAGCATACCCTTCGTAACAAGCATAAAAAGGTTCAGGAATAATTACTTCATCCGTAGGATCAAGACAAGCCATAAAAGCAAAAAGAATTGCTTCACTCGCTCCCGTTGTAACAACGATCTGATCTGTGTTGACATGAATATCCTGCTTGCCGTAGTACTGCACTAATTTTTTACGATAACTTTCATTACCGGCACTGTGGCTATATTCCAAAACTCTTAAGGTATTATTACGAACAGCCTCCATGGCTTGCGCAGGAGTGGCAATATCAGGTTGCCCTATATTGAGGTGGTATACTTTGGTTCCTTTTTTCTTAGCCGCATCCGAAAATGGCACTAATTTACGTATCGGGGAAGATGGCATTTGCTTTCCACGATTGCTGATTGATAACATAGGGCGCAAAGATAATTAAATAATTAGCTGATTTGCTAATGTGCTAATTAGCTAATTTTTTATGCAGAGAGTATTATTTTGACAAACTATTTTACTACTGGTTAGATATTATATGCAATTAATGAATTAGCATTAGCACATTAGCAAATCAGCTAATTAGCACATTGTTCGGTCAGCTAATTCAAAAGCATCTCCATCAAACAGCCCTAAATCACTGAGTTTCAAATGAGGTATTACCAGTAAGGCCATAAATGAAAGAGTCATAAATGGAGATGCCAGCGTTGAGCTCAATTCTTCTTTTACCATTTTATCAATTGCAGTATACAATAACGCTACTTTATACCCATCTTCATTACTCATTAATCCTGCTACCGGCAACCCTACTACTAAAGAAGAAGTTGTACTTATGGCACTCACTCCACCCTGTTCTTTTATAACAAGATTAACTGCTTTACAAATACTTTCATCATCAACACCAACGGCAATAATATTATGACTATCATGCGCCACAGTTGAGGCGATAGCGCCTTGTTTTAATCCAAAATTTTTGGTCCAGCCTTTGGCAACAGGCGCATTTTTGTATCGGTTCACTACAACAATTTTTAAAATATCGTTGGCAACATCCGATACAATTTCTCCATCTTTTATTTTAGCTTGTACCGTTATTTTATTGGTGATCAGTTGCCCATCTAATGCTTCTATAACATCGATGGATGAATTGTTCGCGAGCGTTTTAAAATCAGCTATTACTTTTTCAGCACAGCTAAACTGATTAATAATGGTAGATTTTTTACTGCTAATTAAAGACTTTCCATTTGCAGCTACCATCTCTCCATTTATGTATGTTTGTATGATCTTGAAATTGGTCAAATCTTCCGCCACAATAAAATCTGCTGCATCTCCTACCCTCAGCAAACCAACGCCTGTATTATAATGTAGCACCGGATTGACACAGGCAGATTGCAATACTTTAAACAGATCAATTCCTTTTGTAATAGCTCTGGCACATAGTTGATTGATATGGCCTTCTACCAAACTATCAGGATGTTTATCATCACTGCAAAACATCATCATGGCATAATGTTCGTGCATCAGATCAATGAGTGCTTCAAAATTTTTAGCGGCACTTCCTTCACGGATCAGGATCTTCATGCCATATTTTAATTTGTCTTTTGCTTCATCCGCGGTAAAACATTCATGATCGGTACTCATGCCTGCATCAATATATTGCCTGGCTTGTTCACCTCTCAATCCCGGTGCATGGCCATCAACAGGTTTGTTATGTTTTTTTGCTGATGCGATCTTTGCCAATACTTCTTTGTCACCAAATAAAACGCCGGGGAAATTCATCATTTCACTCAGGTATTTTATTTCATCTCTTTGTAACAATTGATCTACATCATCAGCGTTTAATGCCGCACCGGCAGTTTCGAATATTGTAGCAGGTACGCAACTTGGTGCACCAAAATTGAATTTAAAAGGAACTGTTTTTCCATTGTCGATCATGAACGTTACGCCATCCATCCCGCAGACATTCGCAATTTCGTGTGGGTCGCTAATTGTACTAACAGTGCCATGTACTACGGCCAACTTGGCAAATTCGCTCGGCACCAACATTGAACTTTCTATATGCACATGTGCATCTGTAAAGCCAGGGAGAATATAGGGCTGGTCTTTCTTGATAGCTTTTAATCTATTGATAACCAGTATTTTGCCATCTTTTACTTCGATCTCTCCGTAAAAAATATCCTTATTAAAAATATCTACTATATTTCCGGTTATCTTTTGAATCATAATTGTGCTTTTAAGCATATTGAAGATACTTTATAAACAGAAACCATAAACAATATTTATAGCCTAAATTTGGCGACCGATTGTTATACTAAAAAAAATAAAATGAAAAATTTAATTCCCCTAGGATTGCTGGTCCTGTTCTTAGTTGCAGCACAATTTTCTTCTGCACAAACTGTAGATGAAATCATTACAAAATATGAAAATGCCCGCGGCGGAAAAGCAAGATTAAATTCCATACAAACATTGTATATGGAAGGTATCAGGCAAATGATGGGTACCGACCATATTGTGAAAGTGAACAAAGTTCAAAACAAATTAAGCCGCATCGATTTTGAAATGGGAACACAAAATGGTTTCACTTTGGTAACGCCAACCGAAGCATGGTTCTATATCCCGTTCCGTTCTCCAAATCCTTTTCCATTGCCTGCTGATGCAGTAGCCGGAATGCAGACAGAGCTTGACATTGCAGGCCCGTTAGTTAACTACGCGGCTAAAGGACATACAGTTGAATTGGTTGGTAAAGACACTGCAAATGGCGGCGATTCCTGCTATAAAATAAAACTAACTACACATGCCGGAAAAATTATTTTCTTTTGGATAGAGACTAAATCAAACCTGCTTGTTCAATCTTCACAAACAAGCAGTAGTATGTTTGGTGCAAGCAGTAAAAAAGATCCGGCAGCGCCGATCATTACATTATATAGAGATTACGATGCGGTGAATGGCATACAATTTCCTCACACAATAATAATAAAAACAACCAGCGGAGAAAACGGCGGTGGCGGTTCAACTACATTCGATAAAATGCAGATTGACGGTCCTGTTGATCCTGTCCTGTATAATCACATGCCGGTAGTTACGCCAAAAGATCAGTAATTGCCTTAGCTTGAAAAAGCGCCGATATATTAATAAAACATCATTTTAAGCCCATTCTACACTTGAATGGGCTTTTTTTTTACTTGAATCCTTCGTATATTTGTCTTCTCTTTTTTTAATTTATAAAATCAACCTTAACAATGAGTACAGTAAAAGTTGCCATCAACGGTTTTGGTCGCATCGGCCGTTTAGTATTTCGTCAGATCTACAACATGAAAGGCATTGAAGTAGTAGCAATTAATGATCTTACAAGTCCTGCAGTATTGGCACACTTGTTAAAATATGATAGCGCACAAGGTCGTTTCGATCAAAAAGTAACTTCAACTGATAACTCAATCGTTGTTGACGGCCATGAAGTTAAAATTTACGCACAAAGAGATCCTTCTCAAATTCCTTGGGGAGTACATAATGTTGATGTAGTTATTGAAAGTACCGGTTTCTTTACTGATAAAGACACTGCTTCTAAACACATTACAGCCGGCGCTAAAAAAGTAGTTATCTCTGCACCTGCAACCGGTGATTTGAAAACAGTTGTATTTAATGTTAACCATGAAATCTTAGATGGTTCTGAAACGATCATTAGCTGTGCAAGTTGCACTACTAACTGTTTGGCTCCAATGGCTAAAGTTTTAAATGATAAATATGGTATCGTTCAAGGTATCATGACTACTATCCACGCTTACACAAATGATCAGAATACTTTAGATGCTCCGCATCCAAAAGGTGACTTACGTCGTGCAAGAGCAGCTGCTGCTAACATTGTTCCTAACTCTACCGGTGCTGCAAAAGCAATCGGTTTAGTATTACCGGAATTAAAAGGTAAATTGGATGGTAGTGCACAACGTGTTCCAACAATTACCGGTTCATTAACTGAATTAGTAAGTGTATTAAGCAAAACAGTAACTGTTGAAGAGATCAATGCGGCTATGAAAGCAGCTAGCAACGAAAGTTTCGGTTACAACGAAGACGAAATCGTTAGCACTGATATTATCGGTAGCACATTCGGTTCTTTATTTGATGCAACACAAACTAAAGTATTAACCGTTGGTGATAAACAATTGGTTAAAACTGTTAGCTGGTACGATAATGAAAATAGCTATGTATCTCAGTTGGTACGTACTGTTCATTATTTTGCAGGAAAAATTTAATAGTATAATTACAATGCAATAATAAAAACCGCAAATAAGTTTTCTTGTTTGCGGTTTTACATTTTAAATAAGAGATAATATCGTAAATCACCCATGCAAAAATTTGGTTTAGTCATATTCCTATTATTCTCTTTAGCATTTTCTTATGGGCAATTTCACGGAACTTTTGTAGGACTCGGAAAAACAAACTACGATATTGATACTCCTAGAGACCCTGATTATCCAAAATATATAAATTATCATCTTTGCCATTTAACTTTTAAAGGAGATAGCGTATCATTGGAAGAATCTCCTATTTCGATCTATAAGAAAGACACTATGTATTCGGCATCTGACGGAGGCTTTTATTCTTATGTTGGAAAGGTCAGGTATATAGACGGCAGCGCTTATCTTGATTTAAAGCTTAAAACTTGTGACTATTGCCCAAGAAGAAAAGAAAAAGGACAGGTTATAACAATAATAAATACAGATTCAACAGAAACAACTTATATCGATTCAACTAGTACAGCTCTCCCTGAAATAATTTCTGATCATTCAATGCGGGCGAAAATTTTACCAGTTGAAATAACAAAAGATCCGAATAAAATATTAGTAGATCACTATATTTACAGACGAAAAAAATAACACGATTAATATTTAATACAATAACCAACCATGAGCAAATTCGCAAAACACAATTTTAAAGGCCAGAAAGCCCTTATCCGCGTAGATTTCAATGTACCGTTAGATGATAAATTTCATATCACTGATGATACAAGAATGACAGCTGCTGTACCAACTATTAAAAAAGTATTGGCAGATGGCGGCAGTGTAATTTTAATGAGTCATTTCGGTAGGCCAAAAGATGGCCCTACAGATAAATATTCTTTACATCATTTAGTTCCTCATCTTTCTAAATTATTAGGAACACCAGTTTTATTTGCTGATGATTGTATCGGCGAACAGGCAGTAAAAAAATCTGCTGCCCTTTTACCGGGACATGTATTGTTACTTGAAAATCTTCGTTTCCATAAAGAAGAAGAAAAAGGTGATGAAGCATTCGCAGAAAAATTAAGCAAACTAGGTGACGTATATGTGAACGATGCTTTTGGTACGGCTCACAGAGCACATGCTTCTACAGCTATCATTGCAAAATTCTTTGCAGCAGATAAAAAAATGTTTGGTTTGTTGATGGAAGGTGAAGTAACGAGTGCAGAAAAAGTTTTGCATGGTGCAGAAAGTCCGTTCACAGCAATTATAGGCGGAGCAAAGGTTTCAGACAAAATATTAATTATCGAAAATTTATTGCAAAGAGCTAACAACATCATTATTGGTGGTGGTATGGCATACACTTTCTTAAAGGCGCAAGGCAATGAGATCGGAAGCAGCTTATGTGAATTAGATAAATTAGATCTTGCAAACGATATTTTAGCGAAAGCAAAAGCAAAAGGCGTAAAGATCTGGTTACCGGAAGATAGCGTTGTTGCTGATAAATTTGCAGCAGATGCCAACACTAAAATAGTTGACAACAACAATATAGAAAAAGGCTGGATGGGATTAGATATAGGTACTAAAGCTGTTACTGCATTTAGCGATGTAATCAAAAACAGCAAAACCATTTTATGGAACGGACCAATGGGTGTATTTGAAATGGAAAAATTCCAGAACGGTACAAAATCAATCGCGTTATCTGTAGCTGCGGCAACTGCTAAAGGTGCATTTAGTTTAGTAGGTGGTGGTGATAGTGTAGCGGCAGTAAACCAGTTTAATTTAGCTGATAAAGTCAGTTATGTATCAACCGGTGGTGGCGCTATGTTAGAATACTTCGAAGGCAAAACATTGCCTGGTATCGCAGCACTTAAATAAGCTTCTACATTATTTTTACATAAAATGTCACAGCAAAACTGTGACATTTTTATTTGGCTCTATTTGAGATACGCAATTTTGTCAGGATTAGTGAGCAATTGCACCAAGGCACTTTATTTGATGTTAGTAAAAGCATTATATTTAATACTCTAAACAATAGATACAATGAAAAATTCAGTATTATGGGTCATATTAGGCCTTGTAGTGATCGTCTTCTTTTGGGGTTGCAGTGGTTATAATAACCTGGCAACATCTCAGGCAAATATTAACGGTAAATGGGGTGAAGTAGAAACTCAATACCAGCGCAAGAAAAATTTATATGATAATGTAGTTGCCACGATCAAAGGGGCCGCAAAAAATGAAGATACTACGTTGATCAAGATCACAAAAATGCGTTCTAAAATCCCTGATAATATTGACCAGAATAATCCGCAAGGTTTGGCTGATGCTAACAGACAATTTGATCAGTTAAGATCTGCTATCAATATTAGTGTAGAAGCTTATCCTACATTACAAGCTACGCAAGGGTTTAGAGATTTCCAGGTGCAGATCGAAGGGACAGAGAACAGGGTAGCTGTAGCTATCAGAGATTGGAACCAATCTATTACCGATTTTAATTCGCAGGTGGTAAGATTCCCAAATAATATTTTAGCCGGTTTCTTTGGATATAAAGTGAAGCAAAACTATAAATCCGATGATGATGCTAAAGATACTAAAGTAGACTTCGGCAGCTAATCATAATAATTATGGGACTATTTCCTTTTTCTAAAAAGAAGACTTTTTTCTCTGACGAAGAACAAAAACTACTCGTTGATGCTATTACGTTGGCAGAAAAAGAAACCAGCGGAGAAGTTAGGGTTTTTGTTGAAAGTAAAAACACTTTCGTTGATCCTTTGGATAGAGCTAAAGAAATATTTATCAAATTACAAATGCATAATACAAAGCACCGCAATGCGGTGCTTTTATACATAGCTACAGAACACAAAGAGCTTGCGCTTTTAGCCGACGAAGGCATTTACAATACATTAGGCAAAACGTATTGGGATAATTCAGTAAAAAACATGATCGCGCATTTTGCAGGAAACAACATTGTTGCAGGAGTTGAACAATGTATTAAAGAAATAGGACAAACGCTAAAAGAAAAATTTCCGTTCGATCCTTCTGAAGATAAAAATGAATTACCCAACGATATCGTTTTTGGAAAATAACAATTACATGAAGAAAGTTCTCTTTATATTTTTATCACTTTTTATTAGCGTAATAGTTTTTGCCCAAACGAGTTTTGACGCTACGGCTTTATTAAAAGCACATACAGGAACTCAATTAGTAAGTGATTACTCAAACATTTTAACAGCGGACCAAAGGCAAACGCTTGAGGCGAAACTCGATGCCTTTGATGACAGTACATCTACACAGGTAGCGGTGGTGATAGTACCAAACGTTGGTGGGGATGACATTTCAGATTTTGGTGTAAAATTAGGAAGAGCCTGGGGTGTTGGTGGAAAAGATAATAATAACGGTGTAGTATTATTGATAACTACTGATGCAGACAGTCGTAAAATAAATATTTCAACCGGCTATGGTGTAGAAGGCTCTTTGCCGGATGTACTTTGTAGCCAGATCATTGATCAGGTAATTGTGCCTAAATTTAAAGGCAATGATTATTATCGCGGCATCGATGATGGCACCACGGCTATTATGCAAGCCATAAAGGGTGAATACAAAGCACCCGCAGGTTATCACCAAGATAGCGGCAGTGGTCCGTCTATCTTCAAAATTATTTTCATTATCATCATCATTATCGTTTTCCTTGCAGCCCGTGGTGGTGGCGGTGGTGGCTTCTTAGGCGGTATGCTATTAGGTAACGCATTAGGTGGTGGCTTTGGCGGAAGAGACAGCGGCGGAAGCTCAGGCGGCGGTTTTGGAGGCTTTGGCGGTGGCAGCTTCGGCGGCGGTGGTGCCAGCGGCAGCTGGTAATTTACTTACCTTTATTTCTTTTTACATTTCTATATTTGCAAACTAATTATCCAGGCCTCGTAGTACAATGGATAGTATAAGAGTTTCCGAAGCTCCAGATCCAAGTTCGATTCTTGGCGAGGCCACTGATTTCAATTTTTGTAACTCAATTTGAAAATTGGTTATATTTAATAGTATAACAACCTAACCTAATTGAAACTTCTTAAAAAAATATTGCTTTTTATTTCTGTTCTTATAGTAACGAGTGCGACAGCTCAGGAAAAGACATCCCCTCATTTCTATTATATACCTACACAAACTATTCAACCCTATATATTAATAGGATATAATAAACAGCATGCTGCCAGCGTATCATCTTATTATAATGACAGAACAAAAGAACAAATGAAATTTGAAATGAGTATGAAAGCTTTTGAAATAAGCGATCAAATAACATTTGGAGAATATAAAAAATATTTGTCTGCTATTAAAAAAGATTCCTCAGCTACTTTCTTCTACAAACAATTGCCTGATTCGAGTATAGCAACACCCGAGATATATAAACAATATGTTACCGGAAATACCTATGACAAGTATCCTGTATTAGGTATTTCCTGGGAAAATGCTTTAAATTATTGTAAATGGAAAACTTTACAAGACAATAGAGGTGATTCGATCTCTTTTATTTATCGTTTACCTATTTGCTCTGAATGGCTTGCAGCAAATGATTACTTAAATAAGAAAAAAAACAAAAATGATTTTAATAAAAATTATGCCGATTGGTTAATGAGTTCGAAGTTTGAAGGAAGTTATGGAAAAGATTCTAGTTTTTTTTATGATACTTATTTCTCCCTTACGAGTAGAAAGTCTGATGCACACATAGACAGACGATTTGTAATAGGTAATTCTTATCTGTTAGAAAAAGAAAAATTGTATGATTATTATAAATACAATTATTTTCAATCAGTCGGTTACAGGCAAATTGGGTTCAGAATAATAAAAGTAAAATATAGCACAGCTTACAGTTATAAAGCAATATTAAAATTTTGGGGATTATCAAAATGAACTGGTTATTAAGAAATAAGATACTTATAAAGAAATGCTTACTATTCTTAATAGCAGGAGTACAGTTTAATTGCTTTGCTCAACAAATTGAAAAAGCTTATGTAGCAGCTAATAACTTTAAATGTATTTATCATCTACAATTCGGAAGGATAGACGGATCATATATATCCTACTATCCTAATGGGGAAAAGAAAGCTGAAGGCAACTTTAAAAATAATTATCGCCTGGGGAAATGGACTGTCTGGGATTCTTTAGGAAGAAAAAGAATGGTACGTTTTTATAAAAATCC